>Ga0335069_10015825_pt1 | contig 10540 bp, 11 predicted proteins | sample Lox_Sample_11_FD_206714 | JGI IMG/M metagenome (GOLD analysis project Ga0335069, IMG submission 206714) | Soil microbial communities from Loxahatchee National Wildlife Refuge, Florida, United States - Lox_Sample_1.1 | ecosystem: Environmental > Terrestrial > Soil > Wetlands | place: USA...
GCAGATATAAGTTGAAAAGGCAAGGTTATAGCGGTTTGCCGCCAAGGCGGATGATATCTGCCCCACGGCCAAGACAATTGCCAAGATCCGGGTTTCGACGAGGTTTCTCATTAGCGGTTCTCTATATCAGGATGTGATTGAGCCAGAGAGTTAAGTAGGCCTGCATTCGCAGTCCGCGAATGCTCAGTCCTTATCATACACGAAGGTGGAGTCAGGCAGATTCGTCAGATTTCCGTTGACATCATGGTTTCAAATGGAATTGTTGACACATCGATTGGCCGAACCAGATGCTGGGCCACACCGTGGCCCCAATCCCCTGGTCAGCGTCCCAAGTAACTGTTATTCGGTAATCCAGGCCTGACCAGTCCCCCCTTGAATGGGAGACCAAAACGGCAAGCTGGAAATAACCTACGCTGATAACACCAAGCAAGCGCTCACTTTGTAGAGCATTCGTTTTTGGCTTGACTTGAGAGAAAATATCATTATGATATCTAATAGATATCGGATAGATATATTCGATACAAAGGAGGCGTCATGGAACCAGGAATCATGAAGACTCATCAGGAAAAGAAGGTTAAGGTCCTTAATGGATGGATGATGTTGGGGTGGCAGATTGTGTTGCCGTTCATTTTTGTCCCGTTGTTTATCTACTCACTTCCGGCCAAAGGAAGCGATCAAACTCACCCTGACTGGCCGCTTTTTGTCTTGTCCATTCTGCTGTTGCTCTTCTTTGTGATTTCTATGGTGGGTTTCTTTACACTTCAGCCCAATGAGGCCAGAGTTTTGATCCTGTTCGGCAAGTATGTTGGAACCGTCAAGGAGAGTGGATTCCATTGGGGCAATCCTTTTTATTCCAATGGGCCTGTAGGGACCGTTAGTCAACCGGAGACCGGCACTCCAACTCCCAAATCTGTTCAACGTCCTAAAATCAGCCGCTTTAAAGTCTCTTTGCGGGTAAGGACTCTCAACGGCGAGAAACTCAAAGTCAATGATAAGCGAGGCAATCCCATCGAAATCGCGGCCGTGGTGGTCTGGCGAGTCGAAGACACTGCCCATGCCATTTTCGACGTCGACCGCTACGAAGACTATGTTCGACTGCAGACTGAAACAGCCGTGCGGCATTTGGCCAGTTGTTATGCCTATGATCATGGGGAAGAAGATGAGATTACGTTGCGTAGTGGCGTAGACGACGTCTCCAAAGCCCTGCAACGGGAATTGCAGGAACGCTTGAGCCGGGCGGGAGTGATGGTGGAAGAGGCAAGGTTGACACATCTGGCCTATGCCCCTGAAATTGCCCAGGCCATGTTGCGCCGTCAGCAGGCCGAGGCAGTGATCGCGGCCCGGCAAAAGATCGTTCACGGCGCCGTCAGCATGGTAGAGATGGCTCTGAAAGATTTGGCCGACAAGCATGTCGTGCAGCTGGATGACGAACGCAGGGCTGCCATGGTCAGCAACTTGATGGTTGTATTGTGTGGTGAATCAGAAGTCCATCCAGTCATTAACGCCGGCACCTTATACAACTGAGCAATTCATGGAACCGCGCAAATCGTTTCTATTGAGAGTTGATCCAGCCCTTTGGGCTGACTTGGAAGCTTGGGCGCAAGACGAACTGCGCAGCGTGAACGGCCAGATTGAATACATCTTGCGCCAAGCTGTGGCCCGGCGAAAGGGGGAAATGCGGCATTCAGGACGACGCTCCCGGCTTGATCCGGAATCGAAGCAAGAATATTGATTTTCACCTCCTGTGAATTCCAGGGTAGAAGCGCCGATGGCCTATAGCCCCATTCTGCCGTAGAATTCCTTCTACTTTCCATCCACCTCAAGCTAGTGTTGCTCCCTCTTTCCTTTAATGTTGGCTTCAACGGCTAATCCTAACAGACTGAAAGTTACCGACCATTTTGTCAACTCCAGGCAGAGAGACGTGCCTGTCCTAAAGGAAGAGATAGAGAAGAAACAGTGCCAGAAGAGAAAATGCCTGTTTGAAATATTCTGATTATTCTACTGGCTTGCCTGGAATACGGAATTGTTGTACCGGGGCGACCTTGGGAGGTTTAAGCCTGTCAGAGTCGGCGATAGACTTCCATACTCCTGATCGTGCTGATCCATTAGGATGCTGGCTTGAATGTGGCAGAACCTTGCTTCTGGGTGCCTCCCAGCTTCTTCAGACTTGGAACTATGATGGCTATTCCCCATATTGTCGCCGAGGAAATAGTTAAATTCTTAAGACAGGCACCAACGCGCACCTTTCAGCAGCGGATGAAACAACGCAACGCCATTGAAGGTACCCACAGTGAGCTGGTGCGGGGCCATAGCCGGAAAATTCCTCCTCAGAGCAACTCGCCGATCTCAAAGCGGGGGGTTTTGCAGCAGAATCATTATTCGTTATTTCGGACAGCCCACTCCATGGTGCGAGGGGGGGGGAGCGCGCCTATTATCCAACCATCCGAATCATCAGGACTTGCCTGGTACTTGATGGTGATCTGAGCCTCCTTCCGGGCACCTGAGTCTTATCCTCGATTCTGGCCTCTTTCCCTGTTCCCCTGGCGAGCAGGGAAGGAGACCGGACAGGAGGCTGGTCGTTCCCTGTAAAACCGACATCGGGCCCTATTCTATGGTGATCACTTTCCAGTGTCCCGCAAAATCTCGAGTCTGACAGAGATCGTCGGGGATGGGGAATATTAAAACTTGACCCTGGTTTCCTCCTGGTTTCCTTGCTTGCCTGGCTAACCAGAAAAAGAGATCCCCACTCGGCTAATTTACAGTGTCCCTTCGGGACAAAAAGTTGTCACTATATTCTGCGAATCTCAATAAGTTCCTCTTCCCAAGGCAAGTCAAGCACAAACCTAAAGCCTAAGAAACCGAACCGACTGGCTGAATTAGTGTCAAATGTCAGTGCCAAAATTAATTGTAATCTTTTGTCTTTGGCCGCCGATACCACCATCGAACCAGATCTGAAGCCTAACGCGGGTTAACTTTCAAGGGAGTCTAACATGATGTATTCCCAGTCCCCCCAACAGCCTGTCATCCCCTTGTCAATCACTCAACACATGAGAGCGCTGGTGGTGAGCTGCGACCCTTCCTGCATCAATACAATTCAAGAAGCTCTCCAACCTTTCTTGAAAAGCATCTGTGTTGCGACTAACGACGAGGAAGTCGATTTTGTCCTCACTGACGCTCAGATCTTCCCCTTGGTTATTATAGACACTGCCTGTGTACACTCCCCTTGTGAATTGGCCAACGCAATCAAATCGCGATGGCCGGGGTCTGAGCTGATTTTCATCTCTGAGGACATGTCCTCCTGGATGGAGCTAATTCAAAGAGGGGCTTATGAAATGCTCCCCAAGCCGCTCGCTATGACAGACCTTAACTGGGCTGTCACAGGTGCCGTTCTGAGACATCTCCCTGCAAAGGCCCTGGGAGCCGCCAGTTAACCGGCTTTTCCTTCTACTAGTCCAAGTCTACGCATATCGGAGCGAATCAGTCTGTTGGTTCCCAGTCTGTGCTAAGTTAAGAGCCGTTAGTCCGAATTCCTCCACTCCAGGACGTACAAGGAAGCAAGGCAGCCCCATGGGGGCGGGGTCGTGACTTTTTTGGTTTTTGGTGTATTCTTCGAAATAATAACCTACAATTGAAGACAACAACTCTTCGTGGAGAAAGATCGAATATAGCAATTGGGTATCATGCCATGGACCGCAAGGCGCATTGGGACAGGATTTATGCGAGCAAGGACCCGGCGAGCCTAAGTTGGTATGAGGCTCATCTCAGGACTTCATGGAAGCTGATTGAACAGACTGGTCTGCCGAAGTCCTCGTGAATTTTGGACGTTGGGGGCGGTGCCTCCACACTGGTTGATGATCTTCGCGACCTTGGATATAGTTGCATCACAGTCATCGACATTTCGACGGTAGCCATTCAAAAAGCCAAGGAACGTCTCGGAGCTCGGGCAAGACAGATTGATTGGGTAGTCGGCGATGTCACCCGCGCCTCTCTTCCGCGTTCGCATTACAACCTATGGCACGATCGCGCAGTATTCCACTTTCTCACCGAAAAAGAGGATCGTGAAGCTTATATCAGGGTAATGACTCGGGCATTAAAGCCAGGTGGATTCTTGATCGTCAGTGGTTTTGCGCTGACGGGGCCCGAGCGATGCAGCGGCCTGGAGGTAGTCCGCCATAGCGCGGACTCGCTCCAGGTTGAGTTCGGGAAACACTACAGATTGCTGGGACATGTCGAGGAAGAACACAGCACTCCATCCGGTGTCAGGCAGGATTTCATTTATTGCCTATTCAGGAATACTCCACTTTGACCTGGGCGTCTTTCGGGAAACCGGGCCCCAGACGCACCGGGCAACGATCGCCACGAACGGTGACCTTCATCGTATGCCCATCCCAATCCCAGTTGACCGTGCCGATCCTGGTCAGCGACCCATGTACCTTCATGTGATGACCGCACCATTCTCGGGGTATACCGCCACCCACTATCACCGAGAACGGTTCGTCCGACTCGTCAAGGTAGCACAACATGTCGAGCTGGAGAAGCAGGTGGGTTGCAGCCGACCAGTAGTGTGGAGTGACGTGGGGAGGCTTCACCCACCCGCGTATATAGTCCCATTGCCGGAAAGCGTTCTCTTCGCCATGGCCTTCCCACCAGGTATAGAGGCCCGGAGAAGCTTGGTGGTTCCAGAACCAGTTCAGCGTCTCCCATACTGGTTCCAGCCGGCCAGCATAAAGCCAGTTGTGCGCATGGGCGAAGTTGAAATAGGTCCAGAGGGGCTCAATGTTGCCGCTCGGATCGTGCAAGCTGTTCTTGCCGGTATTCCAAATTGACTGCCAGTGTCTCTGCAATCCCGCTTCATACTTCGCATGTTCCGGCGTGGCAATCCAGCTGGGGAAGAGGCCACACATAAAGGTTCGCTCATCCTGGTCTGCTGGTGTGAATTTCCTCAGCCACGCATCCTGAAGGGACTTGGCGGTATCGCGCCAGTTTTTGGCATCCGCTTTCGAACCGATTTGCCGCGCGAATTCGGACGCCAGCATTAATCCCCGATAGGCGACAGCGCTCGTAAAGAGCGGACGGGTTGCGTGGTCCATGCGTCCCGCTATCAAACCATCTTCTGCAGGCTTTGCCACTTCGTATATTTCCTTCCGAAAGCGTTCAGAGGGGACTAGAGGACCGATCGAAAAACGCTCGATCGTTAACCGGGTCTTTGTTAGGCCCAGAATGAACTCGGCCTTGCGACGGACATGGGGCCACAGATAGTCATCGAACCCCTTATCATGGAGTCGGCAGGCCACCTCAAGGATGGCCCAGATAGAAAGTCCGGGGGCATCACCTTCGGCACCGAACCCGCCGAAGAAGTCGTTTTCCGCAAAATACCGTGCTAGTTCCCGGGCGGTCTCCAGCCGTCCAGCCCGCGCCAGCGATACCACCTGATATGCTCCATCCCTTAGCCAGACCAGGGGATAATTGACCGGTTCGCCAGGATGAGTCTGATTCGACACCAACCCCATCATCAACTGAGCTACCTGGGCGTTCAGTGCCTCAGCAAATCGACTGTCTGGAAGTTCCATCTCCAACGATGCTCGGGTGCTGGCTGCTGGGAGGACCGGTACAGAGCGCGGGTAGGAGTCTTGGATCGCCAGGGTATATTTCCCTTTTCCAGGCAGTACAAATCGAGCATAGCACCAACCGTCCTGTGCTGCGCAGCTATCGGTACTTCCGCATGCTCTCGTCCACCCCGGCGGGCCCTCAGGTCCCACATATACCGAGGAGGGTTCGGGGTGCATCTCGATGGAGTAACGTCCATTCACACGCAAATGCCGGCCATTCCAGTTGAGGGACTCAATGGCATCCCCTGCCGGGCCAACACTTCGAATGACCACCGCGACCTTGTGATCGGCTTGGGGTCGCGTGGAGAGGGCCAGGCGGCAAATGCCGTTCTCCGGACCCTCCGACCAAAGAGCTTGGTATTCCTCCGTTTGAGTCGAAATGGATGGAAGCAAGCTTCCTTGTTGCCACACCAGCTTCTGTTGAAGCCCAGACAATGGAATACTGTCGCTGGTCTTCAACACACTCCCGTCGGCCGATGTGATCCAGATCGACAGCCCGAAACTGCGTACAGTCGGACTGAAACCTCCACCGGGCTCGTGGTAGGCCTTCTGCATTTCCTCGCTGCCTGGCATGGACAGAACAACATGGCCCACGCCCCTTGGCCAGGGATCGCTTGGACGTTGCCTCATTGCTTCAAGCACCTTCTCTCGGGCTGTGGGGATCTGGGCAAAGGCAATTGCAGTCAAACTGGCGATCGTCAAAATGAGGCGCGAAATCAGGCATCGTCGAATCATTATCGCTCCAATATTCAGGCTCATGGTTGGTTTTGCGCCCCGGGGCGATAAATCACCAGTGCCAACCGATAGGGGATATTTCCGATTTTTCCGGCATATTCCAGATTCTGCCCCGGTTCTTCCCGCAGTTCGATGGCGCCAACAAAGCAGAGAGTTCCATCCCGGGCCGTCTGAGCGGAATTCAGGCCGATCACAGCCCTTCCATCCGCCAGGCGCATTTCCCCTAGATCCTCAGTAAAGCCGCCCAGTTCCCGTCCATGGCCGCCAGGCCGGGAAAGAGCCAGTGATCGACGGAAACCACCTTGCCCGCCAGAACAGAACTGGAAGACGCCACCCCAACCAGGATGAGTACGAAAAGTAATTTCCTGATCATACATGCTCCGTTTTGATGATGCTGCAGCGAGCGGCCGCCCTTCGTTGATGAATCACGATCTTTATGAAAATGCGGTTTTGGTGGAGGGTCGCGCTCCGTCGCGACCCTGGCCCCGACGGAGCGGGGCCCTCCAGCATTTTCATCGGGTGTGGTGAGCCGAACATGTCATGTCGCACTCTCTTCAGGATATCACAATCATGGCATAAAGCCGGAAGGGCGGCACTGTGAACCGCACCCTGCCGTTAATCTCCGAAAACGTGAGTGGTTGCGGATTGTCGGCATCCGGAGAGAAGAGCATGACAGACCTTGCGGCCCGGCCAAGGACGACTCGCACAGAGGCAGGAAATGGTCCTGTGGAATGCACGCGTTCAAAATTGACAAAATGCACAATGGTTTCGGATGTTGTCGGCCTGTCGCAGATTTCTGAAACGGTGGTCAGCGGCGCCGCGCTTTCCAGCGAAAGGCCTTGCCGCAAGCCTGCGACCAGCGCTCTGTGAATCCCAGCATGGTTGGCGGGCAGAGTCCATTCTGCAGGAGAGAAACGGCTGTCACGGCCCTGTACCGACGCGATGATCTCGGGGTTGGCACCGAAGGCCTGGCTACCGGGTTGAGTGGTGGGAAGGATCTCTGGAATGTACAGTAGCCGCCCTTGGCCTTCGCTAATCGAGGAGATTCTGGTTGGTGCGGTTTTCCCAAACCGGGACAGAAGCGGATTCACTTGCCGCTCCTCCCGCCATTCATTATAGCGAGCTGTGCTGCCGGAGAACATGAGTGTGCCGCCCGCATGGGCATAGCCAATCAGACGGTCGAGGATCGCTCGGGAAAGCGCTTCCTGCTCGGGAAGTATCACGGCAGCATACCGGTCGATGGAATCCAGTTGCTCGTCGAAGAGGATATCAAATGGCACCTGATGTTTGGATGAGCACCTGTTCCATCAGGATGGTCGGCACCAAAGTGCCCCCGATACTGTATGCCATTGAGGGCCAACTGCGCAGCACGGCAACATCTGCTCGATCTTTGGTTTCCGTGTAATAGCGATCGCTGAATTCCCGGAAGAATTCCATCAAAGGAGTAAAGACGTTGTTGGCTCCCCAGTCCCACGCTCCTCCCTGGTAGCCGAAGCGCGGCAGGCGGCGCTGGTAGTTGAAAGCCATGTGAACTGCCAGCCGCAATTCATCTTCCAGGGAATCCTGACAGCTCATATTGAGGGTCCGCGCCATCTTGTACGAGCGGATCTCGGAAACCAGCGCCCCAGTCCTGGAATCAAGGCGAGCATCCACGCCATCGACATCAAAACAGATGAAATCACAATGTCCCTGGTAGAGCGGATGGTATATTCCATTCAGCCACATCCGGTTGAGTCCATAAAGCCCCTTCAAATTGAATCCCACTGAAATATCAGGGTTCAGCCTCTTGATGTAATCGGCCAAATCCAGGTTGTGCCGGGCCAGGGATTCGCAGCGGAAACGGACCCACTCCTGCAGGACCGGATCGTCCAACGAACGAATGTCTTCAGGGCGGTTGTATACGTCCCATTCATTAATCTTGATGTAGTCCAATCCGGGGTACCCGAAGCGGCGGCGTACAGCTTCAGCGGTAGAGTAACGCTTCTGTAGGAATTCCTGGAAAGCTCGGAGGCAACGCGGACAACGGCAAGACTTGGGTTCGGGCTGAAGCTGGACGTTATCGAAGAAGAACTGGTCAGCCCCGAGCTGTTCGACTCCGATCTTAAGGACCTTCTTTATATAATTGGGATAGGCAGGTTCGTTGGGGCAAGGATAGTGACGGAAGGTTTGGGTTTCCATGTACGGGACCCCGCGGCCAAGCTGGTCGCGTTGCTCCCACTCACGTGCCTCGGGGACCTCACGGTAGAAGGCCTCCGCAAACATGGTGCCTCCAACATACAAACTGACCTTCATCCCCTCGGCATGCATCCGTTCGGCGGCTTGGCGTGACTCCTCGATTTCCGGCATTTCCATATGCAGCCCCATTCCCTTGTAGAAGTGTAGCCGGCCGTAGCGCACCCCGTCCTTGGCCATCAGCGAAATATTCTCGACGCGGTGCTGACGGCGATAAAGTTCCGGCCAATTCTCGAAGTGACCTCCCCGTCGCAAGGGGAAAATGAATGGTTCATGATTGAACCAGACAATCTCTTGGGCCGCTTCTTGCCTGACGCGGGCACTCCTCTCCCAGCGTGTCTCAGCCATGACCTTAGGGGGAAATGGGAAGATAAAACAGAGAATCAAAAGGGCAGATAACCTCCCGACCATAACTACCTCCGCTGGAATCTCATTTTCGCCTTAAGGGTTTTGAAGGAGTTCTTGTCATTTGCGGGCAGTGCTATTTTATCTTTGGAACCGATTTCAAGACTTCTATTCCGCGCTTTCCTCATCAACCCATATTCTAAGCCCCTTTTGGCAATCACTTTCCCCTTTTCACGTTTACACTATCTTTTCCATGTCATGGTGCTGTTGCGGGGAGAACGTGGGCTCGGCCTGCCGTCTCTGCCTGACACTGGGGGAATTCACTATGAGCGGAACTAGGGGAGAATTCAGTTGACAATGACCCTCTTCGGAAGCTCAGAATTAACCATCTGGTTGGGATATTCTGGCCAGGCAAGCCAATACCATGCGAGGAATGCTATGGACGATAACGCTAATGTCGGGTCCGAAAACGGGCCGACCGCCGAGAACACAACACCTGAAGAAGGTGGCACTGTTACTCCCAAGAAGTCTCCGCCTGCTTCGATGAGCTTGGTTGAACCGCGTCTCCGAAACCTCTACTTACAATTCTACAAAGAGAGCTATTTTGTCCCCAGTGCGCTAGATCTCAAAACCAAAGAATTGATCGCCATCGGCGTTTCGCTGGCGACCAGATGCGAAGGTTGCCTGGAAGGCCACTTACGCAAGGCGCTGGAACTCGGCATCACAAAGGAGGAAATCAGCGATGCCATTGTTGTGGCTATTGGCATCGGCGCCGCTGGCGTAATGGATTTCTCGGATAAGGCTTCCATCAAACTAGACTTGCACCATTTTGAATAACGTCGTCGAAGAAGGCTTGCATAATCGCCAGGTACTTCTCATCCCTCGAAGCTTTGGCCAGCATGACCAGGGCAGAGGCTCCGTACAGAGAATCCACATAGGTACGGTTCTTGCCCCAGGACTCCAGATACCAGCGCTTCGCGCCAGCTGGCGAGTTGGGTGCTGGGGTGTTGAGCCATTGAATCGCGGGCTCGATCATGCTTCGGTCTTTCTTCTCAAAGTACAATTCCAACCAGGTTTCAATACAAAACAGCCGATTGGCGCCATCGGCTTCGGTACCGACCTGCCAATTGTGCTGCCGCCCCCAGTCCAACGCTTGATTCCAGAACGCCAGGTCCCTCGTCTCTTTCCAGGCTGACATGACGCCGGTGTACCACGTCGCGCGCTGCCAGTTGCGGTCTTCGAGAGGCAGCGCCGGGTGTACAACCTGCCAATCATTGACCTTGTGTAGGAGGGCAAGAATCTCTCGACGAGACGGCAATTTGGCTGGCTGGGCTTCCCACTGCTGTGATGAGCGCCCCGGCACGGCGCCACATCCGATTGCCAGACAGACAAAAAGTAACATTCTTCGCCCGTAACGGATGAATTTTGTTCGTCGCATGGCTCGACTCCACTTGCTTTAACTGGGCAGGGACACTGGATCTTCTCTCTATACAGACCACCGGAGTTTTACAGGACCACCATATCACGCTGCACTTTGGTCTTACCATTGTAATTCTGAGTGCGTTAGAAGGGCCTCATCAAGGACGCTTCGGCATTTAGTAAGTATGGGGCCGTCTCAG
>Ga0335069_10015826_pt1 | contig 10540 bp, 10 predicted proteins | sample Lox_Sample_11_FD_206714 | JGI IMG/M metagenome (GOLD analysis project Ga0335069, IMG submission 206714) | Soil microbial communities from Loxahatchee National Wildlife Refuge, Florida, United States - Lox_Sample_1.1 | ecosystem: Environmental > Terrestrial > Soil > Wetlands | place: USA...
CGGGCCGGAAGACCTGGCCAGTATCAGCCTGTGGAGGAGCGCATGACGGCGGAGCGCACGACGCAGCGCACCACTCTGGGCAGGCGGGTGACCGAAGCGCTGCGGGCGGCCGGGCTGGACCCGGCGGACACCGAGCGGGTGGTCCGCTGCGCGCTGGCCGAGGATTTCCGGTACGGGCCGGATGCCACGTCAGCGGCCACCGCCCCGCCGGGCGCCCAGGCGGTGGCCGACGTGGTGGCCCGGCAGCCAGGCGTGCTGGCCGGGCTGCCGGTGGCCCAGGCCGTGCTGGCCGCGGCCGGGCTGCCCCCCGGCGCGGCCGAGCCGCTGCGCGCCGATGGCGACCGGATCGGCCCCGGCGCCGCTGTGCTCCGGATCCGCGGCCCGCTGCGCGAGATGCTGGGCGCCGAGCGGACCATGCTCAACTTCCTCACCCACCTGTCCGGGATCGCCACGGTGACCCGGGCCTGGGTGGACGCGCTGGCCGGCACCGGGGCGGTGCTGCGCGACACCCGGAAGACCACACCCGGCCTGCGCCAGCTGGAGAAGTACGCGGTGCGCTGCGGCGGGGGAGTGAACCACCGGCTCGGCCTGGGTGACGCCGCGCTGGTCAAGGACAACCACGTGGCCGCGGCGGGCGGCATCACCGCAGCCATCCGGGCGGTCCGGGCCGCGGCGCCCGGCCTGCCGCTGGAAGTCGAGTGTGACAGCGTGGCCCAGGCCGAGGAGGCGCTGGCCGCCGGGGCCGGGCTGATCCTGCTGGACAACATGAGCCTGGCCGGGCTGCGCGCCGCGGTGGCCGCCGCCCGCGGTTACCCGCTGGCCCGGCTGGAGGCCAGTGGGGGCCTGCGTCTCGGGCAGGCCCGCGCGGTCGCGGCCACCGGTGTGCACTTCCTGGCCGTGGGCGCGCTCACCCACTCCGCGCCCGCGCTCGACCTCGGCTTGGACATCCAGTCCGCGGCGCCCCGCACGCCCGACTGAGTACGCTGAGCCGATGATTCGTAATGCGCGCGGGTCCCGCTGAGCCGGCCGTGATTGCTGACCCGGGGGAGCCCCAGCCGGCGGACGAAGCGGCCGCGGCGCCGCCAGGAATCGACGTGCGCAGGCCCCATCCCGCACGGATCTACGACTACTTCCTGGGCGGCAAGGACAACTTCGCCGCCGACCGGGAGACCGCGGGCCAGGTGCTGCAGAACTGGCCCACGGTGCGGACCGCGGCCCGGGAGAACCGGGCGTTCCTCAGCCGGGCCGTCCGCTATCTGGCCGCCGAGGCCGGGATACGGCAGTTCCTGGACATCGGCTCCGGGCTGCCCACCGCCAGCAACGTGCACGAGGTCGCGCAGGAGATCGCGCCGGAATGCCGGGTGGTCTACGTGGACAACGACCCGATCGTGCTGGCCCACGCCCGGGCCCTGCTGACCAGCGACCCGCGCGGCGGGTGCGCGTACATCGACGCTGACGCCCGCGAGCCGGAGAAGATCCTGAACAACCCGGCCACCCAGCGCAGCCTCGATTTCAGCCAGCCGGTCGGGCTGATCCTGGTCGCGCTGCTGCACTTCATCCCCGACGAAGACGAGCCGAGGCGGACCGTGCAGACGCTCCTGGATGCGGTCCCGCCCGGCAGCTACCTGGCCGCGTCCCACGTCACCGACGAGCACAACCAGGAAGGCCTGGCCGGGGCCGGCCGCGCCTTCACCGACCGTGGCCTCAGCGGCGCGCTGCGCAACCCCGAGGAGTTCGCCGGGCTGGCCTTCGCGGGCCTGGACATGGTCGATCCCGGCGTGGTGCTGGTCTCCGAGTGGCGGCCGGATTCGGCCGCGCCGCGGCCGCTGGCCGCCGAGGTCAACGCGTACGGCGGGGTAGCCAGGAAGCCCTAACCTGCCGGGACGCCGGCCCGCAACGGGTTGTGCAGGGCCGTCTGCAGGGCGGCCGCGACGTCGTCGGCGCGCAGCCGTGTTTCGGTCCCCGCGGCCCGGGAAGCCAGCCAGAGCGAGCCGCCCGCCGGCGGCATCCGGGGCATGGAGAAGTCCCGGTCGCCGAGCACCGGCCGCAACCGTTCCCGGAGTGGCCCGAGGAAGACCTCGCCGGCCCGGAAGGCGCTCCCGATCAGGGCTACGTCGGCAGGCCCGCCGAACTGGAGGGTGCTATGGATGACCTCGACCTGCCGGGCCAGGCCCGCGGCCGCCTCCCGGAATATGCCGATGGCCGCTTCGTCGCCGTCGTGGGCGGCCTGGCCCACCTGCTCGGCAAAGGCGGCGATGCGGGCCTTGTCAAAAGGCCGGTAGATCACCGGCATGATGTCCTCGATATCGCTCAGCTCATAGAAATCAAGCAGCCGGGGAATCATGCTGGTCCACCCGCCCCGCCCGTCCCGCCAGGCCACCGCGTGCTGGATTCCGTGCAGCGCGATCAGGTAGCCGGACCCCTCGTCACCCAGAATGTGCCCCCAGCCGCCGCACCGCCAGGCCTGGCCGCGGGAATTAACCCCGAACGTATTGCTGCCGGTCCCGGATATGGCGGCAATTCCAGGCGCAGCCAGCAAGCCCGAGGCCCACGCCGCCACTACATCGTTCACCGCCAGCGCGATCTTGCTGTGCAGGCTCGGTATCCGGGACAAAAGGCGCTGCCCTTCCTGATGTGTATTTATCCCGGCTATCGCGATGACGGCGGCGGATATAGCCGTTTCCGGGGCATCCCGCTGGCCGTCCTGGAGATAATCAGCATGCGGGCCAAGCGCCGTCATAATTGCGTGGTTGACCGACCGGGCGGCCGCTTCCAGGCCAATGGCTTCTGGGTTGCTCGGCCCGGTCTCGGCCACGCTGGCCTGCCCGGTATCGGGATTAAACGTGGCCGCGATCGTTTTGGTGGCACCGCCGTCCACCCCGACCAGCAGGCCGGGCGGTCTGGCGGCAGCGGGCCGTCCGGTGGCCCCGGGAAGCAATTCAGCGGGCAGCGCGGTAAGGCTGCCTTTGCGTTGTTGCCCGCTATCTGCTGATGTACCATGCACGGGTACCACCGGCCAATCTCCCAGCTGTGTGCTATGAGCGGATCGCGGTGCTAGACTACCTCGCTTTGGGTAACCCCACCCTCGACGTCCAGCAGGAGGGTTCTCTCGTGCTGGGCGGAACGGCAGTCTACTCCGCTTTGCAGGCGGCCCGGCTGGGGCTCCGCGCGGTGGCCGTGGGAAGGGGAAACCAGGCCGCCCTGGCGCCGTACTGGCGGCCCTACGATAACGAAGCGGAGCTGCACCTCCAGCCCTCGGATGAGATAACTACTTTCCGTAATGTGTCAGAAGATGATGCACGCGAACAATGGCTCACGGCCTGGGCCGGCGAAATTGATATGGGGCACCTTCCGGACAGCGACATCCTGCATATCGCGCCAATAGCACAGGAAGTCGTGGTCGAGGAGCTCTCTGTAGCGTGCCTGACCCGGCTGGTCTGCCTGACGCCGCAGGGGCTGATCCGGCGCTGGGACTATGCCGACGGGCGGGTCGAGCTGGTGCCGCGCAGTTTCGCTCCGGCCGTGCTGCCGCTGGTGGACATCGTGGTGGCCTCTGAGCTGGAGGCACCGTACCTGGGCCAGCTGCTGGCCGCGGTGGCTGAGCACGGCGGGCTGTCCGTCGTGACCCGGGGCCGCCGCGGCTGTGAGGTACTGACCAGGGACGGCTGGTCCGAGTTCGCCGCCGAGCCGGCCAGCCTGGTCGTGGACGCGACCGGGGCCGGGGACTGCTTCGCGGCCGCGCTGGCGGTTGAGGTGTTCCTGGGCCGCCCGGTGCCCGAGGCCATCCGGCTGGCCTCGATCGCGGCCGCCCTGTCCGTCCGCGGCCAGGGCCCGAGTGCGATCGGCACCCGGCCGGAGATCATGCGGGAGTACGCCACCCGGCCGACCCGGTCGGCTACCTGAGCTCCCGGCGCGGCCCCTCGGCCATGTAGGCCCGGGCCCGGGCCACGAAGATGTCGTGCAGGTCCCGCGCCGCCCGGAGTGGGGAGGCGGACCGGGCCCGCTGGATGACCAGCTGCACCTCGGTGTCGTCATCGGCGAGCGGCCGCCAGGTGATGACCTTCCGCTGCTCCAGCGGGTCGCCGATCACGCTGAAGTCGGGCAGCACGGTCAGCCCGAGCCCCTCGGCCACCATCAGCTTGCCCATCTCGGCGCCGTCCGTGGAGTAGGAGAACGCCGGGGCCTGGCCGTGCAGCAGACGGTGCACGTAGCGGTGCATCACGTAGCCGGACCGCATGACGATCAGCGGCTCGGCCAGCAGGTCACTGATCTGGATGGCGTCCCGGTCGGCCAGCGGGCTGTCCGGCCGCATGCAGACCACCGCGCGGCCGGTCAGCAGCGGGGTGGTTTCCAGATCGGGCGCCCGGTCGTCGCCTTTGAGGTAGTTCACCAGCCCCAGGTCGAAGTTGCCCTCCAGCACGCCGCGGTGGATCTCGGCCTGCATGGCGCCGATCACCTCGACCTGGGTGGCCGGGTGGCTCTGCCGGAACTGCCGGATCGTGGGGGTGAGCAGCGGGACGGTGGCCGCGTTCACGGTGCCCACCCGGACCACCCGGACGCTGCGGTGCTGCTCGTCGGCGGCGGTGCGGAGCCGGTCCACGGCGTCCAGCACGGTGAGGATGTAGGGGAACAGGTCGCGGCCCGGGTCACTCATCCGCGCCCCGTGCCGGCCCCGCTCCAGCACGTCGACGCCGAGTTCGCGCTCGAGGTTGCGGACTGAGCCGCTCAGCGCGGGCTGGGAGATGTGCAACTCTTCGGCCGCGCGGCGGAACGATCCCAGCCGGGCGATCGCCGCGAGGTACTCGAGCTGTTCGATCCGCACAGCAGTTCCTCCTGATCGCGGGAGATCATCCTATCAATGTTTCCGATCGTTTTAATAGGCAATGGTTATCAGGCGTTCGCTGATCGGTATTGGACGCCCGCCGTGGGCCGACGCATGCTGAAGTCATCCGGCAGGACGGGCGCCACCCAGGGGCCGGGCCGGGCAGCCGGAGAACCTGGGGGCCGCCGGGCCCGCGGGGAGTGGGTTACAGTAATTCTCGACTAATACGATCAACAATCTAGGAAGAAGCTGGCCGCATTGGTCTCAGCCGCGCACCGCGAGGAGGCAGCCGCCCATGGGGGTCGTTCTGCACTGGTTCCTGCCCACCAACGGGGACTCGCGTACCGACCTGAGCCTGGGCAACGCGGTCGGCGCGGCGGGCAGCCGGGTCCGCGAGGGCGGCGCCGAGCGGGCGCCGGGCATCGGCTACATCGGCCAGATCGCCCGGTCCGCTGAGCAGCTCGGCTTCACCGGCGCGCTGACCCCGACCAGCTCGTGGTGCGAGGACGCCTGGGTCATGACGGCCGGGCTGACCCAGGTGACCGAGCGGCTGGCGTTCCTGGTCGCGTTCCGGCCGGGGCTGATGTCCCCCACGCTGGCCGCGCACATGGCCGCGACCTACCAGCGCGTCTCCGGCGGCCGCCTGCTGCTGAACGTGGTGACCGGCGGCGACGACGTCGAGCAGCAGCGGTTCGGCGACCACCTAAGCAAGGCTGAGCGGTACGCCCGGGCCGCTGAGTTCCTGCACGTGGTGCGCGAGCTGTGGGCCGGCCGGCCGGTCGACTTCACCGGCCGGCACTACGACATCCGGGGTGGCCAGATCATCCCCGCGGACGTCTGGCCGGACATCTACCTGGGCGGGTCGTCCGAGCCCGCGCTCGGCGTCGCGGCCAGCTACGCCGACGTGTACCTGACCTGGGGTGAGCCCCCGGCTGCGGTGGCGGACAAGCTCGACCTGGTCCGCGGGCGGGCCAAGGCGGCCGGCCGCGAGCTGCGCTACGGCATCCGGCTGCACGTGATCACCCGGGACACCGCGGCCGAAGCGTGGGCCCAGGCGCAGCGGCTGCTCGACGGCCTCGACCCGGCCGCGATCGAGCGCGCCCAGGCCATCCAGCGGGCCTCGCAGTCCGAGGGCCAGCGGCGCATGGTGGCGCTGCACGGTGGCCGGACCGACGCGCTGGAGGTATCCCCCAACCTGTGGGCCGGCGTCGGCCTGGTCCGCGGCGGCGCGGGCACCGCGCTGGTCGGCAGCCACGACGAGGTGGCGGACCGGATCGCCGAGTACTACGCGCTCGGCATCGACGAGTTCATCCTCTCCGGCTACCCGCACCTGGAAGAGGCGTATCAGGTCGGCGAGGGCCTGATCCCGGTACTGCGGCGCCGCGGCCTGATGGCGCCTGCCCTGGCTACCCAACCTGCCCTGGCTACCCAACCCCTGGAGGAAGTCCGATGACCACCGACCCCACCGTCGAGCCGCTCCGCTTCGCCTACTGGGTGCCCAACGTCAGCGGCGGCCTGGTCACCAGCACCATCGAGCAGCGCACCGACTGGTCATTCGAGTACAACCGCAAGCTGGCCCGGCTGGCCGAGCGGGCCGGCTTCGACTACGCGCTCAGCCAGGTGCGCTACACGGCCAGCTACGGCGCCGAGTACCAGCACGAGTCGACCAGCTTCAGCCTGGCCCTGCTGCTGGCCACCGAGCGGCTCAAGCTGATCGCCGCGGTGCACCCCGGGCTGTGGCACCCCGGCGTGCTGGCCAAGTGGGTGGCCACCGCCGATCACCTGTCCAACGGGCGGGTCGCGGTGAACGTGGTCTCCGGCTGGTTCGCCGACGAGTTCCGCCAGCTCGGCGAGCCATGGCTGGAGCACGACGAGCGGTACCGGCGCACCGCCGAGTTCATCATCGCGCTCAAGCGGATCTGGACCGAGGACCAGGCCAACCTGGCTGGTGACTTCTACCGGATCCGGGACTTCAGCCTCAAGCCCAAGCCACTATCGTGGCCGGGCCGCCCGCACCCGGAGATCTTCCAGGGCGGCAACTCCACCGCCGCGCGGCGCAACGGCGGCCAGCTCTCCGACTGGTACTTCTCCAACGGCAAGGACTTCGACGGGGTCCGCGAGCAGCTCACCGAGCTGGCGCGCAGCGCCGCCGGGGTGGGCCGCACCGACGGCCCGCGGTTCGGGCTGAACGGGTTCGTCATCGTCCGGGACACCGAGGCCGAGGCGCGCGACCAGCTCCGGGAGATCATCGCCAAGGCGCACGTCGAGGCGGTGCACGGCTTCGGCGCCGCGGTCAAGCAGGCCGGGCAGTCCACCGCGGACAAGAAGGGCATGTGGGCCGACTCCTCGTTCGAGGACCTGGTCCAGTACAACGACGGCTTCCGGACCCAGCTCATCGGCACCCCCGAGCAGGTCGCCACCCGGATCGTGGAGTACCGCAAGCTCGGCGTGGACCTGATCCTCACCGGCTTCCTGCACTACCAGGAGGAAGTCGAGCGGTTCGGCCGGGACGTGCTGCCGATCGTGCGGCAGCTCGAAGTGGGCAACGGCCTCGACCCGGCCGCGGTCCCGGACCCGGCGGCCGGCCTGACCGACACGGGCCCGGTCCTCACGGGGGCGCGATGAGTGTCGCCGAAGCCGGTACCACCGCGCTGGCCGTCACCCCGGCGGCCCGCGTGGTGCGGCCAGTGCCCCGGCTCACCTCGGCGGACGAGGCGGTGGCCGCGGCCCGGGACTACGCGGACTCGATCGCCGCGGGCGTGATCGCCCGCGACCGGGCCGGCGCCGTCCCGGTCGCGGAACTGGCCGCGCTGGACGCCAGCGGCCTGCTCGGCATCACCGTGCCCGCCGAACACGGCGGGCCGGACCTGCCGGCCCCGGTGCTGGCCGAGGTGATCCGCACCATCGCCGCCGTGGACCCGGCCATCGCCCAGGTCCCGCAGGCCCACTTCCTGTTCACCGACGTGCTCGCCGTGCACGGCCGCCCGGCTCAGCAACAGCGCCTGTTCCGCGACGTGCTGGCCGGCGCCCGGCTGGGCAACGGGCTGGCCGAGCGGGGCGGGAAGCACGCCCAGGACCTGCGCACCAGGCTGCGCCGGGCCGGGCCGGGCGGGGCGCTGCGCCTGGACGGCCGCAAGTACTACTGCACCGGGGCGATCTCCGCCCGCTGGGTCGGGGTCAGCGCGCTGGACGACGACGACCGGCTGGTCCTCGCGTTCGTCGAGCGGACCGCGCACGGCGTGCAGCTCACCGACGACTGGAACGTGATGGGCCAGCGGGCCACGGTCAGCGGCAGCGCGGTGTTCGAGGATGTGCCGGTGGACCCGGACCTGGTTGTCCCGTACCAGCGCGCGTTCGAGGTGCCGCAGCAGCTCGGCGCGCGCGCCCAGCTGGTGCACACCGCCATCCAGGTCGGCATCGCGGGCGGCGCGCTGCGCGACGCCGGCGAGTTCGTCCGGACCAGGGCCCGCCCGTTCTTCGAGGCAGCCCGGGCCGGCTGGGGCGACACCGCGGCCCAGGACCCGCACACGATCCACCGGTACGGCTACCTGGCCACCCGGGTGGCCGCCGCCGAGGCGCTGCTCGGCCAGGCCGCCGCCACCCTTGCGAAGATCACCCGGTACCCGCGGGACGCCGGGTCAGCGGCCCGCGGCTCGGTCGCCGTCGCCCAGGCCAAGGCGTTCGCCAGCGAGGTCGCGGTCGAGGTGGCCAGCGACCTGTTCGCGCTGAGCGGCGCCAGCGCCGCCGACGAGCGGCACGACCTGTCCCGGCACTGGCGGAACGCCCGCACCCACGCCAGTCACGACCCCGCGGACTGGAAGTACCACCATGTCGGAAATTTCCTGCTCAACAACGTCCCCCCACCGAACCACGGGCAGGTATGAGATGACGATCACCGATTCCGCTGCCGTGTCCGCCAGCTCCAATTCAGGCCACCCCGCCGTCTCGGCGGCCGACTTCCGGCACGCGATCGGCCACTTCGTCACCGGCGTCACGGTGGTCACCTCGATCGGCCCGGACGGCCAGCCGGTCGGCACCACGGCCAACGCGGTCAGCTCGCTGTCCCTGGACCCGCCGCTGATCCTGGTCTGCTTCGACCGGTCCAGCGCCACGCTGGCCGCCGTGCTGGCGCACGGGGCGTTCGCGGTGAACGTGCTCGGCGCCCGGCAGCAGCACCTGTCGGCCAACTTCGCCCGGCGCGGGCTGGCCGCGGCGTGGGACGGGGTGCGGCACCGCCGCGGCCCGACCGGCAGCCCGCGGCTGGACGGGGTGATCGCCAGCCTGGAGTGCACCCTGGAGCACCGGCTGGACGGCGGCGACCACGAGATAGTCGTCGGCCGGGTCCGCGAGGTGGAGACCAGCGGCGGCGGCGACGCTCCGCTCCTGTTCTTCCGCGGCGGCTACGCCTCGCTCAGCCCTTAACCATGCATGACCGTGGTCAATCACTGCCCTACAGGAGACAGCGCGTCTCTACCTGCCGTCCGCCTTGACCAGGCGCTCGACGAGTTCGTTGACGGTACCCGTCTTGGGCAGGCCCCGCTTGGCCAGAAGGTCGCTCAGCTCAGCCTTGGTCAGGCCCTCGTAGCGCTCGCGGGCCTGCTGGTGGGCCTGCCTGGCCCGCGCACGCTCCAGGTTGCGGGCCTCCCGGGCCACCTCATGCCGGATCTGCTCGGCCTGCTCCGCCTGGCCTGCGGCGGCCTGCTCGAATGACCCGGCCCGCTCGCGCGCCACGTCCCCCATGGACTCGGCCCGCTCGCGCACGGCGTGGCCGGCTGACTGCGTCTGCTCCCGGGCCACCCCGGTCAGCGTGCACGCCGCCTGCGCCCACTTGAGCGTGATGCCGCGGTTGATGTCCACGGCCCGCTGCACGAAATCGAAGTAACGCTCCACGGCCGGAACGAGATCAACCTCGGGTACCGCGGGCACCAAGGCCGCCAGCCTGCGCACCCCCTGGGTCCAGGAGTCGGCGGCCTTCTCCACCGCCTGGCTGGCCTGGCCCGCCATCGCACTGTACTGCCTCGCCACGCTCGTCATCGCACACCTCATCTTGGCTGGATTCGTCGTGCTCAGTATATCGAGCAACTGTGCTTGCTAGAGAAAGCAGCACGTGATCTACCCCACTGCCGCTACCCGCACCCGGCCGCGTATCCCGTGATCACGGTCACTTTCTGACGCACAACGCCCCTCCTGGCCACGATCATGAAGGGAAGCGGGCCGCGGGGGCGCCCAGCTGACGGGACAAGGCGAGGGCCGCTGTGCGGACCGCCGGGGCGGCCCGGGCCAGGTTGAGCCGGGCACTCCACCCGGTCAACGAGAGGCCAGCCAGGACGGCGCCATCCGCGCCGAATACCGGGCTGGCTGCGCAGACGATGCCGGGCCCGGACTCCTCGCGGTCGAATGCCGAGCCGGCCTGGCGGACCCGGCTGAGTTCGCGGCGCAGCACTCCGGGCGCGGCGATGGTCCGCGCCGTGCGCCGCGCCAGGCCACCAGTGATGACCGCTGACACCACCTCCGGCGGGGAAAACGCCAGGATGGCCTTACCCACCCCGGTGGCATGCGCCGGCATCCGGCCGCCGACCCGGGACGGCAGCAGGGGGGTGCCCCGGCCACGCAGTATCTGCAGGTAGACCACTTCGGCATGGTCCAGCACGGCCAGATGGACGGTGTCCCCGGTGGCCTGCTGCAGGTCGCGCATATATGGCAGCGCGGCCTCGGCCA
>Ga0335069_10015827_pt1 | contig 10539 bp, 8 predicted proteins | sample Lox_Sample_11_FD_206714 | JGI IMG/M metagenome (GOLD analysis project Ga0335069, IMG submission 206714) | Soil microbial communities from Loxahatchee National Wildlife Refuge, Florida, United States - Lox_Sample_1.1 | ecosystem: Environmental > Terrestrial > Soil > Wetlands | place: USA: Florida...
TGCTAAGAACATAGTTCCGCGGACATCAATCGAGAGTTACCATGCGGAAGCTAGAACCTATTAGGAGCTTGAAAATGTCGACAGCCCCAGCATCCTCCCCGACGCCGGCACCTGCGCCTGAGCCGGTCCAACCGAAGAAGCTTCCGGCCGAGGAGGGACCCGAGGCCCCAAAGCATTCGTCCAAGTGGCTGAAGTACCTGGCTCCCGCGCTGGTGCTCCTGTTGGCACTTGCGATCATCGTTACCATCACGCGGAACTGGAACTCATGGGAAGGCGGCCATGTCGAGCAGGTGACCGATGACGCTTATGTTCGCGGTGATCTTACGCCGCTCAGCACGAAGGTGGCGGGCATCGTCCAAAGCGTACTCGTTTCCGACTATCAGCAAGTCCACAAAGGCGACCTTCTGGTGCAACTAGAGGACAGCGACTACAACGCACAAGTTGAGCAAGCAAGTGCGGCAGTAGAAGCTGCGAAAGCCGCCATCGACAACAACCTGCGCCAGCGCGAATTGCAAGACGCTCGCATTCAGAGGGCGTTGGCAGGGATCGATCAGGCCAAAGCGCAGATCGCCGCCGCGCAGGCTGGCATAGAAGCCGTGCAAGCCGAACTGGTGCGCGCCCGCTCGGAACGCAAGCGCCAGGAAGGCCTCTATCAGACTCATTCAACGACCCAGCAAAGGCTCGAGCAGGCGGTAGCCGACGAAGAGCGTCTCGCCGCCCAGCTTGGCAGCCGGGAGGCCGACCTGGAGCAGGCGCGGACGTTATTGCGCAGCAACGAGCTGGCCGCCGAAGCGGAACGACGCCAGAAGATCGTCCTGGAGTCGCAGGAAATGCAACTCCTGGCCGATGAACATGCCAGGCAAGCGAACCTGGTCGTAGCTCAGGTGAACCTTGGCTATACGAAGATCTCCGCACCGGCGGACGGTAGCGTAGGCGAGCGCCAGGTGCGGCCCGGGCAATTGGTGTCTCCGGGCACACAAGTGATTCCCTTCGTCGAGCGCATTCGATGGGTGCAGGCGAACTACAAGGAAACTCAGCTCACGAATGTAAAAGTTGGGGACTCGGCCGAGATCCGCATCGATAAATACCCCGGACAGGTGATCCGTGGACGCGTCACTGAAATTGCTCCCGCCAGCGGCTCGCAATTTGCCTTGCTGCCACCGGACAATGCGACCGGCAACTTCACCAAGGTCGTGCAGCGTATCCCGGTTAAGATCGCGCTGGAGGATACGGAGCTGGCGCGCAGTTTGCAGCCGGGGCTCTCGGTGATAGCGAAAGTCCGCACCAGGCAATAGTAGGTACGAATGTCGAGCGCAACAGTCACAGTCCCGACCCCCGCGGCACTTGAGGAGGCAAAGTTTGCTGCTGCGATGATCCCGTCCGAGCTGTCGCAGAGCCCTCTGCTCGGCATCGTCGGCGTTTTGATCGGCGCAGGAACAGTAACACTGACCAGCCGCATGATATCGCTAGGACTCGCCGATTTCAGGGGACACCAGGGGTTTGGGGTCGACGAGAGCGCATGGATCGGCACTGCCTTTGACATGGGCCTGATGTTTATTGGTCCGTTCATTGTGTATCTCGGGGGTCTGTTGGGACCTCGCCGCATTTTGCTCGCGGCGGCTGCCGTTTTTACCCTGCTGCTCATCTTTCTGCCTCTTGTGCACAGTTTGAGCCTGGTCATTGTTATGGCTCTTATGGCAGGGCTGTCGTCTGGCACGTTTTATCCGCTCACGCTCACCTTCGCGCTGCGCAATATCCCGCTTCGGTTTCTTCCTTTCACCATGGCGCTGTACGCGACGTTTATCGATGGAGCGGTCAACATTGCGCCCTCTTTGTATGGCTGGTATCGGGAGAACCTGTCGTGGCACTGGATGTTCTGGAATTCGGCGGTGATCACGCCTGTGATGATGCTCTGCATCTTCTACGGAATACCTAAAGTTGCGCCGCCGAAGAGATCGGGGCCGGCACCGAGCTTCGCCGGCGTGTTTTACGCCGGCACCGGGCTCGCCCTTGTGCTTGCGGCGTTCGAACAGGGCCAGAGGCTCGACTGGTGGCGTTCCGGCGTTTACAACGCGTTGTTCTGGTCCGGGGCTTTCTTACTCCTGTGCGCGATCATCCATCGGTTCACCAATCCCAATCCGCTGGTCGCGCTCCCCTATTTGTGGAGTCGCAACACCGTCCTTCTGGGCGCGCTGCTCTTCTGGTTTCGCTTTTCCCTGGTGGGAACAATAATTCTGATCCCGACGTCGTTGGCCATCCGCGGCTTGGAGGCTGATCAAATTGGTCCGGCCATCATCTGGAGCGCAATTCCCCTGTTGCCGGTCGCGTTTATCGCCGGGTATTTGCTGCTTCGTGACGTAGACCCCCGCCAGATCTTAGCGGCTGGCTTGACCTGCACAGCTGCGGCGGCCCTCTTCAATACGCAATACGACAGCGGCTGGGCCGCGGCGAACTACTATCGTACGGAACTGCTCAACGGCGTCGGACAGAGTTTTGCTCTCATAGGGCTGGTGGGCTGCATAATCCTGCACGGGGTATTCACCGGGGGCCTGTCGAAACCGCAACGAATCCTGACGTTCTCCGCGTACTTTCATACCATCCGCTTGTTCGGCGGTACGGCGTCAGCCATTTTCGTGGGGCATTTTGTTGCCGAACGCGAAAAGCTTCATTCCAACCTCCTCCTGGGAATGCACGCGAGCCGAGGAAATTGGATCACAGACTGGAATATTCGTGCGATGACGGCGGGAGCCTTTGCCAAATCGTCCGGCTTGGCCGCCGCAGGATCACGCGCGCTTGACCTGATCGGCATGCGCGCGCGGCTTCAGGCCTATGCTCTTGCCATCGTCGACGGAAATTACCTGCTTGCGTGGGAATGTGCGTGCGCCCTTCTGTTCGTTGCTTTGCTGCGCAGATCGCCGTTGTTTTACGGCGATTTGGCTGCATTGCAAGGGGAGCCCTGCTATCACTACAGCAAACTGGGCGGGATGGAAAAACACCCGATGTGGACCGAGGAGAAGCATGTTGGGCGGGAACAGTCGGCCGAGGTGAGGGAGTCGAAACTATGATTAAGAGATCTCAAGTTTTGTTGCTGGCATTAGCGGTTTGCAGCACGCGCGCGCGGGCGAGCGAGCCGACCGACAATGCCTCGCCGCGCCACATCACGTTGCACGAGGCGGTTCAGCTTGCGTTGCAGCACAACCATTTGGTTCGCATTAACCAATACAAGGTTGAGGAGAAGCAGCACGCGAAAGAAGTTGCCAAAAGCGCATATTTCCCGTCCATACACAATGACAGCAGCTTCCTTCATCTAACGGACACGCAGTTGATCGAAATTGGTGCCGGAACACTTGGAGCCGTGGCGGGAACGCCTATTCCGGAACAAAATGCCATCATCAATCAGGGCGGGCGCAACCTGACGACCAGCGGCACGCAGCTCACCCAGCCGCTCACCACCCTGCTGAAGATCAGGTCGGTGAATGATATTGCAAAGGCCGAACTGAACGCATCCCGCAACACCGCGCAACAAACCGAGAACGACGTTGCGTTGAAAGTCCACCAAGTCTATTACAAGATCCTGATTGCCGAAGTCCACCGCCGTGCGACTGAGGCCAGGATCAAGGCCTCAGAGGACCTGCAAAGCGAACGCGTGGAGCAGGTGAAATTCGGCAGCACGCTGGAGGAGGAGCTGATCGACAGTCGTGCTCAACTTCTGCAGGCCAAACAGGAATTGCTGACCACGGACTTGCAGTTATCCGATCTGAAGCTTCAGCTCAACGATGCGATGGGCCTGCCGCTCACCACGCCACTGGACCTGGATCCGAATGCTGAGCAGTTCCAGCAGGAGTGTGACCGCGAGAGCTGCGTAAAGCTGGCGTTGGCGGCACATCCGGAAATCACGGCGGCGCAGCACGAAATAGAAAAGGCCCAGGCGGCCGTTCACCTCGCCAAGGTCGATATCGGAGTGCCGGACGTGGACGCGTTTGCGCGCTACAGCTATCAGAACAACGTACCATTTCTGGCCCATAATTTCGGCACTTTCGGGGTTCAGTTCAGCTACGATCTTTTTGACTCCGGACGCAAGCGCGCGGTGCTGCGTGAACGCGAGGCGCAGTTGAAGCAGGCGAAAGAGAACCTCGCTCGAATGACCGACGAAGTCGAGCTTGCAGTTCAGACCGCCTATAACAAGCTGGAACGAACCCAGCAAATGCTGAAGGTCTCGCAAGAGTTGCTGGCGCTGCGCACCGAATCCAGGCGGGTTCGGCAACAGGAACTTGAGCGCGGCGCAGCCCTGAGCTCACAGGCCGACCTGGCCGCTGCGCAGGAGTACGACGCCAAGACACTGATGCTTCAATCGCAACTCGACTACACGCAGGCGCACGATGAAATCACCCATGCCATGGGCCGCACGCCCGAGTAAACGCGATAGCTTATGACCTGGCCCTCGACCCTGGCAGAGAGCGACACTCGGGAGACACCTAATGATGTATGAGATTGTCGTATCGATGGCTCTTGTGGTGCTCACGCTTTCCGTGCAATGCGCAGGAGTGGCCGTTCTGATCAAGTGGCTGAGACAGGTAACGGCCAAAGAAATTCATAAAGGAAGTATGTTTGAAGCTGCCGTCCTGGTGATGCAAACCACGATTGCCGTAATCCTTCTGCACGGAATGGTGATCGTCCTCTGGGCCGGCTTCTTCCGCTGGAGCTGCTTCCGCTCCTGGGAGCGTGCGATTTATTTCTCCGGGAGCACCTACGCGACGGTAGGCTACGGCGATGTACTTCTCCCGCAGCAATGGCAGCTGCTCGGCCCGTTGGAGAGCATGCTCGGCGTCCTGATGTGCGGAATATCGGTCGGTCTTCTGTTTGCGCTTGTGACGCGTCTGGTTGGCGACGCCGGGCGTGACGCAGCAACGGAGTCGAAGCACCTGCACAACGAACGCGCCTCCAGGTTCGGTTTGTAGTCTTGCGGGCAGATCGAATGCATGAAATTGTCCACCATCTTGAGAGACATAGCTACGCTTTGCTGTTCGCCTGCGTTTTCGCGCGGCAGGTTTGCCTGCCCGTGCCCGCCATCTTGTTTCTCATCGCCGCAGGCGCCCTTGCGGGCAATGGCTACCTCAATATTGCCCTCATTATTGGTGTGAGCGCCGTTGCTTCGCTGCTCGCGGATTCAATTTGGTATGAAGCGGGCCGGCTGCGCGGAAACGACGTCTTACACTTCATTCACCGCTTCTCCTCGATGTCGGATGCCACCTTCCTCAAAATCGAGCGGCAGTCTGCGCGATACGGCCCGAAGGTCCTCCTCATCTCCAAGCTTTTTGTCGGGCTCGATGCCATAGCGCCTCCGCTCGCCGGTATGTCGGGTGCTAGCCCCTTACGGTTCATACCTTTTGATATGGGTGGGGCTGCAGTCTGGGCAGCTACCTATGCCGGAGTCGGTTACGCCTTCCACTCGGAACTGGATAAGGGAGTTGCTTTCGCGGAGCAGTTGGGAGTGGCGCTTGCCGCTGTGATTGGTGTTTTCGTAGCGGTACTGATTGGTCGCAGGCTGGTTTCTTGGTATGCGCTGATCCAGGAGCTTCGCCTGGCAAGAATCACGCCCCAAGAGCTCAAGCAGAAACTCGACCGGGGAGAAAAGGTCTTCGTTGTCGACGTAGAGGGCTGCATCCTGCATCACCCAACGGCCACCGTAAGCATCCCTGGCGCTCTAAGAATCGACGGCCGGAGGCTGGCGCAGTATCGAGATACCGAGGTCCCTGCAGATTGGCGCACGCATGACGTCGTACTGTATTGCTCTTGCCCCCGCGAGATTACCAGCGCGCGTGTGGCGCGTCTGCTGAAACAGAAGGGCGTAGAGCACGTTCGTCCCCTCGCCGGAGGGTTGCAGGCCTGGATCGACTTAGGTTTTCCCGTCGCTCGTGTGAAAAACGGCTCATATCCATTACTGTCCCGCGACCGGGCTTCAGGCGAACTTTGAGTTGCCAGTCGGAATTCCTCTCGGGAAAGTTGAACACAGGAGCACTCGTTGCATTCCTGGTCTTCCGTGGATTCGCTCGGTTCTCCATCTCACTGCCCTTCCTCCGCCACTGCTTTCTGATCGGTGCCGAGCTGCTGGCATATGGTCAGGCGCGCAGATCAGCCTGGATTGGAACTCGAGTCGTCTAGGCCTTGAAGAGCAACGCATTGCAATTCACCTTCAGACCGCCGCAATTTGGATGGCCACGTGCTCTTAACTGTTCGGGGTGTTATGGGTACAGATAAGGCGCCGTCTCTGCAAGCCGGGTCAAGTATCAAGGATGCAAAACGTCCGATACTGATGCTGCTAACCAGCAACTGGATAAGTCTGCTTGGTGTGGCGCTTGTGACGACGGGTGGCTTCTCGTGGCTGTTCACACTGCCCACACAGCTTCGCGGGCACGCCAACAACCCATACATCGGCATCCTCGTTTTCATCCTGATTCCAGTTATTTTCGTCGCCGGCCTGGTTCTAATCGCGCTCGGCGTTCTCCTGGCCCGCAAGCGCATTGAGCAAGGACTCCAGGTAGTTCCAGATCGGCAAACCTACCTGCGAACTCTGGCGATCTTCCTTGCCGCAACGACCGCTATCAATGTCGTGATCGGCACACAAGGCACATACCGTGCGGTAGAGCACATGGAGACGGTACAGTTCTGCGGACAGAGTTGCCATGTAATGAAGCCGGAGTTTACGGCACACCAGAACTCGCCTCATGCGAATGTTCTTTGCGTGGATTGCCACGTCGGTCCGGGCGCCGCGGGCTGGGTGGAAAGCAAGAAAGCCGGTACGCGGCAGTTCATAGACACAGTTTTTCACCGCGTCCACTACCCGATTAAGTCGGCAATGGAAACGAATCGGCTGGTTCCCTCGCGCCTTACGTGCGAACAGTGCCACTGGCCTGAGAAATTCGACTCGACAAAGTTAAGAATTCTGTATCACTTCAAGGACGATGCAGCCAACACCCAGACGCAGACCGTTCTACTGATGCTTACTGGAGGCGGGGACTTGGGCGGCATCCATGGCAAACACATGGGTCCTGGGATAGAAATCGAATATGCGGCTTCTGATGCCAAGCGTCAGACGATTCCATGGGTTGAGTACCGTAACAGCAAGACGGGAGCCGTACGCACGTTCCTTGCTGATGGTTCCAATTCAAAGTCGATGCAAGCTCTGCCCCGGCATCAAATGCAGTGCGTGGACTGTCACAATCGGCCGACCCATACGTTCGAACTTCCCGAGAGAGCGGTTGATCAGGCCATGGGATTAGGCCGGATTTCTCCCACGCTGCCCTTCGTGAAGAGAAAAGCGATGGAATTGTTGAACGCAACTTACAACAGTCAACAGGAGGCTGGTCGCGTTATCCCGGCGAGTCTCACACGTTTCTATCAGGACAACTACCCTGAAGTTAGAACACAGCGAGCCGGCGACATTGCGGCTGCGGGCGCCGAAATCGCCGCAATCTACAACCGCAACGTGTTTCCTGATTTGAAGGTCACGTGGGGTACTTACCCCAACAACCTCGGGCACACGGATTTTCCAGGATGCTTCCGTTGCCATGACGGATCACATTCCACCGCCGATCAGAAGGCAACGATCCCGCAGGACTGCGACACTTGCCACGAGGCGCTCGCAGTGGACGAATCCAATCCTCAAATACTGAAGACCCTCGGTCTTGCAGACCGCATCGCCAACCTGCAGAAGATATCCGCAGAGCCTGCAGCGGGTCATTAGGAAGGATGGAAGCGCGACCTACGTATTGTGACTTTCATCATTGACCCCTTCCGGCGCCGGTTGTAGCCTGTGTAACTACCGTCACAATCAGTAGTTTCGAGGTGCGTATGCATCATCGCGGCCTGTTCCTGCTCTGTTTCCTCTTCTCATCCATACCAGCCTTAGCCAGTACAAATCCCCAGAAATCCTCGGCTAGCTCGCCGCAATGCGTTGATTGCCACAGCAGGTCACGCCAAATATCGTCAGCGACTGGAAGCAGAGCCGACATCAAGAGATGGGGATTTCGTGCGACACCTGCCACGGCACCGATCACATGAGCGCAGCCGACGCCGCCAAGGCAAAGATTCCTACGCCTGAGACCTGCGGCCAGTGCCACGACGCGCAGGTGGCGCAATTCAAGAAGGGCAAGCACGCGATGGCATGGGCCGCCATGGAAGCTATGCCTACCATTCACTGGCAACCGATGGCTTTGACGGAAGGCATGAAGGGCTGCGGCTCGTGCCACAAGATCGGTCTCAAGTCGCCCGACCAGCTTGCGGCCTTACAGAAACAGGAGCGCTTCGGCACTGCATCCTGCGATTCCTGTCATACCCGGCACACCTTCTCGGTGAATGAGGCGAAATCGCCGCAGGCTTGCGAAACCTGCCATATGGGCTTCGACCATCCTCAGTGGGAGATGTATTCGTCATCGAAGCACGGCGTGCGGAATGAACTGAAGCAGCTTGGTATCAATTCAGCGCAATCAGCGGCACCCACATGCCAGACCTGCCACATGCAAGAGGGCAATCACGAAGTTATGACCGCCTGGGGCTTTCTTGCCGTGCGTTTGCCGTTGCCGGATGATCCACAATGGAAGGCCGATCAGGTCACAATTTTGCAAGCCTTGGGCGTGCTCGATCCGAGCGGCAAGCCCACAGGGCGTCTTGAAGCCGTGAATGGGAAGCGCGTCTCGGCTGGTTGCAGAGTTTCAATGCAAGCGGCCAAGTCCTGGGACTGATGTTAGCCGCGGCATTGTTGCGGCGGGGTGACACGGGCGCGCTATGGCTCTGCGTTGCGATTCTGCTGCTGGCGATGGCTATAGGCAGTATCAACCTGCCATTGTCGGACTCGGCTCGCCTGACAGATGCAGCCGGCCAAAACCCTCGCCGTCCACCAAGCGTTCAGGTTCTTGCCCGTTTTCCAAAGCTCAGTCTGCGATCCGCTTACGGACTCCATTTTGACGGTTGGAATTTGGCCCGACTGCGCGGTCTATGGCAAGCTTTTGGCGTGACATTTGGGCGCTTCTTGCTCTCTTGGTTCGCCCTGGCGTTCGCCGTAGCCGCATTCTTCGCGTATTTTCCCCTCATGCTCTCCGAGAGTTACAACATCCCTGCACACGCCACTGCCGTGATTTATGGGGCAAGTTCGACCCTCGCGATCGGGCTGTACGTTTTCACCAGCCATCTCACACTTCGCTACGGACCCGGCCGCGTCTACCACTCAGGTTTGGCGTTGCGCATTTTCGGCTTCGGGCTGTTGCTGGTACCTTTTCTTATCTCGGTCGCTAGTCGCCCATTGTTCGGCGCGGCCGGATTTGCGGCAGTAGTTATAGCATGGCCCCTGCTGAGTATCTCGGGCACCGACCTCGCCGCGCGCCTCACGCATTTCGGTGAAGGTGCAGCGCTTGGACTGCAGAATGCTACTGTCGCACTGGCCACGGTTGCTGGAATCGTTTTCACTGGCCCATTGGTGGCTCGGTGGGGATATGGAGCCATTCCCACTACGGCCCTCGCCGGACTTACCGCTTCACTTTTGATGGACAACAACATTTGGCGCGATTCGAAACACGCAGCCGAGCGCAGGACAAGAACGGAACGAAGAAGTTGCGATCAGTCAGCTGATGCGCAAATGGTTTGAATCTCGGTCGACTGACAAGCTGTCTTCCAGCGAGAAGTGCTTGGAATGCTTCGCGAGCACGGGAGTGTAGCCCCCAGCAAAAGCCATATTCGAGCACTCACAGGGTCTTCCGCCTGCAAACGGTCCGAAACGCATTCGTCTCGGACCGCTCCTCACGGGAAGCTTCCGAAATTCGTACCACCTTTGTGTCCGAGATTTTGAGATTTTGAGCATGCTCTGCGCCGGAATTCTTACCCTCTGTGACCAGCATCCGATGACCTGGTGGACGCCTTCTTAGCAGCGTTGACGGGCCGTAGCGATGGCCCTATTATCAACCATCTTTGATATCGAGTCCCCCTAATGATCGGCAAGACCATCTCGCATTATCAGATCGTTGCCAAGATTGGCGGCGGTGGTATGGGTGTGGTCTACAAAGCTGAGGACATCCGGCTGCACCGCTTCGTGGCCCTCAAGTTTCTGCCGGATGAGGTCGCCCGCGAGCCGCAGGCTATGGCTCGCTTTCAGCGCGAAGCGGAGGCCGCCTCAGCACTCAATCATGCAAATATTTGCACGATATACGACATTGGCGAGGACGAAGGCCGCACCTTCATGGTGATGGAGTTTCTCGACGGCGCCACGCTGAAGCACACCATCCTTGGTCGTCCGCTCGAAACGGAAGAACTGCTGCGGATTGCCATTGAAGTAGCGGATGGGCTCGACGCCGCGCACAGGAAGGGCATCATTCATCGGGACATCAAGCCCGCAAACATCTTTATTACAGAACAAGGCCACGCCAAGATTCTCGACTTTGGTCTGGCGAAACTGCCCAGCAAAGCGGTTTCGGCTGCTGCCGACTCTCCTACGCGCACCTGGGACTCTGACGCGGATCACCTCACCAGGCCGGGGGCCATGATGGGAAC
>Ga0335069_10015828_pt1 | contig 10539 bp, 12 predicted proteins | sample Lox_Sample_11_FD_206714 | JGI IMG/M metagenome (GOLD analysis project Ga0335069, IMG submission 206714) | Soil microbial communities from Loxahatchee National Wildlife Refuge, Florida, United States - Lox_Sample_1.1 | ecosystem: Environmental > Terrestrial > Soil > Wetlands | place: USA...
GATCAGCCCGACTTTGAGATTGTCCTCGGCCTGTGCGACGCCGGCCCAAAGCCCGAAGGCGGCCACGGCGATAAACAACGGCTTACGCGTGATCATAATCGTCTCCTGACAAAATCTCGCGCGCCGCGAGAAGCCCCCACCATGGCGGAGCATCACGACGCCGCCCCGGCGCAATATTTTAAGTTTAAATTACTGGCTTTGTGAAGCTGTCTCGGCGATAATTTTGCATCCGCGGCATTAACGCTGTGCGCGACCGATGCCGTTTTCAGCTTGGGCATTGCAAGCCGGCCGTGCTTGAATGTTTTCAGCACGGCTTATCGGGGGAGTATGCGTCTCATGACTGCGATGACAGCGGGCATTACCAAAGCCGGCACCGGGATCGACGGCATCAGCTGGAATATTCTCGGCCAGACCTATGTGCCCAAGCAGGTGTCGGAGACCTCGTTCTCCTGGCACGCCACCTTCCCGCCCGGCACGTTCGTGCCGCCGCATATTCACCCCACCCAGGACGAATTCATTTATATGCTGGAGGGCCGCTTCGACCTCGTGCTCGACGGCAAGGAATTCGTCGCCACCGCCGGCGACCTGATCCGGCTGCCAATGCAGATCCCGCACGGCATTTTCAACAAGTCCGACCAGACGGTGAAATGCTTTTTTTGGGTGGCGCCGACCCGCAAGCTCTACGACCTGTTCTGGGCCATTCACAGCATGAAAGAACAGGCGCCGGCCGAGGTCGTCGCGCTGGCGGCGAAATACGAAGTGATGTTTTTGCCGCCGCCGGCGTAAGCTTGAATCCCCGACCGCAGACGCCTCAAGCCGCCTTGTTCACCTGCTCGCGCGCAAAGCCGGCTTTCGACGCATAACCCCGCACGATGGCCTTGCGCTCCTCAAAGCTGAGCACGTCGTCGATATTGGTGAAACCGTCCGGCGCCCGCGCCTCGACGGCGTCGATCACGCCTTCGGGACCGCCGCGGCGATTGCTGCGCACGATTTCGGACGTCATCGGCAAGCGCGTCTGCTCGTAAAGCCACAGCGCATGCAGCGGATGTTCGGCATCTTGCAGCCGGTCCGCGAGGCAACGGGCATCGAGGATCGCCTGGGAGGCGCCGTTCGATCCGACCGGATACATCGGATGCGCGGCGTCGCCGAGCAGCGTGACGCGCCCGTGGCTCCAGCGCGTCAGCGGATCGCGGTCGCACATCGGATATTCCCAGAATTCGTTGGTCGCCTCGATCAACGCGTGGGCGTCGACAAAAGGAATGCGGAAGCGCCGCACATGCGGCATCAGATCCTCGAAGCGACCGGGCCGCGACCAATCCTGCTTGTGTGGCACCGGCATCGACGCATCGCCGATGCGGCCGATCACCGCCCAGTTGGTGAGTTTCTTGTCCGGCCGAGAACCTTCCGCAATTGGATAAACCACGAGCTTTGCCGCAAGCCCGCCCGCCACCACCATCGAACGGCCGGTCAGGAAGGCCGGCCAATCGACCGCACCGCGCCACAGCATGAGTCCGTTCCAGTTCGGCGGACCTTCATTGGGGAAAAGCTTCTCCCGCACCACGGAATGGATGCCATCGGCGCCGACGAGAACGTCGCCGCGCGCCGTGTGCCGGTGCGAGCCGCCGCGGTCGAAAAAGTACGCGGTCACGCCGCCGTCGTCCTGGGTGAACGAGGCCAGGCGACAGCCCATATGAATGCGCGATTCACCGAGCCGCGCCCGAACCGCCTGATAGATCACGCCCTGCAGCCGGCCGCGATGGATCGAAAACTGCGGCACCTCGTAACCCGCATCGAGACCGCGCGGCTCGCGCCAGATCTCTTGCCCCAGCCGGTTGGTGTAAAACAACTCATAGGTGCGGATGGCAACAGCATCGAGACGATCGAGCAAGCCAAGCTCGGCCAATTCCTTGATCGCATGCGGCAGGGTGTTGATCCCGACGCCCAATTCGCGGATGCCATCGGCCTGCTCGAACACCTCGCAATCGATGCCGCGCGCATGCAGCATCAGCGCCGTCACCAGACCTCCGATGCCGGCACCTGCGATAATGACTTTCATGGTCGATACTCCACACCTGAGCGTCGTCGCGTCCAGTCTGCTTTGCGCGCTAAGAAAAGCAATCACTTGCCGTCGGGATGGTTATGGCGGCGCAATAAAGCCAAAAAAGCACCCTGGAGGTCGTTTTCAGGACCATTTTGGCCTTGCGCCGGGCCGGCTTTCGACATGAAATAAATGCGACAGGGGGCCTGCCTTTGGGTGTTGCCATGGACAAACAGCCAAACGAGGTCGACCAATATGTCGGACGGCGGCTCCGCATGCGCCGGCTGATGCTCGGGATGAGCCAGGAGAAGCTCGCCGGGCAACTCCGCCTGACATTTCAACAGGTTCAGAAATACGAAAAGGGCGTCAATCGGATCAGCGCGAGTCGCCTGCAGGAAATGTCGCGGATATTGCAGGTGCCGGTGCCCTTCTTCTTTGAAGGGGCGCCGGGCGGCAGCAGCGGCAAGGGCCCGCCGCCGACCCCGTCTTATGTGTCGGAGTTTCTGGCTACCGCCGACAGTTTTGTTCTGATCCGGGCCTTCACCCGCATCAAGTCTTCGCAACTGCGCAGGGCCATCGTCCGCCTCGTCGAGGGCATTGCGATGGACGCTCGGTAGTCGTCCCTATGCGGGATTCGCTTGCATGTAATGGAGTTTTTTGCATCTTTTAGTTGCTACGGGGAGACCGGCTCCCCGACAGTGGAAATGGCGGAGATATGCTCCGCTTTCGACGGTAGGACGCCGTGGATCAACAGTCGAAAGACCGGTACTGGGCGAACAAAGCTCTTGATTTCGTCGACGCGATCGAGCGGCTGAAGACGACGCGCGAAATCACCGACCTGTTTGCCAAAGAGCTCAGCGAATGCGGCTTTTCCGCCTATCTGATATCCGGCTTGCCGCGCCCCGACATTGAGTTCGGCCAGCGCGTCTTGGCCCATGGCTGGTCTCGTGAATGGTCCGAGCTCTATCTGAAGGAAAGATGGATCGACCATGATCCGGTGGCGCGGCATTGTTTCCGCAGCATCGATCCGTTCGAATGGAATTCGGCGCCTTATGACCGCGAACGCGAGCCGCTGGCGCAAATGGTGATGGATCGTGCCGCGGATTTCCAGATGCCCAAGGGGCTCTGTGTGCCGATCCACTCGCCGGATGGATCGAGCGCCGCCGTGAGCGTCGCCGGGCAAAGGCCGATCATCACGCCGGGGGTCAAGCCGGCGATCCATATCATGGCGCTCTATGCCTATCAGCGCATTCGCACGCTGCTGAGCCCGCCGCGCAAGCCGCGGAAACGCCTGACCGAGCGCGAGCGTGAGGTCCTGCAATGGGTCGCCATTGGCAAGACCAGCTGGGAAATCGGCCGCATCATCGGTACGACCGAGCGGACGGTGAACGCCCATATTCTCGCCGCATCGCGCAAGCTTCGTGCCGCAAATCGGACGGCGGCGGCGTTCACCGCGCTCCAGCTTCACGAAATCACGCTTTGAACGCAGCGCCTTTTGTCGCCGCCTCGTGCAGCCGAGTTCCACGCGCCGGATGCGAGACGCGGCGCGGGCCGTTAGACGATTTGCTCCCCCGCCCCTGATAGTTCTGTCAATAGCCCGCTCTGGGAAGCCTGAGCGATCGTGACCTGCCTTGCCGCAGGACGCGATCGCGATGATACAAATCCACGTCGTTCATCGAGACAATAGAAGGCTCTACGACTATTTGTTCGATGAATATTTCCGCCTGCGCTACGAGATCTATGTCAAGGAACGTGGCTGGAAGGCGTTGGAGCGGCCCGACGGGCGCGACATCGATCAATTCGACACCGACGCCGCGACATATCTCTTAGCGCTCGATGCCAACCGGCTTGTGGGTGGTTTGCGTGTCGTACCGACGACCCACCCCACATTGATGAGCGACGTCTTTCCCCAGCTGACGCTGCGGGGCCCCATCCGGCGCCACGACGTTTGCGAATTGACCCGCATCTTCGTCATCAAGGAACGTCGCGGCGAGCAAGCGCAGCCCCGCGTCGAACACATCATTTTGTGCGCTGCCATGGAATACGGCGTCGCACACCAGCTCTCGCAATACACGATCGTCATGGAAGCCTGGTGGATCCGCCTGCAGGAACAATGCTGGCGCATCACGCCGTTGGGTCTTCCGGTCGACATCGACGGCGCGCCGACCGTCGGTGTGACGGCGGACGTCAACTCCGAAACGGTCACAGCGCTTCGCGCAAAGCGTGGCATCGAAGGACCGATCCTGGTGTGGCGCGGCCTCGATAGGCCGGCGCTGCCAGCCGCGTGATCTGGAAGTGGGGCAATACACCGTCAACGAGGGGCAAAACGATGGGTGCGAGTACAAACGAAGTCGATGTTCTGATCTCGGAGATAAAGGGGCTACTGCAGCAGGTCGGCACCGCCGATCTAAGTTCAACGGCGCATATCTTGCGCATGGCGCGGCTCGATCTTCTCGCACTCGTCAATGACATTGACGACAGCGAGCTCAAAGCCTTCTCCGAAAGCCTGAACAAAACTCTGGACGGTTGGGCTCAGCCGCTGGATGCGGCGCCGCAGACCGTCGAGATGGCCTCGCACGAGCCGCCTCCATTCAACCACTAGGGGCATGATTCCAAAAAAGTGGAAGCCAGTTTTCGGAAAAGATCATGCCGAACCCAAAAAGCGAGACCTTGATCCCATTCAATTGAATTGAATCAAGGTCTAGGCGCGAGAACCGCAAATGTCGCACCACCCCGACCGCCTGCCGACCGATCATCCGCAAACGCTCGCAGCCTGGACGCGGCATTGGGCGGGGAGCATTCCGGAACGCCCGGCGTTGATCGACGAGCGTGGTCAGATTCTGCTGACCTATGGCCAACTCGCCGCGCGTTCCGAAGGCTTGGCCCGCGGGTTGATCCGTCTCGGGATTAAAGCCGGCGACGTGGTCGCCATGCAGTTACCGAACACCTCGGACTTTGTGACGCTCTACATCGCCATCGGCATGTGCCGTGCCACGGCCCAGCCCATCCATATGAGCTACCGGCGTGCCGACATCGCGCCGCTGCTGCGCCATAGCGGTGCAATCATTATGCTTGTCGGGCCGCAAGAGAACTCTCGGACCGGGGATGAACTGCTCCTGGCGAGGGAGCAGATTCCGTCGCTGCGTGCCGTGGTCACGATTGGCGCGGAGCGCATCGCCGGTGCACTATCGATCGACGACCTTGTCGCGGACGTGGCTCATGCCGACATTCCGCTTGTTCCGCCGCAGACGGACGACCGATTCGTGCTCCTCTATACGTCGGGTACGACGGCGCAGCCCAAAGGGGTGCCGGCCACCTATCGGCATTTTCTCGGCAATGCCGCGCTCAGCGCGGAAGTGCTTCACCTCGACGGCGAGATGCGATTGCTTTCTGCAGCGCCATTCACGCATCTCTATGGCTTGTTCACCGTGCACATGGCGCTCTACGCAGGTGCCGCCATGGTCCTGTTGCCGAGCTTTACGCCGGCGGGCCTTGCCGACGCTTTGCGGTCGGCCCGGCCGACGACGCTGTTTGCGGCGCCGGCACACATCGCGGCTTGCCTTGCGCAACGGCTGTTGGACGCCAGCGTCTTGTCGAGCTTGCGCTTCGCAATGACGTCGGGAAGCCTTTGTCCCGCGCCGCTGGCCGCGGCCATGCAGGAATTGATGCCGCAAGGCCGCTTCATTCAGCTCTGGGGCATGAGCGAGCTTCAGGCCGGGACCTTCACCCGCCTGGAGGATCCCGCAGCCGTTCGCCTGAAGACGGCTGGCCGTGCCAGTCCTGGCACAGAACTGCGGATCGCCGGCGCGGGCGGCGAGATATTGGCCTCCGGACGGGAGGGCGAACTTCAGGTGCGGGGGACGTCGGTGTTCGCCGGATATTTGAACAACATCGCGGCCAACGCCGCCGCGTTCACGGCGGATGGCTGGTTTCGCACCGGCGATCTCGCCCGCCTCGATGCCGACGGCAATCTCACGATTACCGGGCGCAGCAAGGAGTTGATCAATCGCGGCGGTGTGAAGATCAACCCGACGGACACCGAGCTCGTGCTGTCGAAGCATCCGGCGGTCCAGCAATGCGCCTTGATTCCCGTGCCGGACGATCTGCTGGGTGAGAAAATCTGCTGCGCCATTCACCTGCGGCCTGGATGCCAGCCGCCGACGCTCGCCGAACTGCTCGCGTGGCTGCGGCAGCAGGGCGTCAGCAAGATCTATTGGCCGGAAAGGCTCGAATTCGTAGAAGCCATGCCGCTGACGCCGACCAGAAAGATCATCAAAGCGAAGCTCGCCGCGAACATTCTCGGCCGCACCACGGCGAGTGCAGCGGCCTGATCAGCAAGCGCCGGCGCTCAGCGCCGGCATCCGCACGTCAATTCTTGCGGCCTTGCTCGATCTCGCGAGTGGCTTGGATGGCTTCTTCGTGATACCAGCCGCTGCCCGACACCAGTTTCGCCCCCGGCGGCAAAGCGACGCCGCCCGCAGAGGTTTCCTGCTCACGAATAGCGAAACGGCCCCTTGGCGGGAACGTATAGATCGTCGCCGATGCACGAGACATACTCGACATTTTCGGCTCCTTCGTCGGCGCGCCTTTCGTTGCGCGCGCAATTAAGTGATTCTGCTCTCGGTCCGTTAATATAATGCTTTGCTTGATTCTTGCTCGGAATGCCTCACAGAAAATCAGCGCATGACTACAATATGTGCAGAGCCCTTTTTGCTCATTAGCGCCGCAAACGGGCCGGCGCGAGTTGCGGTGATTCAGCGCGAGATTCAATGCTGCACCGCGAATTGCGACGCATTGGCACACTAAATGCTTGAAATCGCCGGGAGGCGGCGGCCGGGCGCCGATTTGGCGGCTGCGCACGCAATTTCTCGCCCTCTGACATGCTCACCGGTTCGAGTGCGCATCAGCTGAAGAGAGAGTCTAATGACCAAATACAAGCTCGAGTACATTTGGCTCGACGGCTATACGCCGGTGCCAAACCTGCGCGGCAAGACGCAGATCAAGGAATTCGATTCCTTTCCGACGCTCGAACAACTCCCGCTATGGGGCTTCGACGGAAGCTCGACCATGCAAGCGGAAGGTTCCAGCTCCGATTGCGTGCTCAAGCCCGTCGCGGTCTATCCCGACGGCGCCCGCACCAATGGCGCGCTGGTCCTGTGCGAAGTCATGATGCCTGATGCCAAGACGCCGCATCCATCGAACAAGCGGGCCACCATTCTCGACGATGCCGATGCGTGGTTCGGATTTGAGCAGGAATACTTCTTCTATAAGGACGGTCGCCCGCTCGGGTTCCCGGCGAGCGGTTATCCGGCTCCTCAGGGCCCCTACTATACCGGCGTCGGCTACAAGAATGTCGGCGATATTGCCCGCAAGATGGTCGAGGAGCATCTCGATCTCTGCCTCGCGGCCGGCATCAACCACGAAGGCATCAATGCCGAAGTGGCGAAGGGCCAATGGGAGTTCCAGATTTTCGGCAAGGGTTCGAAGACCGCAGCCGATCAGATGTGGATAGCCCGGTACCTCATGTTGCGGCTTACCGAGAAATACGGCGTCGACATCGAGTTCCACTGCAAGCCGCTCGGCGACACCGATTGGAATGGCTCGGGCATGCACTGCAACTTCTCGACCAAATATATGCGCGAGGTCGGCGGCAAAGACTATTTCGAGGCGCTGATGAAGGCGTTCGAGAACGCTCGCGAAGATCACATCGCGGTTTATGGTCCCGACAACCACATGCGGCTCACCGGCAAGCACGAGACCGCATCGATCCACCAGTTCAGCTATGGCATAGCCGATCGTGGCGCCTCGATCCGGGTGCCGCACAGCTTTGCCAACAACAACTACAAAGGCTATCTCGAAGATCGCCGCCCGAATTCGCAAGGCGACCCCTACCAGATCGCCTCGCAGATCCTCAAGACGATCTCATCGGTTCCAACCGCCGGCACGGCCAGCGCAGCGGCGTAAGTTCCGAATTCATCCGATTGCCAAACAGCGTGAGAGCGCCGGCTCTCACGCTGTTTCTTTTTTTGACCGCGCGCAAGAACAAACGTTGCGCGTTGTGGCTCTTCACAATCGACTGCGAGAGACTCGCCACGGTTACGGACGCATCATGCGCGATATCGCCCGGATGCGGCGTACCAACTTACATTCAAGTTCCGCTGCCGCGTCGGCGCCATAACGCTAGCGTGCTGCGAACGCGAAATATATTTTCAGTGTTGCGGAACCTACACACTCGTTGCGCAGCAGTGACGCGATGCATGTGAAAGATCGATGCAAGTTGCATCGAATTTTCCGAACGAAGTCGAACACGCCTCATGCGCTTGCCGCATTGCGATGCACGATGACGCATTTCACCGCGTCGGCATTCGTGAGTTGATCAACGCGGCTGCAAATCGTGCGATAATTTTCCGCAACGTTTCGCGTCATTATCTGCGCGCGGGACTTGTTTTCGACCGCGCCATTGCACGCAGGCTTAGACTTTGTTCCGCGAGCACTTTTTTTCCACGATCATGCACGAATAACGCCGCGTGCAAGTGCGGCATGTTGACATAAGCCGCACGTTTATTGACGCAAGATTGGCTGCGAGTGGTGTCGAGGCCAATCGGCGGATCGTTCAAGCCTTTGTTGAACGACCGCTCAAGGAGGAATCCGCACAAGGAGAAACTAGCCAAAACACGTTGTCTGCGCTGGGGCCGAATGAGGGTGTGCGTGGGGCTCAAGAGCGGAGACCAGAGTTATGGCAACATACGACCTGACCGCGTCGGAGTTGAGCGGTTTACTGCAGTCGGACGGCATAAGTCCGCAAATCACACAAGACATCATCAACTATCTTGACACTCATGGAGGCTTCACCGGAGGTACGACAGTCGTTCAAGAGGGCGGCGCCCTCAGTCCAAGTACAAATGTTCTCATCGTCGACACTCCCACCGCTACGATCGCTACCGACGCCAATCTCAAGGCTATTGTCGATATCGCCGATGCGTCTTTGACGGTGACCGGCGGCAACAACGTTCTCGTCGCCACCGGCGACGGCAGCGACAGCCTCGATCTGGCGGGGACAACCGGCAATGATGTCGTCCGTGCTGGCGACGGCGACGATACGATCATCGGCGGCCACGGCTCCGACAGTATCTTTGCCGGCGACGGCAGCGACACCATTACCGGCAGCAGTGGACCGCATAGCCTGATCCAAGTCGGGGACGGCAGCGACTCCATTACCGTCGGCAACGGCGCTCACGATACGCTCATCGCCGGTGACGGCAATGACACGATCCACGGCGGCAGCGGCGCCCATGACTCGATCAAAGCCGGAGACGGCAGCGACACGATCTTCGGCGGCAATGGCGCTCACGACACGATCACGACCGGCAGCGGCAATGACAGCATCGTTGGCGGCAATGGCGCCGACGACCTGATCAAGGCCGGTGGCGGTAACGACACCATCTTTGCCGGCAACGGCAATAAGGACACCGTTGACGGCGGCAGTGGCAACGACACCATCCACAGCGGCACCGGCAACGACAGTCTGTTCGGCGGCGCCGGCAACGACAACTTCATTATCGGACGATCCGGTAATGACACTATCAATGGCGGCGGCGGTCAGGATTCTGTGACGTTCAACGACAGTTTCCATAACGCCGACATCAGCCACCATGGTGACGTGACGACGATCAACTTCGACGACACGCATCAAACCATGACGGTCAGTAACGTCCAGGAGCTGGTGTTCACCGACAAGATCGTGCACACTTAATGAATGAAAGGTGTGGTGGCTGACCCTCCTGTGGGCTCCCCGGCCTGAAGGACGTGCCGGCGCATGACGTGCGAACTGCCTGCGCCGGCGTTTTCGGCAGCGCCATTTGCAGCAACAAAAAAGAGCCCCGCCGGTCGTGCCGGCGGGGCTTTGATTTTCATTCATATGGCGCGCAAAGCGGTCAGACAGCAGCCTCGCTGGTGAACGATGGCCTCTCGTCCGGGCCAGCGGCAATCTCGAGCTCGCGCTCGTCGAACAGCGGATCATCGTCGGCCACATGACGGCCTCTGCCGACCTGCCAGCGCCACGGTCGGCGTCGCTCGAACACGCGCTTATGTGCACGCATGAGGCCACTCACTGGAAATGCGACAGGACCGCGGCGACGGCCCACTTGATGGCCGCCTCCAGCATCCAGCCGAGGACGACGACCGCGGCAATGCCGATGGACGCCCATGTCGCCAGTTTCGTGCGCGCGACTTCGAGTGCCGCAACCGCCGGGCGGATCGCGGCGACTGCCGCGGCGTGCTGATCGAGCTTCTGGGCCAATTCGCGCAGCGCGGCGGCATTGTCCGCATGCCGCCGCGCCTCGAGCTTCTTGCTGTCGTCCATGCGCCGCTTCAGCTCGCGCACGCTGGTCTCGAGCGAACCGATGGCGCGGCTGATCTGATCAAGTTTTCCAGCCATAGAAACCTCGTCCGGTTCGAAGCGGCTATTCGGCGTCTGCCGCGCGATCCCACCACAGCTGCTG
>Ga0335069_10015829_pt1 | contig 10538 bp, 22 predicted proteins | sample Lox_Sample_11_FD_206714 | JGI IMG/M metagenome (GOLD analysis project Ga0335069, IMG submission 206714) | Soil microbial communities from Loxahatchee National Wildlife Refuge, Florida, United States - Lox_Sample_1.1 | ecosystem: Environmental > Terrestrial > Soil > Wetlands | place: USA...
GCGGAAACGTCCAGCCGGGACACATTCGCTGCGTCTGTATCCGTTGCGGTGCAGTGTTCGATGGTCCGAAGTGCAAGCGGAAAGCCAAGCGCGGGGGCGCGGACGTAAAGGAGAGATGAGATGAGCGGGAAGCAGAAGACAGAAAATCCCTTGAAGGATGCGATTACGGCGCTCAAAGCTATCCAGCACGCATTGCACGACGACAAGGGTGATTACTTTGCCGTTCGCGCCTACCTCGATGCGAACAACCGATACCACGACAATCTTGAGGGAAATGCTGTCTTGTTGGAAGTGGCGCATGTGGCCATTTTGAAGGCCGAGAGGAGCCTAACTCAATGACGACACGCGACAAGGCGGGGACGCGGAAACCGAAAGATGATGTGGTGAAGGAAATTCTTACCGATGGCCGGATCGTAACCATGTCGAAGAAAGAAGCGGCGAAGTGGCGTAAGAAGATCAAAACGAAGATTCGCACTGAGGAGGCCAACCGTGGCTGAACCGGGGAAGACGCCGAAGCCTTCGATCTGTTTGTGTATGTGCGAGATGTGTATGCCGCGTCCGATGGCAGGAGAAAGGGCTGAATACTATTTACGATTCCCAAGGAAGATTCCGGCGCTGGGCTCTCATTGTTGCGGACCGGAGTGTTCCAAGAAAGTCGAGGACAAATTGTGATGAGCGAACCGGGGAAGACGGAGACGAGGGTGGACCAGTGGATGCGGGATGCGGCGAGGGAACTGGTTTACGGAGTCAGGGGATGGCAACAAAGATCGCCGAACTTTTGCGTAAAGATGAGTAGTAAATTCGCGGCAGTGATCGCCAAGCACTACGAGGAATGGCTGGTCTCTCACGCTCCCGCCCCTTCCGAACGTAGGCTTCCAGTACCGATCCAGCCCGGAGAGTTCGAGGCTGAGGATGGGCAGAGATTCAATCCGATCCACGCGAAGCCTGCCACGCCACAGGGAAGCGCAGCGGGCGAAATTAAGCCCCATTCGTCAGTTATTTACACCGACTTGAAAGTTCGCTGTTACGGCTGCCAGTCTCAGGTGATCTGGCGCTATGACGAAAAAATTGACGAAATCCTGATAGTTCACGATCATGCTCGAACCACGCCACAAGGAAGCGCAGCGCGGCCTGCATATTGGGCCGTTGAATGGAGTTTCAAAGGAAAAAATACTTGGCATGTTGTTGACTGTCCTCCTTATCGCTATGAAAGCGAAGCTAAGCTCTATCCAAGGCGAGACGGTTTTGACTACAGAATCGTGCCATTATTTCTCGATGCCGAAGCCTCCGAGCGGAAGATGCAGGAGGCGCTCACCAGCCTCAGGGCCTTCTTCGCAAACGATCCGAAAGGTGAATACGTCCTTGCCCGTGCTGATGGGAATCCGCTATGTCTCGCCGATCGTATGGTTATTGCGGGGAGATTTATTGACAGCATAGATGCCGCGCTCGCCGCCCCGGACGCTCCCCCGGAGGACACGAATGCCAAAGGATAATTAGATGCTGACGAAGCGCCAACTAGAAGCTCTACGCCTCATGCGCGATACTGACCAAGAAATGGTTTACGAGCACGGGGAGTGCATGGTCGGATATGAACGGTTTGGGCGGAGAACCTTCTTCGCGTTGTTGCGGGCTTGTGCGATAAGGCACGACTCAACGTCCGCCAGTCCAGGTTCGGGAGGAATGGAAATATACAGCATCAACGAAACTGGAAGAGGGTTGCTCGGGGACGCTCCCCCAGAGAAGGAGAATGGACAGTGATCTACATTTTTGACATCGACGGAACACTTGCCGACATTTCGCATCGGCTGCACTTCATCCAGAAGAAGCCTGCCGACTGGGATGGTTTCTTTGCAGCTTGTGTTGATGACGAACCGATACCTGAAATTATCCAGGTCGCTAAGTCATTGTCCCCGGTGGCGCACATTGTCATGGTCAGCGGGCGCAGTGATGTCGTTCGCAGTCAGACCCTTGATTGGATGAGCGAATTAGGTATCCCATGCGATTGCCTGATGATGCGCGCAGCTGGAGATCACCGCGAAGACTCAATTGTAAAAGCTGAGCTTTTGGACGATTTGCGCGAAGTCTACAAAGACGAACCGATTGCGGGCGTATTCGAGGACCGCAAGCAAGTTGTGGACATGTACAGGGCCAAAGGACTGAGAGTGTTTCAGGTTGCAGAAGGAAACTTCTAAGTTCCGAATCCACTACGCCGGAAGATGGCGGGAAAGGAGGTGCAAATTGACAAAGACATCACTGACCCGTGCTATTCAAAGTATTGCGAAGTCGGCCAAGGTGGACTGCAAATCAATGCGGAACCCGTATACGTTAGCTGTCCTGATGGTTACGAACTTAACGCTGCTGACCTCAAGTGCCATCGCACAGGCAGCGATTGACCGCGCCCAGCGAGGCCGCATAGCTGGAGGCGGAAGGGAACATGCGGCGTGTTTAAAGTAGGAAGCTATAAACAAAAATGAAAACAGACAGAGAGCGGATCATCTACAAAACATCGGGCGAAGTCATCGAAGCTCTACGGCCGGCGTATCCAGCGAATGCTTATGCCTTCTTGACTGAGGTCGGGAACAGCACTGGATTCCGATGCAACCGCCATGCCGATGTAATTGTGATGTCGTTATGGCCGAGCCGTGGGCTTGAGATCATCGGCATGGAAGTCAAGGTTAGCCGTTCGGACTGGCTGTCAGAACTGAATAACCCAGAGAAAGCTGAAGTTATTTTCGACAAGTGCGACCGATGGTATTTGGTTGTTGGCGACGAAAATATCGTCAAAGATGGCGAACTTCCTAAGGGCTGGGGTCTGATGGTCCCAAAGAAAGACGGCCTCAGAACCAAGGTCGCCGCCACGGTCAAGGAGCCGGAACCGGAACCCAATCGTGCATTCATCGCGGCGGTTCTTCGACAATGCTGCTCACAGTTAACCGACGAATCCCGATTGAAGGCCGAATACCAGCGCGGTTACAAAGCAGGCAAGAAGGAAGCCGAGGAACAGGATTGGAGTAAGCGGGATTTAGCCGAGCTAAAGAAGTCGGTCGCTGCATTCGAGAAGGCTTCCGGCGTGGCAATCACGAACCGATGGGAGAATCCCGAGAAGGTTGGCGCGGCTGTGTATCAGGTCCTTCACGGAATGGGCAATCGTATCAGGGAACAATTAGAGGGTTTGCACGGTCAGGCACTTCGTATCGCAACCTCGATTGAGGATGAATTGGCGAAGCAATCTTTATAGCAAGGAACTAAACACAATGAAGCGAGAAACCGAGGACGGATACAGGCGCACCAATCGCGAGATGATGATGGAACCTCGTTCCTTAAAAAGTTCGTGGTGCATGGTCTGCGATGCTTGCTTAGTTTTGGACGGGCAACGCTGCCCCGTGTGCGGTCACAAAGATGAGAGCGAAAGGGCAAAGAAAATTGTAGTTAGGGATTGATTCTTTATAGCGAGGGACTAAAAAGCACATCCGGGGAACATGCGGCTTCTGTAGAGTAGGGAGCTTGACTGACGTGGTAAAACATAGGGGGTTGGGGGTACGCGCGGGATTTTAGAACTGTGAGGACTGGATTTATGGACAAGGAATTGCAGAAGAAACTGGATGACATCATGGAAGAGACGCGGGATGAGATGATGACGGAGACCATCGTCCCTCCGCACGAGCAGCCATATCGGGTGCCGTTCGTATTGTCGGAAACTCCCACCCTAAACTACATCCCTCGCGGTGATCGCGTAATCCTGAAGCGCTTGCCACCGCCCGAGCCCAAAGAAGGCGAAGTACGCTTACCCGACTCGCAGCAACGGCCGATGAACGCTGGCACGGTCGTAGCGGTTGGACCTGGCGCTCGAAACGTTGTGACCGGGCAAATCGATGCAATCACAGATCTCAAGCCGGGAGACATCGTAGAGTTTCTGGACTACGCCGGCGCCGAGGTGGAGATTGACGGCGAGGCGTACCTGTCGGTGCGGGAGAGTGAGATTCATGGTAAACGCCCTTGATGCCTTAATTGTGTTGGCAGTGATCGGAGCGAGTCCATATCTCGCTGGGTGGTGGATGCGGATCTACCTGGAAACCCGAGGTCCGCTTAACACAAACGTAAAGTGCGACAACACGACTTTTAATCTAAAGTTTGAGAAAGAACCTGAGAGGAAACAATGAAAAACACGCTCTGCCTGCTGTTGCTGTGTTGCTGTGCCGCCGCTCAAAACGCCAAACCTGTCGACAGACCCATCCCACCCATCACCGAGAAAGAGCAACTCGAGTTCCTGAAGAAGCACGACAAGAACCTGCTTAACCAAGAGGCTGAACGCAAGACGCCGCAATACGCTGCCGCGCAAGCCTCGCAGAACGATCAAGACGCGTTCGTCGCGAAACTCTTCACCGATCGCCATCTCACACAGCAAGATGCTGCATTGTGCTTTGGCCCTGGACAGGGACCATGCGAAGGCGTAGCGGAGATGACGCTTGAGTTTCGCCCCATGCCGAAGCCTGAACCGGCGCCTGCGGAAAAGAAGCCGGAGGCGAAAAAGTAGCCATGAAGGAATACACACAAGAGGAGTGGGCGGTAATGGATCAACTAGTGAGGGACAAACTGGATGGGAAGTTGGCTAAAGCCCCGTATCGATGTTGTGATTGCGGAGCAATCCTGCCCATTCAGGATCGTCCAACCCGCGAAGGCCATATCTGCCCAAAAGGAAAGCCGGAGGATAAAAAGTAGCGCGTGGCTCGAGAAATACCACTAACGCGAGGGCAAGTTGCGATCGTCGACGACGAGGATTACGAGTATCTGGCGCAATTCAAGTGGCAAGCCCATTGGGACCGACACACCCGCTCATTTAGAGCAAATCGCTGTGTCAAAGGGCCTGGAATCGGGCGCCATGCAAAGTTAAAACAATACACCGTCTGGATGCACAGAGAAATCCTTGGGTTAAAGCGAGGGGACCCGCGCAAAGGAGATCACATCATTCCTGGGGCAACCCTTGATAATAGACGGTCGAATCTCCGTATAGCTACAAACACTCAAAACCTACGCAACAGCACAAAACACAAGAACAACAAAAGTGGCTTTCTCGGGGTCTCGTTCGCCAAACGGCGCAATAAGTTCATTGCGCAAATCACGATCAATGGCAAAAGAACCTGTGTGGGGGCGAGCAAAGATCCAGAAAAAGCCTATGCATTTTATTGTGCTGCTGCAGCAAAACACTATGGGGAATTTGCACCCTACGTAACGAGGAGAGGAATAGAACATGTCGAAGCAGATGCTGATGGGAAGTGAGGCGCGAGCTGCGCTATTGACCGGACTTGATAAGGTCGCAAATGCGGTGAAGATTACATTGGGACCACGCGGACGCAATGTGTTGATTGATCGTCCACTACAGCCATTGGCGACGCGCGATGGGGTCACGGTCGCTAAGGCAACATCGGAGTTACCAAATCCATTCGAACAGATGGGGGCTCTCTATGCGAGAGAAGTGGCAGACGCTGCAGTCGTCGAAGCTGGAGACGGTACGACAACCGCCACGGTTATTCTGCAGGCTATTGTTCGCGAAGGGCTCAAGTTGGTCACTGAGGGTGCTGAGCCTTTGCTTCTTGCTGATGGAATCGAGGCTGCTGCGAAGGCTTGTGCCGCTACGATTGAGCTTATGGCTGTGCCGGCGACTCCTGAACTGGTTAAGCAAGCAGCCATCATCTCAACGCACGGTGACGTCGAGCTCGGCTCGATGATTGCCGAGGCAACGTGCAAAGTCGGAGCAACGGGCGTACTCGAACTGCAAGAGAGCCGTGACGAAACCACAACGATCGAGCACGTGGAAGGCTACTATTTCGAACGTGGCTGGCGTCCCAACATGTTCTTTGTCCGTGAAGCGCGCGGCCAGCGCTGCGTGCTCGAAAAACCGCTCATTCTGATTTCGGAGCGCACTATCGTTGGTGCCGGTCTCCAGGGACTACCGAACGGAAACGTTCGCGTGATCCAGGGCGACGGCATCGGCGCGATTGTCGAGCAATGCGTAAAGGCTCGGCGAGCACTGCTGATTATCGCGGAAGACTTGGTTGGCGACGCGATGAGCGTATTCGCAACCAATGTCTGCGGCGGACAGTTGCCGGGCGGCTGCTTTGTCAAACTGCCAGGGTTCGGCGATCAGCGGCAAGCCTCGATCGAGGATCTTCGCGTCTCAGTTGGCGCCAAGCGAGTCCACACGCAAACGTCGACGCAACTCAAAGATCAACTCTCCAGTTTCACGGTCGAAGACTTGGGCGCTTGTGAGCGCGCGGTGATCTCGATGGACAAAACCGTACTTATCAAAGGCTCGGGCGACCAAATTGAAATTGGAAGGCGAGTGGCTGAACTAAGTCAGCAAAGCACCGAAGAAGTTAACCCCTACGCGAAGCAGATGATTGACACGAGGATTGCGCGGCTATTCGGTGGCGTTGCGGTTCTACGCGTAGGTGCCGAGTCCGAGCCAGCCATGATCGAGAAGAAAGCGAGAGCGGAAGACGCAATCCACGCCTGCCGCGGCGCGCTGCAACAAGGGCTGGTACCAGGCGGAGGAGTGGCGCTGGTAAGAGCGAGCCAGTGGGGGAAACACACCGTCATGATGGAAATGCAGGATGACGTATCAAAGGGATGCCGATTGCTTTTGAATGCGATCCAAGAGCCCGTTCGTCAGATTCTTCGCAACGCGGCGCACCCAGCGCCGGAGAAGATCATCGACCAGATCATCACCGCCGGCAAGTCATACGGGTACAACGCGGCTCTAGGGCGGTTTGGCGACTTGTACGAAATGGGCATTGTTGACCCGTGCAAAGTAGTTCTCACCGCTCTGCGCAAGGCTGCCTCGGTTGGAGCCCTGCTCTTAACCTCAGAAGTGCTGGTGACTGATTTGCCGGCGGAAAAGCCGCAATCGGTTCCACCAGGGGCTTATAGGAGCTAAAGTCATGATCGCAATGATTCTGTATCTTGCGCTGCTCGGATGCGGTGAGAGCCATCTGTGCATGTCGGAACTGCCTGAGTTCATCTCCGATAACGATACCGGCCCGATTCAGTGCGTGGATGGATCGAACGACCAGTGTTTCGAGAGTTGGCCGAAGGAGTTGTTTCCAGTTAACGCGAAGAAGGGAGACGTTGTTCATTCAAGGTTCGGTCCTTGGATTTACGATGGCGAGGTATGGCTGCCTTTGAACCCGCCGATGGACGTTCCGGCAATTAAGCGTGTATCTCGCATCGAAAATGATATTTCATGCTTCTCATTGACCACTGGTAAGCCGAAGCCGGTAGATTGCCGACCCAAGAAAATAACTTGGACCTGCGCCGACAAATCCCGCGTCCTCCTGACCGCCGAGGACGGCACGCGGCATTGCATCAAGTTCTGAACACGTACCACCATCCCTAGGGTCAGGAACCACCTGACCCTATATGGTGCGCTTTTTCCACTTGACACACCGCAATCAGTTGCATATCGTGAAGGCGACGACGCGGAACGTCGTGAGACATTCCATAAAAGCAAGGGCGCTGTACCGAACGGATATTTCGTCCCCGAGGTGGCTGAGAGCAAAGGGGACCGACACAGAACCGATAAGCGGCTGTCGGCTTGGTTCTGGCGAAACGGGAATTCGAGTCTCAGATCGGAATGCCCAAGCACCCTGAGCGAACGACCTATAGCCGAGTTACACGACAGCACTCGGCTTTAGTTGTACCGCCTGCGGGCGCGCCAAAGACCTGCTCCACGCAGTTGTAGCACCCAGCCACGCTCCGACTCGCCAAAACCTATGCGCATTGACATTTGGGCCTTCGGCACCTCTCCGACTACTCACGCGCGACTTTGTAGGAAAAAAGTTTCATACGTTGAAAACGGTATCCTCAAGGGCGAACTCTTCCCCATCGACAGAGACGATCTTCGCAAAGGCTGCATCGTCGCTAAAGGCGTGCGGCTGAATCCCGAGGATAACCACGAAAAGCGGGCTGCTGGTTGGGGGTTTGATGCCGCCTGGGGCATCCGACAATCCGGCTATGCTGGCCCGCTTTGCTGGCAGTTGAGAACAAGTTGAGCATGACCTACCGTGTCTACTTCAACCGGAAATCCGAATTCCCGCAGGTTTGGAGTATCGACGAAGGTACCCAAGAGTCAGAGATTAACGTCTCGAACGTCGAGGTGTACGTGCCGATCATCGCGCGGAATCTTACCCAGGAAGAAATGAATTCGGTCGATCGTAATGTCACTCCAATCGCATGGTTCGAATGCAAAGGGCGCCTGAAAGTTGTAAACGGTGTGGCCTACATCACGGAGTTGACTCAATGACTGCCAAACAGGAAGCGGCTGCGATGATTGTTGGCGTTTGCATTCTGATCGCGCTGATAGTGGTAATTGCGAAGACGGTGTTCTTTTGAACCTCACCGCGTTGTGGTCGAAGGTTACGCGCTTCTGCAGTTTCGGACGCAGGATCTCCCGCAAGGCCAAACAACGAATCTGTGGGCGCTGTGCGCAGCCAATCAAGCGCAATCACAAGTGGACTGCGCAGTTGTGGAATGATCGTCGACCGCGGCATTGGAATTGTGAGCAGCCAACGATTGCCAAGTTGCGCGTGCAGCAAGTGTTGGACCTGAACTCGGAACGAAAGGAGGTCGCGGAGAAATTGCCAGAGCTCGCTGGGGCCGCTCAAGAGGCGGCCTCAGATGATTGGCCGCATCCTTTCAATGACTGACCGCAACCGCAAACCACGCTGGCGTGCTGCTCGAAGGCAAGCACTTCGGTCGCGAGGTGTGCGCCCACCGAATCAGTTAGATGCCTGGTGTGTAGAGGTTCCGTACAAAGAACTGACCGCCGAGATGAAGCAATGGCTGGAAGAGCGCATGATTCCTGGCCTCGGCTCACTGCTCACTCGAGTGTGGCTCAAGCCGCGGGATGCGCGGCATCTTATGAAGGGAACGATTAAGACTTTGACCGTTGTGCGCACCGAATGCCGGCGCTGTGAACTGTGTGCTCGTCCTCTGGTTGCCGACGAAGCCGCGGCACGGCGCCGGCTGATTGAGTCCGATATGAACGGTCGCGAGAAACCGTGTGGACCGCGATGCGCCGAGGAAGCGCAAAGTGGAGTGTGGAGAAAACTGATTCGCTCTCAATATCGTGCTCCGAGGTTGGTGGCATGAAAAAGTTTCTGTTGTTCGCCGTTCTCTTCGTCCTGACGGCTTCCGCCCTCGCTCAATCCCCGTATGTGACGATCACGGGCACGCTCCAAGGTCCAAGCGGGCTGCCAGTAAAAAACAATCTCATCAGTATGCAGCCGACTCAGACGTTCTTTGTGGCCGGCTCGGGTGGATCGTCGACGTGCTATGGCTACGTAGTCCAGATCAACGGAGTGCAGCTAACTTGCGGTGACACGCTGAACTTCAACGACAGCGTTCCTGGGGCACCGACCAATGGACGCAACGTTATATGGCACAAGAGCACCTCCAGTCCAACCGATAGCATCAGCGCGGCAATCGTAGGAGATGGCAACGCAGCGCACTACTTAGACGGAACCGGCGCCTATTCGACTCCCACGGGCACGGCACTGCTATGGTCAAATCTCCAAACGCCGGGTGCCGACCTGACGTTAACGATGAACGCTCATGTATCAAATTTCTCCTGGCACAACACGGGCGGGGTTGATTGGCAATGGACTGATTTTGATAATTCAGGGAATTCAAACCCAGCCTTTGTGATGACTGGTGCCGTTGGAACGACTCGCACTGGCCCAGTCCTTCAGGTTAGCACCGGAACGAATAGCGAGCCAGTATTTAAGGTAACTGCCCAGGGATTAATTAACGGCATCGAAGTGGACAGTAATGGAACGCTATTTGCCATCGGAAGCGGCAACATCTATCCAACTGCTCAATACGCGAAACTGCGCTGCGAGACCGGACTCGGGGATGGGCTGAATGCGATCGCGTCAGGAACCTATCTCCAGTTCATGTGCTGGAACGATTCCGGCGTGACATGGACGATCACCGGGATTACCTGTTTTACGGACAACGCCGGGACTTCGACGCTGAACGCCGCGAATAACGCAGGGACGGCCCTTCTTACCGGAGCAGTGACCTGCAACAATACCAAAAGCACGGGAGGCCACGCCGGAACCCAATCAGCCACAACGACTCTGCCCGCCGGGGATGGGATTAGTTTCACTTTCGTGTCGGACGGAACTTCAAAGCAGACAACGTGGACGGTTTCTCTTACGCAATGAAACATCTATTGAGCCTGGCGTTGCTCGTCGTATTCTCTGCCGCTTGTCCGGCTGTGACTGTTGTCCAATCCGCGCTGGGTGGCAATGCCTCTGGATCGTTCACGACGGGTGGCACGCTTACCACGACAAATGGAAACTTCGCATCAGACAGCACACTCGGCAACACACTGCTTCTCGTTCTCTGGGAGCGCCAGGAAAGCTCAAACGCCGATTGCGCCATCGTCATCAACAATGCGGTCGTTACCACGTCGGGATTTACGTGGAGCACGACTAGCACCCATTCGTCATTTCAGGACAACGCGACCGCTACCCATT
>Ga0335069_10015830_pt1 | contig 10538 bp, 10 predicted proteins | sample Lox_Sample_11_FD_206714 | JGI IMG/M metagenome (GOLD analysis project Ga0335069, IMG submission 206714) | Soil microbial communities from Loxahatchee National Wildlife Refuge, Florida, United States - Lox_Sample_1.1 | ecosystem: Environmental > Terrestrial > Soil > Wetlands | place: USA...
GCCACGCCCAGTCGCTTTCGGAGGCCTCTCGGCGACCAGGCGGAGGACCCGCCGCAGACCGCCGACAGCTTCACCCCCGCGGGTAGCCCGTGGCTGGGCGCGAATGAAGGGCTGCTCGTGTCATGGGCGACGGTCCCAGCCGGACCCGGAGCGAGACTTCCAAGCGCTCGTCAGAGCACCCGAGAACGGTCGTCCCGACTGACTTTCGACAAAGCACTGCGGTCGCACGCCGGGCGCAGGTTGCCGTAGGACGTCCGCGCCTCTGAGTTCCGCTGTCAACAGAATCTTTTGCGAGATCCTTTAGGTCTTCTAAAGGACCGGCCTGGCTCGTCTGGCAACGATGCCTCCACTCGCAGGGTGCGAGCGAATCGGAGGCTTCCATGGACGTGCGGAGCGACAAACCGCCCTTCTCGACGATCAGCGGCACGTCGGTGCGCCTCAACGAGCGCGACACGATCGCCATCTACCGGTGGGACGGGTTGTCCTGGGTCGCCCACTTTCGCGACGGCTGTGGCGAGTTGGAAGATGCGGCGACCTGGTTCAAGGTCCACGCGAGCCTGCTGCGGTCGTGCCGGGTCGGCTCCATTGCCGCCCTCGAGACGGTCGAGTTGCTCACGCCGGAAATGATCTCCAAGATCGCTCGGCTGCACCGGCGCCGGGATGCGGAACAAGCAGCACGGGCGCACGCCCGTGGGGATATGGCGGCTGCCTTCCGCCGCACCCTCGCGCGCTGGGGCGCCAGGCTGCATGGCTGGCGCGCCCGCCTGGTCCGCCGAGCCGGCTGAGAGGCTGCCATGCGTGCCTTGCCCTCTCTCGCCTCTTTCGCGGGTCCGCGAATCGCTTCCTTGCACCGGTTGGCGCAACTGATCGGGCCCGCGTTTGCGGTGCTGGCCCTAGCCTCCGTTGCCGTCCAGACGCACCACCTGCTGCAGCACCGCGCCGGCTCGGCCACTGCCCTGTTGACCCTCGCCATCGTCTTCGGAGCCGCGCTGGTGAGCAGCGTCGTGGGCTTCGCGTTCTCGGCGCTCGCCGGCGCCGCACTCCTGCACCTGTATCGCGAGCCTGCCGAGGCCGTCGAGATCATGGTCCTCTGCAGCATCGCCATCCAGCTCTACTGCGTGATCGCGATGCGGCGCTCCATCCAATGGCGACGCCTGCTGCCCTTCGTGATCGGAGGCGCGGCATTCGTGCCGATCGGCGTATGGCTGCTGTCCGTGCTGCCTCGCAGCTGGTTCGCGATCGGCCTGGGCGGCTTTCTCGTTGCCTACGGCGCGGTCATCGCATGCCGCCGGCCGCGGAAGACTCATGCGAGCGCTTGGTGGCTCGACCTCGGCATCGGGGCCCTCGGCGGAATCACCGGCGGACTCGCGGCGTTCCCGGGTGCCTTCGTGACGATCTGGTGCGCGATGCGCGGATGGGACAAGTCGGTGCAGCGCGGAGTCACGCAGCCGTTCATTCTGACGATGCAGCTGATCACCCTCGTCGCGATGCACGCCCAACACGTCGCTCTGCATCTCGATGCGCTCCGACTCGAGGGCATGTTCGTGGCGCTCTTTGCCGCGTTCCTCGGAATGAAGGTTTTCCGCTCGCTGAGCAACCGGCAGTTCGCGTGGCTGCTAAACGGTCTGCTGATGATCTCTGGCGCGTTGATGATCGCGCGCGCGTCGTAGCGGGCCAGCCGGGCGCGTGTACGGGGGCCGCGCTTGCCAGGTCGGTTTCCCGCTGGCAATCTCTCTCGATCCCTCGGAGCAGTGACAAGCGAGCTGGTTCGCCATCGTGGGAATCCAATACCACATCGGCCCGATGCGGCTGGACGTCGATGCGCAGGTGCTGATCCACGACGGCGCTGCCGTTGCGCTCGGGCCGCGCGCGGTCGCGGTGCTGACCGTCTTGGTCAGCCACGCCAATGAGTTCGTCGACAAGTCGTCGATGCTCGACGCGGCGTGGCCGGGCGTCGTTGTCGAGGAAGCGAACTTGGCGGTGCAGATTTCGTCGATCCGGCGTGCACTCGCCCGGGTCGGCGGCGGTGGGTGGATCGAAACGCTGGCGCGCCGCGGCTATCGCTACACCGGGCCGGTCTCCGAGGTCGCTGGCCGATCGGGTGCGCGAGCGCCGGCCGAGCGCGAGCGGACGAATCTGCCGGAGTTGCTGACGTCCTTCGTCGGCCGGCAGAGAGAGCTTGCCGAGATCCGTGAGCACCTTCCGACGACCCGCCTTTTGACGCTGACCGGCACGGGCGGCATCGGCAAGACCCGGCTCGCCCATCAGGCAGCCGTCGCGACGCTTGATGCTTATCGCGACGGCGTGTGGTTCGTCGACCTTGCGCCTCTCACCGATCCGGCACTGGTGACGAGCGCCCTCGCCCAGGCACTGCAGATGAAGAATCCGCCCGCGTCATCGCTGCTGGACGCGCTCTGCAGTCATCTGCGCACGCGCGAGATGTTGCTGATCCTCGACAACTGCGAACACGTGCTGGACGGGTGCGCGCGGCTCATCGCGGCTCTCTTGCGCGAGACGACGCACGCCAAGGTGATCGCGACGAGCCGCGAGGCGCTGCGCCTGCCTGGCGAACGCGTCTATCCGCTGGGGCCCCTGCCGCTCCCGAAGCCGAAGTCGGACACGAAGACCATCGCCCGCGCCGACGCGGTCCGGTTGTTCGTGGAGCGCGCGCAGCGGCAGAGTCCGCGGTTCGATCTGAAGGCGGACAACGCACGGGCCGTCGCCGAGATCTGCGTGCGCCTCGACGGCATCCCCCTCGCGCTCGAGCTGGCCGCAGCGCGGGTCGGGGTGCTGTCGGTCGAGCAGATCCTGCGCTTGCTCCACCAGCGCTTCCGGCTGCTCACGAGCGGCAGCCGCGAGCTGCCGCGGCAGCAGACGCTGCGCGCACTGATCGACTGGAGTTACGAGCTTTTGGACGACGCCGAGAAGGCGCTGTTCGCGAGGCTCGCGGTCTTCGCGGGCGGCTGGACGCTCGACGCCGCAAGCGAAGTGTGCAGCGGTGATTCGATCGCCAAGGAAGATGTTGTCTACGTCCTGATCGGCCTCGTCGAGCGATCGCTCGTCGTCGCCGACGATGATGGTGACCGCTACCGGATGCTGGAGACGGTGCGCGAATACGCGCGCGAGAAGCTGGCCGCAGCCAGTGACGCGAAAGCGCTGCGTGAGCGGCATCGCGACTTCTTCGTCAGTCTCTCGGTGAACGCGGAACCCCATCTGGCGGGTCCGCAGCAAGCCGCCTGGCTGCAACGGCTCGAGAACGAGCACGACAACCTTCGTTCCGCGCTGGAGTATTGCCTCGTCTCGGGGGCGGGCTCGCGAACCGGGCTCCGGCTCTGTGCCGCGCTCCATTGGTTCTGGATCGTGCGCGGGTACCGCGCCGAAGGTCTCGACTGGTGCATGCGCGCACTGGCCATCGACCCTAACGATGCCCCGACGCAGGAACGCGCGATGGCGCTGCACGCGGCCGCGATACTGGCCTATCACGTGGGCGACCTCGCCGCGGCCCGTGCCTATGACGAAGGTAGCCTCGCGATGGCACGCAGCCTCCGTGATCAGGAGGGGATCGCCCGAGCCACCATTTCCATGGGCAATCTGCGGTTGCGGCAAGGTGACGTCACGGCCGCCCAGGCGCTTTGCGAAGAAGCCCTGGTGATCGCGCGAACGCTGCACGATCCGTGGTTGACCCTGCAGTCGTTGAACGGGTTGGGGAACGTGGCGGCCGCGATGGATCGATATTCGGTGGCGCAGTCCTTGTATGAGGAGAGCCTGCAAATCGCTCGACAGCGGGCAGATCGCGTTCGCATCGCCATCCTGCTGAACAACCTCGGGTACCTCGCATTCCAGCAAGGCGAAGATTCGGCGTCCCGCGAGTTGCATGAGCAGAGCCTGGCGATTCGCCGAGAGCTCGACGACTCAGGCGGAATCGCGTACTCCCTCAGTGGCCTTGCGGACGTCGCTCTCAGGCAGGGCGACCACGCGGCGGCCGGTGCATTCTCGAGGGATGCCCTCTGCATTCGGCGCGACCTGGGCGACAAGATGGGGATTGCCGAACTGCTGGAGAAGCAGGCCGCGGTAATGGGCGCGATCGGGAACGCCTTGCAGGCCGCCCGCGTAGGGGGCGCCGCCGAGCGGCTGCGCGAAGAGATCGGTTCTCCGTTGACGACCGAAGAACGGCTCCGTCACGAGCGGCACATGGCGGCGGCTCGAGCCTCGCTAGACGACGCTGCATTCGACCGTGCGTGGAACGAGGGTCGGGCCCTGACGGTGGAGCAAGCGATCGAAGTTGCGCTGGGAGCGCATTCGACGGTGGCGCACTGAAATCGGCCGAGTGCAGCCCGTGGAACGATCCCTCGCAGGCCGCTCGGGGCGAAATACGGAAGAAGCCGCGAGCTAGCTCGCGTGCAGCGCGAGCTCTTGGAGGAAATCGGAGGACTGTTCGAACTCTGATCCAGCCAAACTGTCAGGTTCGCCTGCCTCGTCTGGCGAGGGAATCGTCCAAAAGAAGCGGTCTACGTCCGCAGGGCGCGGGCCGACCGTCCAAACGGCGCGGATGAGGTCCATTTCTGAGCACGCGAGCAGCCGGCACCAGCGGTCCACGGACTCTTCGCTTTCCAAGACGATGCGCTCCTCCATACAGCCATGGTCAGCCCCCTGGTCAGCATCGGCCTTGATCCGCGACAAGCCAGTCCATGCCGCAGCCGCGGCACCCGGGCGGTTGCCCGCGACGGGATCCGGCCCCCGGCTCTTTGAGGTATTTGTTCGGGCGGTCTCGGGCACCAGGGCAGAACGCTCTCCGGCGACCGAAGACGCTTGCGCATGGCCGTCCACGTGTCGGCGCCAGCATCCGTCCCTCGCGCGAGCAACTGCTGTTGCGACACCCAGCCGTTTTGGAATTGATCGTGCTCTCCGCTCGTGCTGCGCACGATGGAAGAACTGCCGTCCGAGCTGCCCGCCAGCCGTTCGGCTCCGAGGAGTTGGCGCCTCGCGTCGATCACCGTGCGACTATTTGGCGATCAGCGCGGCGCTTCCCTCGGGCGTGTCGGAAGCGTCGCGGCCGTCTCCGGTCCGCGCATGAGCTGACGTTCCCGCGTTGGCGTACACCCGAACTCGGCCAACGGCAGCTCAGGAGAAGCGGGGACGCGCCCTCGCGTGAAAGTCGGAGACTGCGGGGATGGCGCGCCGGTTGGAGCAGAAATTCCGCCAGATCAACTGCTCGCTGCCGGTTCGATGACCTGTCCTGTCATGCTGCCCTCGATCGCTCGCACGTAGGCTTGCGCCACCGCGGAGGCGGCCAAGCCGCCCTTGGGGTCCATTCCCAGCTTGCTCAAGGTTTCCGAGACCCACGGTGGGCTGACCACATTCACCCGAACACCGCGGGTTGCCTCGAGCGCCGCCGCCCGCACGAAGCCTTCGAGGCCGGCATTGACCAGGGAGATCGCCGCGCTGCCAGGCGCCGGCAAGCGGCTCAGGATGCCACTCGTGACGACGATGACACCGCCTTCGCGGACTTTCTGAAGCCCTTCGCGCACCACGTTCACTTGGCCCATCAGCTTGTTCTGCAGGCTGAAGGCGAAGTCTTCGTCGTCGAGTTGCGCCAGCGGCTTGAATCGTGCTGCACCGGTCGCGCTGATCACGGCATCGACGCTCCCCGCTGCTGAAAATAGCGCCCGCACCGATTGCGCCGATGAGATATCGAGCCGCAAGGGCTCCGTGTGTCTGCTGATCGCGATGACTTCGTGGCGCGGCGATAGTGCGGTGGCAATAGCGCGACCAATGGTGCCCGTCGCACCGATGAGCATGACCTTCATGGCTTGATTCCTCTCTGACCGTACCGGACATCGGCACTTCGCCTGTGGACCCGTAGAGGTTACTCCTCACGCCGAGGCATCTACCAACCAGGCGCAAGGCGCTCTCAGGACGTCTTGTCATGATGTCGAAAGTCAGTCGCCGGGAATTCAAGGACCTTGGGCTCGGGATCGGCCGTCCGCGTCGGCTCGCGACTACGCCACCGGCGGGAGCTGCCCCGGAATCAGCGACGTTGACGCTCGCGTACACAGCGACACCGCCGCGAGCCGCCACCGTCGGCCGGCAGCTGACGGCTCGCTCGAGCTTGTCGGCCTCGCCCGCACTCAGCAAACGCTCGTCATCGACCGCGGGCTGGCGCAGGCAAAACGTATCGCCGCCACCTACCTCGGCCGGCTGTCGGCGAGGAACGCCGGAATTGCCTCGGCCAGGAAGTCGTAGACGCGCCGCACGACCGGACTGCCGCGGATCTCGCGGTGCACGGCCAGCCAGCACGGCAGCGGCGGGATCTTCAGCATGGGCAGAATCGCACGAACGCCGGGCCACTGCGCGATCTGGTAGTCGGCGACGAAGCCGATGCCGGCGCCCTCGGCGACCAGTCGCCCGTACGCCACCTGGTCGTCCGTCCGCAGTGCGAAGGCCTCGCGCGGCACGTTGATGCCCATCGCGCGAAACCCTCGCACGATGCCGTTGTCGCGATCGAAGCCGATCAGCCGGTGGCGCAGGAGGTCTTCCGGTCGGCGCGGCATACCTGCGCGCGCCAGATAGTCGGCATGCGCTGCGGCGACGATCGGGATCTCGCCAAGCTTCTTCGCGACCAGCGATCCCTGCGCGGGACGCACCATGCGCACCGCGACATCGGCCTCGCGCCGCAGCAAGTTGCTGAGGGCATTCGACGCCACCAGCTCGATGTCGATGCCGGGTTCCCTGTGCTGAAGCTCGGCGAGCAAACGTGGCAGCAGCCAGACGGCAGCGACCTCGCTGGTCGTCACCCGCACGGTGCCGGTGTCGCTCGCGCGCTGGCCGGCCAGCGCGTGCGCCAGCGCGCCGGCACCGTCGGCCATCGTGCGCGCCGGGCTGGCGATGGCCAGCGCGAGCGCGGTCGGCGTGAGGCCACGGCCGGTGCGTTCGAACAGCGGCGCGCCGAGTTGGGCTTCGAGCTCGGCAACATGGCGACTCAGGGTCGGCTGCTGCGCGCCGATGGCGCGCGCCGCGCCCGTCAGGCTGCCGGCGTCGAGCACGGCCAGGAAGCTGCGCACGAGGGTCCAGTCGAAGCGTGTTTCCGGCATGCAGAAATGTATAGCTCTCCTGCAGGTATCAACAATTGTCGAATGGCGCGTCGGCGTCCAGACTGCGGACCATCGCAACCTGCACCGGAACCCGTCATGACCCGTCCCACCGTCCTCGTCCTCGGCGCCAATGGCCGCTTCGGTCGTGCGGCCGTCGAGGCCTTCGCCGCCGCCGGCTGGCGCACGCTCGCCCAGATGCGCCGTGCGCCCATCTCGTCCCTGCCGCACGGGGCGCAGGCCATCGACGTGCCGCTGGATGCCACCGCCGTTCTGTGCGGCCAGGCGACAGGAGCGACGGTCGTCGTCTACGGCGTCAACCCGCTGTACACGCGCTGGCACGTCGAGCTGATGACCTTGTTCGAGCAGGGCCTCGCGATCGCGGATGCCCTGGGCGCGCGCTTTATGCTCCCAGGCAACGTCTACAACTACGGCGAAGGCATGCCGCCGCTGTTGCGCGAGGACACGCCGGAGCATCCGACGACGACCAAGGGTCGCCAGCGCGTCGCCATGGAAGACAGCCTTCGCGAGCGCGAGCGGCGCGGGCTCGACAGCGTGGTCATCCGCGCCGGCGATTTCTTCGGCAGTGGTGCCGGTTCGTGGTTCGACCAGGCGATTGCCAAGGACATTCGCCGCGGCCGCATCGTCTACCCCGGGCCGCGCGATCTGGCGCATGCCTGGGCCTACGTACCCGACCTGGCGCGCGCGTTCGTCGCCGTTGCATCGCGGCCGGCCGCGGGCGGCTTCGAGCGGCTGAACTTCGCCGGCCACACGCTGACCGGCGACGAACTCGTCGCGGCGCTCGAGCAGGCCGCGGGCGAGCTCGGTCTGGCACCGGCGCGCGGCTGGCGCGTCGAGCGCTTCCCCTGGCCCTTGATCCGCGTCGCCGCCCCGTTCGTGCCGATGCTGCGCGAGCTGTCGCGCATGAGCTACCTGTGGCGCGTGCCGCACGCGCTGGACGGCACGGCACTGATTCGGGTCGCAGGGCCACTGCCGGCCACGCCCATCGTAGCGGCGCTGCGGCAGTCGCTGGTCGACCTCGGCCACACGAAGGCGCGCCTCGCCCACGCCTGAGGGTACCGGCCGGCATCGCCAGAGCGCCACCGCTCCGCGACCGAATGGCCGAAGTCGGATCCGACCGCGTACTCGATTACTGCGACGGCCGCCGGCATCGCCGAAGGTGCCGCAAAGAGACGGTGGCGCGATTGGACCGGACCCCTCGTTTGCGATGGCGCCGGCATGTTTGACATGTCCCATGTCAATAAGGCACCATACATGCCGTGTCAGCGGCGAAAGCTCTTTACATCTTGATTTGGCAGACTCGTCCGTTGCTGCAGCAGATCAATGCCGCGGTCGAGTCGGCGCTCATCGGAACCGGGCTCAGCTTGCGGATGCGGGCGGTTCTTGAACTGCTCCTGTCCGAAGGCGCGATGACCGTGCCCACCTTGGCGCGTCGGCTCGAGATCCAAAGGCAATACGTTCAGGTGATGGTCAATGAGACGTGTGCTGCCAGGCTGACCGAACTCCAGCCGAACCCGGCGCATCGACGGTCCTCCCTCGTCGCTCTGACACGACACGGGCGGCGTGTCATCGCCCGCGTGCGAGACGCCGAATCGAAGGTGCTCACCCGGATCGCGCGCAAGCTGCCCGAGTCCAAGGTGCGGGCGGCGCTCGAAATCCAGAACGAGCTGCTCACCGCGTTTCGCACGATCAACTCAGGAGCCAACCGGTGACATACCTCGTGGTTTGTACTGGCGCGGCTACGGCGATCATCCTGCTTTGGATCGCGATGAGCGTTCGCCATGCAATGTCGGTGTCGTCCGGCCGCCCGATCGATACCGCCGAGAGGCCCGGCACGGCACTGCTGGTCATCGACGTGCAGCCCGATTTTCTCGACCTGTACGAGGCCGCGACGCGAGGGCGAGCCCTGTCCGAGACGCGGAACGCGATCTCACGCGCGCGGGACAAGGGATGGCCGGTCATCGCCATCCGCCAGGGTTGGCAGACATCGGGCATGCGGTGCGTGGCGCGAGTCTTCTCTCGGGGCCGCGGGTTGGCGTGGCGGCCGGGCACCGAAGTGCTCCCGGAGGTCGCTGCAGCGGTAGACCACGTCGTGAACAAGCGCGTGCAGGACAGCTTTGAGACCGGCGAACTCGACGCCCTGCTGCGCCGGCTGCGTGTCGGCCACCTCGTCGTCGCGGGTCTCGACGGTTGCGCATGTGTCCGCACCACCGTGCTCGCTGCGCTGCGTCGCGGCTACGACGTCACGATTGTCGAAGGTGCCGTGCTGAGTACCGCCCCATCGCGGTGGGCGCGCGTGGCCGTCGACCTTGCGCGACGGGGCGTCGCCATCGTCGCTCTGCCGGCGGCATCTCCCGCCCACTGACCGATGGGCCTGCGACCCCATAGGAGCGCGGCAGGTGCCCGGGAGCGATGGGAGAGCGTTCCCAGGCTGGCGCAGGGCTGACCCACGGTCTCACTGGCGGGCATTCGGTAGGTCGCACAGCAGCGCGTCGCCGACCACGGTCGTTTCGCGGTTCGGCACTCACCAGGGTTGCGCCCCGGGTGTACCGGCGTCGAGCCGCTTGCGGCAGCGAAGCGACGTCGGTCGGGACGGCGTGCGGTCTGCCATCCAGCCGGTCGAGTCGGCCTGGACGTTACGCGCGCTGTAGCGCGCGTCTTCCAATCTGGCTATGCGTCGCTCAGCTTCTTTCCGTCGACGATCTGGGCGACGGCCGCTACAGTCGCCGTCAGAGCCTCTTGGCCGGGCGGAGGCTAGGGTGTTCATCCGTTGCCGCTCAGGTCAATTGGGCGCAAGCTGGCTGAATTCAGTGATCTCGCTCCCGCCTCGCGTGTGCCGGGCTGCTAGTGTTGTGTTTATGCTCTGACCGGAGATATGTCGATGAAGCGTCTTCTGCTCGTGGTCACGATGACTGCAGTGCTGGCCGGCTGTGCAAGCCCGAGGGTCGGAACGGGGACCGTGAGCCCGTCATGGAACACGACGACGACGCAGGCCATGGGCCCCAAGATCGTCTACGTGACGGTGGTGAGCGGCCAGCCTCAGGTCGACGACCCGAACGTGAGGATCGAGGCAGGTCAGCCGCTCCACTTTCGCCTCAACACCGACGGCTATCAGTTCGCCCCCGGCAACAAAGCCATCGTCTTAAAGAGTTTTGTCTTTGGTGACCCGGCGGTCGATCTCCTTTGTCACCCCGACCACCGGCTCATCACCTGCGACAACCGTAAGCAGCCGGGGGGTGCGCTTCACTCCTACACTTACACCCTTTCGGTCATCGACGCGCAGAAGCAGGCGCTGCACATTGATCCATGGATCAATAACTACTGAGCCGTTAGGGATGGGCTGATCAATGAACGGCGTCGGCGTCGAGCATGATCCGAGCAGCATCGAAACGCCCGCTTTGCGCGCATTGCAGCGCTGCGCGACCCCAT
>Ga0335069_10015831_pt1 | contig 10538 bp, 7 predicted proteins | sample Lox_Sample_11_FD_206714 | JGI IMG/M metagenome (GOLD analysis project Ga0335069, IMG submission 206714) | Soil microbial communities from Loxahatchee National Wildlife Refuge, Florida, United States - Lox_Sample_1.1 | ecosystem: Environmental > Terrestrial > Soil > Wetlands | place: USA: Florida...
TGTGTTTTGTTTTGGTGACGAAGTCGCCGAATCGAAGCACGTCATGTGCCACGGCGAACGCGAGAAACTCCTGGCGAAAATCGCTCACGGACTGAGCTCGCAACGGCATTCGAGACGGCGCGATTATACGCCGAGCCCGTGTAAACTCGTCCTTGTCTCACGACCTCTCGCCGCCGCCTCCCGCGGCACTTCCTCGCGTGCGGATCATTACGCTCAACGTGAACGGCATACGCTCGTCCGAGCGCCGCGGCCTCTCGCGCTGGCTGCGCCGCGCCGAGCCGTGGGATGTCGTGTGCCTGCAGGAAATCAAAGCGACGGTGGACGACATTCCGCGCGCGCTGCGTCGCCCGCGCCGCGCGCACGCGGCGTTCCTTCCGGCCGAGCGCAAGGGCTACAGCGGCGTTGCTGTCTACGCGAAGGTCCCGCCGCGCTGCGTCGAAGGATTCGGCAGCCGCGAGTTCGATGCGGAAGGGCGCTATCTCGAGGCGCACTTCGCGGAACTCACCGTGGTCAGCGTGTACCTGCCGTCCGGATCGAGCGGCCCGCACCGCCAGGCATCGAAGCTTCGCTTCCTCGACGAATTCCTCCCGCATCTCGCGCAACTCCGACGCACAGGGAGGGAGATCATCCTCTGCGGCGACTGGAACATCGCCCACCGCGAGATCGACCTCAAGAACTGGCGGAGCAATCAGAAGAACTCGGGCTTCCTGCCGGAGGAGCGCGCGTGGCTCACGCGGGTGTTCGACGAGCTCGGCTTCATCGACGTGTTCCGCCGTATCGATCCGCGCCCCGAGCGCTACACGTGGTGGTCGAACCGCGGACAGGCGTGGGAAAAGAACGTCGGCTGGCGGATCGACTACCAGGTTGCGACGGCCGCGATCGCGGCGAAGGCGAGGGCGGCGGCTATCTACACGAACCGCCGCTTTTCCGACCACGCTCCGCTCGTCATCGACTACGACTACACGCTGCGCTAGGGGCCTTCGTTGCTGCGCCTGACGAACCTCGTCCTCGCCCGCGGCGCGAAGCGCCTGCTCGACGGCGCGAACCTCACCGTTCACGCCGGGCACAAGGTCGGGCTCGTGGGACCGAACGGCTCGGGCAAGTCGAGCCTCTTCGCGTTCGTTCGAGGCGAACTGCATCAGGACGCCGGGGAGATCGAGCTTCCGTCGGCGTGGACGATCGCGCACGTCGCGCAAGAGACGCCTGCCGTCGGCTCGCCGGCGATCGAGTTCGTGCTCGACGGCGACCGCGAGCTGCGCGAGATCGAACGCGAGCTCGCGGCAACCGAGGCGGCCGCGGCGAGCGAGCCCGAGCGCCACGGCGAGACGCTCGCGCTGCTGCATCACCGCTTCGACGAGATCGGCGGCTATGCGGCGCGCGCCCGAGCGGCGACACTTCTCGCGGGCCTCGGCTTCGCGCCAGCGCGTCACGCCGATCCGGTCGCGCAATTCTCCGGCGGCTGGAGGATGCGGCTCAACCTCGCGCAGGCGCTGATGTGCCGGTCGGATCTTCTGCTTCTCGACGAGCCGACCAATCACCTCGACCTCGATGCCGTCCTTTGGCTCGAGGACTGGCTCGGCCGCTATCCGGGAACGCTGCTGCTCATCACGCACGACCGCGATTTCCTCGATGGAGTCGTCACGACGATCGCGCACATCGATCACCTGAAGATCAGGACGTACACGGGCAACTACTCGCAGTTCGAGCGCGAGCGGGCGAGAGAGCTTGCGCTGCAGCAGGCGGCGTTTGAGAAGCAGCAGCGGCAGATCGCGCACCTGCAGGCCTTCGTCGACCGCTTCCGCGCAAAGGCGACGAAGGCCAAGCAGGCGCAGAGCCGCATCAAGACGCTCGAGCGGATGGAGCGGATCGCCGCCGCGCACGTCGACAGCCCGTTCGAGTTCGCGTTCGCGCCGTCGGGCGGCGGAGCGCAGCAGCTCGTGCGCCTCGAAGGCGTGACGCTCGGTTACGAGGGCGCGCCGCCCGTTCTCACGGCGCTCGAGTGGACGGTGCGCAACGGCGAGCGGATCGGCCTGCTGGGGCCGAACGGGGCGGGCAAGTCGACGCTGCTCAAGGCGGTGGCCGGAACGCTCGTGCCGCGCGCCGGCAGGCGGCATTCGGCGAAGACGCTGGCGATCGGCTACTTTGCGCAGCACCAGGTGGAGCTGCTGCGCGACGACGAATCGCCGCTCTGGCATCTGGCCCGCGTCGACCCCGGAGCGCGCGAGCAGGAGCTGCGCGACTTTCTCGGCGGATTCGACTTTCGAAACGACACGGTGCTGCACCCGGTCGGGCGCTTCTCGGGCGGCGAGCGCGCTCGCCTCACCCTTGCAATCCTCGTGCGCCAGCGGCCGAACCTCCTCCTGCTCGACGAGCCGACCAACCATCTCGACATCGAAATGCGTGAAGCGCTCGCCGAGGCCTTGCAGGATTACGACGGCGCACTGATCGTCGTCGCGCACGACCGGCACCTGCTGCGCGCGACGACCGATGCGCTGTGGCTCGTCGACGCCGGCGCAGTGCAACCGTTCGAAGGCGATCTCGACGACTACCGCGAGTGGGTGCTGGCGCGCGGGCGCCGCGCCGCGGAGGCGGGCGAGCCGACGAGCAGCGCGAGCCGGAAGGCGCAGCGGCGAGCCGAAGCGCTGGAACGCCAGCGCGACTACGCGAAGCGCAAGCCCTATGCCGATCGGCTCGCCGGCCTCGAGCGGGAGATCGCGGCGCTCGACGCGGAGCGCAAGGGCGTCGAAGACTGGCTCGCATCGCCCGCCGCTTACGCTGACGAGCGCAAGGACGAGCTCAAGGCGCGCCTGGCGCGGCAAGGCGACCTGCGCTGGCAGCTCGCGCGCCTCGAAGCCGAATGGCTGGAGGTCGCCGAGATTCTCGAAAAGCCGGAAATCGAATCCTGAAGCGCGTTCGGGGGTTCCGATTAGCAGGCGGCGCAAGTCGCACCGGCAGGCCGAGGGGCGCCCGATTCTCGTGAAGCCGGGGCTAGCCCCTTGGGCGACCTGCTAGCGCGCGCCGGGGCGATAAAAGAGATAGATGCCGAATCCCAGCGTGTCGCGCCCCCACCGCAAGTACGCGTCGCGCCAGCGGCGGCTGCGCTTGAGCATTTCGGGGACGTCGGGATCGTCGGTCTGCTCCCCCGCATAGCGCTCGATCGAGCGCGAGTATTTCCACTCGTAATCGTCCCACTCGTCGAGCGAGGCGGTGATCGCATGCATCGGAATCAAGCCCGCATTGACGCCCGCATCGACGTTGCCGCGGTGGTCGAGGTACTGCGTGTCGGGGCCGCCCAGGAACGCAACGTATTCGGGACGCGGCTTTCGCTGCCAATAGCCTTCGCCGATCAGGATGTAACCGCCGGACTTGGTCCAGGTCTTGAGCTGGTTGCAGATTCCGGGCATGCCTCCGTCGATACCGCCGGCGCCCAGCATTACGGCGAGATGGAAGGTCTCCGGGTCGGCCCGGTAGTTGCGGATATCGCTGTCGTCGAGGTGTAGCTTGGAGAGTGCGCCCGTCCATTCGGCGCGCTCGCGCGCCGCGTCGAGCATCAGCTCCGAATGGTCGACCGCGATGACGGTCGAGCCGAAGCGCTCGATGATCCGCAGCGCGAGCTCCGCGCGACCGCAACCCAGGTCGAGGACACGCGAGCCAGCGTCGAGCGGCAGCAGGTCGAGCACCTTCTCGATCTTCGCGGCCGAGATCGGATTGCAGTAGTCGTGCTCGCGGTGCGCGATGAAGCTGAATTTCTTGGGATTCATGGCGGGCGCGGCCTCGCGTCGGGGTCGTTCCATGGCGCGACACGCAAAAGGAGTGCCATCCCCGGGAGCGCGAGCGCCGTGCAGAGCAGATAGAAGTCGAACCAGCCGATCTTGTCGACGAGCCAGCCGGTCGACGCGTTGACGACGGTGCGCGGCACCGCCGCCAGGCTCGTGAACAGCGCGAACTGCGTCGCCGTGTAGCGCGGATCCGTCGCCCGGGCGATGAACGCCACGAAGGCCGTGGTCCCGAGGCCCACGCCGAACGCCTCGAACGCGATCACGCAGGCGAGGAGCCACTTGTCCGGCCGATTCTCGTGCGCGAGCCATGCGAAGCCCAGGATCGACACGAGCTGCACGACGCCGAACAGCCACAGCCCGCGGTTGATCCCGAGGCGCAGCATCCACAATCCGCCGAGCACGCCGCCGGCGACGCTCGACCACAGGCCGGCGTTCTTTGCGATGACGCCGATCTCCGACTTGCTGAAACCCATGTCGAGATAGAACGGTGTTGCGAGCGCGGTCGCCATGCTGTCGCCGAGCTTGTAGAGGAAGATGAAGAGAAGCACGACGAACGCGCCTTGCGCGCCGTCGCGCCGGATGAATTCCCGGAACGGCTCGACGACGGCTTCGCCGAGCGAGTGGGGACCGGGCCGGGCGAGCGCGGGCTCGGCCACGGCGAGCGTCATCCCGATTCCGGGCAGCATGAACGCCGCGGTAATCCAGAAGACGTACGACCACGGCAGATGGTCGGCGAGAATCAGCGCGAGCGCCCCGGGAACGAGACTCGAGATCCGGTAGGCGTTGACGTAGATCGCGTTGCCCAATCCGAGCTCGGCCTCCGGAAGGATCTCGCGGCGGAAGGCGTCGAGCACGATGTCCTGGCTCGCGCTGAAGAACGCCACCGCAGCCGCGAGATACGCGATCGCCCAGAGATCGCCCTGGGGATGCAGATGCCCGAACAGCGGGATCGATGCGAGAAGCAGGAGCTGGGTGCCGAGCATCCATCCGCGACGGCGGCCCAGTACGGGGAGCGCGTAGCGATCGAGCAGCGGCGACCACAGGAACTTCCACGTGTACGGAAGCTGGATCAGCGTGAAGAGCCCGATCGCCTTCAGGTCGACTCTCTCGGAGCGCAGCCATGCCGGCAGCAGGTTGAGCAGCAGATAAAGCGGCAGGCCCGAGGAGACGCCGACGAACACACAGATCAGCATCCGGCGGTTGAGCAGCGCCTCGCGCCAGGTTTCGCGCGTCGGAGGCACGGGCTGTGCGGCGACTGGCGCGCCCGAGTTGGCGGCCGCACGCCGAGCGTCGTTCATTCGTGGATTCTAGCCGCCATTGAAACAATTGAGCGCGACCGCGCGGGGGAGATCCGCGCCGAGGCCACGCGTCGCGGCGCCCGCGTGTTACGCGCGCCGAAACCGGTAGATCGCGAGCTCGCCTCGCAGGTTTGGCAGCGCGGTCACGGCGCGCCCGCCCGCGAGAACGACGCGGTTCTCGACGTGAAAGCTGCGCTCGGCCAGGAACGCATCGAAATCCGCGACGGTGCAGAGGTGGATGTTCGGCGTGTCGTACCACTGGTACGGAAGCGACGTCGACACGGGCATCCGGCCTTTGACGATCTGCCAGCGGTGCGACCAGTGCCCGAAGTTCGGGAACGTGACGATGGCCTCGCGGCCGACTCGCAGCATCTCGACGACGAGGTCCTCCGTATGGCGCATCGCCTGCAGCGTCTGCGAGAGGATCACGCAATCGAACGACGCGTCATCGAAGCCCGCGAGACCGGACTCGAGGTCGCTCTGCAGGACGTTGATGCCGTTCGCGACGCTCGCGAGCACGCCGGCGTCGTCGATCTCGACGCCGTAGCCGGTTGCGCCGCGCTCGCGCGCGAGATACGCAAGCAGGCTGCCGTCGCCGCAGCCGAGGTCGAGGATCCGCGCGCCTTTCGGGATCCACGACGCGATGGTGGCGAAGTCGGCGCGGCCGGCCGCCGCGGCCGCGGAAGGAACGTACGGTGTGCCGAGCGCGAGCTCGGAGGCGACTGTTCGCGACGGGGACACCGCTGCGCCGTTCGCGGTCGAAAGATCGTCGCCGGCCGCATTTTCGCCCGGGCTCTCGGCGGCGACCCGGTTGAAATACGCGCGAACGACGCGCATGTACTGCGGGTTGTCGAGCAGGAACGCGTCGTGGCCGTGCGCAGCGACGATCTCGGCATACGAAACCTCGTGGCGGTGGTCGACGAGCGCCTTGACGATTTCGCGCGAGCGCGCCGGAGCGAAGCGCCAGTCAGTCGTGAACGAAACGACGAGGAACGCGCAACGCGCGGGTGCGAGCGCACGGCCGAGATCGCCGCCTTGCGCGGACGCGGGATCGAAGTAGTCGAGGGCCTTGGTGATGCGCAGATACGTGTTCGCATCGTAGTACTCGGCGAACTTCTCGCCCTGATGCCGAAGGTACGATTCGATCTGGAATTCCGGCGCGAACGAGAAGTTGAGCCCTTCGCGCAAGTCCCGGCCGAACTTCTCCTCCATCTGCTCGTCCGAGAGATACGTGATGTGCCCGATCATCCGCGCGACGACGAGGCCCCGCCGTGGTTTCGTCCGCCGCGCCTCGAAGTAGCCGTCGTGAAAATCGGGGTCCGAACGGATCGCCTGCCGCGCGACTTCGTTGAACGCGATGTTCTGCGCGGAGAGGTTCGGTGCGGCGGCGATCACCAGCGCGTGGCGAATGCGCTCGGGGTAGCGCGTCGCCCAGGCGAGCGCCTGCATGCCCCCCAGGCTTCCGCCCATTACGGCCGCCCATTGCCCGATGCCGAGGAAGTCGGCGAGACGCGCCTGCGCATCGACCCAGTCCTCGACGGTGACGAGCGGGAAGTCGGCGCCCCACGGCGCGCCCGTCGCCGGATTCGTCGACAGCGGACCGGTCGAGCCGAAGCAGCTGCCCAGGTTGTTGACGCCGACGACGAAAAACCGATCGGTGTCGACGGGCTTGCCGGGGCCGACCATGTTGTCCCACCACCCGACGTTGTCGGGATCGTTCTCGTAGTATCCGGCGACGTGGTGCGACGCGTTGAGCGCATGGCAGATGAGCACTGCGTTCGATGCGCCGGCATCGAGCTTGCCGTAGGTTTCGTAGACGAGATCGTAGGGCGCGAGCGTCCTGCCGCAGGCGAGCGGCAGCGGTGCCTCGAACCGCGCGCTCCGCGCGACGACGGCGCCGACCGAGCGGCCGGCCGCGGCCGCACCAGCAGCGCCTCCGGTCGTAGCGGCAAACGAGGGCATCGCGGAATCTCGGATCCTGAGGGCAACAAAAAACCGGCCGCCTGCTTCGCTAACGGGGCCGGTCTCCGGGAATATCCCTTGCCGAGCCGCTTTAGCCGCATTTTTCGGGATCCTCGCACCTCGAGGCTCCCCGCGCCCGCAAGCTGGCTCAAATCGGCGCGAGGGCGAAGTGTAACGGGTTCGGGCGCCGATGCAAATCCGCCCGCGGGGCGGGCTGCACGTCGTCCACCTGCCGGAATAGCCGCGCGGCGCCGTTGTTTGCTGATCATCGAAACGATCGGCGGCGCTCACGAACATTCCGCCCGATTGGAGGTCGAGATGAAACGCTGGATTGCTTCTTCGCTGTTCGCCCTGACTCTCGCTTCACCGGCGGCGTTCGCCGAATTCCATCTGTTCCAGATCGAGCAGATTTTCTCGAACGCGGACGGTTCGGTGCAGTTTGTCGTGATGCACGAGTTCACCGGCTCGAACGGCGAGAATCTCTGGGCCAACAACCCCTTCGTCAGCATGCACGCGGGGTCGCCCAACAAGAACTTCATCTTCCCGAACAATCTCCCCGGCTCGGCCACCGCCGGGAAGCGTGTGCTGATCGCGACGCAGGGATTCGCGGCGCTCGGGATCGTCACCCCCGATTTCGTGGTCCCCAACGGCTTCCTGCCGACCGCCGGCGGCACCCTCAGCTACGCCGGCGTCGACTCCGTCACCTTCGGCCCGCTCCCCACCGACGGCGTCACCGCGATCAATCGCAACGCCCAGTCGATTCCCAATCTCGCCACCAACTTCGCCGGCCAGAGCGCCTCGGTCACCCCCGCCGCCCCACCCGCCAATATCACCCCCCTCGCCGGCGCCTACTACGACCCCGCCGAGTCGGGCTCCGGCTTCACCCTCGATTACCAGAACGGCACCCTCGTCGTCGCCTCCTACTCCTTCCTCCCCTCCGGCGCCGCGCAGTGGTATCTCTCCTCCGGCTCCCTCGTCAACAACGTCTTCACCAGCACGCTCGACAAGTACACCGGCGGGCAGTGCATCTCCTGCCCCTACAGCGGCCCGGGCACCCTCGCCGGCAACGACGGCACCATCACCATCACCTTCACCTCGCCCACCACCGCAACCGTCGACCTCCCCGGAGCCCGACACTTCCAGATCCAGCGCTTCTTGCAGTAACACGCTTCAGCGCGCTTCGTTACCCGCGTCGCCGCGCATGCGGCGAGCGGACTAGAGACCACCGAGATATTCGGCGAGCGCCTTCATCTGCATTTCGCCCAAGCGGCCGGCGACCTCGCGCATCACGCGACCTGGATCGTTCCGGCGCGTGCCGGCCTTGAAGTCCGCGAGCTGCTGCAGCGTGTACTGAGGATTCTGCCCGGCGAGGCGAGGATAGCGTTCGTCTCCGGCGCCGCGCTCGCCATGGCAGCTTCGGCAAGGAGGTATTCCTGCCGCCCAGTCGCCTTCTTCGAAGATCCTGCGGCCGGCCGCCGCAAGCACGGCACCGCCGCCTCTTCCGGGCGGGGCAGGTTCCGCGGCGTAGTACATGACAAGCGTCGGGAAGTCTCTGCGCGGCACCTGCGCGAGCGCCGTGCTCATCGCTTCGTTCGTGCGCCGACCCTTGGCAAAGTCGATCAACTGCTTCCGCAGATATTCGGCCTGCTGGCCGGCGAGGTTCGGGAACGCGGGAGTGGAGCTGCGACCGCCCTCGCCATGGCATGCCGCGCATACTGTCGCCGCTGCCGGCTCGGGACCCGGGTTCGTTGCTGCCGCGACGGGCAACGCGAGAGCTACAAGAGCCGTGAGCGTACGCGCGCTGCGACGCTCAGAACGCATAGCGGACGAAGACGCCGGTGATGGATGCATGGTAGGACTGAGGGCCGGAGTCGAGATAGACCGAAAGCGAGGCAGGGACCGGGTTCTGCTGAACGCCGTCGTAGTGCCAATCGCTGATCCTGCCGTTCTCATAGCGGTAGTACAGCCGCAGGGCGAATGCGTTCGTGATTGGCACCAGCACGCCGGCGTCGACGATGCTCTGGATGAACACGCTCTCGGGCATGCCGCCGCCGATCAGCACCAGCTGGTCCGGCGTGAAATCGTACGCGGCGGCGTTGTATGTATAGCTCGTCTTCGTCCGCCCGTTGACGTGCGTATAGTTGACATCGAAGCGGGCTCGCGCGAAGTCATAGTGTCCGCCGATCGCGAGCGCTTGATTGCTCGAGCGCTGCGAGTTCGTCCACGTCCTGCTCGTCGGGTAGAGCGGCGACAGGGTCGACGCCGTCATGCAGACCTGCTGCCAGTCGCCCGGCGTTACTTGTGTCGTCCCAGCGAGAGTTGCCCCGGCGGGCGCGGTTCCGGTCGTATTGACCACACCATTGCTGAAAAAGTAGTACGTGTTTCCCATCACGCAGCCGTTCTCGGACAATCCCGTCTGGTCCATCTTCGCGTTCTGCCACGTGTAGTAGCCGTAGATTCCCCACGAAGACTCGGGCTGGTACTCGAGGTTCAGACTGATCGAGGTCTGCTCGTTGGTGCCGTTGCGCCCATACGCCGAGTCCGGATAGCGGATGCCGTTGTACTGGACCGCGAGTCCCGCGTTGAGCGCCTCGATCCCGGTCCAGTTGAGCCGCGCCTTAACGATGTTCTGGTCGCGGTCCGCAAGGTCGTACTTGCGCAGCGCGCCGTTCGTCTGGATCCAGTCGGCCATGTTCGTGCCTGGGGACGTTGGAATTGGGCCGAGTGCTGCACTGTAGAACGCCGTGTTCGGATTAGGCACGTAGTCGCTGCCGCGGCGGTTGTCGTATTCGTACGAGAGCAGCATCACTGCGTCGGCAAGGCCGCGGTTCGTGTAGCCGAGCTTCAACCTATACTCCCACGTCTTGTCGCGCTCTCGGTTCGACGGATAGAAGTCCTCCTGCTCGAACGTCGCCGTGAGATTCGATTTCGCGCCCACGCGGTAGTCGCCGGTCAGGTTGTAGACGATTTGCCGTTCGTCGTACGGCACGCTGCGGATGTTGACGTTGCCGGCGTTCGGCGCGACGTTGAGCGCCTGAACGGCGGCGAGATTGCAGTGCGCGGCGACGTAGTCGGGCGTGCTCACGATCGCCGCACCGCTGCCGTCGTTGAGCAGGCGTCCCCACTGACCGGTGAGCGGATTGCAGGCCGTGTAGGCGGTCGAGTTGTCGGTCTCGTAATAACGGATATTTCCGGTCAGCGCGAGCGCGGAGGTGGGATTGACGACGAGTCGAACGTTGGCGAGCGTGGAGTCGATCCGCGCGTTGGCCGTGGGTTGCGTGAGCGCCGCCGTCGTGTTCCAGGCATTCGCCGTCGGGACGCCGTTGATCGTGCCACCCGCCAGCGTGAGCGTTGTCGGCGCGATCAGGCTGTCGTTCTGCGTCGAACGCGTCCAGGCGATCGAGGCGGTGAGGCGGCCGTTCCAAACCGAAGGTAGCGATCGGCCGTACTCGGCCTTTACCTTGTAGTAGTCATTGTCGGGGGAGAGATCGAAGCGCCC
>Ga0335069_10015832_pt1 | contig 10537 bp, 10 predicted proteins | sample Lox_Sample_11_FD_206714 | JGI IMG/M metagenome (GOLD analysis project Ga0335069, IMG submission 206714) | Soil microbial communities from Loxahatchee National Wildlife Refuge, Florida, United States - Lox_Sample_1.1 | ecosystem: Environmental > Terrestrial > Soil > Wetlands | place: USA...
GTGAGGCTGATGGCGGTGCTGCGCAGGTAGCGCTCGGCGGCGTCCCTACGGACTTGATCGACCAAGGCGGCGAACGTGGTGTCCTCCTCGGCGAGCCTGCGCTGCAGTGTTTTCGGGTGCACATTGAACTGACCGGCGACGACGTCGAGTGTCGCCGCCCCGGTGGGTAGCAACTGACGAACGATAATCCGCACCGACTCGACGATCCCGGCGTCGTGCGGGGTGATGCCGTTCAGATAGTCGACGACGGCCTTGTGGGCGACGTCATCGCGGTGCAATGGGCGGCTCAGGTCGGCGGTGCGTACCGTGAAGCCCGCTGCCCGCGCCGCGAACTCGGGCGTGCATCCGAAATACCGCACGTAATCGGCTCTCGGCGTGAGCGGTTCGTGGGGCAGGTGCACCTTCAGCGGGGTGTAGTCGGCGCCCATGAGCAGGCGAAACACCCGTAGCGAAACGCCCAGTGAGAGTTCCGTCGTCTGCGGGTGTGGCGGCGCGCTGTCCAGGAGGAACTCGACGGTCAGGAAGGACAGGCGCGGGTCGGTCAGTGGCGTGACGCGGATAGCGATCACCGGACTGTAGGCCGCCATGTAGGTGCCGAAGATACCCAGGGCGTCCGCCACTGTGGCGGCGGTGCGGGCCGCCACTCCGACCGGACCCAGGATCTCGATGCCCTGCCGTTGTGCCAGGCGTCGCCCGAAGTCCGGCGTGTCCGTGGTCTGGGCGGCCGACTCGATCGCGCGTATCGCCGCAAGGTAGGGAATGAACGCGTCGTAGTTGCCGGCATCCTGCTGCCGGATGCCCGCCGCACGCAGCAGGATCGCGGGGTCGCCGCCCAGCTCGGCGACCAGGCTTGGGTAGTTGGAGAGCGCGGTCCCGCGAACCACGGACATGTGGTTGACCCTTCAGCGGATGGCGACACCATGTCAAGGGCCGGTGGTCGTGTCTTGAAGTGTCAAAAGCCTGTCGCGAAGTGTCAAGACGTCGGGCCGGCCAGTGATGGATCGTTGGAGTCATCGTGAACAACAGCGACTTTGGATAAGGAGAAAGCACATGGCTTTCCGCGTCGCCATCACCGGCGGGGCCCGCGGCATCGGCCGCGCCACCGCCGAGGCCTGCCTGCGCGCGGGCATGGCGGTAGTCATCGGTGACATCGACGGCGCCTTGGTGGCAGCGGTCGCCGACGAGTTGGGTGAGGGGGCCGATGGCCTGCCGCTCGACGTGCGAGACCCGCAGAGCTTCGAAGCGTTCCTTGCTGAGGCGGAACAACGCAGCGGACCCCTTGACGCGCTCGTCAACAACGCCGGCGTCGCCCCGATCGGTCTGTTCATCGATGAAGATCCCCGCGACACTCAACGGATGGTGGAGATCAACATCGGCGGCGTGCTCACCGGAACCCGGTTGGCACTGCGGCGGTTCGTCCCCCGAGGCCACGGCCACATCGTGAATTTGGCGTCGTCGGCAGGGCAGATCGCGACCGCCGGCGGTGCCACGTACGCGGGCACCAAACATGCCGTCGTCGGGTTCACCCGGGCGATTCGGGCCGAGACCCGCGGCACGGGGGTTCGCACCACTATCGTGATGCCCGGCCTGATCCGCACCGACATGATCAGTGGCTTCGGAAAGGCCAGGGGCACAAGGATCGTCGGCCCCGAAGCGGTCGCCGACGCGATCGTCGAGGCCCTCCGCCATGGACGCGAGGAGGTGTTCGTCCCGCGGGAAATCGGGCCGATCGCCCGCCTGGTCGCCGGAAGCCCGCCGGCCATCGCCGACCGGATCAAGCGGGCGCTGCGGGCGGACAACATCATGGCCGAAGCTGACATGGGCACTCGTGACGCCTACCGGCGGCGTATGGACGCCGAGGTAACGGAGATACAGAGGTGACCGGATTCGAGGTGCGACAGGTCGTGGTCAACGGCGTCCGGTCACCGGTGCTGATCGGCGGCACCGGCCGGGCCGAAGAGGCCGTCGTCTTCGTACACGGCAACCCGGACGCCGGCAGTGACTGGGAACCGCTGATGAAGCTCATCGCGGAGTTCGCCCCCGTCGTCGCACCGGATCTGCCCGGGTTCGGCGCGGCGGATAAAGACCCGGACCAGGAATACACCCTCGCCGCTTACGCCGCGCATGTCGGTGGGGTCATCGACCGGCTGGGCCTCGAGAGGGTGCACCTGGTCGCCCACGACTTCGGCGGACCCATCGCGCTGACCTGGGCCGCGGCCCATCCCGAAAAGGTCGCCAGCGTCACCTTGATCAACACCGGGGTGCTGCTCGACTACAAGTGGCACCGGATGGCCCGGGTCTGGCGTACTCCCGTTGCCGGCGAGTTGTTCATGCGCGCCACCTCCCGCCGCGTGGCGCGCCTGGTGATCCGGCACGACAACCCGGGCCTGCCCGCGCAATGGGCGAACCGGATCGTCGAACATCTTCTCCCGGCCGGGACGAAGCGCGCCGTGCTGCGGCTGTACCGCTCCACGCGGCCAGACGACATGAACGCGCTCGTCGCACCCCTACGCGACCTCGATCCCGACACGCTGGTGGTGTTCGGCGCCGCGGACGTCTATATCCCGGTCGAGCAGGCCGAGCGTCAGCGTCGCGTGTTCCCGCGCGCGCAAGTGGAAACGTTGCCCGGTGTCGGTCACTGGGCGTGGCTCGAGCAACCCGACCGGGTTGCCGGGTTCGTCGTCCCGTTCCTGCGCAAGCGGGTGGGCACGGCCGTCCAGAAGTAGCAATTAACAAGGAGATTCACGTGAGCACAACGTTGGGGCCCACCGCGGAACAGTTCGCCGCGCTCACCGCACGCCCGGCGGACACGCCGGTGCTGATGGTCAACCTGCTGAAGTTCAAAACGTCAGGCGGTCTGGAGTCCTACCAGCGGTACGGGCGGGAAGTCGCGCCGCACCTCGAACGCGTCGGCGCCACGGTCCGCTACGCCGGCACCGCGCCCGCCGTCGTGATCGGCGAAGGGGAGCGGCCCTGGTGGGACGCGATTCTCATCGTCGAGTACCCGACCCCGCAGGCTTTCATCGACATGGTGATGACACCCGAGTACGCGCAGGTCCACGAGCATCGCGCCGACGCGCTGGAGCGGGGCGACCTGATCGCGACGTCGACATGGTCGCTCGCGGTGTGATCAGCCGCCAATGGACTCTCGAGGCCGGGACTTTCGACCACTAGGAAGCCCACCGTCAAGGCGGTTAGCGTCTTAAGATCATGCGTGAATTCAGCGTCGCGGCAAGCTTCACCGTCGGAGACCACGACAGCATCGTCAGCAGTGTGTACTCCCATGAACGGGACAACCCCGATCATGTGATCTTTCAGCGCCTCGTCGACGGTATGTGGACCGACGTGACCTGCGCGGAGGCCGCCCAGCAGATCCGTGCCACCGCGCTCGGCCTGATCGCGGAGGGTGTGCAGGCCGGTGACCGGGTCGCGATCCTGTCGGCCACCCGCTACGAGTGGGTCATCCTCGATTACGCGATCCTGTCCGTCGGCGCACTCACCGTCCCGATCTACGACACGTCATCGCCCGAGCAGGTGCGCTGGGTGCTGGAGGACTCCGGCGCTGTCGTGGTGATCACCGAGACCGACGCGCACGGCCAACTGGTCAAGGAACTCAGCGCCGAGCTGCCGAATCTGCGCAGGATCTTGCATCTCGAGTCAAACGGCCCGGCTGCGCTCAACGAGCTGGCCGAGGCGGGCAAGGCGGTGGACGTCGGCCGGCTCGACGAGCGGCTTGCGGGGCTGCGGCCCGCCGATCCCGCCACGCTGATCTACACGTCGGGCACCACCGGCCGTCCGAAGGGCTGCCAACTGACGCACTCCAACCTGCTGTACGAGACGCGCGGCGCCGCAGCGTGCTTCCCGACGCTGTTGCGCGAGGGCGAACGGTTGCTGGTCTTCCTGCCGCTCGCCCATGTGCTGGCGCGTTCGCTGTCGATGTCGGCGTTCGCCAACAAGGTCACGATTGGCTACACGAGTGACATCAAGAACCTGGTGCCCACGCTCGCCGTCTTCAAGCCCACGGTGGTGGTGTCGGTGCCCCGGGTATTCGAAAAGGTGTACAACGCAGCGGAGTTGAGTGCCCGAGATAGTCACCGCGGCCCGATTTTCGAGCTCGCCGCCCGTACGGCCATCGAGTGGAGCACGGCTCTGGACACCGGAGGCCCCGGCCGGCTGCTACAGGTCCGGCATGCCCTGTTCGACGGGCTGGTGTACCGCAAGCTCCGCGCTGCGTTGGGCGGCAACTGCCATGCGGCAGTCTCCGGGGGAGCCCCGCTGGGCCAGCGGCTGTGCCACTTCTACCGGGGCGCCGGACTCACGGTCTACGAAGGCTACGGCCTGACCGAGACGAGCTCCGCGATCACGGTCAACCGCGTCGGTGAGGAGCGGGTCGGCACGGTGGGAAGGCTGTTGCCGGGCAACAGCATGGCGATCGCCAACGACGGCGAGGTGCTGCTGCGCGGCGGTGTGGTGTTCAACGGCTACTGGCATAACGACACCGCCACACAGGAGGCGATCGTCAACGGCTGGTTCCACAGCGGTGACCTCGGATCGGTGGACGACGACGGATTCTTGTCGATCATCGGCCGCAAGAAGGAGATCATCGTGACCGCGGCCGGCAAGAACGTCGCTCCGGCCGGGCTGGAGGATCAGCTGCGCGCCCACCCGCTGATCAGTCAGGCGATGGCGGTCGGAGATAACAGGCCGTTCGTGGGCGCACTGATCGCGATAGACCCCGAAGGCTTCGAGGTGTGGAAGCAGCACCACGGCAAGGAGGCCACCGCCTCCGTCGCGGACCTGATCGACGATCCGGACCTGGTCGCCGAGATCGATCAGGCAGTCAAGCGGGCCAATCAGGCTGTGTCGCATGCGGAATCGATCCGCAAATTCCGCATCCTGCCGGTCGACTTCACCGTGCTCACCGGCGAGTTGACCCCGACGCTGAAGGTGAAGCGCGACGTGGTGGCGTCGCGGTTCGCCAACGACATCGAGGCGATTTATGGCACGCAGTGATCCCGGAGGCGGCCCGTCATAGCTTGTAGCCGATCGCACGCAGTAGCTTGTGTCGCTGCGCCACGTCGCTGTCGGTCTCCACTCCGAGGGGAGTCTGTCCGTCGATCACCCCGATGATGCCGCGACCGCGCGGAGTCACCGCGACGACGACATCGACCGGATTGGCTGTGGCGCAGTAGATTCCGCAGACTTCGGGAACCGCCTTCACCGGGTTGAGGACGTTGACGGGAAACCCGTCGCGCAGGAAGATCACGAAACTGTGCCCGGCGGCGATGGTCAGCGCGGCGCGAGTCGCGAGTTCGATCAACTCGGTGTCGTTGCCGGTGCGGCGAACCAGTCGCGGCCCGGAGGCCTCACAGAAGGCCAGCCCGAACCGCAGCGACGCGCTCACCCCCACCAGGGCCTCGTGCAGGTCTTCGACCGTTTTGACGAAGTGTGCCTGGCCGATGACGACGTTGACACCCTCCGGCTTGTCCGGCATGTCAATGGACACCACGTCCCAGGCCAGCGAGGTCGCAGTCACAGACCCATGTTCCCACCACGCAGGCCTTACGCCTATCGGTGTGAGCCGAGGACTTATGGCGGCCATGGCGGGTCAAAAGACCCATCTCAACAACGCCCCTCCATCGATAACGTCAGTCGGGCGACGAGTTCACACCTGGTGGCCCAGGAGAGGGCAGATGAACGACTTGCTCAACCTCATCGAGAAAAGACAATCCCTGCGGGTCCCGTTCGACGGCGGCCGCCCGATCTCCGCACGCGACCTGCTGCAGGTCCTGGAAGCCGCGCGGTGGAGTCCCACTGCTCACAACATGCAGAACTTCGAGATCGTCGTCGTCGACGACCAGAAGGTGCTTGACGAGATCGGCGCGATACCGGTTCAGCTCTCCGAGGAATTCCTGCGCGAGCACCTGCAACTGCTCTCTTTCTCCGAAGAAGAGTTGCGCCGCAAGGAGGTTGGTCTTTTCGCCGGCGCGCTCCCGGCGTGGATGGGTGACCTGGCGCGCATGGGAAAGGGGGGCGAGGCGATCCCCTTGCATCGGTTGATGCCCGATTGCCCGGTCCTGTTGATCGTGCTGTACGACACCACGAGGCGGGCCCCCGCCTCCGAGGGGGACGTGCTGGGGATGATGAGCCTGGGCTGTGTGCTGCAGAACATGTGGCTGATGGCGCAATCGCTCGGACTCGGCTTTCAGGTCCTTTCGGTCCTGAGCAATCCCACGGTCGAAGAGGCGGTCAAACAACTACTCGCCGTTCCCGGCGAGCTGAAGGTCGCCTTTGCCGTCCGGCTCGGTCACCCCGTGGTGTCGCTGCCCTACCTGCGGGTGCGTCGCGACGTTGCGGAGTTCGTTCACCGGAACCACTGGGAAAGCCGGTGACACCGCACAGACCCGACTAGAGAGGTGCAGCGATGACCGTAATGATGACGGGATTCCCCGGCTTTCTCGGCAGCGCGTTACTGCCGGGCATCCTCAAACGCGTTGACAGTTCCGCAATCTGCCTGGTGCAGCCCAAGTTCGCCGCGCTCGCGGAGCGGCGGGTGGCCGAACTGAGCGCCGCCGATCCGTTCCTGGAGGACCGGATCCAGGTCGTCGAGGGGGACATCACCCAACCGGGGCTGGGGCTCGCGGCGGACGCCCTCGCCGGGGTCACCGAGGCGTGGCACCTCGCCGCCGCGTACGACCTGGCCGTTGCCCGTGACGTGGCGGTTCGGGTCAACGTCGACGGCACCCGGAACGTGCTGGACGCGCTTGAGCGCTGCCCCATGCTGACCCGCCTGCACTACTTCAGCACCTGCTATGTCAGCGGCCGCTATCCGGGCACGTTCACCGAGGACGACCTCGAGGTCGGCGCGCCGTTCAACAACTATTACGAGGAGACCAAGAACCTCGCCGAGTCGGAGGTCCGCTGGCGCCTGGCCATGGGCATGCCGACCACGATCTATCGCCCTTCGATCGTCGTCGGCGACAGTCGCACCGGCGAGACACAGAAGTTCGACGGGCCCTACTTCATCATGCAGTGGCTGTTGCGACAGCCCCGGCGTGCGATCCTGCCGGTGGTGGGCGACCCGACGGCGACACGGGTGAACGTGGTCCCGCGCGACTTCATCGTTGAAGCGGTCGGATATCTGAGCGGCCTTCCCGCCTCCACGGGCCGGACCTATCAGTTGGCCGATCCGCACCCGCTCACGGTCGAGGAGATGGCGGAGACCCTCGCCGCGGCGACGGGCCGGCAGCTCATCAAGGTTCCATTGCCGCGCAGGCTGGCCAAGGCGTCCCTGGCGCACGTTCCTGGGCTCTACCGCTTGATGCGGATCCCTCCCGAAGCGGTGGACTACTTCGCGCATCCCACCACCTATGCGACCGACCACTGCCGTGCCGACCTCGCCGGCAGCGGTATCGCGGCACCCCCGTTCCGCAGCTACGTCGATCGGCTCGTGGAGTACATGCGCAGCCATCCCGAAGTCGGCTCGGCGGCGATGTTCTGAGAGCGCTTCGCGTCCTCCCCAGTTCGCGGTCTAATTGGTGGATGGAACTGATGATGCCCACCGATGCGGTCTTCCTACTGGGGGAATCGCGCGAACACCCCATGCACGTCGGGGCCTTGCAGTTGTACGAGCCACCACCGGACGCCGGTCCCGACTTCGTCCGGGAGTTCACCGACGCGCTGGTTGCCTGCGACGACTTCCAGCCCACGTTCCGCAAGCACCCAGCGACGATCCTGGGCGGGATAGCCCCTTTGGCATGGACCTATGACGACGAGGTCGACGTCGACTACCACGTCCGGCGCTCGGCGCTGGCGTCACCGGGCCGGGTCCGCGAACTGCTGGAGCTGACCTCCCGGCTGCACACCAGCCTCCTCGATCGCCACCGGCCGCTGTGGGAGCTGTATGTGGTGGAGGGGCTGAAGGACGGCCGGTTTGCCATGTACTGCAAAATGCATCACGCGCTGATCGACGGCGTTTCCGCGCAGAAGCTGGTGCAGCGCTCGTTGTCCAACGACCCGGACGACCGCGAGATCCGCGCGCTGTGGAGCCTGCCGAAACGCAAGCACAAGTCCAGTCCCACCTCCCGCTTGGGGTCGCTCCTCAGGACGGCGGGATCGGTTGCGGCGCTTGGCCCTTCGACGGTGTCGCTGGCCCGCGCCGCGCTGCTGGAACAGCAGCTGACGCTGCCCTTCGGCGCACCGCGCACCATGTTGAACGTCAAGATCGGCGGCGCCCGCCGGTGCGCCGCCCAGTCCTGGTCGGTGGAGCGCGTCAAGAGCGTCAAGCGGGCCGCCGGGGTGACCCTCAACGACGTTGTCCTGGCCATGTGCTCGGGCGCGCTGCGCTACTACCTGCTCGAGCAGAGCGCACTGCCGGACACGCCCCTGGTCGCGATGGTCCCGGTGAGCCTGCGCAGAGAGGACGAGGCCGACGCCGGCGGCAACCTCGTCGGCGCGATCCTGTGCAACCTGGCCACCGACGCCGACGACCCCGCGGAGCGACTGCAGACTGTCAGCGAGTCGATGCGCAGCAACAAGAAGGTGTTTTCCGAGTTGCCCCGAGTCCAGGCGCTGGCGCTCTCGGCGATGAACATGAGCGCGCTGGCCCTGGCGGCGGTTCCGGGTTGGGTGAATTCCACATCGCCGCCGTTCAACCTGGTCATCTCGAATGTCCCGGGGCCCCAGGAGCAGCTGTATTGCGGGGGCGCGCGGCTCGACGGCAACTACCCGCTGTCCGCCGTCCTGGACGGGCAGGCGCTGAACATCACCCTGATCAGCAACGCCGGCAACCTCGATTTCGGCCTGGTCGGATGCCGTCGCAGCGTTCCGCACCTGCAGCGCCTGCTCGCGCATCTGGAGTCGTCGCTCAAGGATCTGGAACGCGCCGTCGGGGTCTGACAGCCTTGATGACGGCAAAGCCCAAGCTCAGCGCGGGCGTGTTGTTGTACCGAACCGTTGACGGCGTCGCCGAAGTCCTGATCGCGCATCCGGGCGGCCCGTTCTGGGCCCGCAAAGACGATGGCGCATGGTCGATCCCGAAGGGCGAGTACACCGACGGGGAGGACCCCTGGGCGGTCGCGCGGCGCGAGTTCCACGAGGAGCTCGGGCTGCCGGTGCCGGCGGGGCAGCGCATCGAGCTCGGCGCGCTGAAACAACCCAGCGGCAAGATGATCACCGCCTTCGCCGTCGGGGCCGACGTCGACGTCACCGACGCGCACAGCAACACTTTCGAGATGGAGTGGCCGAAGGGATCGGGCCGGATGCGGTCGTTCCCCGAGATCGACCGGGTTGGCTGGTTTACGGTTGCGCGGGCACGCGAGAAGCTGCTCAAGGGCCAGCGCCCATTCCTCGATCGATTGCTGGCCCATCCGGCTGTGGCGGGACTAGACGAAGGGACATGACATGCAAACGCTGCGCACTCCCGACGAGCGATTCGACGACGTACCCGACTTCCCTTATGCGCCAAGGTATTGCGAAATATCGGACGGCGAGGGCGGTGCGCTGCGGGTCGCCTGGGTGCAGGACGGGCCGGAGGATGCCGACCCGGTTCTCATGCTGCACGGCGAGCCGTCCTGGTCGTACCTGTACCGCAAGATGATCCCGATACTGGTTTCCGCCGGGCATCGCGTCATCTGCCCCGACCTGGTCGGGTTCGGTCGCTCCGACAAGCCGACCCGCCGCGAAGATCACAGCTATGCGCGCCAGGTCGAATGGATGCGGACCGTCGCCTTCGATGTCCTCGACCTGCGCGACGTGACCCTGGTGGGCCAGGACTGGGGCGGGCTGATCGGTTTGCGGCTGGCGGCCGAGCATCCCGAGCGGTTCGCCCGGCTGGTCGTCGCCAACACCGGTCTGCCGAACGGCGAGCAGCCGATGCCCGACGTCTGGTGGCGCTTCCGTGAGGCCATTACGACGGCACCGGAACTGAACATCGGCTGGTTCGTGCAGGGCGGTTGTCGCCAGCAGCTCAGCGACGAGGTGCGCGCAGGCTACGACGCGCCGTTCCCGTCTGATGAGTACTGCGCCGGGCCGCGCGCCATGCCCGGGCTGGTGCCGACCTCACCGGACGACCCCGCCGCGGCGGCCAACAAGGCGGCGTGGGCCAAGCTGGCCGTCAGCCCGACGCCCATGCTGGTCGCCTTCAGCGACAGCGACCCCATCACCGGGCCGATGGCCGAGATCTTCCAACGCGAGATGCGCGGCGCGCAGGGCATCGATCACCCGACGATCCGCGGCGCCGGGCACTTCCTGCAGGAGGACGCCGGCGAGGAACTGGCCAACCACATCGCCGAGTTTCTGCGGCGCTGAGCCGGCCGGCGGTGCGGGCAGAATGTGAGCATGACGACCGTCGCCCGAGCCGAATCGCAGGGGTTGCTGCTGCAGCTGCTCGACCCGGCCAACCGCGCCGACCCGTATCGGCTGTTTGCGCAGTGTCGCGACCTCGGACCGCTGCAACTGCCGCAGACGAACCTCACCGTTTTCTCGGCGTACCGAGACTGCGACGAGGTGTTGCGGCACCCGTCGTCGAGCAGCAGCA
>Ga0335069_10015833_pt1 | contig 10537 bp, 8 predicted proteins | sample Lox_Sample_11_FD_206714 | JGI IMG/M metagenome (GOLD analysis project Ga0335069, IMG submission 206714) | Soil microbial communities from Loxahatchee National Wildlife Refuge, Florida, United States - Lox_Sample_1.1 | ecosystem: Environmental > Terrestrial > Soil > Wetlands | place: USA: Florida...
GCTCGCGCTGGAGAGCGCGCAGGAAACACCCGGACACGCTTCTCGCGGTAAGCGAGTCGGGTTGCGCCCTGGTCCTCCGCGTTGGCACGGCCACGGAGCGGTACCGATGCTGATCGCAGGCGCCGTGGCTCTGTCGCGGTAGCCGTGGCCCTTGGGAGCTCGTGCGGGGCGGGGCGTCTCGGGCGCCGCACGAGCACGGCGGATCACGAAGGTGGAGCAGCTCTGTCGCGTATCGGTACCGTACGAGCGGGACGCCGATGGAAGCACACATCTCCTTCACGCGTTCTGAACGCGCGGCCCGCCCGCGCGGACCGCGCGCGTCGGCGGCGCTCGCGACGGCGCTCGCCCTCGGCGCCGTCGCCTGCCGAACGGCCGTGCCGGAGGCGCCGCCGCCCGCCTCGCCGCCGGGCGCCGCCGCGCGCGAGGAGCCGCGCGCCCCGGAGCCCGGACGGAGCGCGGCCGCACCCCTCCCGCCCGGCAGCGACGTCGATCTGTCCGCCGTGCGGGTCGAGGTCGCCCTGTTCGAGCGGGGTGACGCCGCGCTGCGTCGTCTGCGCGCGGCGGGAATGCCCGCGTCGCTGCCGCGGGTCGGCTCCGAGCTCGCGCTCGTCGAGCTGCGCGTGCGTGGCGTCGCCGACGAGTCGTGGGTCGGATGCCGGGACTTCCGCGTCGCAGGCTCGAGCCGCGTCGTCTACTTCCATGCTCCGCGGGCGTTCGTCACGCCCGAGCTGGAGACAGGCGTTCTTCGAGCGGGCGACACCCGAACGGGTTGGTGCGCCTATGCGATCCCGACGACGGAGCGGGATCTGTTCCTGTTGCTGAGTGAGCCCGGCAGCCGCGACCCGGCCGGACTCCGCTACCTGGCGCTCGAACCCGGCGCGTCGATCGCCCTGGCGCCCGCCGCCGCCTCTACACCGATGGGAGTCACGGCGGCCGATCCGGCGCCGCTCGGAAGCGAGGTCATCACGGGAGATTGGTCCGTGAAGGCGCTCGAGGTCCTGCGCGGAGAGGCCGCCAGCCGGCTCGTTCTCGACGCCGACGAGCAGAACGAACCTCCGCAGGAGGGGCTGGAGTTCGTCGCGGTGAAGCTGCGCGCGCGCTACTTCGGCCGCTCGGGGCAGCCCGGCCTCGTCTCACCCGCGGAATTCAGGGCGGTGTCGGCCTCCGGCGAGGTGTATCCGCGGGCGATCGTGATCGATGTGCGGCCGCGCCTCTCGAGCACGTTGCTCCCGGGCGGCGAGCACACGGGCTGGGGGGTCTTCCAGGTCGCGCGGGGAGATGCGAGCCCGCTGCTGCGCTTCCAGCCCTTCTACCCCGACGAAGGCCGGCGCTTCCTGGCCCTGACTCCCGAGCCGCGCTGAGACCCGGCGCGGGGCACGCCTCGCATCGGCCCGGCGCTCAGATCGGCGGCGGCGTCGCCTCGAGCTGCTCGAGCCGGCGCCGGATCCGCTTGGAGAGCTCGGCGCGGAACTGGTCGAGCCGGCCTGGATCCCAGAAGAGGATGTCGTAGCCCGAGAGGTCGAAGTGCACCCTCGGTCCGCCGGAGCGGTAGTGCGGGCTCTCGGGCTGGTGGTCCTCGCGCGCGGTGAGCACGAGGTGCGCGCTGCGGCGCGCGCCGAGCGCGTAGCCGACCTGGAGGTAGCAGTTCGGGCGCTCGTTGGTGAGGTCGGCGACGAGGATGCGCGCGTCTTCGATCAGCTCGACGATCTCGCTGTGCAGCAGCCCGCCGCGGTTGTCGCGGCCCACGCGGCGCGGCTCGAGCCCGCAGGCGCGGATCGCCGGCGCGATCGCGAGCTCGTACACGCGGTCGAGATGCGAGCTCCCGATCTGCAGGATGACGAACGCGCGCACGTCGCCCATGTGTGATCGACGTCGTTCAGACGGAGCTCCGTGGGTTCACTGCATCTTCTAGAGAATCGCTGGAGCCGCCGCGGTGACGTGCGACACGGCAACGTGCCGGCAAAGCCGGCTCGAAGCGCCTACGCCTGCGGGCCTCGCAAGAGCTTCCCGGGCAGCGCGCCGGTGTGCTCGCCTTGCAGGAACGTCACCTGCCCGGACACCAAGGTGGCGTCGTAGCCGCGCGCGCGCTGGATCAGGCGGCGCGCGCCGGCCGGCAGGTCGAAGACGAGCTCGGGCAGCGCGAGCTGGAGGTGCTCCCAGTCGATCACGTTGAGGTCGGCCTTCTTGCCGGGCGCGACCACGCCGCGATCGCGCAGGCCGTAGAGCTCGGCGGTGTCGCGCGTCATCTTGCGCACCACCCACTCGACCGGCAGGCGCGGGCCGCGCTTCCGGTCGCGCGCCCAGTGCGTCAGCAGGAAGGTCGTCATGCTGGCGTCGCAGATCGCGCCGCAGTGTGCGCCGCCGTCGCCGAGGCCGAAGGCGGAGTCCGGGTGCTCGAGCATCGCGCGCATCGCCTCGAGATCGCCGTCGCTGTAGGAGAGGATCGCGAGCATCAGCAGCGCGCGGCCCTCGCCCTCGAGCATCAGGTCGTAGAGCACCTCGTAGGCGTCGCGCCCTTCGCGCGCGGCGATCGCCTTGACGCTCTTCTCCGGGCCGGGCTCGTAGTCCGGCGGGTCGCCGAGCGGGAAGATCTTGTGCAGGCCGTGCGCGATCAGCTGCATCACCACGGCGATGCGCGGATCAGTGGCCTCGTTCTCCTCCGCGAGGATGCGGCGGCGGATCTCCGGATCGCGCAGCTTCGCGACGCGCTCCGCCAACGGCAGCGACTCGAGCTTCCGGTAGGTCGGTCGGTACGAGAACGGATGGAAGGTCTGGTGGCCGATCAGCAGCATGGTCGGCCGGGAGCCGACCTGCGGCACGATGTGCGAGCCCTGCTCGTTCGCCTTGCGACACAGCTCGAGGACGCGCCGGAACTGCTCCTTGTCGACGTCGTGCTGCGAGAGCGCGAACGACACGGGGCGTCGGGTCTCGGCCGAGAGCCGGCGCATCCACTCGACCTCCTTCTCGGGCGCCGCGAGGTCCTCGCCCATCGCGCCGGCGGGCGCGAGCTCGAAGAGGCCGCGGCCGAGGTCGCCGAGCACGCGCCCGATGCCGAAGAGCTCGTCCTCGGCGGCGAAGGTGCCGGGCACCGGCTCGCCGTCGACGGCGCGGTGCACGATCGTGCGCGACGTCGAGAAGCCGAGCGCGCCGGCCTCGATCGCCTGGCGCACGATCGCGGCCATCTTCTCGATGTCCGCCGGCGTCGCCGGCTCGTTCTTCGCGCCGCGCTCGCCCATCACGTACGCGCGCACGGGCCCGTGCGCGACCTGCGTGCCGACGTCGAGCGCGTGCGGCAGCGCGTCGAGCGCGTCGAGGTACTGCGGAAAGCTCTCCCAGCCCCAGCGCATGCCGGCCGCGAGCGCAGTGCCGGGGATGTCCTCGACGCCTTCCATCAGGCCGATCAGGAACTGCTCGCTGCCGCGCCGCACCGGCGCGAAGCCGACGCCGCAGTTGCCCATCACGACCGTCGTCACGCCGTGCCAGCACGACGGCGTCAGCAGCGCGTCCCAGGTGGCCTGGCCGTCGTAGTGCGTGTGGATGTCGACGATGCCGGGCGTGACGAGCTTGCCGCGCGCGTCGATCGTGCGGCGCGCGGGGCCGAGATCGCGGCCGACCGCCGCGATGCGATCGCCGTCGATCGCGACGTCCGCCTGGCGCTTCGGCTGGCCGCTGCCGTCGACGAGTGTTCCACCGGATAGGATCAGGTCGTGCATGGCTGCTCCTTGTGGGCCGCGGCCCCGGGTGTGAAATCGATCTCGATGCCGCCCGGGACGACCCGCACGGCGTAGGTGGTGGCGGGCTTGCGGATCGGCTGCGCGAGGGGCCGGCCGTCGCGCACGTCGAGGCGTCCGCCATGGAGCGGGCACTCGAGCACGCAGCCGTCCAGTCGGCCGGCGTCGAGCGGCACGAAGGCGTGCGGACAGCGGTTCTCGAGCGCGTAGTAGGCGCCCTCCGCATGACACACGACGACGTTCGATGCGCCGAGCTTCATGGCGCGCATGCGGCCCGGCGCGAGGTCGGTGACGTCGACGAAGATTCCGCTCATCGCCCGAGATACCCCTCGAGCGTCCTGTGGAAGTGCCGGATGCGGATCTCCTGGTCGCCGAGATGCAGGCTGCGGAAGCCCGCGGAGCGCATGCCCGCCTGGATGCGCGGCAGGTTGTAGAGATCCTCGTCCATCAGCTCGCCGCCCTCGCAGCGACCGGCGAAGCGGTCGCCGTCGCGCGCGCAGAGCTTCTGCTTCTCGGGGCGCGGCAGCTTCCCGGGCGCGCGCACCAGCGACACGAAGTCGAAGAACATGCGGTGCGGATCGTCGGGGTGCGGTCGGTGCGTGAAGACCCAGGTGAAGAGCGAATGGATGTTGAAGGTGACGTTCGGGAAGAGCGTGTAGTGGAAGTCGTCGCAGAGCTGTGACTCCGAGAGCTCCGAGAAATCGCAGCCGAGCGCGGGGCCGAGCTTGCGGACCGCCTCGGCGAAGGCCGCGCGCGCCTCCGCGGGGCCGCCGCGGAAGGCGTCGACATCGACGCCGATGCGCTTCAGGAAGAGATCGCGGATGCCGGGAGTCACCGTGTCGGCGCCCGGATGGCGCGGCGAGGCCTGCACCTCCGGGAAGATCATGCGCGTGTGTCGCTCGTAGCAGTCGTACTGGGTGCGGACGTCGTCGCTGAACTCGAGCGTCCAGGTGTGCGTGGCGGAGAGGTGATAGGCCTCGTTGAAGGCGTCGACGGAGGTCTTCCAGTTGCAGTCGATCTCGATCGTCGCGTCGAAGGCGACCTGCCAGTCCTCGAAGTGATACGGCGCTAGATGGGCCGGAATCACGCCGAGGTACTCGGAGAGCGGCGCGGCGTCCGGATCGAGGTTCACGAACACGAAGCCAGCCCAGGTCTCGCAGCGGACGGCGCGGAGATCGAGTCCGCGGCAGCCCTGCGGAAAGCTCTCCGGGTCGAGCGGCGCGATCAGCTTCCCGTCGAGGTCGAACTGCCAGCCGTGGAAGAGACACGCGAAGCGCTCGGCGTGGCCGCGCCCCGGCTCGCGCAGGCGGTTGCCGCGATGCGTGCAGACGTTGTACCGCGCGGCCAGCGAGCCGTCGCGTTGTCGCACGATCAGCACCGACTCCGGGCCGATCTCGAAGCTGAAGTAGTCGCCCGGCTCGGGCGCGTCGGACTCGCGGCCCGCCAGCAGCCATACACGCGTCCACATGCGCCGCCACTCGCGGTCGGCGTACTCGCGGGTCGTGTAGCGCTCCTTCGGAATCGGCTCGCTGCCGAGCGCGGGGATGGGAGCGCGCTCGTGCGGGGTGCGAAGCGGTGTCGCCACGACGTCCTCCTCTAGGCCGGCGCCGCGCGCCGGAGGCCCGCGATCAGCAGCTCGGCCGCCGCGCGCAGGTGTCGCTCGCCCGAGACGTCGACGACCGGGCTCGCCGACAGCAGGTGCTGGATCAGCCCGACCTGCATCGCGCGCAGCACCTCGGCGGTCGTCTCGACGTCGAGATCGGCGCGGAATTCGCGCTGCTTCACACCTCGAGAGAGGAGGGCGACGAGCTTGTCGCGCCACTCCGCCATCGCGCGGCGCGCGGACTCCTCGAAGCCGAGCCGCATCGGCGCGGCGTCATCGGCCGACATCGCCAGCAGCAGCGGACGCCGTTTCGTGTCGGCGAGGTTGACGCGCAGCCAGGCCGAGAGCGCGTCGCCGCAGCTCGGCGCCTCGGCGAGCGCGCGGTCGACCGCGGCCGACCACTCCTCGAGCATGTGATCCTGCACCTCGCGCGCGAGGCCTTCCTTCGAGCCGAAGTGGTTGTAGACGAGCGCGCGCGAGACGCCGGCCGCGGCGGCGACGTCGTCGATGCGCGTGCGCGCGAAGCCGTTCTTGGCGAAGCACTGCGCCGCGACCTCGAGGATGCGGAGGCGGCGCTGCTCGCTGCGCGAGGGGCGGGGCGCGGAGACGGGGATCGGTTGAGCCGCCACGGATCGAAATTAGACGAATTAGCGTCCGAGCGTCAATTTCGTCTCCCCATCTTCCGAAGCTCCGCTCGCCGTCGCTCGCTGCGCGCCGCCGGGCGGCTTCCGGCGGCTCGCCTCCGGTTCACGACCGCCCCTAACCTCGCGCCCCGTGTGGCGAACCCTGCTTCGGTTCGGAGTGCTCGGCGCGCTGCTCTTCGCGGGGGATCGCCTGTTCCTGCGCGAGGCGCGGCGGCCGGCCCCGGTCGTCGTGTCGGCCGCGCGCCTCGAGGCGCTGCGGATCGAGGCGCTCCGCATGGGTGGCGCGCAGGGCGAGGCGACGATGGCGGCGATCGTGCAGGCCGAGGTCGACGATGAGCTGCTCTACCGACGCGCGCTCGCGGAGGGCCTCGATCGCGACGACCCGGTCGTGGCGCAGCGGCTCGTCCAGAACCTGCGCTTCGCGGGCGCGGACCCGTCGCGCGACGACGCCTCGCTGCTCGCGGAGGCGCGCGAGCTCGGGCTCGATCGCAGCGACCCGGTCGTGCGTCGGCGCCTGGTGCAGCTGGCGCGCATGCAGCTCGAGCTCGCGGACCCCGGGGCCGAGCCGGCCGAGGCCGAACTGCGCGAACGTTATGCGGCCGACGCCGCCCGCTATCAGCAGCCTGCGCGCACGCGCTTCGCGCAGCTCTACTTCGCGCGCGGCCACGAGGAGCTCGCGCGGGAGACGCTCGCGCGGCTGCGCGCCGCGTCGACGCCGCCCGCGGACGCCGCCTCGTCGGGCGAGCCGTTCCTCCATCCCTTCGAGCAGCCGGCGCAGGCCGACGCCGAGCTGGCGGCGCGCTTCGGCCGCGAGTTCGCGGAGTCGCTCGCCGGGCTTCCGGAGCAAAGCTGGCAGGGCCCGGTGCCGTCCGCCTACGGACAGCATCTCGTGTACGTCGAGGGGAGAACGCCGGCCGGGCAGGCGCCCTTCGAGAGCGTGCGCGAGCCGGTACGGCTCTCGCTGCTGGCCGAGCGGCGCGCGCGCGCGCTCGAGCGCGAGCTCGCGCGCATGCGCGAGGGCGTCGAGGTGGTCGTGCAAGCCGCGCCCGGCGCGGCGCGCAGCGAGGCGCAGCCGAGCGGAGTTCAGAGAGACGACCCGGCCTCGTCAGGGCTCGAGTAGATTCGCCCGCAGCCGGCTCCGCGTCGCGTCGTCGAGACCGAGGCCGTCGCGCAGGTACGCCTCGTCGCTCCCGTAGTGCGAGTCGATCGCATCGAAGGCCGCCTGGAGATACTCGCGGCGCGCCTCGAAGAGCGGGCGCGCGTCGTCGGGACTCGTGCGGAAGAACGACGCCAGGCGCAGCACCGTCAGCATGTGGTCCGTCGCCGCCTGGCTGAAGCCGTTCGTCAGCAGGTAGTCCTGCATCACGGTGTCGCGCGGGACGCCGAGCGCGAGCAGCAGCGCCGCGGCCGCGAAGCCCGCACGGTCCTTGCCGGCCGTGCAGTGGAAGAGCACGGGCACGTTCTCCGAATCCGCGAGGTCGCGCAGGAAGCCGCCGTAGACGGCCGCGAAGTCCGTCACGAAGGCGCGGTTGCCGGCGACGAGCATCTCGGACATGTCGGCGGCGCGCGCCCGACCCGAGAGCAGGCGCTCACGCAGTTCCGCCGGATCAAGCGCGTCGCCGAAGATCGGCCTCGGTACGACGCGCGGAGCCGGCGCCTGAGGCAGGCGGTCGGGCTCGCGCTCGCGCTCGGCGTCGGAGCGGAAGTCCACCACCTCGCGCACGCCGAGGCGCGCGAGGTACGCGACGTCCTCGTCGGAGAGCGAGCCGAGCGCGTCGCTCCGATACGCGACGCCCCAGCGCACGCGCTGCCCGTCGGCCGTCGCATAGCCTCCGAGATCGCGCGCGTTGTGCGCGCCGTCGAGCGGGAGACGCCGCGCCGCTTCCCGCGCCGACTCGGGCAGGGCGCTCGGGATGACGCGCGCCTGGGGCGCTACGCCGCGTTCGCACGCGAGCGCGAGGGCCGCGAGGAGGACCAGGGCGGCGCCGAGGCGGCTCGTGCGGGGGAGCGTGCGAGACACGCGCGGACGCTAGCAGCCGGGCTGAGGGCGGCGTCCCATCGCCGCCGAGTCATCGCGTCCGCACGAAATCTCTAGCCAGACCGACCCGGTTGGTGATATACACTGCAACGCGACGACCCGGGAGCGGCCAGTAGTGCCGGAGACCGATTCCTACTCCCAGGCTCGGCTTCCGATGCCGCAGCATCGGGAGATCGAGATCGAGCTCGTCCGGCACCTCGTCCGGCAGGCGCCGACCGGCTTCGCAACCGGGACCCTGACGGTCGCGGCCGTGCTGCTCGTCTTGTGGCAGGCCGCTCCGAGGATGGCGCTGCTCACCTGGCTCCTCGCGATGGCGCTCCTCACGGCCCCGGCGTTCGGGATCGTCTGGCGCTGGCGGCGGCTCCGGAACGAGCCGCCGGAGATCTCGACGTGGCGACGGGCGCTCGCCCTCGGCTACGGGCTCGCCGGCGCGGGCTGGGGCTCGGCCTCGATCCTCCTGTATCCGCACGTGTCGACGTCGTTCCAGCTCTTCCTGCTCTTCGTCCTCGGCGGCTCGGGAGTGGGTGGAATGATCGCCCTCGCGCCGGTCCGTGAAGCGTTCGTCGCCTATCTGACGGCGATCTACGTGCCGATGATCGCGGTGCTGCTCGCCGACGCGACGTTGCCGAGTGTCGCGACGGGCCTCCTTCTGTCGATCTTCTGGGTGGCCACGATGCTGCTCGCCTCGGAGTTCCGTGCCCTGCTCGTCCATTCGCTGTCGCTGCGCTTCGAGAATCTCGAGCTCATCGCGGGCCTGTCGAAGGCAAAGGACGAGGCGGAGGTGGCGAGCCGCTCCAAGACCCTGTTCCTCGCCAACGTGAGCCACGAGCTGCGCACCCCGCTCACGCTCATCCTCGGGCCGATCCGGCGGATCCTCGGTTCGAGTGCCTTCCGGGAGGATCTGCGGGTCGATCTCGAGACGGCCGAGCGCAACGCGCAGGCGTTGCTGAAGCACGTGAACGACCTCCTCGAGGTCGCGCGCCTCGACGCCGGTCGGATGGAGCTCGACCGATCGCGCATGGACCTCGTCGAAGCGGTGCGCCGCACCGCCTCGCTCTTCGAAGTGGTGGCGAGGGAACGCGGTGTCGAGCTCTCGGTCGAGACACCGGAAGCGCTCTCGCTGACGGCCGATTCCGGGAAGATCGAGCGCGTTCTGCTGAACCTGCTCTCGAACGCGATGAAGTTCGTGCCGGACGGCGGGTGCGTGCGCGTGACACTGCGCGCCCTTCGCGAACAAATCCTGCTCTCGGTCGACGACAGCGGTCCGGGCGTCCCCGTGGCCTTGCGCGAGGCGATCTTCGAACGGTTTCGCACCGGAGGCGAAGGCACTGCGCGCTCGGGCGGAACGGGTCTCGGTCTGGCCATCGTGCGGGAGGTGATCTCGCTGCACGGCGGACGCGTCGAGGTCGGCGAGAGCGTGGAGGGCGGCGCCCGATTCGAGGTGCGGCTGCCGTACGCGCCGGAAGCTCCCGTGGGAGCGACCGGAGCACGGCCGTCCGACCGGAACGTGCTCGACGAAATCGCACGGCAGATGGTGAAGGAGCTGCTGCCGAGGAGCGAGCCGATCCCGGCGCTCTATCAGGGCGGGAGCCAGGGGCTGGTGCTCGTGGTCGAGGACCATCCGGAGATGAATCGGTTCCTCTGCGATTGCCTGGCGCGCGACTATCGCGTGGCGAGCGCGTTCGACGGCCGTCAGGGGCTCGAGAAGGCGCTCGAGTTGCGGCCGGATCTCATCCTCTGCGACGTCATGTTGCCGGTGATGAGCGGCGACGTGCTCGTGCGTGAGCTCAGAACGCATCCCGAGCTCGAGGGCTCTCCGATCCTCGTGCTGACCGCGAAGGCGGACGAGGAGCTGCGCGTCAGCCTGCTGCGCGAGGGCGCGCAGGACGTCCTGACCAAGCCCTTCGCGGCCGAGGAGCTACAGGCGCGGGTCGCGAATCTCATCATCCTGAAGCGTACGCTCGACGTGCTCCAGCGCGCGCTCTCGAGCCAGAGTCGCGATCTCGCGAACCTTGCGGACGAGCTCGCCGCCGCGAACCGCGCCAAGGACGAATTCCTCGCCATCCTGTCGCACGAGCTGAAGACTCCACTGACTCCGATCCTCGGCTGGGCCTCGCTCCTGCAGACGGGGAGGCTCGACGCCCAGGCGAGAGTGCGCGGGCTGGAGGCGATCGAGCGCAACGCCCGGCTCCAGGCGCGGATCGTCGAGGATCTTCTCGATGTATCGCGTGCGATGACGGACAAGCTCCAATTGAACGTCGCGCCGATCGCGCTCGATCCGGTGATTCTGGCGGCGATCGACGCGCTCTCCCCCATGGCCGAAGCCAGGCGCGTCGCCATCGGGGTCGATATCGACCCGAGCGCGGGCCTGGTGTCGGGCGACGTCGATCGGCTCCAGCAGGTCGTGTGGAATCTCCTCTCCAACGCGATCAAGTTCACGCCGGAAGGCGGCCGGGTCGAGATCCGGCTCGCGCGTGTCGGCAGGCACCTCGAGCTCGGCGTCCGCGACAACGGCCGCGGT
>Ga0335069_10015835_pt1 | contig 10536 bp, 10 predicted proteins | sample Lox_Sample_11_FD_206714 | JGI IMG/M metagenome (GOLD analysis project Ga0335069, IMG submission 206714) | Soil microbial communities from Loxahatchee National Wildlife Refuge, Florida, United States - Lox_Sample_1.1 | ecosystem: Environmental > Terrestrial > Soil > Wetlands | place: USA...
GCGCCGATCGCGCGGTAGCGGACGCCGCGGAGCGCAAGCGGGACGAGCGCGGGGATGACCAGGGCGTTGAAGATGATCGCCGAGATGATCGCACTCTTCGGAGAGCCGAGGTGCATGACGTTGAGCGAGTTCAGCGGCCCCTTCTGGCCGGGGTGCGTGGCGTACGTGTAGGCGAACATCGCCGGCAGGATCGCGAAGTACTTGGCGACGTCGTTGGCGATCGAGAACGTGGTGAGCGAGCCGCGTGTGATCAGGAGCTGCTTGCCGACCTCGACGATCTCGATCAGCTTCGTCGGATTCGAGTCGAGGTCGACCATGTTGCCGGCCTCCTTCGCCGCGGTCGTGCCGGTGTTCATCGCCACGCCGACGTCGGCCTGGGCGAGCGCGGGCGCGTCGTTCGTGCCGTCGCCGGTCATCGCGACCATCCGGCCGCGCGACTGCTCCTCCTTGATCAGGGCCATCTTCGCCTCCGGGGTCGCCTCGGCGAGGAAGTCGTCGACGCCCGCCTCCTGGGCGATCACGGCGGCGGTGACGCGGTTGTCGCCGGTGATCATCACCGTGCGGATGCCCATCTTCCGGAGCTCGTCGAAGCGCTCGTTCATGCCGCCCTTGACGATGTCCTTGAGGTGGATGACGCCGAGCGCCCAGTTGTCCCGGGCGACCACCAGAGGCGTCCCGCCCTGCTCGGCCACGCCCTGGACGATCTGGTCGAGCTCGGCCGGCGCGCGGCCGCCGTGCTCCTCGATGAACGTCTTGACCGCGTCGGCCGCGCCCTTGCGGATCTCGGTGCCGTTCATGTCGATCCCGCTCATCCGGGTCTGCGCGGTGAAGGGGACGAAGGTGTGCTCGCCGAGCGCGCGCTCGCGCACGTCGAAGCGCTCCTTCGCGAGCACGACGATCGAGCGTCCCTCGGGTGTCTCGTCGGCAAGCGAGGCGAGCTGGGCCACCTCGGCGAGCTCGCGCTCCTCGACGCCCGGGACGGGCAGGAACTCGGTCGCCTGGCGGTTGCCGAGCGTGATCGTGCCGGTCTTGTCGAGCAGGAGCACGTCGACGTCGCCGGAGGCCTCGACGGCGCGGCCCGACATCGCGAGCACGTTGCGCTGCACGAGGCGATCCATGCCGGCGATCCCGATCGCGGACAGGAGCGCGCCGATCGTGGTCGGGATCAGCGCGACGAGCAGCGCGATCAGGATCGTCTGCGAGGTCGGCGTCTTGGCGTAGATCGCGAACGGGCGCAGCGTCACGACCGCCGCGACGAAAGTGATCGTCAGGCCCGCGAGCAGAATGTTGAGCGCGATCTCGTTCGGCGTCTTGCGCCGCTCGGCGCCTTCGACCAGCGCGATCATGCGGTCGAGGAACGACTGGCCGGGCTCCTGGGTGACCTGTACGACGAGCCGGTCGGAGAGGAGCTTGGTGCCGCCGGTGACGGCCGAGCGGTCGCCGCCGGACTCGCGGATCACGGGCGCGGACTCGCCGGTGATCGCCGACTCGTCGACCGAGCCGACGCCCTCGATCACGTCGCCGTCGGCGGGGATCACCTCGCCCGCCTCGACGATCACGACGTCGCCGCGCTGGAGCTCCGCGGCGGGCAGCTCACGGCCGTCCTGGAGACGCGCGAGCGTCGTGGTGCGGGTGGCGCGCAGCGTCGCCGCCTGGGCCTTGCCGCGCCCCTCCGCGATCGCCTCGGCGAAGTTGGCGAAGAGCACGGTGAGCCAGAGCCAGAACGTGATCACCCCGACGAACGCGAGGTTGCCGGTGTGGCCCCGCACGAGCTCGAGGATGAAGATCCCGGTCGTGATCACGCTGCCGAGCTCGACGATGAACATCACCGGGTTCTTGACCTGAAGGCGCGGGTCGAGCTTGGGGAACGAGTCCTTGATCGCGGCGATCGTGAGATCGCGGGAGAAGATGCTGGACGAGGTGCGCGCCATTACCGACCGGTCTCCTTGTCGAGTGCGAGGTTGAGTTTCAGGACGTTGACGCCGGCCTCTCCGAAGAAGCCGATGCTGCGGCCGTCGGTGTTCTCCGAGATCAGGTTCTGGACGGTCTGAAGCGGCAGGTGGCGGACCGAGGCGATCCGGTGCGACTGCAGCTGCGCGTAGGCCTGCGAGATGTCGGGGTCGATCCCGGAGGCGGAGGTCGTGACCGCGTCGACCGGGATGCCCGCCTTGGTCAGGCCGGGGTTGTACGGCCCTTCGAGCTTCAGGATCGCCGCGATCGCTGCGTCGACGTTCTTCGCGAGCTGCGGGTTGGTAGGCCCGAGGTTGGCGAACGTCGTCGCGCCGGCGTTGTAGGCGGGCGACGTCGCCGAAGGGCGCTCGTGGAAGTACTTCGCGGCTGTGAACTCCTGTGCGGCCCGGCTCGAGCCGACCACGATGCCGTTCTGCTTGATCAGGCTGCCGGTGGCCTTGTCCGAGAACGCGACGGACGCGAAGCCGGTCATCACCGCCGGATAGAGGAGGCCGAAGAAGGCGGTGATGACGACGACGGCGATCAGGGAGCTGACGAAGGCACGCATCAGTGGGACAGTCCTTCCACGATCGGGCCGAGCGTCAGAGCTGGGAAGATCATCAGCCCGGCGGTGAGCACGATCACGCCGATCAGCAGCACGACGAAGATCGGGCCGTCGGTGCGGAACGTTCCCGCGGAGACGGGCGCCGTCTTCTTGCCGGCGAGCGAGCCGGCCAGCGCGAGCGCCGCGAGCAGCGGCACCCAGCGGCCGAGGTAGAGGGCGACCGTGCCGAACTCGGCGGAGAAGTTGGTCGCACCGTAACCGGCGAAGGCGCTGCCGTTGTTGTTCGATTGCGAGTCGTAGGCGTAGAGGGCCTCGGTGAAGCCGTGCGCGCCGGGGTTGAAGATCGAGGCGAGCCCGAGCTTCGTCACCACCGAGACGCCGGTCATGATCAGCACCATCGTCGGCACGAAGAGGGCGCCTACGGCGGCGTACTTGATCTCGCGTGCCTCGATCTTCTTCCCGAGGTACTCCGGGGTGCGGCCGATCATCAGCCCGGCCACGAACACCGCGATCACGACGTAGAAGAACATCCCGTAGAGGCCGGAGCCGACGCCGCCGAAGATCACCTCGCCGACGAACAGGTTGACGAGCGGGACGCCGCCGCCGGCGGGCGTGTACGCGTCGAATCCCGAGTTCACCGAGCCGTTCGAGGCATCGCTCGTCGGCACGGTCCAGAGGGCGGAATCGGCGATGCCGAACCGAATCTCCTTATCCGACATGTTGCCGCCGCTCTGGCTGCTGCTCATCGCGAGGTTCACGCCGGAGCTCCGCAGCACCGCGGAGCCGTGCTGCTCGGCCGGGAGCACGACCGCGATGCCGATCGCGAACATCACGAACATTGCCGCGAGCAGCACATAGCCCTGGCGCAGGGCGCCGACCATCTTTCCGAACATGACCACCTGTGCCGCCGGGATCAGCAGGATCGCGAGCACCTCGAGGAAGTTCGAGAGCCCGGTCGGGTTCTCGAACGGCACGGCGGAGTTCGAGTTGTAGAACCCGCCGCCGTTCGTGCCGAGCTGCTTGATCGCGACCTGCGAGGCGGCCGGGCCGCGCGCGATCGTCTGGTGCGCGCCCTGGAGCGTGGTCGCGGTCGCGTGCCCGTCGAACGTCTGGACGACGCCCTGCGAGATCAGCACGACGCCGAGCACGACGGCCAGCGGCAGCAGGATGTAGACGAGGCCGCGGTAGAGGTCGCGCCAGAAGTTGCCGAGGTTCTTGCTCGAGCGATGGGAGAGGCCGCGCACGACCGCTGCGAGGACGGCCATCCCGACGGCGGCCGAGACGTAGTTCTGCACCGCGAGCCCGGCCATCTGCGAGAGGTACGACATCGTGTACTCGCCGCCGTAGTACTGCCAGTTCGTGTTCGTGATGAAGCTGGCGGTCGTGTTGAGCGCGATGTGCGAGGAGACGCCGGGGAGATGGTCCGGATTCAGCGGCAGGTGCCCCTGGAGCCGCATCAGCACGAAGAGCGGCACGGAGAAGACCGCGCTGAAGATCAGCACCGTCTTCGCGTAGCTCTTCCAGTCCTGCTCGCGCTTGGCGTCGACGCGGAGCAGGCGCAGGAACCCGTTCTCGATCGCGCCGAAGAAGCGGAACCGCCCGCGCATGAGGAAGTGCTCGTCGTTGTAGACCCGCGCCATCCAGAGGCCGAGCGGGTACGAGAGCGCGATCAGCGCGATCGTGTAGACGATGATCTGAGCGATGCCCTGGCCGCTCATCTAGAGGTTCTCCCCGCGGAACAGCGCGTAGAGCAGGTAGACGAAGACTGCGATCGACACGGCGAGCCCGAAGATGTCGGACGCCGACATCAGACGCGCTCGAGGAGGAAGAGGACGCCAAAGGCGAACGCGAAGCACGCGGCTCCGATCGCGATTGCAGCGAGGTCGTACATCAGCGGTCCTCCAGCTCTCGTTTGATTGCGGTCAGGGTGTCGGACAAGTCGGCCTCCGGTGCGTGCATGTACAGCGGGCTCCCCGGGCTCGTCAGCAGGCGCTGCACCTCGAGGATCCCGGCGGGGGCGACGGGGCATCCGAGGTCGTCGAGTCGCGCCGCGAGGGCGGCGATTTCGTCGGCGTGCGGCCGAAGCGCGGGGCGGTTGAGCGGCACGGTGCTGCGGAACGCCCGCGGCGACCCGAGCTCGCGCACGACGCCGCGAAGGCTGCGCGCGAGCAGGTGCCTCTCCCCCGGCGAGGTCAGCTCGTCGGCGCGCCACTGGAGGTGCGAGGCGCGGCCGCCGCTACGGAGCCATGCGTCTGCGACGTAGCAGCGCCGGCGCCGCGCGTTCCAGCGCTGCCCGCTCTTGATCAGGCCGAGCAGCACGAGCGCGACGGGAAGCACGATCAGGTCGGGAAGGCGGAGCCCGGCAGCCCATCCGGCCGCGAGGGCGACGGCTGCGGCCGCCGCCCACGGAAGAAAGGCAGGCAACGGGCGCGCAGGTGCATCGCTCCGGGCGGGGGACTGCCAGGGCTGTACGACGTGCATGGCGCGAACGTACGACCGCGCATCTCAACGACGGCTCAGGGTTTGACGGGCGGCTCTTAAAGTCTTCTCAAGATGCGTCCGCAGCCGGATCGACGAGGCGATATCCCGCACCGGGCTCCGTCAGGAGGTAGCGCGGGTTCGCGGGATCCGGCTCGATCTTGCGCCTCAGGTGCGAGACGTAGACGTGGAGGTAGTGCGCCTCGACCTGGTAGGAGGGGCCCCAGACCTCGCGCAACAGCATCTTGTGAGTCAGGAGCTTGCCCCGGTTCTGCGCGAGCACGCGCAGAAGGTCGAACTCGTGGGGGCTCAGCTTCACCCGCTTGCCGCCGGCGGTGACGATCCGCTCGGCCACGTCGATGGTCAGGCCGTCGAGCTCGATCACCGGGTCGGACGAGGCCGCGACGCGTCGGAGCGCGGCCCGCAGCCGGGCCAGCAGCTCGTCGACGCCGAACGGCTTGGTCACGTAGTCGTCGGCGCCTGCGTCGAGCGCGGCGACCTTCTCGCGCTCCTCGCCGACGGCGGACAGCACGATCACCGGCGCCTCGCTCCAGCGGCGCAGCTCGCGGCAGACCTCGATCCCGCTTCCGTCCGGGAGCACGAGGTCGAGGATCACCGCCTCCGGCGGGTGCGCCGCCGCCGCCGTCAGGGCCTGCTCCGCCGTCGCTGCGGTCTCGACCGAGTAGCCGGCGCCGCGGAGGGTCGTCCCGAGCGCGCGGAGGATCTGCGGCTCGTCGTCGACGACGAGGATCCTCTGTCCGCTCACCCCGGCAGCTCCGCGGGAGCCTCGGCGGTCGGGAGTGCCAGCGCGAACGTCGCGCCCTGCCCCGGCCTCGACTCGGCCCACACGCGCCCGCCGTTCGCCTCTGCGAATCCGCGTGCGATCGCTAGGCCGAGGCCGGCGCCGCCGCCGCTACTGCCGCGGTGGAACGCGTCGAACACGCGCTCCAGCTCGTCCTCGCGCAGCCCCGGCCCCTGATCGACGACGCGGACGATCGCCTCGCTCCGGGTCGCGGTTATCCGCACGTGGACCGGCGCGTCGGGCGGCGAGAACTTGAGCGCGTTCTCGATCAGGTTCGCGAGCACGCGCTGGATCTGGGCCGCGTCGACGTTCACGAGCGGCGCCTCGTTGCCGGCGAGTTCGACCCGTGAGCCCGCGCCGAGCGAGGTGATTGCCTGGCGGACGAGGTCGTCGAGTGCCCAGACCTCGCGCTCGGGCGCGGCGGCTCCCGCCTCCAGCCGCGAGAGGTCGAGCAGGTCCGCGACGAGGCGGTTCAGGCGCCCGGACTCCAGGTCGATCGTCTCGAGCAGCTCGTCGCGGTCCTCCGCGGTGAGGTGAAGCGTCCGGTTCCGGAGCGCGCCGACGGCGGTCGCGATTCCCGTGAGCGGCGACCGGAGGTCGTGCGAGACGGCGCGGAGGAGAGCGGTCTTGACGAGGTCGCTGCGCCTCAGTGTCTCGGCCTCGAGCGCCTCGCGCTCGAGCTTGTCGCGCTCGACGGCCACGGCCAGGAGCGCCGCGAGCGCGGGGAGGAAGCGGCTGCGGACTGCGACGTTCGGCTCGGATCCCTCCGGCGTGTAGATCGTTCCGACCGGGCGCCGGGCGGCCTCGAGCGGATACGGGGCCTGCCCCGGCGGCGGGCGGTGCGAGCGGCCCAGCTCGATCTCGGCGTGATCGACGCCGAGCACGTCCGCTGCGCGGCTCGCGACGTCCTCGAGCTCGTCCTCGAGCTCGCGCCCGCCGAGCAGCTCGGCGGCGAGCTCCGCGAGGAGCGCCGACTCGCGCTCCCGCTGCTCCGCGGCCGCGGCCCGGCGCCGGGCGCGGGCCGCGAGGTCGCTGACGACCACGGCGGTGCACAGGTAGACGGCGAGCGCGAACCAGTTCTCGCTGTCGGCGAGCGTGAACGTGTGCACCGGCGGCAGGTAGAACCAGTTGAAGGCGAGCATGCTGGCGATCGAGACGGGCAGCGCGAACCAGAGCCCCCACAGCACCGCGATCGGCAGCACCGCGAACACGTAGAGCACGCCGAGGCTCAGCACGGGAACCCACTGCTTCACGACCGCGATCAACGCCGTCACCACCACCACCGCGGCGACGCTCGACGCCGTCGCGATCGCGAGCTGCTGCCACCGCGGACGGCGGGGCGGCCAGTCGGTCCAGCGCGCCTGCATCGACGGTAACGCTAGCCTGCGTCGATGACGCGGGTCGCTCTTGGCGCGCTTGCGGTGCTCCTGCTCGCCGCCCCGGGCGCCGGCGCCGGAGGGTCGAGCCGGGTGTGGCTCGGAACCTCGGCCCAGGGTCGCGCGATCGAGGCCGTCGAGCTCGGCGACCCACACGCGGCGCGGAAGGTGCTCGTCGTGGGGTGCATCCACGGAAACGAGTGCGCCGGGGTGGCGATCGTGCGACGGCTCGAGCAGACGACGCCGCCGAAGGGAGTCGACCTCTGGCTGGTCGAGAGCCTGAACCCGGACGGCCGGGCGGCGGGCACGCGGGTCAACGCACGCGGCGTCGATCTCAACCGCAACTTCCCGGTCGGCTGGCAGCGGCTCGGCGGAGTCTTCGACTCCGGCGCGAGGCCGCTGTCGGAGCCCGAGAGCCGGATCGCCTGCCGGCTGATCCTGCGCCTGCGGCCGACGGTCTCGATCTGGTTCCACCAGCACTTGACACTCGTGGATGGCTCCGGCGGAGACGCGGCGCTCGAGCGGCGCTTCGCCCGGCTCGTGAGGCTCCCCTTCGTCGAGCTGCCGCGATACCCCGGCAGCGTGACCACGTGGGAGAACGCCACGCTGCCTGGGACGTCCGCCTTCGTGGTGGAGCTGCCGCCCGGCTCGCTCACTCCGGCTCGGGCGGGACGCTTCGCCGGCGCCGTGCTGGCCGTCGCCGGAGCGCCGGCGGCCGGGTAGAGACCTCAGCCGCGGGCTGCCGGCAATGTGAACGACACCCGCGCCCCGCCCGCCTCGCGTGGCTCGGCCCAGATCCGCCCGCCCTGGCCCTCGACGAGCCCGCGCGCGATCGCGAGCCCGAGACCCGCGCCGCCGGTCTCGCCCGCGCGGGCCGTGTCACCGCGCCAGAAGCGGTCGAACATCCGCCGCGCCGCCTCGGGGCTCAACCCCTCGCCGGTGTCCTCGACGGTGACCTGAACCTCGTCGTCGGCCGGCGCGAGGATCACCGCCACCGTCCCGTCGGAGGGCGTGTGGCGAAGCGCGTTCGTGAGCAGGTTCAGGAGCACGCGCTCGACCTCCTCCGGCGCGCAGCGGGCCTGGGGCGTCTCCGCGATCCGCTGCTCGAGCGTGACGTTGCGGGCGCGCGCCTCGGCCTCGAAGCCGCGCACGCAGGACTCGACGAGCGGCGCGAGCGAGATCGCGTCCAGCTCGTGCGCGAGCGCACCGGCGTCGATCCGGGCGAGCTCGAACAGGTCCTCCACGAGCGCCGAGAGGCGGCGCGCCTGACTCTGCAGCGGCGCCAGGTACTCCTCCGGCTCGGCGAGCCCGTCCTCGATCGCCTCCAGCATCGCCGTGATCGAGGCGATCGGCGTACGCAGGTCGTGGCTCGCGGCCGCGACCAGCTCGCGGCGCGCGTCGAAGAGCTCCTCGAGGTTCGCCGCCATCTCGTTGAAGGAGCGGCCGAGCTCTGCCAGCTCGCGCGGCCCGCTGTCGGGCGCCCGGGCGCCGAGGTCGCCTGCCGCGAGCGCCCCCGACGCGGCGCGGAGCCGGTCGATCCGGCGCGCGATGGAGGTCCCGAGCGAGAGCGCAGCGGCGACCGCGACCAGCGCCGACGCCGCGGCGACCGCGAGGATCTTCACGTCGTCGCCCATGTGGAACATCACCCAGCCCGACAGGAGCACCGCCCCGAGCGGCAGCGCGACCGCGAGCAGCGCGAGCCCCGCGAGCTGGAGCCGGACGGTGGGGAGGAGCCGTAGGAGGAAGGTCGCCGCGAGGCCGACCGCGAGCGTCGCCGCCGCGACGATGAGGGCGAGCGCGATCACGGCACGAACCGGTAGCCGACGCCCCAGACGGTCTCGAGATGAACCGGGTTGGCCGGGTCGCGCTCGATCTTCGAGCGGAGGCGGCGGACGTGCACCGTCACTGTGCCCGTGTCCAGCGCGGCCGAGTACCCCCAGACGCCGTGCATCAGCTGGTCGCGCGAGAAGACGTGGCCGGGGTTGGAGGCGAGGAAGAAGAGCAGGTCGAACTCCTTCGCGGTGAGCCGGAGCTTGCGCCCGTCCAGCTCGACCTCGCGCGTCCCGGCGTCGAGCGTGAGGCCGTCGAACGCGAGCCGCTCGACGGAGGCCGGCGTGTGGGCCGTGCGCCGGAGAACGGTGCGGACGCGCGCGGCGAGCTCACGCGGCGAGAACGGCTTCGTGACGTAGTCGTCCGCGCCGAGCTCGAGCCCGACGATGCGGTCGGCCTCCTCGCCCCGGGCGGTGAGCATGATCACCGGCAGGTCGCCCTTCGTCCTGATCCAGCGGCACAGCGCGAGCCCGTCGGTGCCCGGGAGCATCACGTCCAGGACGACCAGGCTCGGGGCGGAGCTCTCGATCAGCGCACGGGCGGCCTCGCCGTCGCCCGCCTCGAGGGTGTCGTAGCCCTCACGCTTGAGGTAGCGCACGACGACGTCGCGGACGATCGGCTCGTCGTCGACGATCAGCACCGTCGTCATCGCGCTCATTCTTCCGCATCCGTCTCGACCCACTTGCGGTGGTGGCGCCAGGCCCAGTCGAGCCGCACCGAGCCCTCCGTGATCCCGCGCAGCGAGTGCCGCGTCGCCGGGTAGATCAGCGCGAGGTACAGGTGCCCGACGAGCAGCACCACGGAGACGTACATCAGCCCGTCGTGGAGCAGGATCGTGCTGGCCCACTGGAACGAGTGGTCGCGCTCGCCGAGCCAGAGGAAGAACCCGGAGACGGTGAAGAGCACGGCGAACGACGCGGTCAGCGCGGCGTTCAGCTTCTGGCCGGCGTTGAAGCGGCCCTGCGGCCGAGGGATCCGCCGCAGCCAGAGCCGGTCGTCCTCGTCGAAGAGGTCGAGCTCGTGGAGCGTCCGGCGCAGCCCCTTGCGGTCGCCGAGGGCGACGACGAGAAGCAGCGCGACCGCCCACGCGATCGCCGTGTAGATGTGAACCGCCTTCACCATCGGCCGCCGGCTGACGCGCTCGCTCAGCGACGGGAGGTAGAGCACGAGCCCGGAGCCGAGCAGGACGAAGAAGGCGGAGGCGTGGATCCAGTGGATCGCGCGCTCGGTCACCGAGAAGCGGCGGATGGTGCCCGCGCGCTCAGAAGCCATTCGAGCGCCCCACCCAGGCGTCGACGTCGTAGCCGCGCTCCTCCCAGTAGCCCGTCTCGGGGGCGCTCGTGAGCGTGATCCGCTTCACCCATTTCACGTTCTTGTAGCCGTACATGTCGGGGATCACGACGCGGGCCGGGGCGCCGTGGGCCCTCGAGAGCGGCTTGCCGTTCATCCCGTAGGCGAGCATCGCGTCCTTCAGCTCCGCCTGGGAGAGGGTGAGCGAGTCGGTGTACGGCTGCTCGGCGGAGGTGAAGGTCAGC
>Ga0335069_10015837_pt1 | contig 10535 bp, 10 predicted proteins | sample Lox_Sample_11_FD_206714 | JGI IMG/M metagenome (GOLD analysis project Ga0335069, IMG submission 206714) | Soil microbial communities from Loxahatchee National Wildlife Refuge, Florida, United States - Lox_Sample_1.1 | ecosystem: Environmental > Terrestrial > Soil > Wetlands | place: USA...
AGCGCGGACGGTAGCCGAGGTTGTTCTCCTTGCGGCCGGAATTCCAGCGCCCTTCCTCGGCGTCGATGAAGTAGAAGCCGTACTGCTCGCGCTGGTCGAAGCGCACGTTATCGAAGATGAAGAATTCGGCTTCCGCCCCGAAATAGGCAGTGTCGGCAAGGCCGGTGGATTTCAGGTACATCTCCGCCTTGCGCCCGATATAGCGCGGATCGCGATCGTAGCGCTGCTTGGTCACCGGGTCGATGACGTCAGCAATCATCACCAGCGTGGGGGCCTCGGTGAAGGGATCCATCATGTACCAGCCCGGGTCGGGGATGAGCAGCATGTCGCTCTCGTGGATGGCGGCCCAGCCGCGAATCGACGAACCGTCCATGCCGAAGCCCTCTTCAAACGAGGACTCAGCGAGTTGTTCGATAGGAAAAGACACGTGGTGCCAGAGGCCGGGAAGATCGGTGAAACGCAGGTCCAATACTTTCGCCCCGTTCTTCTTGGAGAACTCCAGCACAGTCTTGGGATCAGCCATGTTAACTCCTTTGGCGCAGCGCCTGCCGCGCAGGTTGTACGTAGAGGTGCGGTCGAATGAAGAATTCGGGCCGGACTATCCTAGACTAATTGGCGGCGGCTGGAGGGTGGAAATATTCATTTTTTATCGCCCTGATAACTCTCCTTTATGAGGGCCTCGCCCGCCCGTATATACTGCCGGTTGTTAAGACTTTGGGCTGTCGGCCCTCGGGCCGGTTCTTGGCTTTGGCCCCCCGGCTTCAGCCAACGCTTGCAGAGACGCAGCTTGTTGTGCCTCTACGCAAATTTGGTACTCGACACTCGCTCCTCATGGACTTCGACCAGCTAGAAACATTCCTCGAGGTGGCGCGGCACGCCAGCTTCTCCCGCGCGGCGGAGAAGCGCTTCCGCACCCAGCCGGCAATCTCTGCCCAGATTCGGGCGTTGGAGGAGGAAGTGGGAGCACAACTCTTCGATCGCTCCGGCGGCAGGGTTTCCTTGACCGCTGCCGGCAAAGAGTTCCATAAATATGTTGAAGGAACACTTGAGGCCCGCAAACAGATGGTTACGCACCTCGCCGAGATGGAACATGTTCCTCGCGGTGAAATCGTCGTGGGTGCCAATGAAGGCACCTGCCTCTACGTGCTGCCGGAGGTCTTCGCCGAGTTCAAGAAGCAGTACAGCGGGGTGGGGGTAAGCATCAAGAGCGCCGAGAGCACCAGGATCCTGGAATCAATTCTCGACAATTCGGTGGACTTCGGCGTGGTGTCGCTGCCGGTCAAGGATAATCGGCTCACCGTCGTCCCCATCCACCGCGATGAGCTGGTGGTGATCGCCGCCCCGCATCATCCTCTGGCGCGGATGAAGTCGGTGCATATCGGCGAAGCCGCCAGATATCCTCTGCTCCTGCCCAAGTCAGGACACACCCGCGATGCCCTGGAAGAGATCTTTTTCGAGCGGCGGCTCAAACCGACGATTTCCATGGAGCTGGACTCCAGCGAGCTGCTCAAGCGCTTCGCCGCAGCCGACGTGGGCGTGGGGTTCATCGCCCGCTCGAATGTAGTGGACGACGTGCGCGCCGACCTGCTGGCGGCCGTGCCCCTGGCGGATGTTACCATCAAGCGCGACCTGGCGCTGGTCTTCCGCAAGGACAAGGCGCTCAGCCGCGCCGCCCTTGCCTTCATCGAGATTGCCGTGAAGCTCAAGACCGCGGAGCGGCAGACGGTGGGGACTTGAAACCTCGGGGCGGCTGGGTAGTCTAACAACAACGTTAGGATGTCGCCACCCGAACGGTGGATCCCAATCAAAGGAGACCGACGCATGAGATTCATTTTCCATCGTCCTGTAGCAGTGGTGGTGCTGCTCACAGCCATTTTGGCTTTCACTGCCGAGAAGCCGCAAAGCTTCACGGGAAAAGTCAGCGACGCCATGTGCGGAGCCAAGCACATGATGGCGGGCGCCTCCGACGCCGACTGTACCCGTGCCTGCGTCAAGCAGGGATCGAAGTACGCCCTGGTGGTGGGCGACAACGTGTATACCCTGGAAGGTGGGGACGCCGCCATGCTGGACAAGCTGGCCGGCCAAAGGGCCACTGTCACCGGCGCGCTCAAGGGCAAGACCATCACGGTCGCGTCCGTGGCACCTGCAAAGTAGCGCTGGCGTATAGCGGCGGGCGGCCGGCCCGCCGCCACCCGCCCGCCTCAAGATTTCATCTAGACACGCGCGTCCTTGTGTTACATTCTGCCGTTTGCAGCTACCACGGGAGGTGTGCAGAGTTGTCCAAAGACATGGTCCCGAAGCGGATCTTTCTCACCAAGGGCGTCGGCAAGCACAAGGAGCGGCTGACATCCTTCGAGTTGGCGTTGCGCGACGCCGGCATCGCGGCCCAGAACTTGGTGCGCGTCTCCTCCATTTTCCCGCCCAACTGCAAGCTGATCCCCCGCTCGCAAGGTTTGAAGTATATGCATCCCGGCGAGGTGGTGTTTGCGGTGGTGGCCGAGAACTCCACCCGCGAGCCGCATCGCCTGGTGGCCGCGAGCATCGGCTTGGCCATCCCCGCCGACCGCAACACCTATGGATACCTCAGCGAGCACCACTCTTTCGGTGAAACCGACGATACCGCCGGCGACTACGCCGAAGAACTCGCCGCCGAGATGCTGGCTACGACTCTCAACCTGGAATTCGACCCCGACCGCTCCTGGGACGAGAAGAAAGAGATTTATCGCATCTCCAACAAAATCGTGCGGACGATGAACAATACCCAGTCGGCGGTGGGCGACAAGCGCGGGTTGTGGACTACGGTGATCGCGGCCGCGATCATGATTTTTGACTAGCAGCTAAGCAATTAGCACTTAGCATTTGGCACTTGGCCGTTGAGAGCAACTGCTCAGCGTCAAAACGCCAGCAGGTCGTACCTCCCTTTTTTGATCGCTGGTTTAATGACTAAATGCCAAATGCTAATTGCTATTTCTTCAGCCTTTCGACCACCGCTCCTGCAATCAACGGCAACCCCACCGTCGCATCCACGAACACTTCCGCGAAACGTCCGCCCTCTTCCGGCGGGACGAACTTGCCCCACGAGACGGCTTCAGTGTAGGGACTTCCTGACAATCCGCCCCAATACACCGGCTCGGGGCAGATTCGCACGCCGTAGTGATAGCGCTTGAGCGGCACGTCTTCGCCTGCGCGCCGGTGGCGCAGCTCAATGTAGGGACCGAACTGTTGCGCCCAATTGCGTGGCACGCCGCCGCCGATGGTGAACAGCCCCAGCCGCTTTTGCGCCAGCAGTGTTTCTGCGAAACACTCCAGGTCTTCAAAGGGGTCGTAGCGCAGGCGTGGATGTCCGTCGCGCGTGCGGATGCGGTTGGTGAGCGCAAAGTCGAGGCCGAGCTCGGAATCGGTGAAAGCCGGCACGAACACCGGCACCTTCTTCTGACAGGCCGACTTCAGGATGCCGCGCCCCTCCGCATGCTTCACCAGGTATTCGCCGATGGCGCGGTTCAGCTTCCAGGAGCAGACGATCTCTTTGGGGTCCCACTGCTGCAGTACGTCGAAGACCACGGCCTCGACGTCATCGAGGTTCCGTTCCGGCTCCAGCGTGTCGTACACGCGGTTGTAACCGGCTTCGTAGAGTTCCACGTCGCTGACGCTGGGATCGTAGCGGAAGTGCGCGCGCCCGGTGGCCTCCACCAACCCGTGCGCCATGAGCGCCCCGGTTGAGACGATGGCGTGGACCACGCCGCGGTCAATCAGCTCGGTGACGATCAGCCCCTGCTTGGCTACGGTCATCGCCCCCGCCAGCGTCATCACCACAAAGCAGTCGCGGTCGCGCGCCATGGCTTCGAGCACGTCGGCGGCCTCGCCCACCTGCCGGCCGGTAAACGCTGTGTCCCCCATGGCGCGCACCAGGTCGTTGACCGTCTTCGTCCGGTTCAGGTCCAGCGGATGGATGGGCACCAGCTTGTCCTCGACCGGATCGTGCAGCTTGCGGATGCTTCCGGCGCCTTCATGATTGCCGTGTTTCAATTGTCGCCCTCGCAGAGATTCATGGAGTAAGACTGAAAGCTATCGTGTCGTGGCAACGGCCGTCAACCGCAGAAAGCACTCAGCGGTCAGCACTCAGTGTGACGTGGCCCTTAGTCGTTGGTCTTCGGTCGTTGGTTAAGCCCTGGTTTTGTTAACGACCACCGACCAACGACTAACGACACTGCCGAATGCTGAGTGCTGTTAATATGCCCTCGTGGCTGGAAACTTCAAAATCGGGCTGATCCAGATGGCATGCGGGCCGGAGCCGGGGAAAAATCTCGGCCACGCGGCCGACATGGTCCGCGATGCCGCTGCCCGTGGCGCTCAGGTGATCTGCCTGCCGGAACTCTTCCGCACGCAGTACTTCTGCCAGCGCGAAGACGCCGCGCTCTTCGATCTGGCGGAACCCGTGCCCGGTCCCACCACCAACAAACTCGCGGAAGTCGCGCGTGCGGCGAAGGCGACGGTGATAACTTCGGTCTTTGAACGGCGTGCGGCTGGGATCTACCACAACACCGCAGTGGTCATCGATGCCGACGGCTCGATCAAAGGCATCTACAGGAAGATGCACATCCCCGACGACCCGCTCTACTACGAGAAGTTCTACTTCACCCCGGGCGATCTCGGCTTCCGCACCTTCGACACCGCGGTCGGCAGGGTCGGCACGCTGGTCTGCTGGGACCAGTGGTATCCGGAGGCGGCGCGACTGACGGCGCTTCAGGGCGCGCAGGTTCTATTCTATCCCACGGCCATCGGCTGGCATCCGGCGGAGAAGCAGGAGTTCGGCGCCGCGCAGCACGACGCCTGGCGCACCGTTCAGCGCGGCCACGCCATCGCCAATGGTGTTTATGTTGCGGTGGTCAACCGCGTCGGGCACGAGACTGGTAACGTCAATGGCAACGCCGCGCCGGGCGCGGGCCTTGAGTTCTGGGGAGGGTCGTTCGTCGCCGATCCCTTCGGCACGGTGATCGCCGAAGCGGGGAGCGACCGCGAAGAAATCTTGATTGCTGAGGTGAACCTCCACCGTCTGGAAGAGGTGCGCCGCCACTGGCCGTTTCTGCGCGACCGCCGCGTGGACAGCTATGCCGGAATCACCCAGCGGTTCCTCGACTGAAAAGCGTACTATATCCAGCCGCATGAAGTTGAGCGAAATCCCGCTCTACACCGATTCCTACTTCGCGCGCGCCCGCGCCACGTGTGCGCACGCGGGCAACAATCGCCGGGTTGTGTACCAGGTCTTTCAGCGCGGAGAGGCCGTGCTCTGCGGGATCAGGCACGCGATGGAGCTGCTGGCGCAGACCGGGCCCGAAGTCGAAGTCCACGGACTCGCTGACGGTGACCGCATCGCGCCTCTGGAGAGCGTGCTGCACCTCCACGGGCCCGTTCAGGAACTGGTCGAGTTGGAGACGATCTATCTCGGGCTGCTTTCGCGCATGACGCGGGTCGCGACCAACGTGCGGGCGGTGGTCGAGGCTGCCGGAGGCAAACCCGTGCTCTTCTTCCCTGCCCGGTTCGACCTGGCCGAGGTGCAGGAGTACGACGGCTATGCGGCCAAAATCGGCGGAGCGGCGGGAGCCTCGACGGCGGGGGGCGCTCGAGCCTTCGGTGCACCGCCTGTAGGCACGATGCCGCATGCGCTGATCGCAGCCTTCAAAGGAGACACTGTTGCGGCAACTTTGGCGCTGGCCGAAGCCACCCCCGACCAGCCCATCTGGTCGCTGGTGGATTTCGAGAATGACTCCGCGCGCACGGCGGTCGAGGTCTATAAGGCGCTGAAGCAGCGTGGGCTGGCGCTCGCCGGCGTGCGCCTTGACACCGCCGCTGCGCTTGTGGACAAAGGCGTCGAGCAGACAGGTCAAAGGCTCACCGGCGTCAACCCGGTGCTCGTAGAGATCGTGCGGCGGCGTCTCGACGAAGCCGGCGGCAAGGAGGTGAAGATCGCCGTCAGCGGCGGCTTCAATCCCGAGAGGATACGCGAGTTCGAACGCGCCGGCGCCAAAGTAGACGCGTACGGTGTGGGTGAAAACGCACTGTACGGCAGCACCCCGTTCACTTCCGACGTGGTCGGCTACTATGAGAACGGTCGTTTCATCCATTGCGCCAAGGTTGGGCGTGAATACCAGCCTAACCCCCGCATGAAAAAACTGAAGTGATTTACAGGAGAGAAGCAAGATGAAAGTCGGATTCATTGGTCTGGGGTCCATGGGACGCGCCATGGCGCGCAACCTGCTGAAGGCCGGCCACGAGGTCACGGTGTACAACCGCACCCGCGCGCGTGCCGAGGAACTGGCGCGCCAGGGGGCCAAGGTCGCTGTATCGCCGGCGGAGACCGCATCCGGCGAGGTTGTCATTACCATGCTCGCCGACGACCATGCGCTCGAAGACGTGCTGCTCGGGTCCGGCAGCCTGCTGGCCAAGCTACGCGCAGACCAGGTACACGTCTCGATGAGCACCATCAGCATGGAGCTCTCGCGGAACCTGGTAGAGGCGCATAGCCGCCACGGGACAGGCTTCGTCTCCGCTCCGGTGTTTGGCCGCCCGGAAGCAGCTGAGGCCGCCAAGCTGTTCGTCGTGGCCGCTGGGCCGAAGGCGGCGATCGCGAAATGCGAGCCCCTGTTCAACGCCATGGGACAGAAAACGTTCATCCTGGGCGAAGATCCGTCGGCCGCCAATGTGGTCAAGCTGAGCGGAAACTTCCTGATCGTTTCGACGCTGGAGTGCCTGGGAGAAGCCTTCGCCCTGGTGCGCAAGTACGGCATCGATCCGCAACAGTACCTGGACATGCTCACCAACAGCTTCTTCAGCGCGCCCTTCCAGAAGAATTACGGCGGCATCATCGCGCAGCAGCGGTATGAGCCACCGGGCTTCAGCTTGCGGCTGGGAGCGAAAGACGTGCGGCTGATCCTTGCCGCCGCCGACGCCGCCAACGTGCCCATGCCCGTCGCCAGTGTGTTGCACGACCGCTTCCTGACGGGAATCTCGCGCGGACTGGGAGAGAAGGACTGGTCGGCGATCGCGCAGTTGGAGGCAGAGAGCGCGGGCCTGAAGTGATTTCTTTGGGCAAGCAAGCAGAAGTATCAATTCAGCTTTTGCCGAGCGATAATCCCCCTATTCGTCGTGCGCATTCTTGCGATTGCCGACATTCACGGCGTGCCGATCGTCTACGAGTGGCTGGTTGGACTAACAGGCGCAGTAGATGCAGTCATCCTAGCAGGCGACCTCTTCGCGGGTGACGATGCTCCCCGGCAGCAGATACAAGCCCTAGAAATCGTCGAAAAGCTTCGCGAGTCTTCCGCACCGGTTCTTTACATCATGGGAAATGACGACAACGTTGCGCTCGGCGTTGAGGACGAGGTGATCAAACCCATCCAAGGCCAGCGGGTAGAAATCCGGGAGTATAGCTTCGTGGGCTACCAATACACGCCCCCTTTTGTCGGAGACACATTCGTCAAGCCGGAAGAGGAAATCGCAGCTGACCTTCGCCTGTTAGCGCCGCTTGTGGACCAACGGACTGTTTTGGTTACCCACGCACCTGCGTTTGGATCACTTGACATGGTCCGTGGCGAGAAGGTTGGGAGTCGTGCGATTGCAGACTTCCTGCTCCAGCACCCGGTCTTGGCACATGTTCACGGACACGTCCATGAGCGCTTCGGAAGGGATGGTAATCACTTCAATGTCGCGGCGGCTGGTAGATGCCGCGCTGTGCTGATCGATCTCCCGTCACTTCAGCACGAGGTGGTGGTACAGCCGTTATAAGATGCCGTCGCCGCGGGATCAGGCCCGCCGGAACGCCAACACAGCATTCAGTCCCCCAAACGCGAACGCGTTCGAGAGCGCATACTCTACTTCGGCCGCGCGCGACTGATTGGGCACCACATCAAGATCGCACTGCGGGTCGGGCGTGGTGAAGTTGGCGGTGGGAGGAAGCGTGCTGTTGCGCAGCGCAAGTACGGTCGCAGCAGCCTCCAGTGCGCTGGCTGCTCCGAGAGCGTGTCCGTGCATGGATTTGGTTGAGCTCACGGCCAGCTTGTCGGCATGCGCGCCAAACACCTGGCGGATGGCGCGGGTTTCGGTGGGATCGTTGCTGGGAGTTCCAGTGCCATGGGCGTTGATGTAGCCTACGGCCTCTGCGTTGACATTGCCATCGCGCAGGGCCGCCTGCATGGCGCGAGCCGGGCCATCGACTGAGGGCGTGGTGATGTGCCCGGCATCGGAGGACATGCCGAAGCCGACAATCTCGGCGTAGACGGTCGCCCCGCGAGCCTGCGCACGCTCCAGCGGCTCCAGCACCAGCATTCCCGCGCCTTCGCCCAGGATCAAGCCACGGCGGTCACGTGAAAACGGGCGACAGGTGTCGGGAGCGACCACGCGCATAGCTTCCCACGCCTTCAGAAATCCGAAGCTGAACGGGGTCTCACTGCCGCCGGCGATCGCCATTTCTGCCGCACCGGAGCGCACCATCCAGAACGCTTGCCCAATGGCATGATTCGAAGAAGCACAGGCGGTCGAGACGGTGAAGGCCGGACCCGAGATTCCGAACTCCATCGAGATGTGGCTGGCGCCGGCATTGGGCATGATCCGCGGAATGGTCAATGGGTGGACGCGCGGGGAATTGTTGTGGTACACGGCCCAGAACTGTGTGTCCTGCGTGGACTGTCCGCCGACCGACGACCCGGTGATGATCGTCGTCCTCTGGCGCAACTCCGGGGTGAAGACGATGCCGGAGTCGCGAACCGCCTGGCGAGCCGCGATCAGCCCGAACTGGGCAAAACGATCGAGCAGGTCGGCTTGCGAGGGCTCGAAGTGCTGGGCCGGATCGTAATCGCGGACTTCAGCCCCGTTCTGAAATCGAATATTGCTGAGGTCTACGGATGTGATGCGTCCGATCCCCGAATGGCCCGCAATCAGGGCGTTCCAGAAGCAGGAAACATCGTGGCCGAGAGCGGAGATCGCGCCCAGGCCGGTGACCGCCACTCGGCGCGGCGCCATGGTCACGCAACCGAGGTGGCGGCTTGTCCGGAAGCTCCGGCGACCAGTTTCCGCACGCCCTCGACCATTTCGCGAACGGTGCGGATGGATTTGGCCTCTTCGTCGGGGATGGAGATGTTGAAGTCGCTCTCCAACGCGAAGAGAAGATTGAGCTGGTCCAGCGAGTCCATGCCGAGAGATTCGAGCGTGCTGTCGAGCGAGACCTGCTCGCGGGGAATACGCTTGCTGGCAGCGATCACCGACTGCACCTTTTCCGCCAATTCGTCGTCGGACATGTCGAGGGCCCTCCGCATCAACCGCCTGCGAACGCTCGTCGAGGCTGGGACGGTATTGTACACGGCAAAGCAGGCACCTCAATCCTCCTTTCTCGCCGTTATTGCCTCACCAGCAGCGCCAGGCGCGGGAAAGTGAAGCGTCCCGCGGCATCGTCGATCACATTCACCTGGCAGATGTAGAAGCCGGGCTTGAGCGATGTGAGCGGTACGTCGAGCTGGAAGACGGCTGCCTTGCGGTCGGCAGCATTCAGTTGCTGCGCTTCGACCAGAGGCGTTTCGTACGTCTTCACCTTGCCGGAAAAGAAGGAGACGTTGGTCAGCAGGCGGATCTCCGGCTGCTTCTCTTTCCCCTGCCGCGCGGGATCGTACACCTCGTAATAGAGGTAGAGGTGCTGTCCCGACGAAAACACATGGGTCACATTGGGGACGAGCTCGGAGCCGTCGCGGATGAGCGGGCTCTCGTTGCGTCGCTTATTGGGTGCGGGCTGGAGCTGGCTGGCCACGATCACCGAACTCATCTTCAGCGGCGCGGTTTTCAGCTCAGGGACGACCAGGTCGGTCTCGAACGAGCCCAGGCGCCCGCTCTGGTTCTCGCGCACCACGAATTTCAGGTGATACTTGCCGGCCGGCAGCACGAAGCCGCTGTTGTACTGCACGTTCTTGCGCCGGACCTCCTGCGATCCCTGCACGTTGAACTTGACGGTGTCGCGCAGCGAAGTAATCGAACGTTTATTGCTGCCGTCGGTGACCGCGCCGATCACATCCAAGGTGGCTTTGTCCTGGTCGCCGCCATGAGTGAACGGGATCTCACGCCCCGGAATCACCAGCGAGATCGGCACGAAGAACTTGTTGTCCGCCAAGCGGAAGTAGCCGGTCGCAAGATAGACGGGTAGATCAGTGGTAGGCAGATCGGAGGCCAGCTCTTGTTCTAACTGAAGCTCGCGGTCCGCACGGTTGGAGTGCTGGAAATCGGCGGGCGCGTAATATCCGCGGCGGTACTCGAGCTTGAGATCGGGGCGTCGGACCCGCACCACGATGCGACGGAACTTGCCGTCGCGCGCGGGATTCGTGCTGTGATAACCCAGCATGTAATACGACGAAGTGTCTTCCTGCACCCGCTTGAAGACCTGGCCGAAATCGTTGGTGTCGAGGATGGCGCGGCCGCCGGTGTCGCCGGCAAGCGTCACTAGCGTCTCCTGCGTAGTGAAGTTGGAATTCAGCGCGTTCATGGTGGCGCGGCCGGAG
>Ga0335069_10015838_pt1 | contig 10535 bp, 6 predicted proteins | sample Lox_Sample_11_FD_206714 | JGI IMG/M metagenome (GOLD analysis project Ga0335069, IMG submission 206714) | Soil microbial communities from Loxahatchee National Wildlife Refuge, Florida, United States - Lox_Sample_1.1 | ecosystem: Environmental > Terrestrial > Soil > Wetlands | place: USA: Florida...
GACTCGATTGCGATCTGAAAGCAACACGCCACGCACTAGCGGATATCGCCCAGTTGCCTCGGCGAGGCCGCGATGCTCCACCGTCCCGTCGGTTGATGGCATGTATCGGTATCCTAATCTCAACGTCAGTGGCCTCTCTTTGGACTGGTCGAGCTGAAAAACAGTAATCCTCTTTAGCTTGATCAGGGGTTTTAAGAAGAAGTCAATATTAGGTCCAATCTCGGCACTGGAGGCCGCGGCATTCTCTCTCGTGAACGCGGCATAAAACGAAACCCGCACGTTGGAACTCAATTTCAGGTATGTATCTACCTCAGGCCAGCTTTGGAGTGATTGGGCTGCGAGTGACGGTCCCATAACGGCTAGCGTTAGCGCGATACCAATAACTGACAACAAGCGTGTCATGCCGCGTTTCAATTCACCTTCTCATTTCTTCGTGGCGTATTTCTCCAAAGATCCACGCAATGGCCAGCGGCTTGGCAGCAGCTTTCCATTAGGTTCCGCGAATCGGCAGTGAAGAATCCCGAGCCGCTCGATGGTGATCTGAATCTCAGCACCGGGGTCTATGAAGTCGTCGTGGTCACAGCCAGTGCAATCGGGGATTGTGCCGAATCCCATGACTGAGCCAGGCGTGAGCGGTGCGATGAATTCCAACCAAGCGAACATGTCTTCGGCTCGGTGGCTGATCTCGGAGGTCGAGCCCTGGTACTTGACCTGACCATTCACGACAACCGTCACCTTGAGGTTGTACGGGTCAACAACCTCATCGGGTGTAACCAGGTACGGCCCGAGTTGATTGCCTTTCGCCATGTCCTTCGTCAAGCAGAATCCACCGACAAATTCTGTAGCCTGAACGTCGCGGGCAGAGATGTCGTTGAAGATGCAAAAACCGGCAACCTGTTGTTTTTTATTTCCATACACGACGGCCAATTCAGGCTCGATGTCTAGCCGCGAGCTGTAGATCGGCCAGGGTACAGTTTCCGCGTCGCCAACGATAGAATTCATGTTGCACTTGTAATAGGACAGCGGCACGGGCTGACCACCGGCGAGTTTCGCCTTTGGGGTCAAAATGGCTTTGGCGAACGCCTGCAACAGTGGCGCAGTCTGCGGGTTATCCTTCTCATACTTCATCAGGGTTTCGGCAGAGTTCTTGAGGTGCCGGGGGGTCAGGCCGAAATCGAACAGTGCGGTAACCTCAACCGGCTCCAGCAAGCGGACTTTGTTCAGAGTGAAGCGTTCGCCAACAACGAGTTCTCCGAGATTACGTTCACACCAGTCCGACAATTTCCTTGCCGCCCGCTCGCTCTCGGGAAGATTTGTTAGGTAGGAACGGCTATCGTCTAAGTGTGGATAGGACTCGGCCGCTTTGCGTTGTAGGGCAAAGAACGGGACTGCTTGGTCTTGGACGACGACTCCGAAATGTGGAGTCGAGGAATCGGTTATTGTGAAGCGGATCAGTTTCATAGCGACCTTCCTTTGCTATGCCGGCCAATAACATCAGTATTCGATCTCGATGCCTCTTGCTTTCGCCACCTCGTAGATGGCGTCGAAAGTAGCTGGCGTGCTCCACGGCGCATCAGGGGGTTGGTTTCGGAATTCGCGATAGGCTCGTTCGACATTCATATACAGCCGCGCAGGGGCGCGCCACTCGCCGTAGGGGCCAAACTCAATTCGCTTCGCAGCATCCAGCGAAGTGATTCCTTCCTCGAAACACTTCTTCGACTCGTCACGGACGTATTCGAGATACGTCTTCATCTCAATCGGCCCTTCCATCCCACAGAGGGGACCGTGACCGGCAACAATGACTTCTGGGTCGAGTTCAGTGATAAGGTCGAGGCACCGAAACCAATTCTCGTATGATCCCGTCCAGCCCATTGGCGTACATTTCCGAAACAGCACATCCCCGGCGAAGACCACACGCTCCTTGGGTACGTGGATGATCGTGTCCCCGACCTGATGGCACGGTCCGACGTATATCAAGTGAACCTCCGTCCCATCGAGGTTCAGCTCGTAGCGTGTGTCAAATAATGTCGTCGGCAGAACTAGCTCGATGCCGTCAAAGTTGTAATCCTGGAGTAGCTGTTGGCCTGCCGCCACGATACCGGGGTGGACCACTTTGAGAACCGTGCGGGATAGGAAATTCTTGACACCATGTAGAAGTTTCTGGCTCTCCTGCGGATTGGCTACCTGCTTCATCCGCTCGGGCACCGACCGATGGGCAATGATCTCTGCGCCTTGGAAGAGTTGATTGCCCCAGACATGATCCGCGTCTTCGTGTGTGTTGATGACGCATTTCGGCATGCCGGGCCACACCTTACTGAATAGCGCAATCATCTGCCGCGCATGGGCCAAGTCCGACTGCGTGTCGATTACCACCCCCCCGGCCCGGTTGATGAGACCAGAGTTGGCATCACACACACGATTTTTCTCATTCAGAACTGCAAAGCAGCTGTCGCTAACTTGCTTCAGTTCCATCGCCCCAGGCTCCTTGTCGAGAAAGCGATTAGCGAACACCCCGACTACGTTGCTGCTCAGGTTGCGCAGGCGGCACACCCGCTAATAGGTCCGGGATTTCTTCACACCTTACGTTGCGGCCTCGTCCCGCGTGCTGAAGCATCTCCACCCGAATTGCAATCTATTAGTGGAGCGTTTGAAGGGCGGGGAGACCAATTAGAGCGCGATCCGCCATCAGCGCTCTAGGTTTTGCTGCCGGGCAACCTGGATTGATATACTGCGTTGGACCATCACTACAACTTCGACTCAGATACATGAAACGCGTGTAATCTTGGCCGCTGATTACCACTCCGTCTATCGGATTTCCGCAGAATATGAAAAATCGACAGAGTCACGTCCAGTTGCCTCAGCCCAACGTAACAGTCGTTGAGATATGGGACCCCGCCACAGCGGAAGAGGACATCGAGGTTATCCATCAGAATCTGGTTCAACTTCGCTCGGAACCTCTGCGAGCACGGCGTGTAGTCGTTCGCTTGGAATCCGCGATGCTGATTTACCAATCGACGAACCTCGCCGTTCGTGCGCGTACGAAGCTTATGCCCGGTCTGAGGGCGGTGGTGGCCTTCGGCCCGCAAGCGCTAGGCACTGCCAATGGACTGCACATTCATCCTGATCTCATGCTGATGGCCGCTAGGGATGCCGAGTGTCAGTTCGTAGTGGATCCTGGCTATGAGAGCGTCACGATCGCCCTTCCGCCAAAGAATTTCGAAGTGTATCTCGTTAATCGGCAGCTGGAGGATCCGCTTCAACCCGGCCGTGCTGTGGACCTGCTTGTATGCGACGTGACAAAGGCCCGTGAATTCTTCTCTTTCGGCAAGCGCCTGGCGGTCACCGCCGCCCGGCAACCATATCTGTTTGATGGACGCAAAGAGGTGTGTGCTGCCACCGAAATCGAATTGGTGGAGTTGCTCCTCGAAGCAATTGGCTCATCGGAAAATTACGCGACCACGCGTTCCGACAAAACACATCAGACGTACAGCCATGTCATCGAAATGGCCGAAAACTGGGCGCTCGCACAAACCGATGGCCTGTTCCACTTGGCAGATCTTTGCAGGGCCATCGGGGTGAGCGAGCGAAACTTGGAATATGCCTTCAAGGAGATTCTAAGCATGAGCCCAGTCGCTTTTTTGCGTCGCGCGCGGTTGCATCGCGTGCGCCAAGCCCTAAGGGGGGGCACTCGCGGGACGACGACGGTCTCGGCTGAGGCCCTTAAATGGGGCTTCTGGCACTTCGGGGACTTTTCCAAAGCCTACAAGAACTGTTTTGGCGAGTCGCCGTCCGATACGTTACGAAATGGCTCGAGTAATCTGGACCGCGCGAGCGAAAAGGGACGGAGGCCTAGATTTTCCTGAGTCTCCTTCGAAATGGCGAGACAGCGAACGTCAAACGGCAAATGCTTGGGCTAACCCGGGTGGTCTCAATGGGTCGACGCAATACTCATCTCGAACCCAACTTATCCTGAAAACAAAGGCTAATATTACCCGGTTTGGCCAGATCAGATGGAACACCGCCCTTGTCTAGGTTTTGAGCAAGTGCAGTCAAATAGGTCAGGCTCTCGGGGAAGCATTATCTAAGCAACATACTGGATGGTGTTGCATCCACCGGTTGAGCTGCCACGACGTACCAGGCAGTTGGACTTGCCTATGTAATGCCGATAAGGATGTGACTCAAATCACTTCTTATCGAAATAGGAGCAGCTTATGGTGATGGTCAGAACGGCAGAGAAGTATAGCCGGGAATGAAACTAACGAAAAATGACACAACGCAACTCTGTGGAAGAACGACATGATTTCTCTTTGGTGCTGGGTGGTCCAGTTTACCAGCTACTCCGAAGAGCCCGTCTGGAAGGCGATCACCTAGAACTCCTGCGGCGTCGAGTTGTCATCATCACACTTTTCGTATGGCTGCCCCTTTTTCTGCTCTCGATGTTCGCCTCACCTCCCGGTGGCGCAGGCCGGCTTTCATTTCTGCGTGATATTGAAGTGCATACCAGATTCCTTGTTGCCCTTCCGGTCCTCATTGTTGCCGAACTGCTCGTTCATTCACGGATACGCCCCGCGGTGCGCTGCTTTGTGGAAAGGCGAATCGTGCGGCCCCAAGATCTCCCTCGCTTTGATGGCGCCATTGAATCTGCTGTTCGGTTGCGCAACTCCATGCCGGTCGAGCTTGGGCTCTTGCTTATTGTTTACATTCTTGGCTTGTGGCTCTGGAATAGCCGAGTCGGACTTAACACCTCGACCTGGTATGCCAACTCGGGCGGACACTGGAATCTGACACTCGCTGGCTACTGGTACGTATTGGTCAGTATTCCGATCGTCCAATTCGTAATTCTGCGTTGGTATCTCAGACTGTTTATCTGGTTTCGCTTCCTTTGGCAGGTCTCCCGGATCGATTTGCATCTGATTCCCACTCATCCCGACCGGTGCGCTGGGCTCGCATTCCTTGGAAAAAGCTCCTACTCGTTTGGCCCGGTCCTCTTTGCCCAGGGAGCCATACTTGCCGGTCTGCTTGCCAGTCGCGTGCTGTACCGAGGCGAAAGCCTGATGCTCTTCAAATTACAGATAGCAGGGTTCATCGGATTCTTTGTCTTCTTGGTCCTCTGCCCACTCCTGATTTTCACGCCCAAGATGGCACAGGCAAAAAGAAAGGGGTTGGCGGAGTACGCGCTGCTCGCTCAGCGTTACGTTGAGAACTTCGAAGAAAAGTGGGTCCTCCGCGATCCCTCCACAGCCGAGCAACTTCTTGGTGCTGCGGACATCCAGTCGCTCGCCGATCTCGGCAACAGCTATGGCCTCGTCCGGGACATGCGTCCGGTTCCCTTTGGACTCGATGATATCTCTCGTCTTGCCGCCGCAACCGCAGTCCCGCTTGCGCCTCTCCTGCTCACGATTTTCTCTCCGGAAGAACTGCTAATGCGGATCATCAACGTCCTATTTTGAAGAAATCCGGGAATTGGCATTCGCGCCAATTACTGATACTTTATCTGCTCACGCCTGACAAATACGCTAATCGGAAATGTGGGTAATGGTACGGCAGAGGAGCCATCGTCCCTGGTTGCCCACAAACATGTGATTCTGGGCGTGGAAACTTACGAAATTTGGATGCGTGGAATCAACCACTTGCGGAGCGAAGAAGAGTAGCGTTTTGGGGCCGAAGAACTTCCCACGTGGCCTCCCATAGTAGATCCGCCACGGGGCCAGCCATTTGAAGCGCGTATTCTGTCGGGAATCGGGAGTTTTCAACGAATTTTCCAGTAGATGCCTCAAGTTTAGAATCCTGTATAAAGTCGGTGGCGTAGACTGGTGTGTGCAAGTTCCAATGTCCCTCAATTGCGATTCCGAATATGTCAATCTCACAAGAAATCTTTGAAGCGTTTCTGAAATGTCCGACCAAGGCATACCTGTATTCCGCGCATACTGTCGGGGTTCAGTCTGAATCCCGCGAGTGGCAATGGCATCAGCAGGAAGAGTTTAAGCAGACGGGCTGGAGGAGACTTCGCTCCGCTCTCCGAACAGGAGAGTGGTACGAGGGAACACTCCCTCTACAGGCGCTCGAGAAGCGGAGCTATCGTTTATTCCTAGACTATAAGGTGGTAGCACCGGAACTTCACACTCGCCTACACGCCCTGGAGCTGAATCCTGCAGTTTGCCACAACTATATTCCGATCCGCTTCGTTCCAAGTGAAAAACTTGCGACCTCCGACAAGCTCCTGCTCGCGTTTGATGCTCTCGCCCTCTCGCGCACCTTGGGGAAAAAGCCTCGCTTGGGCAAAATCATTCATGGCCGCCAATACGTCACAGTCACAGTGCCACTGACTGGATTGTTAACAAAGGCCCGATCTGTAGTTGACAGTATCGCCGCCCAAGGGACCAACGCAATGCCTCCGCCCCTAGTCCTGAACAAGCATTGTGTCGAATGCGAATATCAATCGCGATGTCGTCAGATCGCCATCGAGAAGGATGATCTAAGCCTTCTAGCGAAGATGACCGAGAAGGAGCGCAGTAAGCAACACGACAAAGGTATTTTCACGGTTACCCAATTGTCGTATACCTTCCGGCCGCGAAGGCGTTCTACCCCAGAGGTGATGAGGCATCAGCATGCACTGAAAGCCCTCGCCATCCGCAAGAAGCAGATTCACATTCTTGGCACACCTGCTTTGAGCGCAGCCGGAACTCCTGTGTATTTCGATGTCGAAGGAGTTCCCGATCGCGATTTCTACTATCTGATTGGGCTACGAACCAAATCCGTCGGCTCACCCGTTCACTACTCCTTCTGGGCGAATGACACAGGGGATGAACAGGACATGTGGGCGGACTGCCTGCACAGGCTCAGCGCAATTGACAACCCCCGTCTAATCCATTACGGAAGTTACGAGACGCAATTCTTGAAGCGAATGAGAGCCAGATATCCGAACATTGGGAATCCAGTGTTTTTCGAACAGCTGACCAAGTCAGCGATAAATCTACTGGCGCCGATTTATGCCCACGTGTATTTTCCTACCTATTCCAACAGCCTCAAAGAAGTGGCTCGCTATCTGGGCTTCGGTTGGTCGGACAGCACATCTTCCGGATGGACCGCACTCATTTGGAGGTCTCAGTGGGAGACCTCACGCGAGCCCAGCCTGAAACAAAAGCTGGTCACCTACAACTCCGAAGACTGCGAGGCCACAGAGAAGGTTACTGAAGTTCTCTATGCACTTTGCCGGACGGTTTCTTGTGAGGGCACACCAAAGGCTGACGTCGTGAACGTGGGCTCGTTGAAACGCGAGTATCCACAACGCTTCAGAAAGGTAGAATTTGTTTTGCCTGAGTTTCAAAAAATCAATGAAGCTGCCTATTGGGATTATCAAAGGGACAGAGTCTACGCGCGATCGAACCGGCGCTTGCGGCGGCTGAGCCGCGAGGCTCTCAAAGGGCACTCAAGGACGAAGGTTCACCCAAATAAGATCATTAGCGTGGAAGAGCAACGGCCTGTTTCCTGTTGCCATTGCAATGGCGCGCTGATTTACAAATGGGGACGGTTTAGACAAACCGTTTATGACCTCAGATCGTCGGCCGCTGGTATGAAGCGATGGGTCGTCCGATACTCGTTTCCCCGGTACATCTGCTGGCACTGTAAAACGACATTTCACCAATATGTCCGCAAGAGCAGGTACGGTGTCGGCCTTTGCGCATACCTCCTCTATCAGATCATCGAAATGCAAATTCCTCAAAATGCCGTAGCCAAGAGCGTTCGGCAGTTGTTCGGCCTTCCTTTGTCACGAGGGTTGATTAATCGCGTGAAGGCCTCGGAAGCCGGTCAATATCAGGAAACCTACCAGGCGATTCTTGATCATCTCTCCACAGGGAAACTGGTGCATGCGGACGAGACCAAGATTGGAACCAACGGAAAGGATGGATATGTGTGGGTGTTCACTAACTTAGAGGACGTGGCATTCGTGTACAGCGAAACACGCGAGGCCAGCACAGCTCAGCACGTGCTGCGGAACTTCCGCGGCGTGCTTGTCTCCGATTTCTATGCTGCTTATGATTCGATCGACACCTCGCAGCAAAAGTGTCTCATTCATCTCATGAGAGACGTAAATAATGATCTTTGCAAGCAGCCGTTCAACGAAGAGATGAAGGAGGTGGCGCAGAAGTTTGCAACCTTAGTTAAACCCATGATCGAGTCGGTGGATCGTTTTGGCCTGAAGGCATATCACCTTCGGAAACACAAATGCTCGGTGGATCGATTTTACGAAGCACTCTCCAAACGGGACTACCAAACCGAGGTGGCGGCTCGCTACAGGAAACGTTTCGAGAAGAATAGGGACAAGCTGTTCACGTTCCTCGATCATGATGGGGTTCCCTGGAACAATAATAACGCCGAGCACGCCATCAAGGCGTTGGTGAGACTCCGCAATAGGATTGGCGGGAAGAGTTCAGCCAGGGGCATGCGAGATTACCTCGTGCTGCTGAGCATCTGCGAGACATGCAAGTGCAAGGGAGTGAGTTTCCTCGATTTCCTGCGATCAGGAGGAATGGACGTCAACACCTTTGCTGACCAATCTTGAGAGTTGGATCAGGATTGGCTAGGTGTGGGATTCGCTGCAGACTATTTCAAGCGGGTCGTTCAAACGTAAACTCTTTCTGAGAAACTTCCGCTCGTCCGTTCCGAGTTTTGCAGTGGCCAGCAGCATCGCAGTTCGGCAAAGAGGCGATCCGGAGTTCATGTACTCCTTCATTTTAAGTGCTTGGGCCCTTGCTCCAGACGTGGCCAAGGCGAGAGCTGCGTATCGACGAACTACGTCAGAGTTGGTTTCTCTGAATACTCTTAACAGGTCCTCCCCGTGGTTCCATTTGTCATGCTGAGCAAAGACATGCAAGATCCAGATCACATAGAAGTCTGATGGCCTCGTTTCGTCGGCCTTGCTAATTGGTCGAAGCAGGGCTGCGCCGATTTCCTCATACTTGTACTTCTCGAGGCTCTTGAATTCCCGGAAGAATGAAGCGACGGCGTCGGCGACGGGATAGAGACGCTCCAACTTCTCCAATACCAAGGCTATGAGTTCTGGCTTCTGCAAAGAGGACAGCCTGCCAAGAATAAAGGAAACCTCTTGGTAGTCCACGTTGTCTCCCTCTCCCAGGGCTTCCGTTAGCATTTCGACGAGATTGTAGGCGTCGATCTCCTTCTTTTGGTCGTCGTCGAGGTCGTCATAAGAAAGGTCCTCGTACATTGATTCGCTAAGAAGTTCGAAAAGTTTGCGTCTGTTTTGTTCTTTTTCGCTATGAAGCGTCAGATATTTTTCGGAGTATTCCGCCGCGGACATCACCTTGGTCTTAGCCGTTTGCAGCGTTAATCCGTGGTTCAGGAACAGGGTTTCGCCTAGAACTCGGATTGCGTACTCAGCATCTTGGGGGCGTTCGGAGAAAATAATGTAGTCGTCTACAAAGCGGATGAACTCGACGCCGTAGCTGACCAATGTGCTGTCAACGTCGATTAAGACCGCCTCTGCTAGAAGTCGTGAAGCGGGTGGCCCAGTCGGGATGCCGTAGCTCGTGCCTTCTGAAAATCTCGAAAGCATCTTTTCAAGTGCACGGATTTCTTCGCGCTGCACGCCAGCCGTGGTTGCTTCCAGCGCGTTGATGAGTCGATGCTGATAGATTTTCGGAAAGAAATCGGCGATGTCGGTTATCCCAACGAAACAGTTTGGATTGGCTGCCACTTTCTCTGCTGCCGCAGCTTTGAAGTCCTTGAACGATGGGGAACTTGCATAGAGCTGTTTCAAGCTCGTTTTTTCTGTCCGATAGGAAAATACACGCTCGGCCGATAAACGAGACTTTGCGATTCCTTTCTTTAGCACCAGCACAAGTGAGGTGTAAAGGATGAAGTCGAAGGGATGCAAGAGGGAAACGCGCCTAACATTCAGCCTAGATTTTGGTGCAAAAGAACGAATTGGGCTGTAGCCGTCGTACGTGTCGAGGTCCACGGTCGCTAAAAGTGCCTTGATGCTTTTCCAGTTCTTCTTTGTGAGGTTAAATTCCGGAGGTTCAGGCAAAAAGGTGCCGTATCCGTGGAAAGTTGCTGCTGCCATGCCTCGCTCAAGGACTTGTTGGCTTAACTTGATCATTTCGACTTCCGTATGGAGACATCCTACAGGAAAAATAATTGATCTGTGGTAACTACTACCTGAGATTCTTTTGGTCTACATTCTGCGAATTACGGCCCCCGTCTCGTTGCGGACGACTACCCAAAATGGTCCGGCGTCATAGCCAACACTATGAGAGGAATAGGCTTGTCAGTGGAGGCAATCAGCGATCATAAATCATACGATTTTGGGCAACCTAGCGACGGCACGTTGGGCAGTCCCTTTTCCAATATCCAGTTCTTCGGTAATGTTTCGCCAAGAACGCCCCTGTGCTCGTAGATTGGCAATTCTTGAGACATCCACAGTTACTCGGGGCCGCCCAAGCTTCGCACCCTTGGAACGAGCAGTCTCCAGCCCTGCCTTTACCCGCTGGGAGATGCGCACACGCTCCTGCTTC
>Ga0335069_10015839_pt1 | contig 10535 bp, 9 predicted proteins | sample Lox_Sample_11_FD_206714 | JGI IMG/M metagenome (GOLD analysis project Ga0335069, IMG submission 206714) | Soil microbial communities from Loxahatchee National Wildlife Refuge, Florida, United States - Lox_Sample_1.1 | ecosystem: Environmental > Terrestrial > Soil > Wetlands | place: USA: Florida...
GCCAGCCGGAGGCCGGCGCTACACCCGGCGGCCGCTAACCTCGGGCAGCACTGCTCCATGGCCAGTCCTCCGGCCGCTGGCAGAGGCCGGCTGCCACGGGATTGTTCTCGGTGTAGGCGCAGCACGCCACGAGCTCCCGATGGTCGCGGATCCAATGGTCAAAGGACTCGTGCTGCCAGAACGGCTGACCGCACCGCCCGAGCATACGGTTGGCTTCGTGTGACGTGAAGGACTTCCAACTGTGAAGAATCGAGTCGAGGGTGTGATTCCTCAGCGGTTGCACGACTGCGTGCACATGATTGGGCATCACACACCATGCGCGGAGTTCGTAACGGTCTTGCTGGAAGAAACGAAGCCCCTCGGCGACCAGGTCTGCCACACGCCGGTCCCGCATCCAGGCCGCGCCCGTGTGCCGATCAAGAACGGCATCAATATCCTGGACCCACGAAGCGACGAGCCCCCGATCAACACGACCGTCGAGGTCAGGGTTCGTCGAACCGCCCCGGCGGAGCAGGTCCTGGCGCCTTTCCGCCAGTCGGCCGACGGTTTCGCCGGGCAGCGAATCGGCGAGGCGAAAAGTGACGAAGTACACGGCGCCCTCGACTTTGAGGTGCGGCAGGTAGCCGCGGGAATGGCAGCCGGACAGGATTGGCACGAATCCGACGCAGCCGTGCGCGCGCCGGGCGTCAAGACCGCAGACTACTCCCCGGTGCAGGCGGGACGCCGGCGCCACGACGATCCCGGACTCCCCCGGCGCCGGAGGGACGGCGCCTGAGGCCGGCGGGACGCCGGCGCCACAGGGCGGGCGGAGGTGGCGCCGGCCTCCGGCCGGCAGGCAGGCGGGACGCCGGCACTACGCCTCCTCCGGCGGGATGAAGCCGCGGCGGACCGTGTTCTCGGCGACGACGCGCGGGTGCATGAAATTGAGCAGGTACCCGCGGCCGCCGGCCTTGGTGCCGCCGCCGGACATCTTGTATCCGCCGAAAGGATGCCGCTCGACGATGGCGCCGGTGATGCCGCGGTTGAGGTAGACGTTGCCGCAGGCGAGTTCGCGGGCCGCGCGCGCGAGGGCGGCCGGGCTGCGCGAGAACATCCCGCCGGTCAGCGCGTAGTCGCAGTCGTTGGCCCAGGCGATCGCCTCGTCGAGGTCGCGCGCCCGGAGGATGGCGACGACGGGCCCGAAGATCTCCTCGCGGGCGATGACGTGCTCCGGCCGGACGTCGGTGAACACGGTCGGCGGCACATAGTGGCCGCCGCTGGCGCCGAGCCCGGGCGGAAGCTCGGCCTGCCAGGCCAGGCGCGCCTCGCGCCGGCCCTGGTCGATATAGCCGAGGATGCCCCGGCGGGCGGCGGCGTCGATGACCGGGTTGACGACGGTGCCCGGCTCGGCGGGATCGCCCACCGGCACCGAGGCGCAGGCGGCGAGGAAGCGCGGCACGAAACGCTCGTAGACGCCGTCGAGCACGATCAGCCGCGCCAGCGCCGAGCATTTCTGGCCCGCGTAGCCGAAGGCGCTGGCCAGCGCCGCGGGGACGGCCTCGTCGAGATCGGCGTCGGTGTCGATGATCAGCGCGTTCTTCCCGCCCATTTCGCAGACGACCTTCTTGAGGTTCGCCTGGCCGGGCGGCGTCCGGCCGGCGGCCTCCCAGATGCCGGTCCCGACCGCGCGCGAGCCGGTGAACGCGTAAAACGCGACGTCCCGGTGGTCGACCAGGTGCGCGCCGGCGTCCGATCCGAAGCAGGGCAGGTAGGCGAGCACGCCGGGCGGCACGCCGGCCTCGGTGAGCACCGCCATCAGGTGGGCGCCGATGACCGAGGTCTGCCGGGCCGGCTTGATGATGACGCAGTTGCCCGCGACGAGCGGCGCCACCGTGAGCCCGGTGAGGATCGCCAGCGGGAAATTCCACGGCGCGATCGCGACGCCGACGCCGCGGGGGATCCAGGTCTGGACGCAGGTCTCGCCGGGCACGGCCTGGGTGACCACGGGCCGCGCGAGCCGGCGCATCTCGGCGGCGTAGAAGCGGCAGAAATCGATCGCCTCGGCGACGTCGGCGTCGGCTTCGATCCACGGCTTGCCGGCCTCGAGGATGAGGAGGGCGTTCAGGTCGAAGCGCTGCGCCTCCAGGAGATCGGCTGCGCGTTCGAGGATGCGGGCGCGGTCCTCGGCTGGGGTCGCGCGCCAGGCGGGAAAGGCCGCGAGCCCGGCCGCGACCGCGGCGTCGGCATCCGCGACGGTGCCCCGCGCCCAATGCCCGACCACCTGGTCCGGGTGGGCCGGGTTGATCGAGGCGACGTATTCCCGGTCGGCGACCGGCCGGCCGCCGATGACGAGCGGCCATTTCCGCCCGAGCCGGCCCGCGAGGCGGCCGAGCGCGGCGCGCTGGCGCTCGCGGGCGGCCGCGACGGTGAAATCGGTGCAGGGGGCGTTGCGGAAGGGCGGAACGGGCGGATGGTCGGAACGCGACGAGGGCGTCGCGTCCCCAGAAACGTCGACGGCCGAAACTGCCGGCGGGACGCCGGCGCCACGCAGGCGGGCGAGGGTGACGACCGGGTTCTCGAGCAGCTGCTCGGCGGTGGCGCCGCCCGCGTTCTGGCGGCGGAGGAAGCTTTCGTTGGACGTGTTCTCGAGCAGCCGGCGGACGAGGTAGGCCATGCCGGGCAGCAGCGCGCCGACGGCGCAGTATTCGCGCACGCGGTGGCCGGTATGGAGGAGCGCCGCCTTGAGGTCGTCGGCCATGCCATAGAGCGCCTGGAACTCGAGCGCGCGCGGATCGAGGCCGCGGCGGGCGGCCTGGACGATCGCCTGCGCGCAGGAGCGGACGTTGTGCGTGGCAAAGGCGGGCGCGAGGACGTCGGCGTGGTCGAGGAGCAGGCAGGTGAGCTTCTCGTAGGCGGCATCGCTTTCCGGCTTGTGCGACCAGACGGGCACCGGCCAGCCGCGCTGGCGCGCGGTGATCGTCTCGTGTTCCCAGTAGGCGCCCTTGACCAGGCGCACGGCCACCGGCCGGCGCGCCGCGCGGACCCAGGCGATGAGGTCGCGCAGGTCGCGCTCGCAGTCGCGCAGGTAGGCCTGGAGCGCGATGCCGGCGGCCGGCTGCGCGCGGAACTCCTCCTCCTCGAGGATCGATCGGAACAGCGCGAGGGTGATTTCCTTGAGCCGGTAGCTCTCCATGTCGAAGTTGACGAAGGCGCCGACTTCGCGCGCCCGCCGGAGGACGGGGCGCAGGCGCTGTTTGAGCGCGGCGACGCTGTTCTCCGGGTCCGCTGGACGGACGTCGGGGGTGAGCGCGGAGATCTTGACCGAGAGGTTCAGGCGCGGGAGGGGGCCGGCGGGGCCGACGTCGCTGAAGGCCGGCGCCGGCTCGCGGGCGAGCGCCGCCGCCACCGTGTCGAGGACGGCCAGATTGCGCTGGAGGAAGGCGTCGGCCTCGGCCGCGCTGACGACGGTTTCGCCGAGCAGGTCGATCGTCGTGGCCAGGCCGGCCCGCGCGTTCTTGAGGAGCTGCCGGACGAGGTCGTCGGGGGTTTCGCCGGCCACGAACTGGCGGGCGAGGTCGGCGATCTGCGCCCGCACGGCGCCGGCGGCGAGGCCGGGTGCGAGCGCGGCGGCGGCAAGGCCGGTGCGGAGGGCGGGGCTCAGCTCGACAGCCTTGTCGCCGAGGTATTCCCGCAAATGCCGGATGACGTCGGCTGGCGCCTCGAGCGAGGGCAGGACGTCGACGAACCGGAACAGCTGCGTCTTAAACGCCGGGTCCTGCATGGACCAGTCCATCAGGCGCGCATAAGCGCCTTTCCGGGAGAAGATGCCGGGCGCGGGGTGGGCGTCCATCAGGGCGAGGAGCTTCCCGCCCTCGGCCCGGACCGCCTTTTCGATTTCCGGGTCGACGGGCAGGAACTCCCCGGGAAGCGCCGCCGCAGGGGACATTGGCGTGGAAACGGCCATGGCGATTGGCAATTGCCGGGCCGGCGGGGTGCCGGCACGGCCGCACTGTGGCCCAAAGCGAGGAGGAGGGCAAGGCTGGCAGAACGTTGATGGATGACGGGTTATGCTCTTGGCACCCGGGCGCGTCTGTGGCAGGAATGCCGACGGCGTCCGGTCTGCTCCCGCCGGTCGGCGGATCCCGCAGATTCCTGCGACCTTGCGCTGCCGGCCGGTGTTCTGTGCATGAACGAAGACAATCCAGTGCAAGCCACCGCAGCGGGGACCAAGACCCCGGTCGACTTCACGACGTTCATGCGCAACTACCAAGACATGGTCTACACGACGGCAGTCCGCCTCCTGGGCAACGAGACCCAGGCCGAGGACATTGCGCAGGAGGTTTTCCTGAAGGCCTACGAGCGCTGGGACAGCCTGAGCGAAAGCGCGACGGTCGGCGGCTGGCTGAAGACGGTGACGACCAACCTCAGCATCAATCATCTCCAGCGCTACCGGAAGCGCTGGCGGTTCTTCTCCGAGATCACGCAGGGCGGCGACGAGGCGGGCGAGGACAGCCAGCCGGTGGAGTTCGCCGCGCCGGACGATTTCCTCGACAGGATCCACCAATCCGACCGGCGCGCCTGGCTGGAGCGGGCCCTGGAAAAACTTCCCGACCACCAGCGCGTGCCCCTTGTGCTGTTCCATTTCGAGGATCTCTCCTACGACGAGATCGCGCGCCGGCTGGGCGTGTCGCTCAGCAAGGTGAAGACCGACATGATGCGCGGCCGCGAGGCGCTGGCCAAGGTGCTCGCGCAGAGCGGGGCGAGCCACGAGGAATTCGAAAGCTGACCCTGGGACGAAGGAACGAACAGCCATGGAACCCCTGAATCCAGACAAGCTCGAGCAACGCATGCATGCCGCCCTGCGGGCGCTCCCCGACCGCCGCGCCCCCGCCTCGCTCGCCGCCCGCGTGCAGGCGGAGATCGAGCGGCGCGCCGCGATCCCGTGGTGGCACAAGTCGTACGCCTACTGGCCGCAGTGGGCCCGCGGAACCTTCCTGGCCGGCGCCGGCACTTTCGTCATGGCGCTGCTCGTGTTCGTGACCGTGTCGTTTGCCGGCGGCCTCGACACGAGCCGGCCGGCCGGCCCGTTGGCTTCGTGGATCGAATTTGCCCGGCGCGCGTACGGCGTCGGCGTCTGGATCGGCGATCTGGTTTCACTGATCGCCGGCAGCGTCTCCCCGCTCTGGCTCTACGGCGGCCTGGCCGCCGTGGTGGCCATGTACCTTTCGCTCTTCGGCCTCGGCGCGACCGCCTACCGCTTCCTGTGGGCGCGCCGCTGAACGCCAAGCCTCTCCCACCCCAACCCTTGCTACCCCGAGTTCCATGAAACGCCGACTGCTCTCCAGCCTTCTGGGCGCCACCGCCGCCCTTGCCCTGACGTTTGCATTCGCGCTGCGCGGCGAGGAGGCGCCCCCGCCCGCCCCCGCGGCGCCGGCGACCGAACAGCCGGCCGCCCCGCCGGCCGCTCCCGCGGCGGCCCAGCCGGCGACCGAACAGCCGGCCGCTCCCGCGGCGGCCCAGCCGCTGCCGGCCCCGGCCGCTCCTGCGCCCGAACAGGCGCAGCCCGCCCCGGCGGCACCGACTCCCTCCGCGCCCGCCACCGAGGCCGCGCCGGGCCAGATGCGCCGGCTGGACACGCCGACGGAGACGACCGCGGAGCCGGCGCGCCACGCCCGACACGGGCGGAGGGAAGGGCTTCATATCACTTCCGGCGGACGGGACAACGCCCAGGTGAATGTCCTCCACGACACGCTGATCGCCAAGGGCGAGCACGGCCAGGCGGCGGTGTCGATCTTTGGCAGCACGACCGTGGACGGCGAACTGAGCGACGCGGCGGTGTCGGTCATGGGCAACACCACGGTCAACGGCTCGGTCGACGACGCGGCGGTGTCCGTCATGGGCAGCACGACGGTCAACGGCTCGGTCGGCGACGCGGCCGTGTCCGTCGGCGGCACGACGACAGTGAACGGCCACGTTCACGACGCCGTCGTGGCGGTGGGCGGCAACGTCAAACTGGGCCCCGACGCCGTGGTCGACGGCGATGTCGTGGTCGTCGGCGGCGGGCTGGAGAAGGATCCCGGCGCGGAGGTCCACGGCCAGGTGCAGCAGGTCCGCATCCCGGCCATCGGCGGGATCTTCGCCTGGGTCAGGTCGGCCCTGTTCAAGTTCCGCCTGCTGTCGTTGAATCCGGCCGCCGCCTGGGCCTGGCTGGTGGCGCTGGTCGCGCTCGGTTTTTACCTGCTGCTCGCCCTGATCTTCCCGCGGGCCATGACCCGGTGCGCCGAAACGCTGGAGCAGCGGCCCGGGCATGTCGTGCTCACGGCGCTGATCATCACGCTGGCGGCGCCGATCGTGTTCGTGCTGCTCGCGATCACCGGCGTCGGCGCGCTCGTGATTCCCGTGCTGGGCATCTGCCTGTTCGTGGCCCGGCTCTTCGGGCGGGGCGCCATGCTCGCCTGGATCGGCCGGCGGTTCGAAGGGTTGTTTGGCCCCTCGGTGACGGCGCGGATTGCGCTCGCGGTGCTCATCGGCGGCGTGGTCGTGATGCTCCTCTACCTCGTTCCGGTGGTCGCGCTGATTGTGGCGGTGCTGATCGGCTGGCTCGGCCTGGGCACGGTCGTCTACACTTTGATTTACACGTCGCGCCGCAACGGGAAGAAGCCCGCGCCGGTTGCGCCGGTGGCGGCGGCGGCCGGCTCGGCTGCGCCGGTGGCGCCGCTCGCCGAGGCCGCGGCCGCCGGGGCGCTGCCCGCGGCGGTCGTGGGTGCGGTGCCGGCGGCGGGACCCGCCGCGGCGATCCCGCCGGTGCTGGCGCCGGTGCCGCCCGCGCAGGCCTCGACGCTCCCGCGCGCCGGTTTCTGGATCCGGCTGGTCGCGTCGTTCCTCGATCTCATTCTGCTCAGCGTGACCGCCGCGGTCATCCACGTGGCCGGCCTCTTCTTCCTCCTCTTCGCCGCCTATAGCGTCGTGCTGTGGGCGCTGAAGGGCACCACCATCGGCGGCATCATCTGCGGCCTCAAGGTCGTGCGGCTCGACGACCGGCCGGTCGACTGGACCGTGGCAATCGTGCGCGCGCTGGCCGCTTTCCTGTCGCTTGCCGTCGTCGGCCTCGGCTTCATCTGGGTGGCCTTCGACGAGGAGAAGCAGTCGTGGCATGACAAGATCGCCGGCACGACGATCGTGAAGATGCCCAAGGGCGTGTCGCTGATCTGAGGCGGTAGGCGATAAGCTTAAAGCGGTAAGCTCCGGGGCGCGGCCGCAGTGCGGCTGCGCCCCGCGACTTTCGGTGCCGGGAAATCATTCCTTGCCGAGCCGCAAGCTTACCGCTTACAGCTTATGGCCTATGGCAGCACCGGTGATCGGCATCATCATGGGCAGCGCGTCGGACTGGGAGACGATGCAGCACGCGGCGCAGACGCTCGACGCCCTCGGCATCGCCTACGAGAAACGGGTCATCAGCGCGCACCGCACGCCGAAGCTGATGTACGAGTGGGGCGGGTCGGCGCGCGACCGCGGGCTGAAGGTGGTGATCGCGGGCGCCGGCGGGGCGGCCCATCTCGCGGGCGTGGCGGCCGCGCTCACGCCGCTGCCGGTGCTGGGCGTGCCGATGGAGTCCGCTTCGCTCAAGGGCCTCGATTCCCTGCTTTCGATGGTGCAGATGCCCGGCGGCGTGCCGGTGGCGACGTTCGCGATCGGCAGACCCGGCGCCATCAATGCCGCCCTGTTCGCCGCCGCGATCCTGGCGCTGGGCGACGCGAAGATCCGCGGCGCCGTCGACGACTACCGGGCGGCGCAGGCGAAGAAGGTCGAAGAAGCCAAGCTTCCCTAGGTTTTCGCGCGGCGCGACCACCTAGTTTGCCTTTGGCTGCGGCCGGTCGGGCGCGCCGTTGTCCATGACGTACCGCCAGGTGCCGTCGGGCTGGCGCTTCCAGATCGTGAGGAAGAAGCCGGTGCGCACGACCGGCTGGCCGTCGGCGCCGGGCCCGCGCCATTCGTAGCGCCCCCAGTTGTAGCCGAGCGTGCCGTCGTCGGAGACGTCGGTGAACATCGCGGACCAGGTCAGGGTGATGCCCGGCCGGTCCGGCCCGAGCCGCTGGCGCACGGCGGCGAGGCCGCGAAACTGCCGCGGGTCGGTGTCGACAAACGCCACATCGGGCGCGGCGAAGTGCTCGAAGGCGGCGAGGATGCCTTTTTCGCGCGCCATCGCGCAGAAGGCGTCCTCCATTGCGGCGAGCTCGGCCTTGAGCCTCTCCCTGGCGGGGGCGTCGGCCGGCGCGGCGGGACGGACCGGCGGGGCAAGGATCAGCATCAGCGTGAAGGGAAGGAACAGGCGGAGGATGCAGGTTTTCATGGCGTGGTGGATGCAAGGGCGAGGAAGGCCTCGTAATCGGCGGGCGTGTCGAGGTCGGTGGCGAGTTCGGGGCAGGGGACCGTGGCGAGGTCGCCGGCGTGGCGGGCGAACAGCGGCCGGGCCCCCTCCGGCCCGGACAGCGCCAGCAGCTCGGCGAAATGGCGGCGCGCGAAGAGCGCGGGCGGGCCCGGATGGCCGGCGAAGTGCGCCGCGACGATGGACCGGCCCTCGCGGAGGTGCGCTTCCGCCAGCCGGCGGAGGCTGCCCGCCGACAGGTGCGGCTGGTCGGCGGGCACGAGGACCGCGGCGTCGAGCGAGAGGGAGAATGAATCCAGGACGCGCACGCCGGCGCGGATGGAGGACGACAGCCCCTCCTCCCATTCGCGGTTCTCGACCGCCAGGACGGGCAGGCGGGCGATTTCGGCCCGGACCGCGGCCGCGTGCGCGCCGAGCACGACCGCCACGGGCCAGGCGGCGGAATCGAGCACCGTGTCGACCGTCCGCCGGATCAGCGTGCGGTCGCCGAGGCGCAGCAGCTGCTTGGGCCGCCCCATGCGCGTCGAGGCGCCGGCGGCGAGGACGACGGCCCCGAAATGAAACTGAATCATTGGACCCATGATGCTAGGTCTCGGGAGAAAGGCAAAATGGCGGGCGGGGGTGAGGCGCATGTTCCGGACTTGGCAATTTCGGACTGGTTGCCACAAAAAGGCACGAAAAGTCACAAAAAGGAAATAATATGAAAATCGAACACATCAACACACTTTGCGATATCGTCCGGGAAACAAGCTTCGCCATTCATCGGTACCATCGGCATGGCCATCTCGAAAAGGTCTACGAGAACGCATTGGCCCATCGTCTGCGAAAGCAGGGGATAGAAGTCGTCCAACAGCACCCTCTGAGCGTCTACGACGAGGATGGCACGCTGCTCGGTGACTACTACGCCGACCTATTCGTCGAACAGCGGCTCATTGTCGAATTGAAGGCTATCCGGAGTGTCGCAGGTGAGAATGTCGCGCAACTGCTCGGCTATTTGCGGTCGAGTCGCATCGGAACCGGTCTGCTCATCAACTTCGGCGCCCCCGTGCTCTACGTGAAGAAGTACTTGATGAACGATCTGCTGCCATAGTTTTTGTGGGTTTTTGTGCTTTTTCGTGGCGAACCCTCTCGAGCATGGGTTGATCAGCCATGGATCGGCGCGGTGCGGTCGCGGAGCGGGCGGGCGTCGCGGCCGGAGAGCGACGCCTTCATCTCGGCGAGAATGGCCAGCGCCACCTCCTCCGGATTGTCTGCGCCGAGATCAAGGCCGACCGGGGCATGGAGGCGCCGACGCATTTCGGAGGTCAAGGGCAATCCCTCGGCGGCGAGGTCGTCGAGGATGCGCTCGGCGCGTTTCCGGGGCCCGAGGAGCCCGAGGTACGCCAGGGGTCGCGCCATCAGCTGACGGAGCAGCGGCACATCGTGCGCATAGCGATGGGTCATCACGACGACCAGGGTGGCGGCGTCCAAGGCGACGCGTTCGGCCGCCTCCTCCGGCCGCGCGACCACGACGGCATCCGCGCCGGGGAAGCGGGCGGGGCTGGCGTACGCCGGCCGCGGGTCCGCCACCGTCACCTGCCAGCCGAGATCCTTGGCCAGGCGGACCAGGGGCTGCGCATCGTCGCCGCCGCCGAAGACGATCAGGGCGACCGGCGGCTCGATCGTCTCCCGGAAGATCGAGGCGCCCGGAAGCGGCTCCAGGTCGCACGCCAGGCGGGTGCCGAGGCGGCCGGCCTCGGCACCGCGCCAGACCATCGCGAGGTCTGTTGCCTTCCGGCGGCCCCAATTCTCGCGCAGCGCGCGCACCCAGGCTGGACGTCCGTCGACCTTCTCGATCAACACCTGGACGACACCGTGGCAGCCGAGGCCGACGCCCCAGAGGAGATCGTTCTCGGCCGAGGTGTCATAGGTGACAGTCCCGGCCACACCATTGGTCAGAACGGACCGGGCGTGAACGACGATGTCGTCTTCCAGACAGCCCCCGCTGATCGAGCCAGCGCGCCGTCCATCCGCCAGACAGAGCAGGCGGGCCCCGGGGCGGCGGTAGGACGAACCCGACACGTCGACGAGGGTGGCCAGGGCCGCGCCGCCGACCGGCGCGGACTCGAGTATGTCGACGATCTGACGGAGTTCCTTCATGCCGAACCGACCGGCAATCCAATCGAACCCA
>Ga0335069_10015840_pt1 | contig 10535 bp, 10 predicted proteins | sample Lox_Sample_11_FD_206714 | JGI IMG/M metagenome (GOLD analysis project Ga0335069, IMG submission 206714) | Soil microbial communities from Loxahatchee National Wildlife Refuge, Florida, United States - Lox_Sample_1.1 | ecosystem: Environmental > Terrestrial > Soil > Wetlands | place: USA...
GGTCCGCGTTCCGCTTGTTGAAGTCGATCAGCTCGGCCAGCGTGCCAGGCAGCGACCCGGCCGTGCTGAACTCCGCGACGTAGGCCAGGTACGCGTTGATGCCGTACTTGAACTCATAGCGCAGCGCGGCGAACTCGGGCTCGGCGATCTTGTCCGCGCCGGGCAGCGGCACCGGATCGGTCACCGCGGCGCCGAGCGCGCGCAGCCGGGCCACCGCCTCGTCGAGCACCGCGGTGGTGGCCGGCCCGGCCGCGGCCGAGCCGTCCCGCCAGATGCCCAGGCGAGCACCCTCGAGGGCGGCTGGGTCCAGGGCGTGCGAGTAAGAGGTGCCGGACGGATGCACCCCGGCCCGTTCGGCCAGTTCATTCTCTGCGGCCGAGACCGGGTCCTCGGGGTCGGCGGCGGCCAGCACCGCGAGCAGGGCCGCCGCGTCCGCCACCGAGACCGCCATCGGTCCCGCGGTGTCCTGTACCGGTGAGATGGGCACGATGCCGCGGCGGCTGACCAGCCCGTTGGTCGGCTTGATGCCGACGATCCCGCAGGCGCTGGCCGGGCAGACGATCGAGCCGTCGGTCTCGGTGCCGACCGCGAGCGGCGCCAGCCCGGCGGCCACCCCGGCCGCCGACCCCGAACTCGACCCGGACGGGTTGCGGTCCAGCGCGTACGGGTTCGCGGTCTGGCCGCCGAGGGTGGACCAGCCGCTGGTCGAGTGGGTGGACCGGAAGTTGGCCCACTCGGACAGGTTCGCCTTGCCGATGATCACCGCGCCGGCCGCGCGCAGCCGGGCGACCAGGAAGGCATCGCCGGGTTCGGCCGGCAGCAGGGCGGGCGAGCCCGCGGTGGTCGGCATGCCCGCCACCTGGATGTTGTCCTTGACCAGCACGGGTATGCCCTCGAGCGGGCCGCGCGGGCTGTCCGCCGCCCGCGCCGCGTCGCTGGCCGCCGCCTCGGCCGGGGCGTCCGGGTTCACCGTGATGACCGCGTGCAGCGCCGGGTTCAGCCGCTCGATGCGCTGCAGGTAGAAACCGGTCAGAGCGGCCGAGCTGAGCGTTCCCGCGGCCAGCGCGGCCTGCAGGCCGGCCAGCGACGGCTGGCTCACGCTGACCTGGCTGCCCGGGATCGCGTCGCGGAATTCCGGCATGCGGGAAGAATAACGGTGGAATCGGTGACCGGCCCTACCGGCGGGCCCTACCGGCGGGTGGGGCGCAGGCCGTCCTCGATGGCACGGGCGGAGGCCCGGACCTGGCCCAGCAGCCTCGTCCGCTGCTCGGCCGGCGCCCGGACCAGGGGGGAGGGCACGGTGAGCACCGCCGCCATGCGCTTGCCCTGCATCACCTGGGCCGCGGCCGCGAACACGCCCTTGTGGATCTCCTCCTCGCTGGTCGCCCAGCCCTGCTGCCCGGCCAGGAGGATCTTCTTCTCGAGCCGGACGGCGGCTTCCGGGTCCCGTTCGGCCAGCGGGGCCAGGTATTCGCGGCGGACGTGCGGTGCCAGGCTGGCCAGCAGCAGCCGGGCGCTGGCGCCCCGGTCCAGCGGAAGCGGCTGGCCGGCCTCGAACGAGATGCGCAGCTGCTGCGAGGACTGCACGCGGTGCACGCACACCGCCGACCGGCCGATCAGCCGGACCAGGATGACCGTCTCGCCGGTCCGTCCGGACAGCTCCTTCATGACGGGGTCGGCGACGTCGATGATGCTCTCGGCGGCCTCCGCCGCGCGCGCCAGGCCGACCAGCCGGGCCGAGAGCCGGTAGCTGCCGCGCTCGTCGCCGGCCAGCAGCCCGGTCTCACGCAGTAGCGTGAGGTACCGGTAGACGCTGGGCAGCGCGATGCCGGTGCGTTCGGCGAGCTGGCGGGCGGTGAGGGTGTGATCGTCGGCGGAGAACGTGAGCATCAGGGCGAGAACGCGGCGTGCGCCCTCACACCCGTGCGCGGCGTTCGCCTCCGGAGGCATCTTGACCGCGGAAGCCCTGGCCATTGACCCTTCTCGGAATGTCAGAATTTTCTTATCGGCAGATGATAACGACGTCGGTCGTATACCGTCAACGGAATTGGTTGGCTGCTGCGAAATATTAGCGAACTAAGCGCGGTGACGTCAGGAGCGGGCGACGGGCCAGCCGAGGTGCCAGCCCGGCGGCACGAGCAGGACGACGCCGACGACCAGAGCGGCCAGCGCCACCAGCATGAACAGCGTAATCCACAGTCCGGCCGGGGCGCCGGTCAGCCGGGCCAGCTGGTCGGCGTCGGAGCCCCGGGTCCAGCGGCGGCGCCGCCCGCGGGCCAGCTCGACCACCGGGCGCAGCCCGCCGAACAGCAGGAACCAGGCGGCCAGGTAGCCGAACCCGGCCTGCACGGCGGGCGAAGCGTAGTAGCTCACCGCGAACACGCCGCCCGCGGTGACCATAACCGCCAGCCCGCCAAACATGTTGCGGACGGCCAGGAGCGTGGCCGCCAGCAGCACCAGGGCCAGCCAGAGCATCGCCGTCAGGTGCCGCTCGGCCAGCAGCCACGCGGCGCTCGCGCCGAGCAGCGACGGCATCACGTAGCCGGCCGCCGCGGTGAGCACCAGGCCGGGCCCGGTCCGCTTGCCGTGCGAGTAGGTCACTCCCGAGCTGTCCGAATGCAGCCGGATGCCGTCGAGCCGCCGGCCGGACAGCACGGACACCAGCGCGTGCCCGCCTTCGTGCGCGATCGTGATGACCTTCCCGGTCAGCCGCCACGATCCGGTGTTCAGCACTACGGCCAGCGCGACCAGCGCGGTCAGGCCGACCACCCAGGCCGGCGGCAGCGGCTGGCTGCCGGATATCCGGTCCCACACGGTGTGCAGCGCGTTCACGGGCGGGGCAGCCAGGACACGTGGCCGGCCAGCAGCGCGTAGCCGACGAAGGTCACCGCGTCGATCAGGAAGTGCGCGATGATCAGCGGCATGACCCGGCCCCAGCGGCGGTAGAGGAAGCCGAAGATCAGGCCCATCACGGCGTTGCCGAAGAACGCGCCGACGCCCTGGTACAGGTGATAGGAGCCACGGATCACCGCGCTGAGGACGATGGCCCGGGACGGCCGGACGCCGAGCCGGTCCAGCCTGCTCAGCAGGTAGCCGATCATGATGACTTCTTCGGAGATGGCGTTCTGGGCCGCGGACAGCAGCAGCACCGGGATCCGCCACCAGATGTCCGGCAGGCTCTCCGCCACCACGTTCAGCTCCATGCCGGCGTGGTACGCGATCAGGTACAGGCCCAGGCCGGTGCCGCCGATGACCGCGGCCAGCACGGCTCCGCGGGCCAGGTCCCGGACCGGCTCGCGGGCGTCCACGCCGATCGAGGACGGCCGCTCCCCCGACCGGGCCAGCAGGTAGAAGACCAGGAAGACCGGCGCCAGCGACAAGGTGATGTTGAGCAGCTGCATGAACAGGTCGAGCAGCGGGCGGCCGGGGGCCAGCGAGCCGTTGAGGGTCGTGGTCTGCTGGCTGAGCGCCTGCTTCGCGGTCAGCGAGCCGATGAACGAGAGCAGCGCGTACAGGGCGCTGGCGCCGAGCGAGACGAGCAGGACGGCGGCGATCTCCCAGCGCTGCAGCCAGGCGGGCGGGGGAGAAAGGGCCGCAGGCGCCGGGTCGCTCGGGGGTGACGGGGCCGGCCCGGGGCCGGCGGGCGGCTCCGGGCCCGCCGACACCGCGGAACTCGCCGAGGTCTCGTCCGTCATCGTCATTCAGTATCACCGAACCGCGGAGCCGAATAGCCGGTTGCCGGGCAAGCCACTAAGCTCGGTAGATCAGCGGGGGGACCGCGGTCCGTTCGGCATTCCACTCAGCAGAGGTCGCCATGTACCAGCCCTATCCGTCGACTGACAAGCCCGTCGAGCCGGACCGGCCTCCCGCCCCGCAGTCGGTGCTGAACGCGGTCAGGCTCATGTACGCCGGGGCGGCCGTCAGCGCGGTCAGCCTGATCATCTCGCTGGTCAGCATCGGCGGCACCAAGGACGCGATCAAGAAGGCACGGCCGAGCCTGACCACCGCCCAGGTCAACCAGCTGAACACGTTCATCATCGCGCTGGCCGTGGTGTCCGGCGTGATCGGCGTGGCGCTGTGGCTGTGGATGGCGCGGAAGAGCGGCCAGGGCAAGAACTGGGCGCGGATCCTGTCGACTGTCCTGTTCGGGCTGGCCACCTTGGACCTGTTCGGCGTCGTCAGCCAGCCGAAGACGGTGCTCGGCCTGGTATTCCCGCTGCTGACCTGGCTGATCGGGCTCGGCGCGGTCGTCATGCTCTGGCGCAGGGAGTCGTCCGAGTTCTTCAAGCCGCGGCAGCCGGTGTGAGCGCCCCGGTCGTCTTCTCCGCCGTCCCGACGCTGTTCGGCGCGGACGGCGAGCTGGATCCGGGCGCCAACCGCGCGCTGTACACGCTCATCGCCGGGCTGCTGGACGGCCTGTTCGTGGCCGGCACCACGGGCGAGTTCCCCGCGCTGGAGGACGCCGAACGGCTGTCGCTGATCGAACTGGCGCTGGCCGAGGCCGGCCCGGACCGGGTGATCGCGCACATCGGCACCCCGGACGCCCGGCACGCCGCCCGGCTGGCCCGGGCCGCGGTCGCGCTGGGCGCGACGCGCATCGCCGCGATCACGCCCTACTACCTGCCGGCCCGGCCCGACGAGCTGGCCGGTCACTACCGGCGGATCCGCGACGCCGCACCCGGCCCCGAGCTCTATGCCTACATTTTTCCCGAACGGACCGGGCTGCCCGTCCCGCCGCCGCTGTTCGCCGAGGTGGCCGACGCAGCGGGCCTGGCCGGGGCCAAGGTCAGCGGGTCTGCCTCGGCCGACCTGGCCGGTTACGTCGCGGCAGCGCCTGGCCTGCGGATCTTCTCCGGCAACGACGCCCGCCCGTGGGACAGCATGCGGGCCGGCGGCGCGGGGGTGATCTCCGGGCGCAGCTCGGCCTACCCCGAGGTGTACGCGGCCCTGCGGCGCGACGAGGCAGAGCAGGAGCGGCTCGACCGGATCGTCGCGCTGGGCGCGAGCATCGGCCGGCTCAAGCACGCGCTGGACGTCCGCGGCCTGGCCGGCAGCCCGGCCGCCCGGATGACCGTCGACCCGCCCGGCCCCGGGGTGGCCGCCGCGATCGCGGCCGAAGTCACCGCCTCGGCCGGCCTGGCGGACAGCGTGACCCATTCGTTATCTAGTCGCGGGTGAACCCCCCGCCGGGGTAGCGCGTCGTTTTGTGTAGAGGTCCGGCGTAAGCGGGGCGCCGGACCTCTACAGCTCGGCAGGCGGAAGCCGAGCGGGAGGGCCCGGCGAGAGCGGGGCGCCGGGTTCCGGCCCGGCGTGAGCGGGGCGCCGGCCCCCCATCTTCCGCCTTCTGAGCGGCCTGGAGTAAGTCGTCCGCGTCGAGTACCTGGTGAGCGCGGGCGACTAGCGTCGGGACAGCGAGGCCCTCATGCTCGAAGCCCTCCCCCACCGTCGGGTGCAGCAGGTAGCGCGCGTAGATGCCCTCCAGCACGACGGCAAGCTTAAAGTAGCCGAACGCCGCGTAGCAGCCGATCCGGGAAATGTCCCGTCCAGTCCGGCGCGACGACCCCCGTGGCGAAAATCTTAAGGCCTCACCCCTAGACACGTCCTGATTGGTGACGTAAGCAGATTTAAAGGAGCTAGAAGGTCTAGACCGTTTGAACATGGGAGGGACGCCCTGTGGCTGACGCGTGGATGCCGGGCGCCAGATGTATTCGGGCCCAGATCGACGGGGGACAGCTCGGGGGTGGAGCACCGCGCGTGGTCTGGCTTACGCTGGGCGCCGATCCGCGCACCGTTTCTGTTTGGTCCGCCGCGCAGCGGCTCAACCAGGAGGACAGGCCGACTCACCTGGTGTGGGACCCGCTGACGGGGGATATCGCGCAGCTGCTGCCGATCGTCCGGGCCGGCTGCGCGCTGGGGATGCCGGAGTACCTGGACTACGAGCCCGACCGGCTGCCGCCCCGCCCCGCGAGCGTGAACCGCGAGGGCAGGTTGTGCGTGCAGATCGGGGTCCTCGGCACGCCGCGTGAGCCGTTCACCAGCTTCCAGATGATCGGGCTCGCCTCGATCCTGGCCTGGCTGGATTCGTGGCAGATCCCGCGCCGCTGGCCGGCCGGGCAGCCTGCTCCCTACCGGCAGCTGGCCCGGCCCCGGAGCCGGGCGCTGTGGGCGCACGGCGGGCACTTCGGCGCCTCGCAGGTCCCCGAGTGCGACAACCTCGGCCCGGGCGGCATCGACATCGACCACATGACCCGGCTCGACGCCGACATCGCCCGCCCGTTGCCGGAACCCGCGCGTCTCGCCAGCGCCAACAGATCCCGCATCCGGCTGGCGCCGCGCAGCAGGCCCGAACTCCGCCCGGCCGTCGTCTAGTGGCACCCGGCCGGCGCGGGGGTTCGTTGGCGGCCTTGGCCCGGTATGGGCGGGGCGGATCGTCGTCGCGAGGGCAGGCGCCACGGTCCGTTCGGTTAAAAGGGTTCCTGCCCGCGACTTACGGGAGCCGAGGTTCTAATCTTTGAGGATGAACGACCGGCTCGTTTGGATCGACTGCGAGATGACAGGGCTCGACATCGAACGCGATGCCCTCATTGAGATCGCGTGCCTGGTGACGGACGGCGAGCTCAACCTGCTCGATGAGGGCGTCGACCTGATCATCAAGCCGCCGGCTGAGGCCCTCGAGTCGATGCCGGACGTGGTCCGGGAGATGCACACCGCCTCCGGGCTGCTCGCCGAACTGCCGGGCGGGATCGCCGTGGCCGAGGCGGCCGAGATCGTGCTCGGCTACGTGCGCGGGCACGTCACCGAGGCCAGGAAGGTGCCGCTGTGCGGCAACTCGATCGCCACCGATCGCTGGTTCATCGCCCGTGACATGCCCGAACTCGATGCCTACCTGCACTACCGGATGGTCGACGTGTCCAGCATCAAGGAGCTGGCGCGGCGCTGGTACCCGCGGGTCTACTTCGCCTCTCCGGTCAAGCAGGGCGGGCACCGGGCGCTGGCGGACATCAAGGAGAGCGTGCAAGAGCTCAGGTACTACCGCGAGGCGCTGTTCGTGCCGCAGCCGGGCCCGGACTCGGCGACCGCGCGGGCAATCGCCGCGCGCTACGCCGAACCGCTGTCGGTCGGCCCGGCGGACACGTAACGCATGCGGGACCGGGGACGCTATACTCTCTGTAAGCCGCGCGATGTCCCTCGGGGCAGCGCGCGTCTTGCTGTGGCCCGGCCCCACGGCCAGGCGACGATGGTGGGCGTAGCTCAGTTGGCAGAGCGCCAGGTTGTGGTCCTGGATGTCGAGGGTTCAAATCCCTTCGCTCACCCCACGATTTAAATGAAGGTCAGGCGGCTCAGGCCCGAGGAGGGCCCGAGCCGTTTTTCTGTCCCGGCTTTCAGTCCCAGCGGCGGAAACCGCCCTCGGAGTTGATGACCTGGCCGGTGATCCAGGCGGCTTCGTCGGTGACCAGCCAGGCGATCAGCCGGGCCGGGTCGTCGGGGGTGCCCCAGCGGCCCAGCGGGAAGTGGCGACGGACGGCTTCGTGCGCGTCCGGCTGGTCCGCGAACGCGGCGTAGCCGGTGTCGACCGGGCCGGGGTTGACCGTGTTCACCGTGATGCCGCGGCCGGCGAGCTGGTCGGCCAGGGTCGCGGTGATCGAGGCGAGCGCGCCCTTGCTCGCGGCGTAGGCGACTTCGCCGGTCATCGGGCCGAGGTCCTGGCCGGAGGTCATGAAGACGATCCGGCCGCCGGGCCGGTCGTCGTCGTGCTGCCCGGCGAAGGCCTGAGCCAGCAGGATCGAGGCGCGGGTGTTGACGGCCCAGTGGGCGTCGAGCATCCCGGCGGTCAGCGGGCCGAGCGGGCCGTCGCCGCCGCTGCGGGCGTGATTGCAGACCAGGATGTCCAGGAATCTGGAAGTTCGGGCGGCCGACTCGACCAGCCGGGCGGGCGCATCGGGGTCCGACAGGTCCGCCTCCAGGTGCCAGACGGCCGCGTCCGGGTCGGCGAGGGCCTCGGTCACGCCGCCGGTCACCGCCTCGAGCCCGCCGGGATCGGCGCCCCAGGGTTGGTCGCGATCGTGCGGGACGTAGTGGTGAAGGACCAGGCTGGCGCCTTGCGCGGCCAGCCGGCGGGCGATGGCGTAGCCGATGCCGGCGCGGCGGCTGACGCCGGTGACCAACGCGACCCGGCCGCGCAACGGCAGCGGGTCGCGGCGGAGCTGATCGGGGACGGGCTCGGCGGGAGTCATGAGGGATAGTCTCGGCCCGGCCGACGGTTCATGTCAGGGGTTGACTCAGCAGGGGGGTTTTGTTAATAGCATCGACTCCGTGCCTACGGAGGGAATGTCCCGTCTCAGCTGGTCTAGGGGGCGTCATGAGCAATGACTGGCCACGCGGATGGTACAGCGACGAGCCCGACCAGCCCGGCCCGGCCGGGCCGCAGCCGAACTTCACGCCGGCCGGCCCGCCTAGTCCGCGGAACCAGCGCCCGCCGGGGTACGCCGCGGGCAGCGGGGCCGCCGGCGGCGGGTACCGGGACGCGGCCGGGCCGGGTCCCGGTAACCGGACCGCATGGCCCGCCCAGCCGCCGTCGCGGTCCTGGACCGGAGGCGGCGGGGGCGGGGGCGGCTACCGGCGGCGCGGATGGCGGCGGTGGCTGCGCCCGCGGCGCATCCTGGCCATCCTGGCCGGGCTGATCGCGCTGATCGTGGTGGCTGCGGTGGCCGTCTACTTCAGCGTGAACTCCAAGTTGACCAAGGTCGACGCGCTGACCCCGACCTCGTTCACCTCGGCCGGGACGAACTGGCTGATCACGGGCTCCGACAGCCGGGCCGGGCTGAACACGAAGGAAGAGAACCAGCTGGCCCTCGGGCACGACATCTCCGGCAGCCGTTCGGACACGATCCTGCTCCTGCACGTGCCGGCCAACGGGACCCGTCCGACGCTGGTCAGCCTGCCGCGGGACTCCTATGTGCTGATCCCGGGGCACGGCTACAACAAGCTCAACGCCGCCTTCGCGTTCGGCGGGCCGAAGCTGCTGGTACAGACCGTGCAGAATGTCACCGGCCTGCCCATCAACCACTACATGGGCATCGGCTTCGGCGGGCTGGTCAGCGTGGTCAACGACGTCGGCGGCGTGAACGTCTGCCTGAAGGGGCCGATGAAGGACCCCAAGGCCGGCCTGAACCTCAAGGCAGGATGCCAGACGCTCAACGGCGACCAGGCGCTCGGCTTCGTACGCACCCGCGCGTTCGCCCTGGGCGACCTGCAGCGCGAGCAGGACCAGCGGATCCTGATCAAGGGCATCCTGAGCAAGATGACGTCGCCGGGCACGCTGGCCAACCCGTTCGCGGTCATCCCCGCGGCCAACGGCGCCGCGGCCGCCATCACGATCGACCAGGGCACCGGCCTGACCCAGCTGATCTCCGTCGCGTTCGCGCTGCGCAACCCGGTGACCACGACGGTGCCGATCGCGAACGCCGGCCTGAGTACGAGCGTCGGGTCGGCGGTGGAGTGGAACCACACCGAGGCCACGCAGTTCTTCAGCGACCTCGGCCACGACCAGCCGCTGCCGAAGGACCTCATCACGGGCTCCTCCGTCGAGGGCACGGTCTAGGGAGTCTGCACGGTCCAGGGAGAGTCCAGGGAGATCAGCACTCTCGCCCGCGTGTATGCAGGTCGGGATGCTGGGTACAAATACTGACTAAGTCGGCTCATATCGGTCCGTGCGCTCATGTGCATGAACCCTCATGGATTGACGCAGTACCTGCCGTGTTTGGTACGTTCGCTGCGGCACGGGCCCGCTACGGGCCGGCGTCCGCGGCCGGAGGTCAGATGGATGATCGGAAGGTCCCTCGGCCGGTCGGAGGCGAGGGGCCCGCTCTCAACTCTGTGGCTAACGGGGCCGGGGAACCGCACGGGCTGTCCGCCCGCGAGGTGGAGGTCATGTCGCTCATCGCGGACGGTCAGACCAACGGGCAGATCGCCGCTCGCCTGTTCCTGGCCGAGAAGACCGTGAAGAACCACGTCCGGCGGATCTACTCCAAGCTGGGCGTCGGCTCCCGGCCCGCCGCCATCGCCTACTGGCGCCAGGCCGCCGGGCCGGCTCACCGGTAACCAGTCTCGCCCGGGCCCTCGGACGGCCCGGCCTGGCCCCGGTCCTGCCCTGGCCCTGCTCCGGCGCGGCGGAACGTGCGGCGTAACGGAGATCTTATCCAGCGGGCATTCAGGTTATCCTCAGCGTGAGGGGCGACAATACAGAGCATGGAAACGCTGACCGATGCGCGGCAGCGACCGGATGCCCGGCTGCTCGTCGTCGAAGACGAGCCGAACATCCTCGAGTTGCTCTCCGCGAGCCTGCGCTACGCGGGTTTCGACGTCGTCACGGCGGCAGCCGGAACCGAGGCGGTACAGGCCGCTCAGCGTCACCGGCCTGACCTGATCGTGCTCGACGTGATGCTGCCCGACATGGACGGATTCGATGTCATCAGGCGGCTGCGCGGCGGCGGCGCCCGCATCCCGGTCGTCTTCCTGACCGCGCGGGACGCCAC
>Ga0335069_10015841_pt1 | contig 10534 bp, 16 predicted proteins | sample Lox_Sample_11_FD_206714 | JGI IMG/M metagenome (GOLD analysis project Ga0335069, IMG submission 206714) | Soil microbial communities from Loxahatchee National Wildlife Refuge, Florida, United States - Lox_Sample_1.1 | ecosystem: Environmental > Terrestrial > Soil > Wetlands | place: USA...
ATTATGGACCAAACCGTAACACTCGAACAGACTCGGCTCGTCCCCTGCCCGCGCTGCGGCAAGCCGACTCTATTCCAGCCGGCGCCTGGCCAGAAGACGAACGAGGACGCGCTCGGGCCATACTCTCACATTCATGATTTCCTCGACCCAAAGAAGGCGCGCATCACGGAGCCGGCAGCGGACGGGCAGACCTGGTTGCTTATGGAGCGTGCGCCGGGCCAAGCACCGACCTATTGGCCGGCGGAGTTGAATTGTGAGCGGTGCCGGGCCGAGGCCAATCGCGCCGCGTTTCTGTGGAACTCCTTCATGGGCCGCTGAAAGTCTTCGCCCTCTACAACTGTAGAGCCGTCCCTCTACAACTGTAGAGCGGTGACGGGATGCCGCACTCTAAGTGCCGGCGAAGCACCGCTCGACAGCTTCTTGTGAGCCGGATTTTCTGCGGGCTTGCAATTCATTTGACGCTGACGCTATGATGAGAGTGAGGTATGAGTCAGCAAGCTTACAAATGGCCGGCGGCTTTCGTCGCGTTCTGCAACGGTGCTCCGCTCGAAGAAGTGTCCGCGTTGTTCAATATCCCGTTCAGCACCATCAGCGACCGGGCGAAAAATGAAGGCTGGATTGCATTGCGAAAGCAATTGCCGCTGGCGATGTTACCCGGTGACGGCGAAGCACCGGCTGAGACCAACGCGCGATTAAAGGCCATACAAGAGAACCGGGAAGCAAATTACCGGGCCTGGGCGAAGCTCCGCGACGAAGCAATAGGTGTCATCGACCGTCTTTGCAGCGGTGAGCTAAAGCTTGAGAAGCAATTCCACAACAGGGGCAGCGTTGTGCGCGCTGACGTTGACCCGACGATTGTGGACCGCGTCAACCTCGCGACCTATTTGCAGACCATCGCCAACGGCACATATCGCGCCCTGGGCGATGTTGTAGCCGCCGAAAAAGCGGTCCAGGACGCACCCGCAGGCACAGCAACAGCCGGGGCGCCTCAAATTACCATCATCCTGCCCGGAGCTATCGCGAAGCCCCGCAGCGAGCGCGGGAAGGCCGGCGAGGGCCAGGTAATCGACCTGACGCCACTGGTCAACGAACCGCCGCAGCTTCCGCCGGTCGAGGGGAATTAATGTCGCACAACATTGATTATATGACGTTTCGGTGCTTCGCAAGGCACTGAAGCCAGGCGACTTACGCCGATTGTGGTATAACTCACGAACTCGTGCCAGGCTGACCACAACCTGTAGTGGCCTGGAGACCACAAGAGGCTTAGGGAGACCGGTGGAACTCCGACCAGCCCCAGCAGCCGGCGTGCCAGAAAACCTGGTCGGCGACGGATTGCAGAAGCAGCCCGAGTGCCAACTCAACTTTCCTTTTTCCGGTTCCATCCGACCCCTCCCGGGCGCGGGGGAGTCACACGCACACCAGAAGGGTTTCCGAGGGGGCGGGGTCAAAAATCCGGCTTTACCTCCCCTACCCCAGGGGTGGGGGTCAATTTTTGCAGAATACGGCCGGCGGGGGATTTGCTACCAGACAATTCTATTCTTAATTTTCTATCTACTTGCTGCGAAGGTCACTCATGCCGCTCTATACCCCCTCTATGGCTATATTATATCATCTAGTAAGAATATATAGGATAGGGGGAGGGCACTACGGGGGTGGCTTGAGGTCCTTTTGGAAAAAGATATAAAGAAAATTGTTTGTCGGCGAGCCGGCGGCGCTCCGCGCTTTTTCTGTTGACAAGTTTTTGTTTTTATGTTTTCATGGTCTATATGGCAGATGATATTGAATTGACGCAGGAATGGATTCGGTCCATTCAAACCGAAGTCGCGGGCCTCACGCCGGAGGCTGCGGTTACAAAACTCGCCGAGGTTGACCGGGTTGTCGGCGCGTATCAACAGGCGCATCGATTTTTGACGGCTGCCGCCTATCGGCTGATTGCGGAGCTTCGCCGGGCCGCAGGGATGGAGGAGCAGAAACTCACGCGGGGGCCGACACCGAACCGGTTCAAAATCGTCGATGTCCGGGGCAAAGTCCCCGACCAGGTCCGCACCGGCGTCAAAGAATTGGCTGTGTTCTTCAATCTCCCCTGGGCGACGTGTCTCTCCAAAGGCACCCAGGATTTGAAGGCGCGCTTCCCGGACGACCCGGAGAAGTGGGTCCTCACGAAGGGCGACTACAAAGTTTACCTGTTGCCGTAATGCGCTACCTCATTTCAATCATCGACAAAGAGGCCGATACCGTCGAGGTCGTCGCCCAACTCAACACGCCGGAGAATGTCGCGAAGCTCCGGGCGTTTACGCTCTCCCTGGCTGGTGCCGCCCCTGCACCATCAACGGCGCCGGGCCGGAAGGGCAACAGCGTCATGGTCGTCGGATTTGACCCCGATTGCGAGTTGACCGGTTTTGAAATCGGGATGCGCTTCTCCTCCTCTCTGGCCGCGAGCCGCGCGCTCGGTTACAAGTTCGATAACGTCGGGCCGGCGCTTCGCCGGGCCATGGATAAAGGCGAATCGACAGCCATTCTGCGCGGCGTGGAATTCCAATTCGAGTCCACGGTCGGAAATTCCGATTAAAAATTTATGCCCTACATCCTCCCCCAATGTCGTCCCAGCTTGAAGCTGGCTGCCGGCGCCGCCGTAAGCGCGTTGACGGACTGCGGAAACAACCCTGAATTTGATTCAGGCGAGTTGAATTTTCTGATTTCAACAATCGTCTGGTCTCTTTTTGAGCGTCAGAAAAATTACGCGACCGGCTCCGCACTGCGCGGCGTCCTTCACGACGTTGACGCGGAATTCTACCGGCGTAAAATGGCGCCCTACGAGGACACCAAAATTGCTAGCAACGCCGACCTGGAGACTTTATGAAAAAGAAACCGACCAAACCAACCCCCGAGGACATCCAGCGAGAAATAAAATGGCTGGAGGAGAACAAGCTGTGCATTCGCCGCTATAGTGCTTTTCACGACGACCTCCATACCAAGATTGACGCGGAGTTGAAAACGCTCCGTGAGAATCTCACCGAGGACCAGATTTACTCTAAGTTTTCTGAGGACGAGACCGCTGAGGAGTTCAATGGCGACCATCCGCTCGTAGAGGCTGCGCTCGATGTGCGCCACTGGATGGACGGTGAATCTGGTTACGAGTCCCCGAGTCAGTCCTGGGGACCACTCATCAAATAAATTTCTTGACATCTGGCGGATAGATGTTAAAAATATCCGTATGTTCTTTGAGAGAGCTTCTGGTTTGGTGCAGTGGTAGCACGCACATTGCCGCGTGCCTGAGATGCCGCCTGTCGGCACAGGGCGCTTGGGCGCGAATGTGAGACGTTGGGTTTGACTCCCAACAGCCAGGACTGATTCAGACGGGGTTTGCGTTGCGGACGTTGTTCACCCGCAATGCGCGCGAGTTGTTACGCTGCGCTTCCGCAAACCCCGTCACAGTTTTTGGATAGGCTACGCAGTGCTCCAGCAAGACGCAGCGTGGCTGATAAGGCTGAGAGCGTGCCCCTTGCTGGGGGCGAAAGCATGGCCGGCTCGTAACCGGACGGTGAACCTCGCTCGATTCCGCCGCCTTGGCGCGGTGTAGTGTAACAGCCTTCCTTGATTTAAGACTACCTTGGCCGTGGCGTCTTTCAAAACCACAGTAACGGCCACGATTTATGGGAAAAGGATTCACAAACATACTGACGGCTGCCGGCAAGGGCGACAACCCTCGGCACAATTATTCACAGCAATTCCGGCGGAACTTCGACGCCATCGATTGGGGGCACCCGGTCGAGCCCGTGAAGCCCAGGCCCGACTCGCGCCGTTGCTGGCTCTGTGGTCGCGTCGGCGCCGGCCATGAGGTCACAGTCGCCCGGGAGACTCCATCTGGCACGCCCTGTGCTGAGAAGCAAGTCTTCGTCCACTTCGGGTGCTGGATGGATATGGACGCCTAGGGTCCTCACCCCATTTATTTCACCAAAAATTATTTGACGGCGATGGTTTTTTGTTTTATATGCTCTGGACAGTGGTTGTAAAACAATAACTCGGTAAAACAGAGCAACAAAAAATGAGCAATCAGATTCATACGTTCGTGGTAATCACGCAGGGTGACGGGAAGCCGGGTGAGTTGAAATTCCGCACTCTTTTTGCAACTCGGAATGAGGGGGCGATGGAGGAGATGGCGCAACTCCTCCTGGAACAGAATAGCGGCTTCAAGCGAGCCAGCTACGCCCGGAACGCGCGAGAGGTCGTCGTGATGCACGTTGACGCAAAGGAGCACGAGAAGTGGCTGCATGAGCCTGGACGAAACGGACTCGTCAGCAAGCCGGTAGCTCGCGGGCGCGTGTTTCGCTCCGCGACCGAGGCGTCCGGCCACATCGGATTACGACACAACGAAATCGCCATGATGCTAAGCCGGTGCGCGCAGACCGGGGAGAACCAGGCGACCGTCCGTGGTGTGTCCTTCGCTTACAAGGACGACGTAAAGTAATTTCTGAGGGGTAGTGTCAGATGGGGGTTGACACTGCTTCTGGAGTTTGCTAAGGTCGTATTGTGAGACCTGAATAAACGATTATGCATGGACTTGAATCACTACGCTCGATTAACGAGCACGCCGCGTTGAAGGCCCAGGACGAAGCCCGCAGGGCTCAGGGACAGAAGCCGGCGAGCCCGACTGGCGCGGTGCTCCGCAAGACTGCGGTGTCCAGGGCGCGGGAACGCGCCGCGAAAAATGGTGGCGTGCCCACCGTTCGCTTGCAAGGTCGCGAGGTTGCATTGACTTAATGCGGGGGAGGCCCGATTCCGGGCGGACTGGCCGAAAGGCTGGCCCCCGCTCCATTTTATGGCGCATACAAACGAAGTAAACGAGGGTGAGTTGCCGAACCGAAAGCCGCAGGGCCAACGTTCGATTTCCATCGAGCAGGCCGACAAAGACTCGGCGGTCGGTCGGAACAACGAGCCTTACAACAAGGGTGGCGAGCCGCACGGTAAGCGGTGCCAGTCCCCGGCGGACTAATGCCATACGCAATCAAGAAACTCCCGTCCGGCCAGTTCGCGACGGTGAAGAAGGCTGACGGCAAGATTCTTGGCCGGCATCCTTCGCGCGAGAAGGCCCAGGCGCAAATCGAAGCGATTTATGCCAACTCGGGCGAGACGCGCGGCAGCAAGTAATTTTATCGGGGTGGCGCAGATGGTAGCGCGCCTGGCTCATAACCAGGAGGTCGGAGGTTCAAGTCCTTCCCCCGTTACCAGTTTTTGGGTGGGTCCTGGCTGAAGGGTTTGGTTGGGTTGGGGGTAATGTCCGGGTCGGTAGGTTGAGGAGTTTGTTGTGTGCTACTCATCCGCCGGCCCGGACAGTTTTAACGAAACACAACACAAGGAGAAAAGCAATGATTCTGATTCTTATCGGTCTGGCGGCTGTTGCCGCTGCGCTCGTCGGCGGTTATCTGTTCCACAAGAACAACCCGAAGAAGGACGCGCAAATCGACAAAGCTGTCACGAAGGCCATTACCACGGCCTCGGCGGCGGTGAAGTCGCTGTAACGACGTAGCGCCCCATCTACCAGGATTGGGCGCCCTGGAAAACCGCCGGCAGGCCCACAAGGTTTGCCGGCGTTTCTGTTGAATGCAACTCGACTGGTATAGGCCAAGCAAGGCGATTTCGGAGTTCCACGAGTGCCCGGCAAAAATCCGCGCACTTGTCGGCGGTCGTGGAACGGGAAAAACGACCGCGATTGCCGTCGAGGTCATCGGACACGGCTTCCACAACGCGGGCGCGAAGGCCTACATTCTCCGCAAGACCCAGGACTCGAACGAAGACACGACGCTGGAGACTTTTGAAAACCACGTCTTCCCGAACATGGGGACGGCTTACCAGGACACGGGCGTTTCCCTGTTCAAGAAAATCGACGGTGGAAAATGTTTTCGTCTCCCGTCAAAGAAGGCAACCGAACTTTTCAACGAATGGAATCGACAGAACCCGCGCGCGACGAAGACTCAGAAACTTACCTGGCTCGAAGCGGTCGGCAATCAGTATTGCTCCTGGCTGCACTTCGCCGGAGTTCCCGAGGAGCGGTATCGCGCGAGCCGCTTCCGTGGTTACGAGTGCTCGTTGCTCGTGTTCGTCGAGGCGGACCAGCTTGCGCGCGAGGACCTCGACCTCGGCATTGCGTGTCTGCGTTGGAAGGGCATCGACCCGGCGACATGCGACGAGAAGGGATTCATCCGCGACGGCGGCGTCATCCTCGACACGAATCCACCTTCGCCGCGTCACTGGATTGCGAAGCTTGAGGAGGAGTCGAAGGGCGATTCGACTGTTCGCTTCTGGCATTTGAAAACGCGCGACAACGCGCACAATCTCCCGGAGGGTTACACCGAAAACCTGGAGCGGACGTATCGCAACAATCCCGCGATGTATCAGCGGATGGTTCTCGGCCAATACGCCGAGGCTTTCGACGGCACTCCGGTCTTTCACAATTTTTCGCAGGACCACGCGCGCTCGAATCTCCCCTGGCCCCAGGGCGCCTACCTCATCCGGTCGTGGGACTTTGGAACGACGCAGTCTGTGATTTTCTCCGCGTATTGGGAGACGGACGGAACAGAGTATTGGTGGGACCTGCACGAGCATTACGCGACTATGTCGGACGTTGACCGGCAGTGTAAAGCCGTTCAGGAAATCACCTATAAGATTTTTCCTTTTTGGAATGACCGCCTGCTTTGCTCCGGCGTGCGGGATTTTTGCGACGTCGCCGGCAATCAGAAAACGGACAAGGGGTCGAGCGTCAATATCCTCCGCACTTACGGATTTCATCCTGGCTTCCGCGCGATGGGGTTGCAGGAATCGATTGCGCTTTACAACCGCCTTCTGGAGAAGAAGGACAAATTCGGCAACCTGGTTTACCGCATCGACAAGGAGACTTGCCCGATGCTTTATGTCGCGAGTTGCGGCGGCTATCGATATCCGGTCGAGGGCGAGCCTGGCTTCGGTGGCAATGAGCCGTTGAAGGGGCCGGTCGGTGGAAATTATGACCATGTTGCGGACGCGAGTCGATACGGAAAGTTCAACTGTCTGCGGCTGCTTCGGACTGAGATGGAGGCCGCGAAGAAAATGGTCGGGAAGCTCGACCGCCCGGTCACGCCTAATCGTCCCTTCAGACATTATTAAGGTTTGGTTGACAGTCGCGGTTAAATTTCGTAGTCTGATGTTTATCTATGGACCTGGGAAAGAAAATTGAAAAAGGGGAGGACGGATTGCCTGTTTCTTCGGTCGCTGGCGCGCCTGACGTTTCATATCCATCGTTCAGCTTGAACGACAAAGTCGCAGAGGAATTTGAAAAGCAGTGCGACTGCAAAATGGGCGACACGCTCACCGCGACCGTGAAGCTCAAGGTCACCGGCTACAGCGATGACCAAATCGGCAAGCGGGTCCAGCTTGACGTTCTCTCGCTCGACAACGTCAGCGAGGAAGGCGGCGAGAAGGGTGAAGGCGAGACCAAGGATGGTGACGACGTGAACGGCGCGGACAACGCCGCCGACGAAAATCCCGGAGACAAGTCCGGCGAGGAGCCGACCAACGAGGGTCAGTCGAATCGTTCCGACGGCAGCGATGACGAGGAAAAAGTCCTCGGCTACAAACGCCCGAAAGCATTTTCAAAACGTGAGGCGCCGAAGATTTCGGCGAAGGACCTCGCGTATTAAGGAGTTCCCATGCTTCATTACCTTGGTCCACAGCTTGGAGGAGCCGGCCCGGTAGCGAGTGTTTTACCGCCCGCGATGCCTGGCAGTATCCCGGCGGGTGTGCCTGGCGCACCGTCTGCCGCCGCGCCTGCCCCGCCCGTCAACGTTCATGCCCCGCATCCGGCGATTCATCCGCATGGAGCGGCGCCGCATCCGATTCACGCACTGGCTGCGATTCTGCGTCACGCTGCCGGCGGCGCCGGACATTCTGGTCCGCCCCCGTTGCCGGAATACGGGACAACGACTCAGTCAAACGGGTCCGTTCTTCTGCATGTGAAAAATCCCGATGGCAGCCTCGGCCCCGTCGTGAAAGTGATTCCTCCGATTAAGACCGGCGCGCCTGCCGGCGGTCAACCCGGCTAAATATGGACAGACTCCTAGCTCGCCGCCTTGAGTCGGACAAGGATTTCCGCGCAAGGATGGTGAAGCTCGCCAAAGACTATTTGAAGGTCGGGCGGGATGCGCTTGCGTATTGGTCTTCCGATTTCGACATGGCGTATGACATCCTCTCGTGTTACACGCCCCTGAATAAAAAAGACATCGAGTCGATGGAGCGCGGGCACCCGAAGCGTTTCATTCTGCCGATGACGGCGACGCAAATCACCACGATGACGACTTACGTCGCCCAGGTGTTATTCGGCCAGGATTCTCCATGGAAGGTGGAAGGCCGACGTCCCGAGGACGATTTGCCGGCAGAGTTCATGAACCAACTGCTGCGGTGGAATGCCGAGCAGCAGCCGACATATTTGCTCGGCTATCTCTGGTGCCAGGATGCGATTGCCGTTAACCGGGGAGTTTTTTACAACAGCTATGCCCCGATTTTCAAACCGAAGATTACGCACGTCGCGGTTCCCGACCCGGAGGACATTGACCCGGATACGAACCAGCCGCGCCCCTATATGCGGGCTCGCCGGATTAACGAAGTCGCCGCGCATTACTGCCGGATGGAAATCGTCAGTCCTTACGATTTCGTTTGCGACCCCGCGCTCCCGATGTGGCGCCTTCAGGAAATGCGTTTCTGCGGTCACCGCACGGTGATTCCCGTCGCCGAGTTGCGGCGCCGCTCAAAGCTCGACGAGGACGACCCCGCGTATGTGCTGCCGAGCGCAATCACCGAGTTGGTCGAAAAGGCGAAGAAGGGCATTGCCCAGGCCGACGCTGCGGTTCCTTCGATTCCTGGAGTTCTCGCCAATCCCGCCGAAATTCGGCTGAGCCGTTCCGCTTATGAGCGGACGCGCGCACTTCAGCCGACAGGCCAGGTTCAGGCCGATAAGAACGACACGGGCAACGTTGAGTGTTGGGAGTTGTGGGTGAAGCTCGTTCCGTCTGAGAATAAAATCTACGACGATGAAACCAGCACGACCGGCGGAGACCCGCTGACGACCAGCACGCCGGATGTCAACGGCGACCCGGTCATGTTCCAGCTTTTGATTTGCGGCGGTGACATCCTCCTGTCCCTGAACGAATCGACGTATCAGCACGGGATGTTCCCCTACACGGTCGGCGAGGGCCGGCCAAACGCGCACTTCCAGTTTTCACCCGGCTGGGTCTCGATTCTGAAGGGCATCCAGGATTATGTTGACTGGCTGAAGAACCGGCACAAGGAAGCTCTCTCGCGGACGGTCGGCAACATTTTTGTTTACGACCCCGCGTGCGTGGACGTGAGCGATTTCATGAATCCCGAAAAAGAGGGATTGCTGATTGCTCTGAAGCCGGAATCCGCCGGCAAGAAGCTCGACGAAATTTTTAAGCAGATTCCCATCAAGGACCTCACGGAAAACTTTCTTGAGGAAGCGATGGAGTTTGTGAAGTTCGCGGAGAGCGTCACCGGTGCCGGCGCGCCCATGCAGGGCGTGATGGAAAGCGGCGACCAAAGCGCGACGCAATTTGCAGGCACTCAGCAAATGGGCGCCGGGCGTATGACTTCGATTGCGCGATTACTTTCGACCCAGGCCCTCGTTCCGCAAACGAAACAGATTGTCGGAAACTTCCAGCAGTTCCTCGACCAGGCGCAGGTTGTTCGATTCAAGCCGAGCGACCCGGCGAAAGTTCCACCTGACTTGCAGGATGCGGCGGCGGTCACACTCACGCGCGACACGATTGCCGGCGATTTTGAATTCATTGCACACGACGGAACGCTCCCGGGACCGGACGTGAAGCGCGTCGCGGCGATTACCCGGCTTCTCGAAGCCGCTCAGGGATTCCCGACCATGTTTACGCCGGGCGTGCCTGGCAACTTCGATGTCAAACGGTTATTGCTCGACGGCGCGAAGGCCAGTGGGCTCGACCCGTCGAATTATATCATCCAGGGTCCGCCGGCTCCTCCTGGAGGTCCTCCAGGTATGCCGCTCGCCCCGCCGATGTTACCGCCGGTTGCGCCTGCCGCGCCGGCTGGTTTAGGCCGGCCAGGCCCGAAGCCTGCCGCTCCAATTTTACCCGGCTTACTGCCGCCGTCGCTACCTCGTGTCGCGGCGCCGCAGCCCAAGCCGACCAACAGCTAAAATTTTGTTGACACTCCTTTATTAACCTCATAGGATGAGAACGTAATAAATGGCGGTGAATCCAATAGGAGTTGACCCAAAGAATCTCCGTTTCGATTTCAATCCCGAGTGGGCGAGTTTTCGAGATGGTAGGATTCGCAAGTTTTTAAGTTGCTGGCTGGAGATGCGAATAGCGCGTCTTCAGTTGGCGCTCGAAAACGTAAAGCCCGAGGACCTCTTGAAAGTCCAGGGCGGCATCGCGGAGCTAAAGGTGGCGCGCGACCTGGTCAACTGTCCTTTTGCGAATGAGCCGCTCAAGGAAGTCATCACGTTTCTGGAAAA
>Ga0335069_10015842_pt1 | contig 10534 bp, 8 predicted proteins | sample Lox_Sample_11_FD_206714 | JGI IMG/M metagenome (GOLD analysis project Ga0335069, IMG submission 206714) | Soil microbial communities from Loxahatchee National Wildlife Refuge, Florida, United States - Lox_Sample_1.1 | ecosystem: Environmental > Terrestrial > Soil > Wetlands | place: USA: Florida...
TGCGGCGTCACCGCTTGCACATAGTTTACGCTCCGGGCCGCCAACGCGTCGAGGCATGGTGTGCGCGCGTTGGGATCGCCGGCATAGCCCGTCGCCTGCGCCCGCCATTGCGTCGTCACAATCCAGAGGATGTTGGGCCGGTTCGCCATTCGTCCGGCAAGCTTGGCGATCATCCTGTGAAGCACACGCCCGTTTTTACGGAGCCCCGGCCGTGCCCGGTTGCGATCCGCCGCATCCTGATCATGGTCTCCGCCGCCATGATCGATTTTCTTTCCGATTCTCCCGTCGTCGAGTTCCCGTCATCCGCCGTCCCGCCGCGAGTGCCGCCCGACGAATCGCTGCTCGACGCCTATTCCGACGCCGTGAGCCGGGCGGTCGAACTCGCCGGCCCGGCCGTTCTTCACCTGGAAGTGCAGTCCCGATCGACTGATCGTGGCGCCGACGGCGATGGCGTTGGCAGCGGCTCCGGGTTTTTCCTCTCTCCCGATGGCTACGCCCTGACCAACAGTCATGTCGTGCGCGGCGCCACCACGATCCGCGTCGCGCTGGCCGACGGCCGTCGTCTCGAGGCTGACCTGGTCGGCGACGATCCGGACACCGACCTCGCGGTCATCCGCGTCACCGCCAGCGATCTGGCGCATCTCGCCCTGGGCGACTCCGACCGTGTGCGGCCGGGCCACATCGCCATCGCGCTCGGCAGTCCGATGGGGTTCCAGCAGACGGTGACGGCCGGCATCGTCAGCGGTCTCGGCCGCGCGCTGCACGCCAGCTCCGGCCGCCTCATCGACAACATCATTCAAACCGATGCGGCGCTCAATCCGGGCAACTCCGGCGGCCCGCTGATCAACACCCGCGGCGAGGTCATCGGCGTCAACACCGCCATCATCCGCCCGGCGCAGGGCATCTGTTTCGCGATTGCGAGCAATCTCGCCCGCTGGGTCGCCGGTTGGCTGATCAAGGAGGGCCGCATCCGCCGCAGTTATCTTGGTGTCGGCGGACAAACCGTGCCGTTGCTCCGCGCCTTGGTGCGGGCCTACCGCCTGCCCGCCGCCTCCGGCGTGCTCGTCGCACACGTCGCGCCGGGCAGCCCCGCCGCCACCGCCGGCCTGCGTGAGGGCGACATCATCCTGGCGCTCGACACCACGTCCGTGCCCGACGTCAATGCCCTGCACAAGCTTCTCACTGCCGAACGCATCGACCGGCCGGCCACGCTCGCCGTGCTGCGCCATACGGAACGGCTGGCCCTGACCGTGACCCCGCGCGAAATGCCCGGCGCCTGAGGACCGCCAGCGCCCGTCGGCAGGACCGCAGTGTCGCCCTCAAACCGGTCCTGCCCTGCTCATCACCTTTGACTTGGAGGCGGGGACCGCGAAACTCCCCGGGTCATGCCTGAACCCCATCTTGTCCAACCGAGCGACCTGATCGAAATCCACCTGCCGGATGGCCGCACGCTGCAGGGCCCGCGCGGAGCCAGCGCGGCAAGTTTGCTCCAGCCCATCGCCGCCGATCTGCCGGCGCCTCTCGTTGGAGCCGTGGTCAACGGCGAACTGCATGAGCTGACCTATCTCATCGGCATCGAATCGCACGTCCAACCGGTGACGATGGCGGACGCGGACGGCGCACGCATCTACCGTCGGTCCCTGACGTTTCTCCTCGAGGCGGCCTTCTCCAATCTGTTTCCCAAGGCCTCCTTGTTCATCGACCATTCCCTCTCTTCCGGCGGTTATTACTGCCAGGTGCGCGAGCGGGCGCCATTCGCGCCCGAAGAACTGAAGAACCTGGAGTCGGAAATGCGACGCCTGGTCGCACAGGATTTGCCCTTTAGCGGACGCGACGCCCCGGTCGAGGAGGCGGTCACCTATTTCGAGAGCCACAACTACCTGGACAAGGCCCGGCTGATGCGGCACCGCCGCAAGCCCACCGTCTCGCTCTACCGCCTGGGCAACTATGTCGATTATCACCATGGCTACATGGTGCCCTCCTCCGGGTACCTGAAATGGTTCGAACTCGTGACGACCAACGGCGGCTTTTCCCTTCGGTTCCCGCGCCGGCACGCCCCGACTGCGCTCGCGCCGATGGTCGAGTACCCGAAGCTGCTTGCCGCCTTTCGCCAGTATGGCGACTGGCTGGAGCGCCTCGGAATCGAAAGCGTGGGTGCGCTGGACGATGCCATCCAGGCCGGCCGCAGCCGCGAGATCCTCCTGGTCTCGGAAGCATTGCACGAACAGCACATCGCCGCGATCGCGCGCCAGATCGCCGAGCGCCGGGACCAGGCGCGGCTGGTCCTGATCTCCGGCCCTTCCTCCTCGGGCAAAACCACCTTCTCCCGCCGCCTCGCGGTGCAGTTGCTGGCGCTGGGACTCTCGCCTTTCGCCCTCGAGCTGGACAACTATTTTATCGAGCGCGAAAAGACGCCCCGAGATGCCAATGGCCAGTTGGACTACGAGACCATCGACGCGCTTGATCTGGTGCAACTGGGCGATCACTTGCAGCTCCTGCTCAACAGCGAGGAAGTGCAGCTGCCGCGCTACAGTTTCCAAGATGGCAAGCAAATGGCGGGTGATGTGGTGCGCCTGCGTCCGGACCAGTTGATCATCCTGGAAGGCATCCACGGATTGAACCCCCGCCTCATCCCCGCGACTCTGACGGCGCAATCGTTCAAGATCTACGCCTCGGCCCTAACCCAGCTCAACCTCGACCGCCATAACCGCGTCTCCACGACCGATACCAGGCTTATCCGTCGCATCGTGCGGGATGCGCGCGATCGCGGCTACAGTGCCGCCCAGACCATCAACCGGTGGGAATCGGTGCGGCGCGGCGAGAAACGTCATATTTTCCCCTACCAGGAAAATGCCGACGTGATGTTCAATTCCGCGCTGGCCTATGAACTCTCCGTACTGCGTCCACTGGCGGAGCCGCTCCTGCGTCAAGTCGCGCACAGCACCCCGGAATTTGTGGAGACCCGGCGCTTGCTGGCATTTTTGGAGTGGTTTCTGCCCATCGATACCGAATGGGTCCCCGATAATTCCATACTGCGGGAATTCATCGGCGGCTCGATCCTGAAGGACTTCAAAGTCTGGGGCTCCTGAACGACGGGGGTGGCTTCTGAACAAGATAGGTAAGGGCGCAGCAAGGCTGCGCCCCTGCTAGATTGTGCCCCTGCAAAACCCCAGATCCTAGCCAATCGACCTCATGGCACGACGCTTTACAGATGTAAGAATTTATATTACAAATGATTGAATCAATTCCTGTGGATTCTTTGGAATTATTCTAATTCTCACTTGAAACCCAGTCCCAATCCTATTTACTCCTCTATTCTTCGATGGTTTCAGACTCTCAAACTTCTTCGCTTACTCAGAAGCTCACCGATAGTGGTTTGCGCGCAACGTCTCAGCGCGAGATTGTCTATCAGGTGCTTCTGAATCAACGCGATCATCCTTCAGTCGACGAGGTTTTTTCGCGCGTGAAAGTCCTCATGCCGACCATCTCTTTGGCCACGGTTTATAACTGCCTCGACGCCTTGGTCGGCTGCGGGCTGGTCAAGCAGGTTAATTTCGAACGCGGCGCCTCTCGGTACTGCCCCAACCTCCAAGATCATGCTCATTTTCACGACGATGCCACTGGCCGTATCGTCGATATCGACCTGCCCGCCGACGTTCTGGAGCAGCTTCGCCGTCTCCTCCCCCCCGGCTACCAAGCTGGCACGATCGAGCTCAACTTCCGCGGCCACGCCGCCCCCTGACGACCCGAATTTTCCCCCTCATTCCCTCACTCCCTTTTCCGCTTCCTTCCCACTTTCACCCTCACTTTCCCTTTCACTCCTCACATGTCCGCCATCGAAATCAAAGACCTCCACATCGCCCTCACTGAGAGCCCTGACAAAGCTATCGTCAAAGGCCTCTCCCTCACCATCCGGCAGGGTGAAGTCCACGCCATCATGGGGCCCAACGGCACCGGCAAGTCGACCCTCGCCAAAGCGATCGCCGGCCACCCCGATTACACCGTGACCTCCGGCGACGTGCTGATCGATGGCCAATCGATCCTCGCCATGGAGGCCGACGAACGCGCCCGCGCCGGCATCTTCCTCGCCTTCCAATACCCGAGCGAAATCCCCGGTGTGACCATTGCCAACTTCCTCCGCGCCGCGCTGCAGGCCCGGCTCGCCGACGGTGAGGAACTCGACGCCTCTACCTACTACAAACGCCTCTACGAGAAGATGGACTCCTTGAAGATCGACCGGAAATTCACCTCCCGGGCGGTCAACGACGGTTTCTCGGGCGGCGAGAAGAAACGCTGCGAAATCCTCCAGCTGGCGATGCTCCAGCCCAAATTCGCGTTCATGGACGAAACCGACTCCGGCCTCGACATCGACGCACTCCGCATCGTGGCCGAGGGCGTCGAACGCCTGCGCGGCCCCAACCTCGGCGTGCTGCTCATCACCCACTATCAGCGTCTCCTCAATTACATCGTGCCCGACTACGTCCACGTAATGTGGGACGGCGCCATCGTGAAGAGCGGCGACAAAAATCTCGCCCTCGAACTCGAGGCCAAGGGCTATGCCTGGGTGAAAAAAGAACTCGTCCCCGCCTGACCCTGGCCCGCCCGGCTATCGAAATCGCCAATCTAAAACCGAAAATTCCATGAAGCCTCCCTCTGAACTTGAGGCCCCGCCCGCCACCCCGGCCGCCCCCGTCGCCGACGCCGAGAATCCTTTTGCCGGCATCGACCAGTCCGCCGGCGATTTCAGCTATGATGTGAAGTACGACTTCGACGCGGGCGCCGGCCTGTCTGCCAAGACCATCGACTACATCTCGGCGGTGAAGAAGGAGGCGCCGTGGATTCGTGAGTTCCGCCAGAACGCGCTCAAGGTCTTCGAATCGAAGCCGCTCCCCACGCACTGGGCCACGCGCGATCTTGAAACCATCGATTTTTCGAAGATCCGCTATTATCTGGCGCAGGGCCAGAAACCCAAGCGCACCTGGGACGAGGTGCCCGACGACATCAAGCGCACGTTCGAGCGCCTCGGTGTCCCCGAGCAGGAGCGCAAATTCCTCGCCGGCGTCGAGGCCCAGTTCGACAGCGAGGCCGCCTACTCCAACATCAAGGAGCTCGTGGCCAAGCAGGGTGTGATCTTCATGAACTCGACCGCGGCCCTGCGCGAACACCCGGACGTCTTCCGCAAATGGTTCGGCAAGGTCATCCCGACGGGGGACAACAAGTTCTCCGCGCTCAACAGCGCCGTGTTCTCTGGAGGCTCGTTCATCTACGTGCCGCCCGGCGTGAAGGTCGCCCATCCGCTCCAGGCCTACTTCCGCATCAACGCCGAAAACTTCGGCCAGTTCGAGCGCACCCTCATCATCTGCGACGAGGGCAGCGAACTTACCTACATGGAAGGCTGCACCGCGCCGAAATTTTCCACCACCACGCTGCACAGCGCTGTGGTCGAGCTCGTCGCGCTCAAGGGCGCCAAGATCCAGTACATCACCGTCCAGAATTGGGCGGCCAACGTCTTCAACCTCGTCACCAAGCGCGGCCTCGCCCACGAGGAGGCCGAAATCAAGTGGATCGACTGCAACATCGGCTCGCGCCTCACGATGAAATATCCCGGCGTCGTGCTCAAAGGTCGCAAGGCCCGCGGCGAGGTCCTGTCCATCGCGCTCGCCAACGACGGCCAGCACCAGGACACCGGCGCCAAGATGATCCATGCCGCCGACGAGACGTCGTCCAACATCATCGCCAAGTCCATTTCGGTCGGCCAGGGCCGCAGCACCTACCGCGGCGTCGTGCACATCCCGAAGCACCTGCAGGGCTGCAAAAACAACACCGAGTGCGACGCCCTCCTCATCAACACCAACTCGCGGACCGACACCTACCCGGCCATCAGCGTCCGCGGCCAGCGGCACGCGGCGCAGCACGAGGCCAGCGTCTCGAAGGTCAGCGACGAGATGATCTTCTACATGAAATCGCGCGGCCTCACCGAGGCGCAGGCCATGAGCCTCGCCGTAAACGGTTTCGTCAACGACCTCGTGCGCCAGTTCCCGATGGAATACTCCGTCGAGCTCAAGCGCCTCATCGATCTCGAAATGGAGGGCAGCGTCGGCTGATCCCATTGCGAATCGGCGATACCGGATTGCGGATAGCGAATCCGCCACCGCCGCCGATCCTACCCGCAATCCCCAATCCGAAATCCGCAATTCTTCATGTCCGCCCTTCCCGACACCCTCCCTGCCTTGCCCAACGGCAGCTTCACGACCGATCTTTTCGCGGCGCATCTCGCCACGCAGTCCGATCTGCCCGCCTGGTGGCTCGAGGCCAAGAAGGCCGCGTGGAACCAGTTCCTTGCGCTCCCGCTGCCCAAGCGCACCGACGAGCTCTGGCGCTTCAGCAACCTCGCTGGCGTGAAGCTCGACGGCTTCACCCTGCCCGCCGCGGTCCGCCCGGGCGATTATCAGGGCGCCAGCCTCGGGTTCACGCCTACGGCCCAGCTCGTCTTCGCCAACAACGCCCTTGTGCATCGCATACCGCTCGCACCCGCCCTGGCCGCCCGCGGCGTGATCGTCGAGCCGTTGCATTACGCGCTGCAGCATCACGGCGAACTGGTCCGCCGCCATCTCAACGCGCAGCACACCAACCTGGGCGCCGAGAAATTCCGGGCCTTGCACACGGCCCTCGTGCGTGACGGTGTCTTCGTTTACCTGCCGCCGGGCGTCGAGCTCGCCGACCCCATCGCGATCTTCCACCACGCCGCCGGCGACGGCGCGTCCGTCTTTCCGCATACGCTCGTCGTGGCCGAGGACAACGCCCGCGCCACCGTTGTCGAGGTTTTCGGTTCGCTTGAGGCCGACGCCCCGCAGTTCGCCTCCGGCGTCAACGATCTCTACGCCGGCCCCGGCGCGCAGCTCACCTACATCGCCGCGCAGGCGTGGTCGTCCGCCACCCTCTCCTTCCAGCACAACGCCCTCACCGCCCAGCGCGACGCGCGCCTCCTCACGCTCAACCTTCACCTCGGCGGCCGCCAGGCGCGCCACGAGTCGCACAGCCGGCTGCAAGGCCCCGGCGCCCACAGCGAGATGCTGGCCCTGACCGTCGCGCAGGGTACGCAGGAGTTCGACCAGCGCACCTTCCAATCGCACCAGGTGCCGCACACCAGCTCCAATCTTCTCTACAAAAACGTGCTGCTCGACCAGGCGCGCACGATTTTCTCGGGCCTGATCGTCGTCGAACCCGACGCCCAGAAGACCGACGCCTATCAAAGCAATCGCAATCTCATGCTGAGCGACGAGGCCGAGGCCAATTCCCTGCCCGGACTCGAGATTCAGGCCAACGATGTCCGTTGCACCCACGGCGCCGCCACCAGTCGCATCGATCCGGAACAGGAATTCTATCTCCTCTCTCGCGGCATCCGCAAAGAACAGGCCGACGAGCTGCTCGTCTTCGGCTTCTTCGAGGAAGTGCTCGGCCGGATCGAACACGAAGGCTTGCACGACGCCCTCCGCGCGCTGATCAAATCGAAGCTGAAAAAGTGATTCGGACACCCACAAAGTACCGCGGCCGCATGAAACTGTTTTCCCTTTCGTGTCTTTCGTGTGTTTCGTGGTGAACCCTCTGTGCTCATGCAACGCGAACGCACCCTCTCCCGCGACGTCTCCGCGACCCAGATTCCGGCCGGCACCAGGCAAACGCTGACCGCCGGCACGATTGTCTTCATCCACCAGACGCTCGGCGGCAGTTACACGGTGCAGACCGATTTCGGCCTCTTTCGGATCGACAATCAGGATGCCGACGCAATCGGCGAGCAGGTGCTCGATGCTGCGATCAAGTCCTCGACCCTGACCGACGGAGCACCCGACCCGGAGACCATCTGGGATCAGCTCCGCAAGGTTTTCGACCCCGAGATTCCGGTCAACATCGTCGACCTCGGCCTCGTTTACTCGATGGACGTGGAGAAGCTGCCCGATAACGGCGGTTTCAAAGTCGACGTGGCGATGACCCTGACCGCGCCCGGCTGCGGCATGGGTCCGGCGATCGCCGAGGATGCCAAAAGCAAGATCATGCTCGTGCCCGGCGTCGCCACGGCCGATGTGCGTGTCGTCTGGGATCCGCCATGGACGCAGTCGATGATCAGCGATGAGGGCAAGATGAAGCTCGGCCTGATCTGACGCCCGGAAACGCTGTTTGACACCGAGGGCGCAGAGGCAAGCAGGAGGGGCACAGAGCTCTGCATCGAAGCAAACGCGACTTCGGTGTTCATTCGGCAGTTGAAACCCGACCTTTCGAGACCCGGTTTCCAAGCCTTTCTCTGTGAACTCCGGTTTGTGCTCCGTGGCCTCTGTGACGAGATCGATCTGCGAAATTTAAGATGCTGTCTGTGGCCGCGAGCGTGCGCGAGTGGACCGACTACTTCGCCGAGCCGCACTTCGCCCGCGACCGCGGGGCCAGTTTGCGCAGCAAGTCGGGAAAGGCTTCGCGCAGGGGCGAGGTGGCCAGGTATTCCGCCGCCTCCGGCTTGTTGCCGCGCGAGCAAAGCCCCGCGTAGACATGCAGCTCGAACTGTACGCGGAGCTGGTCGTGTTCCCGCTTGAGCCCGAGGGCGTCGAGCAGAAATAACAGTGCCTCGACGGTCGAAAACTTGCCCTCGCCGTGTTGCGCGCGCAGCCAATAGCGGCTCGTCCCGGCCATGGGCAGATTGACCTTTCGCCCCCACCCCTCGATCTGTCGCATCATCTCCGAGGCCTGCGGCCAGTTGCCATCGAGGAGCAGGACCTGCAGGTCCGACGGTCGTTCGACGGCCGGCATGGGCTCGCCCGACGGGTGGAGAATCCAGAGGGTCTTGCCCGGTTGCACGATCGCCGGCCGGTCGAGCGGCCTTTCACGCCGGTAAATATGCTGCCCCACGGTCGGTATCACGCGATGGATCAGATGTCCGGTGCTGCTGGGCCGGTAGGTTTCCATGTGATGCATGAGGACATCCACCTTGACCGGACAATCGATCTCCCGGAATCCGTCGCAGATGCACCAGCGGAGCTGTTGCTGGCACCGTGCGCAACGCGGAGTCTGGTTGTGGACGACGCTTCTTCCCATGCCGTTGTGGGTGCGGCAATCCCCCGCGCACGTCAATCCGGAGTATGTCCGCCCCCTGCAAGCTCAACTGCGACCGAATTCCAAAAAACGGAAACCACGGATTTCACGGATCGGCACGGATTATCGATCTGCCAATCCGTGGATATCCGTGCGATCCGTGGTCATTCTGTTGCGATCGGGGGAGATCCTCCCAAGAACGAACCATTAACGGTCGTGTCGCGTCACTTTCGCCGGTTGGCGTCGGGCAAGGTGCCGGCTGATCAGCCGCTCATTCAGCACGAACAACGCCTCAAGGACGAAAAATACCACGGCGACGATCCCTCGCACAAATTCCTGCGCAACCTTGACTGCCATCGTGGACAGCAACGTCCCGACCCGGCCTGCTACCAGTCGCAGGCCGCCCGCAAGCAGCGAGGTTTTGACGGTGGGAATCGAGGTTTCCATGGCGAGTGAGAATGCAACCGACATGCCAACCACGCCTAGGTTCCTTTCCAATTACCTCTCAGTAAGTAAATCAAAAGGGCACATGTCTCTGCTCGCCATTGGCCGGGGAAGTTTCCCCGATTCTGGTCACCGCGCCGTGGACTATTCCCCAATTTCAAAAATCTTCACCGCTAATCCGGATGTTTACTGCAGCAAAGCCGCCACCAAATCATTTTACAGGAGGTAACAGAGCGAACAGAGAAATTGTACGAAGAAGCAGCCACTCCGCTCCGTTGTCTCCGTTTCCTCCTGTAAGGATTCCCGGTTTGGAATCGTCGCAAACTAGAACGCTCAGAACCGATATTGGCATACTTCACTGTGTCGCGGAGGGCTCGTCCCGTGAGTTCCCAAGCTTTACCTTAAATGCGAGCGCATACAAAAGTATGACCGCCAAGATGACTGACTACCAGATCTGCGCCTGAGAATCTGCCTCCATGCCGACCAAGACCCGCAGCGTCCTCGTCACCGGTGCATCCACCGGCATAGGTTACGATATCGCGCGCCAACTGGCGTCGCGGGGCTGGCGCGTGTTTGCCGGTGTGCGCCGGGAGACAGACGGGAGACGGGTGCAGGCACTTGCTCCTGGGCTCATTCAACCCATCCAGCTCGATGTTACGGATGCAGCCTCCATCTCCGCCGCGCGCGACTCGATCGAAGCTGCCGTGGGCGATGCCGGGATCGACGGCCTGGTCAACAACGCCGGCATCGTCGTGGCGGGTCCCGTGGAAACCGTGCCACTCGACGATTGGCGGCGGCAGTTCGAAACCAATGTCTTTGGATTGATCGGCGTCACCCAGGCGTTTCTCCCACTCCTGCGTCGCAGTCGGGGCCGTGTGGTGATGATCGGCTCGATCTCCGGAAAGATTTCATACCCCTTGCTCGGACCTTATGCCGCATCGAAATACGCCCTCGAAGCCGTCACGGATGCGCTTCGCCTGGAACTGATGCCCGACGGCATCTTCGTGACACT
>Ga0335069_10015844_pt1 | contig 10533 bp, 11 predicted proteins | sample Lox_Sample_11_FD_206714 | JGI IMG/M metagenome (GOLD analysis project Ga0335069, IMG submission 206714) | Soil microbial communities from Loxahatchee National Wildlife Refuge, Florida, United States - Lox_Sample_1.1 | ecosystem: Environmental > Terrestrial > Soil > Wetlands | place: USA...
CCCTTCACGTCGCCGACCTCGACCGTGTACCAGTTCTTCGCCATCTGATCCTCGACGGTGCCGCCGTAGGCGACGATGTTCGTCCCGTGCTCGGAGAAGGTGCGGGCGACGTCCTCGAGCAGGCGCGGGCGGTCCCACGAGTCCACGGCGATCTGCACGCGGAAGCTCGTCGAGCCGTGCTCGTCCCACTCGACCGGGGTGAACCGCTCGGGATTCCGCATCAGCGCCTTCGCGTTCGGGCAGTCGGAGCGATGGATCGTGATCCCCTTGCCCATCGAGATGTAGCCGAGGATCTTGTCGCCGGGGACCGGCGTGCAGCACTTCGCGATCCGGACGAGCACGTCCTCGACGCCCTTGACCGTGATGCCGAGGTTGTCGCTGCCGACCGTCGCCTTCGGCTTCTTGAGGACGATCGGGTCGCTCTCGGTGACCTCCTCGGTCTTCAGCCGCTGGAGCACCTTCTTGACGATCTGGCCGGACGAGAGCTTCCCCGACCCGAGCGCGAGGTAGAAGTCCTCGGCCTTGCGGTAGCCGCTGTCGCGGATCACCTGCGCGAGCACGGCCGAGCCCGCCAGCTTCTTGTACGGCAAGTTCTGCCCCTTCAGCGCGTTCTCGAGCGTGTCACGGCCCTTCTGCTCGGTGTCCTCGCGGCTCTCCCGCGAGTACCACTGGCGGATCTTGTTGCGGGCGCGGGACGAGGCCGCCAGGTTCACCCAGTCGCGCGAGGGCCCGCGCCCGGCCTTCGAGGTGAGGATCTCGACCCTGTCGCCGCTCTTCAGCCGGTAGTGGAGCGGCACGATCCGCCCGTTCACCTTCGCGCCGACGGTGCGGTGGCCGACGTCGGTGTGGACCGCGTAGGCGAAGTCGATCGGGGTCGCGCCCGCCGGCAGCGTCTTGACCGAGCCCTTCGGCGTGAACACGAAGACCTCGTCCTCGAAGAGGTCGGTTCTGAACGACTTCATGAACTCGCTCGGATCGGACTCGTCCTGGCCCGTGTCCATGAGCTGGCCGACCCAGGCGAGCCACTCCTCGTCGGCCTTCGCGGACTTCGCGCCGCCCTTGTAGCGCCAGTGCGCGGCGACGCCGAGCTCGGCGGTCTCGTGCATCTCGCGGGTGCGGACCTGGATCTCGAGCGGCCGGCCCTCGGGCCCGATCACCGTCGTGTGGAGCGAGCGGTAGCCGTTCAGCTTCGGCATCGCGACGAGGTCCTTGAACCGCCCCGGCATCGGCTTCCAGAGCGAGTGGATCAGCCCGAGCGCGCCGTAGCAGTCCCGCGTTCCCTCGTCGCCGGAGCGCTCCACGATCACCCGCATCGCGGTGAGGTCGTAGATCTCGTTGAACTCGCGGCCCTTCTTGGCCATCTTGTCGTAGATCGAGTAGAAGTGCTTCGCGCGCCCCGAGATCTCGGCCGGGATGTCGACCTTCTCGAGCTCGTGGCGCAGCACCGCTGCGGCGGCCTCGACGTGCTCCTCGCGGTCGGTGCGGCGCTCGCTGACCATCCGGCGGATCTCCTCGAACTTGCGAGGGTGGAGGGTCTGGAACGCGAGGTCCTCGAGCTCCCACTTCAGCTGGTGGATGCCGAGCCTGTGCGCGAGCGGCGCGTAGATCTCGAGGGTCTCCTTCGCCTTCTGCACCTGCTTCTGCTTGCCCAGGTACTCGATCGTGCGCATGTTGTGGAGCCTGTCGGCGAGCTTGATCAGGATCACCCGCACGTCCTCGGCCATCGCGACGATCATCTTCCGGTAGTTCTCGGCCTCGGCCTGCTCGCGGCTCTGGAACTGGATCCGCGTCAGCTTCGTGACGCCCTCGACCAGGTGGGCGATCTCGTCGCCGAACTCGTTGCGCACCTCCTCGATGTCGGAGTCGGTGTCCTCGACGACGTCGTGGAGGAGCGCGGCGGCGATCGTCTGCTCGTCGAGATGGAGACCCGCGCAGATCTTCGCCACGCCCCAGGGGTGGTGGATGAAGTCCTCGCCAGAGCGGCGCTGCTGGCCCTCGTGCGCGCGCTCCGAGTACGCGAAGGCGCGGGCGAGGAGGTCGCGGTCGACGTCCGGCGTGTACGCGGCGACGTCCGCCAGCAGCTCGTCGACGAGGTCCTGATGCTTCCCGGATGTCTGCACGAGAGCCATGTGATCAGTGTAGTGCCCTATTCGGGCCTCACAGTCTCAAGAGGATTGGACGCCGCGCCGATGAATTTGTCTGTCCCATGCGCAGGTTTCGACGCAGGAAGCAGATCTCCGAGCTGGCCCGGCTGCTCGCCGCGCTGGAGGCACTCTCCGCCGAGCGGCGGCCGCCTCTGCAGCGCCGGTCGAACGTGACGCGGCTCTCCGTCAGCCGCTGACTAGGCGGCCGCGGCGAGCGGCGGCTCTTCACGGGCGAGCAGCGCGCGGAAGGTCGGGGACTCGAGGAGACTCCGCTTCGCGGCGGTTCCCGGCTCGAGCTCGAGCTCGGCGAAGATCGCCTCGGCCTCGGGCGTGCGCGGCGCCTCGCCCTTCCACTGCGCGGCCAGCCGTGCGCGGAGCTCCTCCATCCGCTCGTCCTCGTCGAAGACGCGCTTGACGACGAGCTCCGGGGCGACGGTGCCGTTCCAGTGGTTCTCCTGCAGCCGGAACGCGATGTCGTAGCGGCCGATCCGGCGCAGCCGGTCGAGCTGGCCGCCCTGGCCGAACCCGATCGCCGAGCCGCCGTCACGTCCGCCCTGGCGGACCCGGAAGCGGAGATGCTTGCCCTCGCCGACGGTCGAAAGGTCGGTCAGCTCGCAGCCGGACGCGAGCAGCGTCACCGCCGGGTTTCCGAGCCCGAACGGCGCCATCCGCTCGAGCTCCGCCGCGAGCTCGAGGGTGAGAGCCGAGGCGGGCACGATCGCGTCGATGCGCGTCAGCGGGGTGAGATCCTCCTCGCCCAGCGTCTGCTCGGCGTGCGCGGCGAACGCGGCGGCGAACTCCTCGACCCGTTCGGGGCGGATCGAGAGCCCGGCGGCGGCCCGGTGGCCGCCGAAGCGCTCCAGGTACTCGCTGCAGGCCGAGAGCGCGCCGTGGAGGTCGAACGAGGTGGTCGAGCGGCCGGAGCCCTTCCAGGCGTCCTCGCCGCCCGCGATCAGCACGACGGGGCGGTTGTAGCGCTCCACGAGGCGCGAGGCGACGATTCCGATCACGCCCTCGTGCCAGTCCGCGGAGGCGACGACGTAGCCCTTCCGGCGCCGCCACGGCTCGGGCCAGGACTCGATCTGGGCGATCGCGTCGCGGCGGATCCGCTCCTCGACCATCTGCCGGTCCCGGTTGAGCGTCTCGAGCTCGGCGGCGAGCCGCCGGGCGTCGTCGACGTCGTCGGTGAGGAGCAGCTCGAGCGCGGCGCGCGGATGGCCGAGCCGGCCCGCGGCGTTGATCCGGGGCGCGAGCCGGAACCCGACCGCGCCGGCGTCGACCGCCGCGGCATCCACCCCGGCGGTGCGCATCAGGGCCTGGAGTCCGCGCTTCTGCGTGCTCTGCAGCGCCCGCAGGCCCGCGATCGCGAGGGCGCGGTTCTCGTCCACGAGCGGGACGACGTCGGCGATCGTCGCGAGCGCGACGAGGTCGAGATGGCGGTCGAGAAACGGCGCGTCGGCCCCGAGCAGCGCCTGGGCGAGCTTGTAGACGACGCCGGTGCCGCAGAGCTCGGGGAACGGATAGCCGGAGGGCCGGGTCGCGACGATCGGGCAGTCCGGGAGCGTCTCACCGGGCCGGTGGTGGTCGGTGACGACGACCTCGAGCCCGTTCGCCTTCGCGGCGGCCACCTCGGCGACGGCGGTGATGCCGCAGTCGACCGTGACGACGAGCCCGCAGCCCTCGGCCGCGAGCCGGTCGAGCGTGGCGGCGGAGACGCCGTAGCCCTCGTCGAAGCGGCTCGGCAGGTGCCACTCGACCTCGGCCCCGAGCTCGCGGAACGCCATCACGGCGAGGGTGGTCGCGCAGATCCCGTCGACGTCGTAGTCGCCGTGGACGCAGATCCGCTTCCCCGGCGCGACGGCGGCGCGGATCGTCTCGCAGGCAACGGCCATGTCGCCGAGCAGGAACGGATCGTGGCCCGGCAGGGCGCCCTCGAGGAACGTGCGCGCGGCCTCCGGGTCGCCGTAGCCGCGGCGCGCGAGCACGCTCGCGGTCACCTCGGAGACGCCGAGCGCCTCCGCGAGCGCGCGCGCCTCGTGAGGCGGGCAGGGATCGATCGTCCAGCTTCCGAGCACGGGACCGAGGATAGGTCCGGGGCCGGACGGCGCGGAACGACTGAGCTAGTGTTGCGAGAGCTTTGGCCAAGCGCGGCGCGATCACCTTCGTCGTCCATCTCCTGATCGGGATCGTCGGAGCGCTGGTCGTCGCGCTGATCTGGGCCGAGCTGCACGGCGGCACGCTCGCCCAGAGCCTCGCGGCCGGCTGCTACGCGGTCGGCGCCCTCGTGCTCCTGATGGGTGCGCTCGGAGTCGGAGGGATGTCGCCGTCGGGCGGGCTGATCGAGACGTCGGGGCGGATTCCCGGTCTGAAGGCGTACACGCAGGTGTCGCCGGGGGCCAACTCGATCAGCATGACGGCGGTCCTGCTCCTCGTCGGCTGCGCGCTGATCGGCATCGGCATCGCCATCCAGCTCGCGTGACGAACGCACTGCGCGCCCAGTTCATGCTCGACCCCGAGGTCGTGTTCCTCAACCACGGCTCGTACGGCGCCTGCCCGCACGTGGTGTTCGACCGCTACCAGGCCTGGCAGGCCGAGCTGGAGCGCCAGCCGGTCGAGTTCCTGGGCCGCCGCCTCGAGGGGCTCCTCGCCGAGGCGCGGGCAGCCTTCGCCCGCCACGTCGGTGCCCGCACGGACGACCTCGTCTTCGTCGAGAACACGACCGCCGGAATCAACGTCGCCGCGCGCGCTCTCGACCTCCGGCCCGGCGACGAGGTGCTCTCCACCGACCTCGAGTACGGGGCCCTGAACTACATGTGGGAGCGGCTGTGCGCGCAGGCCGGCGCCCGCTACGTCCGCGCTCCGGTGCGCCTGCCGACCCCGGGGGCGGACGAGATCGCCGAAGCGGTCTGGGCGCATGCGGGACCCCGCACCAAGGCGGTCTTCGTCAGCCACCTGACCTCGGCGACGGCGCTCGTCCTGCCGGCCGCCGAGCTCTGCCGCCGGGCCCGGGAGGTCGGAGTCGTCTCGATCGTCGACGGAGCTCATGTCCCCGGCCAGCTGCCACTCGACCTCTCGTCGTTCGGAGCCGACGTCTACGTCGGCAACTGCCACAAGTGGCTCTGCGCACCCAAGGGCTCCGCATTCCTGTGGGTGCGGCCGGAGCTGCAGGAGTCGATCGAGGCGCTGGCGGTCGGCTGGGGCTTCGGCGAGGACTCGACGTTCCTCACCCGCAACGAGCGGCAGGGAACGCGGGATCCGGCCGCCTACCTCGCGGTTCCCGAGGCGATCCGCTGGCAGGCGGAGCACGGCTGGGACGAGGTTCGCGCGCGCTGCCATGGGCTCGCGCTAGCCGCCCGGGAGCGCCTCGCCGGGCTCACGGGGCTCGAGCCGCTCGCACCGCCGGAGCTGCTCGCCCAGATGGCGTCGGCGCCGCTGCCGGCAGGGCTCGACGCCGACGCGCTGAAGGCGCGCCTCTACGACGAGTTCCGGATCGAGGTCCCCGTGCTGGAACGCGGCGAGGAGCGGTTCCTGCGAGCGTCGTTCCAGGGCTACAACGACGAGGACGACCTCGACGCCCTGGTCGCCGCGCTCGAGCTACTCCTTCGGTAGCTGGATCCCGAGCACGGTCAGCCCGATCAGCAGCACCACGAGGCCGACCGCGATCCCGACCGCACGGCGCGGGTGCTCGAGCTCTCGCACCTGCTGCGCGGCGGTGCGCCCCCAGAAGATCGCGAGGCCCACGAGCGCGGCGGCCGCGAACACGATCACGGGCGCGAGAGCGATCGCGCGCTCGAGCGGGATCACGAGGATCCAGGCCGCGAAGAACACGAGCCCCACGGCGACCACCGCGGCGATGACCACCTTTCGTGTCACGAACGGCACTCTAGCCATCGCTATCCTGAGCCCGTGGTCGAGACCAACTACTCCTCGGGCGACGACTACGTGGTGGAGTTCCTGGGGTACAGGTTCGGCTTCAACCAGGCCGACTTCGAGCAGCGCGTGACGGCAGCCGCCGTCAAGCTCGGCTTCCTCGAGGGGAACGAGCTCGACGGCGACGAGACGGCCGACCTGGTCGAGCTCGCCGCGGACGGCCGCATCGACGAGCCGCGCAGCCCGCTCGGCCGCTACGTGGTTCGCCACTGGGAGCGGCTTTCCCTCATCGGCAACGAGTCGCTCGTCTACTGGCTGCGCAAGCTCGTGTTCCGCGGCGCGTGGCTCGACCACCGCGTCAAGGAGGGCCTGCTCGAGGTCGCCTGGGACGAGCAGGCCGCGGACTTCGCCTACAGCGACCCGCACGGCGGGCGGGCGCTGCTCGAGCTCGCGCCGGTGCCCTCCTGGAGCGAGCTCCAGTTCCGCCGATGAGGCGCCTCTGGCCGCTCGTGCCCGTGTACGTGGGCCTGCTGCTCTGGGTCGACCGCGGGGTGACGCTGCACCAGCAGTACGTGCTCGGCGCGCTCACCTGGATCGTGCTGATCGCGGCGGCCTGGACGCTCTCGCCGCAGCGGCGCGCGCAGGTCGCGGTGGTCGTGGCCGCCGCGACGGTCGGCGAGGTGACCGGCTCGCTGATCTGGGGCGTCTACCACTACCGGCTGGACAACCTGCCGCTCTTCGTGCCGCCCGCGCACGGGCTCGTGTACCTGACCGGGATCGCGCTCGCGGCCTCGCTGCGGCGGCACACGCGCGCGCTCGTCTGGGCCGCCGGCGTCGCGGCGGTCGCCTGGGGGATCGCCGGGCTCACCGTCCTGCCGCGCCTCGACGTCGCGGGCGCGCTCGGCGTGCCCCTGCTCTGCCTCTTCCTCTGGCGCTCGCGGGCGCGTGCGACGTATGCGGGCGTCTTCTTCGCGGTCGCCGCGCTCGAGCTGTACGGGACGGCGATCGGGACCTGGCACTGGGCGCGGGCCCTGCCCGGGCTCGGGATCGCGGACGGCAACCCCCCGTCCGGTGTCGCCTCGGGCTACGTCTGGTTCGACGTGACGGCGCTCCTCGTCGCGCCGTATCTCCTCAGAGCGGCCGCAACGCGCCGGAGGGTTGTGACCGTCGAAGGCACGTCGTGAAGCTTCTTCTCACCTCCGCCGGGATCAAGAACGCGAGCATCCACGACGCGCTGCTCGACCTCCTCGGCAAGCCGATTGCCGAGTGCGACGCCCTCTGCATCCCCACCGCGTCGTACGGGCACGCCCCGGACGGCATTCGAGGTGCGTGGAGGTTCATCGCCGGGCAAGCCACCACACCCATGTGCGAGCTGGGTTGGAAGTCCCTCGGAGTGCTGGAGCTCACCGCGCTGCCCAGTCTCGACGAAGAGGCCTGGGTACCCGCCGTCGAGGAGGCCGACGTCCTGCTGGTCAACGGCGGCGATGCGTTGTACCTGGCCCACCACATGCGGCGGTCGGGCCTGGCGGACCTCCGGCCTTCGCTCGAGAGCGTCTGGGTGGGGCTGAGCGCCGGGAGCATGGTGATGACACCCCGCATCGGCGAGGACTTCGTCTCCTGGAGGCCGCCCGCCGGCGGCGACGAGACGCTGGGAGTCGTCGGTTTCTCGATCTTCCCGCACGTGGATCACCCCGCTCTGCCGGAGAACACCATGGCCGCGGCAGAACGGTGGGCGGCCGGGCTCGGGGTCCCGGCGTACGCGATCGACGACGACACCGCCATCAGCGTCGTCGACGGCACCGTCGACGTCGTCTCCGAGGGACACTGGAGGCTGTTCGGCCCGTAGCCCGCCCGTCGGCCGCTCAGGACGGTGCGGGGAGCGCGAAGCCGAACCGCGGGTGCGGTGCCCCGGTCGCTGCGAGCGTGATCCTGCGCAGCGTGCCGACCGGAACGATCAGCTCCGTCACGATCCCCGCCTCGGGGTCGCCGTCCTCGTAGGGACGGAGCGTGACGAAGCCGAAGCCGGGCTCGGGCGAGAGAGAGCGGACGTGGAAGACGGCGCCGTCGTAGAGCTCGACCTCCATCGAGGCCTCCTCCACCCCGTGCTCCTCGGCGAAGCGCTGCACCTGCTTGTGGATCCGGTCGACGAAGTCCTCCATCGACGGCTGCTGGGCGCCGGGGATCCAGAGATCAGGCATCGCGTCCAGGATACGTGACGCGCCCGAACGGCCATTCGCGCTCGATCCACCCGCGGAAGGCCTGATACAGCTCGCCGTCGAGGTCGGCCGCCTCGCGCCGCACCCAGCACGTCGCGAGCGCGTCGAAGCCCGGCTCGTCCGTCGGGTAGATGTAGGCGCAGCCGAGCACGTGGCCGTCGTCGGCCGGGTCGACGACCGTGTAGGCGAACGAGCTCCGCCGCTGGAACTCCTTCTGGTGCCAGCCGAGGTCGACCAGGTTCTGCTCGAGCGTGAGGCCCGGCGCGCGGTCGCGGATCGCCTCGAAGTCGGCGACGACGTCGCGGACGGTGAGCATCCGCAGGCGGAAGCGGTCGGTCACGAGCCCAGCGGGCACCGCGAAGTCGTCCGGGACGAGCGTGGTCAAAAGAGCTGGTCGTCGGCGAGGGCCGGGGCGCCGATGTGGGCGCGGCCGAGCTTCGTCACGATCCGCCCGCGCGGAGTGCGCTGGATGAAGCCGAGCTGCAGGAGGTAGGGCTCGTAGACGTCCTCGACCGTGTCGGTCTCCTCGCCGAGCGCGACGGCCAGGGTCGAGAGGCCGACCGGCCCGCCGTCGAAGCGCTCGACGATCGCGCGCAGGAGCTCGCGGTCGATCCGCTCGAGCCCACCCTCGTCGACCTCGAGCAGCGTCAGCGCCTCGCGGGCGATCGGCGTCGTGATCGCCCCTGCGTGGCGCACCTCGGCGACGTCGCGGACCCGGCGCAGGATCCGGTTCGCGATCCGCGGGGTGCCGCGCGAGCGGCCGGCGATCTCGTCGGCGGCCTCGTCCTCGATCTCGACGCCGATGATGCGCGCCGAGCGGCGGACGATCGTCGCGAGCTCCGACGGCTCGTAGTAGTCGAGCCGGAACGTCATGCCGAAGCGGTCGCGGAGCGGCGTCGTCAGCAGGCCGGTTCGGGTGGTCGCGCCCACGAGCGTGAAGGTGGGCAGGTCGAGCGTGAGCGTGCGCGCCGCGGGGCCCTGGCCCACCACGATGTCGAGCCGGAAGTCCTCGAGGGCCGGGTACAGGATCTCCTCGATCGTCCGGTTCAGCCGGTGGATCTCGTCGACAAAGAGCACGTCGCGCTGCTCGAGACCGGTGAGGATCGCCGCCATGTCGCCCTTGCGCTCGAGCGCCGGCCCGGCGACGGTGCGGATCCCGGCGCCGAGCTCCTCGCGGATGATGAAGGCGAGGCTCGTCTTGCCGAGGCCCGGCGGGCCGACGAGGAGGACGTGGTCGAGCGCCTCGCCGCGGGCCTTCGCCGCCTGCAGCGCGATCGCGAGCTGCTCCTTGATCCGCTCCTGCCCGATGAAGTCGTCGAGGCAACGCGGGCGCAGCGAGCGGTCGAGCTCGTCCTCGTCTCCCTGCACGGCCGGCGCGAGGAACTGGGTGCTCACGCCGCCCTCCTCAGCGCGAGCCGGACGCGCTCCTCCGGCGGAAGCTCCGCGTCGACGGCGGCGAGCGCCTGCTCCGCCTCGACCACCGAGTAGCCGAGCTCGACGAGCGCCTCGCGCGCGACCAGGTGCTGGGCGGGCGCGGTTCCGGGGGCGGCGGTCTGCGGCATCCCGGCGGCGAGCTTCTCCTTCAGCTCCATCACGACGCGCTGCGCGATCTTCTTGCCGATCCCCGGGATCGCCTCGAAGCGTGCCGTGTCCTCGAGCGCGATCGCGCGGCGCAGCTCGTCGGGGCTCGAGCCGGAGACGATCGAGAGCGCCACCTTCGGGCCGATCCCCGAGACGGAGAGCAGCTGCTCGAACAGCTCGCGCTCGGACGGCTCCGCGAAGCCGTAGAGCTGGAGCGCGTCCTCGCGGACGTGGAGGTAGGTGTGCACGGTGAGCTCGCCGTCGCGCGCGCGCCCGAGCACGCTCTGGGTGGGCTGGACGAGGTAACCGACCCCGCCGACGTCGAGCACGAGCCCGCCCGGGCCCCTGCTCACGACCTGCCCGCGGAGCTGCGCGATCACCGGGCGACCATCCGCTGGAGCGGCGGCGCGAGCGCGTGGCAGATCGCAACCGCGAGCGCGTCGGCGGCGTGGTCGGGCCTGGGCAGCTCGTCGAGCGAGAGGATCGCCTTCACCATCTTCTGCACCTGCTCCTTGTCGGCGCGGCCGTAGCCGCAGACCGCCTGCTTCACGCTGGCGGGCGGATACTCCGTGCAGTCGATCTCAGCGTCGGCGCAGACGACGAGCACGGCTCCGCGCGCCTGTCCGACGGAGAGTGCGATGCGGGCGTCGGCGCCGACATACGACTCCTCGATTGCGACGGCATCCGGCTCGTGCTCCGCCAGCAGGGCGCGCACGCCGTCG
>Ga0335069_10015845_pt1 | contig 10533 bp, 9 predicted proteins | sample Lox_Sample_11_FD_206714 | JGI IMG/M metagenome (GOLD analysis project Ga0335069, IMG submission 206714) | Soil microbial communities from Loxahatchee National Wildlife Refuge, Florida, United States - Lox_Sample_1.1 | ecosystem: Environmental > Terrestrial > Soil > Wetlands | place: USA: Florida...
CCCCTACATGGACATCGTCACCAACATCATCATCTTCCTTTTGGCATCGGTGGTGAACCAGGTACCGCTGGGCACGGTCAACGTTTCGTCCCCAACCTTCGGGGGCGGCGGCGGTGGCGGCGCGGATGAGAAGCCGGCCCTCAACCTCACGGTAACCGTGGGCAACTCGGGCTTCACGCTGGCGGGCTCAGGCGGGGTCATGCCTCCCATCCCCAAGCTACCCGCCGGCGACTATGACTATTTCGCCCTGACCAGCAAGCTGACCGAGGTCAAGAACCAATTCAAGGACGAGACCAAGGCCACCTTCAACGCCGACGCCGGCACACCCTACGAGATCGTCATCAAGACCTTGGACGCCATGAGGGAGGACAAGGACGGGCATTTGCTCTTCCCTGACATCGTGTTCGCAGCGGGAATTTTGTGATGAGCGCTCAAGCCCTGCCCTCCGACCCCGTAGCAGCCCGCCTGAAGGGCAAGAAGGCAATCCGCGCCTACGCACGCAAGCTGGCCGAGCCCGAGGATATCAGCGGTCTGAACATCACCCCGATGATGGACATGATGACCATCATCCTGGTGTTTCTGCTCAAGACCTTCACCTCCTCGGCCCTACTGGTCAGTCAAGACCAGAATCTGATGTTGCCGTCGTCCAACACGCGGCTCAATGCCAAGCAGGCGATTGCAGTCACCGTCACCAAGCGCGTGGTATTGGTCGATGGCGAGCCGGTCGCTCCCATCAACAGCGGAAAGATCGATCCGGCCCTCAAGCGCGATGGCGACAACGGCTACTACATCACGCCCCTGGTCGAGATGTTGAGTCGGGTGGCGCGCAAGGAAAAGAAGGTGGCGGAGATGACCGGGCAGAAGTTCGACGGCGAGCTGACCATCGTGGCGGATCGACACACGCCCTACCGTCTCCTGACCGAGATCCTTTACTCCTGCGGCCAAGCCGAATACGCCAACTACCGGCTGCTGATACTGAAGAGTCGCGAGTAGCGCGCGTCCGGCACTACCTGGGCATCGAACGCCAGGTGCGCACGAGCGGGCCGGCAAAGGGCGCGGCGGCGGCCAGCAATAGGCCGGCGGCCAGGGCTAGGCCGACAGGGGTGGTTCCCATCCAGGCTGCCGGATCGGGCCACCCAGTTGCGCCGGGCAACGAGGGAGGCGCAAGCGCAAGGCCAGCCAGCGCCGCGAGTCCGGCCAGCGCCGTCGCCAGGACGCCCCAGGTGCGCATGCGGAGGGAACCGGCGAGGCCAGCCAGCGCCATCGCCGCCACCGCGCCGGTGAGCACCCAGCGACCCTGCCCCTCCCGCGGCCCGAGTGCCCACACAATCAGGCTGGGCAGCGCGGCCGAAGCGCGCGTAACGAAACGTCGCAGACGGGCCGCGCCGAATTCATCTATCGCAAACCGCTCGCGCCAATTAGGCTGTTGCTCATAGCGGGCCGCCATCCTGGGTCCGGCCAGCATGGTCAACACGACGGCGTGCAACCCGCCGTACACGACCAATGCCGGATGCCAGCCCAGCATGATCAAGGAAAAAAGCCCCAAGCTCGTCCCCGACCAGGCCAGGCCCGAAGCGTACCAACGGCCCCAGAACCACTGGCAAGCCACGGCCAAGAAAGCCACGACATAGCAGCCCGCCAGCGCCACGAAGACCGGCCGCCAGCCAGGCGGCGAGGACACGGCCAGCAGGGCGTAGAGCACGCAGAAGAAGCTCAAGGCCAGCAGAGCGACCGCGACCCGTTCTCTCTCCAATCCGATGGCCTGCAGCCGTTCCGCGAACCTCATAGGGCTCTTATACCCCGCCGCGCTTCACGCGGCAGCGAGAGACGCTCGACCGCCAGCACCGGAGCCCGACGGTCGAGCCAGCGACGCGTTACTGCACCACTTCGACTTCGACGCGACGGTTCTTGATCCTGGCCGCCTTGCCCAAGTTGGGCACGCGGGGCTTCTTCGAGCCCATTCCTTGCACGATCACGTGATCCTTCGGCACGCCCTGCTGGCTGATGTAGTCACCGATCGCTTGGGCCTGCTGGTTGGTCAGCTCCAGCGCCTTGGCCGCCGGCAGGCCGCTGTCCGTGTGCGTCTCGACGCGAATCTGGCGGATCTCAGGATGGCCGATGAGCAGGTCGATCAACTCGTCGATGACCTGGGTCGCCCCGGTGGCGAACTGAGCCGTCTGCTTGTTGCCGACCGTCTTGAAGGCGATGGGCTGGCGCAAGACAATCTTACCGTCCTTGTAGACCACGCCCGGGACCGCGGGACGCGTGTGCATGGTGATACTGAGCGGATTGTCCACCCCTTCCATCACCGTCACCGGCATCTCTCGGCTGAGATACTGCTCCGATTCCATTCGAAGCACGTACTGTCCGGGCTGGACACCGACCGACACGTTCCCCCCCTCGTCGGTCTTGGCCTCGACGATCTGCGGGCCGGCGAGCTTCATGACGGCAGCCACGAGCTTGCCCGACTCATCCACCACCCGGGCGGTAACCTTGGCCGCCGGAGCCTTTGGCGCCATCGTGATATTCACGTTGAGGGTCTGGCCCGCCACCACCTCGACCTTTCCGGTCGTAGTCTCGTACCCAGGGGCCGTCACGACCAGCTCCACGAGGCCGGGAGGAAGGGCGACGCTCTGGAAGGTCCCGTCCGCTTCGGCGAGGACGCGCGAGTGCTCCCGACCCACCACGCCAACCACGGCGTTTTCCACCGGCGTCCCCGTGGCGGTGACCACTCGGCCCGCCACGTAGCCATCTTTCGCCGCCTCGACTACCTTCTCGACGGGCACTGTGCGCGTCACGACCCGCGGCACGACGTCGAACGCGTAGGCCGCCCCAAACAGGAAGTTCCAGGGCGCCAGAGGCGGGCCGTAGGCATAGCCCACCGGTTGAACCGCGAGATCGAGGCCTACGGTTAGGGTCAGGCGGCTGAGCACCTGGGCCTGCAGGCCCAAGGTGAACCACATCTGGCTCTTGTTGTTCCGGCAGCTCACGTTGGACGATGGGGTGCAGTCCGGCCCATAGCCGGAAAATGCGGGATCGGCACCAGCCGTGATGTATTCGAAGTGATACTCGGCCATGGGACGCAACGAGAAGCCCTCGGTCAGATCAGCCAACGGGGCATCGAGGCCGAGGGCGAGTCGAAAGCGATCCTTGCCCAGGCCATACGCGAAGCCCGAAACGTAGCGCGAGGTGACCGTGGTGCTCGCGTCGTATTCCGGGAGATTGTAGGAGTTGTCGAAGTACATGCCCACGTTCAAGTGGGCGCGCAGCGGCAGCTTGGGCTCGACCGCCTGAAAGTTCCAGCTCGCCAAGGCATTGATCCATACCGAGGTCGAGTCGCCACTGAAGGTCAGCCCACCCACCGACGACATCAGACGAACTCCCAATTCACCGCCCACGCTGAAGCCGCTCGGCAAGCCATAGGCCAGCTTGGTTCCCAAGATGAGATCGCCGAATGCCTTGATCGGGTCAGGATCGGTCCGCCCGTTCTCGCTCTTACACGGGGTCTGGCCAGTCAGGCACCGGCTGTTCTTGTTGGCCGAGCCCAAAACCGCGCCGAAGATTTCCATGAATTCGAGCGGGGTGATCCCGAAGGTCAGCGCCCCTTGAAACCGGGAGTCCGTGTCGCCGCCGTTTTGTAGGTTTGCGTCCTCAATCAGCATCTTGGTGGCCTTGAAGTATTCGCCATGCAGGCCCAGGCGAAGCTGCCACAGCCGACCGACCTCTGCGGCGCCCATGCGCAAGAGGCCCACCGAGCCAGCCAGTGAGTTCTGCGGAACGAAGCCACGTGGCTGATCATCCGTCTCCGTCACGGCAGGCGCAGGCGCGGAAGCGCGCGGCGCGGGCGCCGCTGCCGGGGCAAGCGCGGGCGGCGCGGGCGGGGCTGCCGGTGCAGGCGCTGCCACGGGAGCCGGCGCGGCTGCCGGTGCAGGCGCTGCCATTGGCGCGGGTGCGGCTACCGGTGCGGGCGCGGGGGCTGCGACCGGCGCCGGAGCCGGCGCGGCAGATGGCGCGCCGGGCATCGGCACGGGCGGGGTTGGGGCTCCGGAGGGCACAATCTGTGCGCTGGCTGCCGAGGAAATGGAAGCAACGAGACCAACGACGGCGAACAGCGTGGTACGCATGGTTACTGGCTCCAAGAAGGGGGGGGAATGGCGACCCGCAAGGGGGGACGAAAACGACTCGCATATTAGACGCCCTTTGCATTCGACGCAACCAAGCTCTGGCGTAACCTCGCATAGCCAGTTGTTTTCTGGTCGGGTCCATGGGAGTAACTGAGCAGGTACAAGGATGAGTTCACCTCTGGATAATTTCGCCGACGAGGTTCGAGAAGTTGCCCTCCTGGTTCATTCGGCTCAGGAACGAACCGAGGAGCGGGAGATCGTGGCATCGGCCCACATTGCCGTCGAACGCCTATTGGAACACTACCGTTCGCTTTGCGCTGCCGCCTCGGAAGATGAGCGCGTCTCGATCGAGCGGAAGCTCGGGCGGCGGGTCACTGACCTACGACGCCTCGCCTCGCTCCTGCCCCGGATCGGTTCCATCTCGTCTGGCCCGACCGGCGATCGTCGCGGCTCCGGTCCGTCGGAGGTCGAGGAGCGCCGAATCACCGGAGTCTCCTGGCGCAGCGAGAATCGACCAGGCGGCGGCGCGGCGGGAGCCTTCCGGGTTGGTGGAGACGTCGAGGCCTGGTGCGGCCCCTGTGACGGGCTGACCACTCACAACATCGTGGCCATGGTCGGCGAGCTGCCAAAGCAGGTCGTCTGTCAGTCCTGCGGCAATCGGCACAACTACCGGACCACGCCGGCGCGCAAGGTCTCGGCTAGCGAGAGCCCTGGCCGCGGGGCTTCGCCGCAAGAGACGGACGCCGCACGCAGGGCCGAGCAGAAGGCAGAAGAGCTGCGCGCCTTGGGCCGCGAGCTCGCGGACGTCGCCAACGTGCGCACGTTCAACCCGCGCGAGCGCTACAAGGTCGGCGAGGTCATCTGGCACGCGGAGTTTGGCCGCGGCAAGGTGGAGACCGTCCTGCGCGCAAGTCTGCTGGTGCGATTTGCCAATGGCGGGATGAAGTCGGTGATGTTGAGCTAGAGAGCGCTGCCCCGAACCGCCTGGACGTCTCGGGTCACACCTCGTCGACCCGCTTCAGCAACTGCTGGAGCAGGCCGTCCACCATCAGATTCCGGCCAGCCTGGTCGTAGCGACCGGCGCGATAGCCGCCCTGGATATCCTCGAAGCGGGTCCGCGTCTCGCTGACCAGGGTCCGATAGGGTTGGATCTTGCCGGTCACCTCTTTCCGGTGCTTGCCCAGATACGCGACCGCCGAGCCAAGCGCCGCCACACCCACGATCACACCCAAGGGACCGGACAAGAAGTAGCGCCAAGCCAAGCGCAGGGCCACCACGCTGGCCGCGCCGATGGCCGCCTTCTTCAAGCCCGAGCCGTCCGCCACTGAGTCCTTGGCCATCGAGGGCATTTGACCCGAGGCGATGAGCAGGGCGATGAAGTTGCCTTTACGGTTCTTCCAACCGCGATGGTAGTAGGAATGAATCGCCTGTTTGAGAAAGGCGTCGTAATCGTCGTACACGTCCTCGCGGACCTCGTCCGCTCTGCCCGAATCGTCGCTCGCCATGGGCTTATCGTACCACGCCTATTGCCGAACCTGGGGCTGCGCCTGTTGCCGAGCCTGGGGCGAGCTCACTGCCCTGGCCTTCCTTGTTGCTGGTCGGCGGGACGAGATCAGAGCGGCCGCCGACTGGCAGCAGAATGGCAAAGCTGGTTCCACCCTTCGCAGGCAGAGCTACCTCGATGCGACCACCATGATCGGTGACGATCTGTTGCACCAGGGCCAGTCCGAGGCCGGTGCCCCTGTCCTTGGTGGAGAAAAAGGGATCGAAGATCTTGCCCAGGTTCTCCGCGCTGATGCCTGAACCGCTGTCGCGCACGGTCAGTCGCACCCATCCGGTCTCGACCGGGCACACCTCGACGCAGATGCGGCCCCCTTCGGGCATGGCCTCCTTGGCGTTGCGAACCAAGTTGAGCAGGGCCTGCCGGATCTGGCTTTCATCGACAGCCACCTCGGGCAGATTGGACGCGATGGCCAACTCCAACTCGATATGGGCCAACGCCAGCTCGCCGCGCGAGAACTCCATGACCGAGCTGACCAGCGCGCCCAGATCCTCGCGCTCGAGCTTGGGCTTGGGTAACCGGGCAAAGCGCAGATAGGTTTCCGTAATCTCGCTCAGCCGGTCCACTTCGGTGGAGAGCGACGCGACCAGGCGGCGCGCCTCGGGATTTTCTGCGCCAATCTCGTCGGACAGCAGCTCGAGATAAAGGCCGACCGAGGCCAACGGGTTGCGAACCTCGTGGGTGATGTGCGCCGCCATCCGCCCGACCGCGGCCAGGCGCTCGGAGCGGATGAGCTTGTGCTCGCGTTCCTCGATGGCGTGGGCCATGGCATTGAATTCACGGGCCAGATCTCCGATTTCGTCGTGCGAACGCACCCCCGTGCGACGCCCGTAGTCGCCGCCGGCGATCTGGCGCGCATGCTCGCGCAAAACGCGCAGCGGCCACAGGGTGCGCAGAACCAGCAGCGCGGCCGCTACCGCAAGCAGCAGCCCGAGGCCGGTCAGCGTCAGGGCTGCATCCACCGCGCGGCGCTCATTGTTGGAAAGCTCAGCCGCGACTTGGTTGCCGCGGCCGCGCAGATCGCTCTTGAGCCGATGGAAGGTGGACAGCAGGTTGGCCAGGCTGCGTTCGGCTTGTCGTTCAGCGTCTTCACCAGCGCTGGCATCGCTGGCGCGCAGGCCGACCGCCACCGCCACGACGCGTGCCTCCATCCCAACAATCTCCCGGCGGTAGTCTTCGAACTCGTTCCGTCGCCGCGGATTGGGCTCGTCGTTCAGATATTGGTCCACGGCGGCGAGGGCGTCGCGCAGGTTCTGACGCGCCGAGGCAATGCCATTCTGCGCGACAACTCGACTGGTCAGACCTTGCGGCGGCGCTCCCGTGCCCTCATTGGTGCGGGAGAGTGAGAAATCTTCCAAAGAACGCAGTGCGGCGTCGACGGCGACCTGCACCTCCAGCCGACGCTGATTGGCTGCCAGCTCCTGGCGCCCGCGGTGCAAGTACAGCAGGGTGAAAAGGCTGTTTGCGCCAAACACGCTCAGCAGAACGGCATACGCGAGGAATATCTTGGCCGAAACGCCGATGCGCATGATCTTTGTCCGCTGATGGCTACGCTAACACGGCCAGGTGCTACCAGCGAGCCGAGCTGAGAACCTCATGGCCCCCGGACGTCGATCCCAACTCCACTGTCGACGTCCCAACTCCATTGACAAGCAACGGCCCCTGGGAAAACATCGTTCTCACATGCAGAAACCATCGGTTTCGAGTTTCTTCTTCCTGTCCCTGGTGATGGGCGCGGGCGCGGTGGCCACCTGCCTCTCCAGCCGGCAGGTCTTCGCCGGCGACAGCACAACCGTGGCTGTCTTGGGCATCGAGGCCGGCGACGGCGTGCCCGAATCCATCGCCGGGAGCGTGACCGATGCGCTCCGCCAGCACATGTCCATCTCGCCCGGCTTTCGCCTGGTGCAAGGTCGCGATCTGGTCGAGGTCAAGCTGGTCTTTTCCTGTCCCGACGAAGCACCCGCGTGCATGGGTCAAGCCGCCAAGAGCCTGGGGGCCGCGCGCCTGATCTTCGGTACCGTGAAGAAGGCCAGCTCCGACACCTTCAACATCACGCTCAAGCTGTTCAATTCCGACAAGGATGTCGTCGAGTCGTGGACCTCGGATCAGTTCGCTCAGGGCCAGGCGAACAGTGCCGGCCTGCGCGGACCGGTGCAGAAGTGGATCGCGACCCTGACGGGCGAGTCCGTACCGGGCACGGTGCGCGTGCAGGGCGGGGTTGTGGGAGCCGCGGTGGCGCTCGACGGAGTCGGCGCCGGTGTCATGAGCGCCAGCGGGTTCACCCTGTCGGGCGTGGCGGCAGGCAAACACGAGATCACGCTGACCAAGGCGGGCTATGCGGCGGCCACCAAGAGCGTGACCTTGGGGTCAGGCGACACCCGAGAGGTTGCAATTGAGATGGTGGCAGAGACGGCACCCGCGGGGGCAAGCCCGGCGCAAACATCAGCGGGAGCTGCGACGGAGATTGCCGGCGGCGAGACCGCCCCCGTCGTCGCGGAACAGGTGACGGGCTCCGGATCAGGCGAAACTCGGGTGGCTACCCGGGTAGCGGCCTGGCTCACGCTGGCCGGTGGCGTGGCGGGCATCGCCGTCGGAATCCGCTACAGCCTGCTCGTCAGTCAAGCCAACAGTCTGCTCGACCCGCATCGGCGCTTCGCCTGCAAGGCGTCCGCGACGGGCCTGTGCAACAATCAAGGAAAACCAGCGGAAGAACCGAGCGACGACGAATTGGCCTGGATGAAAAAGACCAGCGACAATGCCCACAGGTACCAGACCTACCAGTGGATCGGCTACGGGGTGGGCGCCGCCCTGCTGGCGACCTCGAGCGTCTTCTTCTATCGCGGCTATGTGTCGCGTCCGTCCGGCGCTACCGCCGACGCCCGTGGATCGTCTTGGCAGCTCGCGCCCATGTTCGCGCCGAATGCCCTGGGCGCCGCCGCCTTCGCGACTTTCTAGGCGCGACCGAAAGAGCTTGAGACAAGCTCTGCGATCCTGCAACGGAGTACAGATCGCAATGTCGCTTAGCATCCGGCCGTCGTCACCTCGAAGGGTTGAGGCAACGCTTCTAGAGCCTGGGCCTACGCAATAACCAGCGCATGCCAAGCTCGTAGAACCAGTCGGGCAGCAGGCGCCGGAGGTTGGCGCTCAGCAGGGCGGTGCTTCCCACGGCCCAGCGCAGCCGGGGCCGCGGCACGGTGGCCGCGCGAAAAATGACCTCGGCCACCCGGCCGGGATCCCCGCGCCGCAGGCGTGCCGACGATTCCAAGTAGCGATCGACCATCCAAGTGTACGGCGAATCCTGGCCCTGCCCGTCGCCGGTACGAACCAGGTTGCTGCGGATCTCGGTCTCGAAGGGCCCGGGCTCGACGCACGCCACGCGGATCCCCCAGGGCCTGACCTCATAGCGCAAGGTTTCGGTCAGCGCTTCCAGTGCCCACTTGGAGGCCTGATAGGGCCCGTTGACCGGAATGACGACCCGGCCGAGGACCGAGCTGACGTTGACCACCGCGCCGCTGCGACGGGCTCGCATAGCAGGCAATACGGCCCGGGTCGTACGCAACACGCCGATCACGTTGGTTTCGAGTTGCGCGGCCAGTTCCTCCGGGGAGGTCTCCTCCAGCGAGCCAATGCAAAGATAGCCGGCGTTGTTCACCAGCACGTCGATGCGTCCGCCGGTCGCCTCGAGCAGCTCGGACACGGCGGACGTCACCGACTCATCACGCCTGACATCGAGGGCGGGCGTGCGCAGCCACCAGCCCTCGCGCACGGCCTCCTCACGCAAGGTTGCACCCCGCTTGGGATCGCGCATGCTGGCGAACACGCGGAATCCGGCGCGCGCGAAACGTCGGGCGGCCAGCCTGCCGATCCCGCTGGAGCAACCAGTGATGAGGGCCACCGATGCCGTTCCGTTGGCTGGGACACCCGGGGCCATCGTCGCTATCTCGCGAGCAAGAGACGGATCAGGCCGACAGCCAGCAAACCCCAGAGGATCGCGGCGACCAGCCAAAAGCGGCGAGCCCGCCGCCTCACGTGTGAGAACGTACGCAGGCCCAGGCCTACGTTGATGGTTGACAACATCACGAGGAGAGCCATCCACAGCCGGCTGGAGGATGTATGTCGGTCAGGCCCAAGCGCATAGGCCAAGGCCCCAATGAGGAAGACGGTGCCGAGAGCCGACTTGCCGATGCCCCAGCGGGTGGCCCGGGCACGGAGCTGAGCCGCACGCACCTGACGCAGGGAATGCTTCGACGGTCCAGCCTCGCCCGCCTCTGGCGCCTCGTCCGGATCCGGTGTCACCATGGCCGTGCTCTTGACACTAGCCGGTCGGAATGCGGCGTGCACGATTAATAGTGGCGAACGGCGACCCAGGCCGTGATGACGCGGCAGCTCTCACGATTTGATCTCGTCGGATCAGCAAGCTCGCGAGCACGGCGCCACCCGCGCCACGCGGCGGGTGGTCCTTCGAAAAGACTTCTCGGGTACAATGGTGGTCCCCATGTCGGACCTGACGCATCTCGTGCTGGACATCGAGACCATACCCGACGGCGATCTCTATACGCCGCCGCAGCCCACGCCTGGCATGGAGCGCGCCTTCCCCCCACTCTTCGCCTGCAAGCCGGTCGTCATCGGCGTGCTCTGGCTGGATGAGCACATGGCCTGCAAGAGGATGGGCACGGTCGGCGACGGCAAGGACGAGGCCGGCATGCTGGCCGATTTCGCCGACTTCGTAGCCAAATGGAAGCCCCGCCTGGTCACCTGGAATGGCCGCGGCTTCGATCTGCCGGTGCTGATTCTGCGCAGTCTCCGCCACGGCATCAGCTTGCCCTGGTACTACCACGAGCCCGGCTT
>Ga0335069_10015846_pt1 | contig 10532 bp, 10 predicted proteins | sample Lox_Sample_11_FD_206714 | JGI IMG/M metagenome (GOLD analysis project Ga0335069, IMG submission 206714) | Soil microbial communities from Loxahatchee National Wildlife Refuge, Florida, United States - Lox_Sample_1.1 | ecosystem: Environmental > Terrestrial > Soil > Wetlands | place: USA...
GCATAATCCAGTCCCTTGGCTTATTAGTAGTGCTTTCGCAGTATTCGTTTGAGCAATTAGTCATCTATCCACCCTAATTCTTTCTCCTTGAGGTAAAGCCTCTCAGTCAGAATTACATCCTGTGTATTTCTATTTTTAACCATTTCTAGTTTATCTGGGAACCAGCGAATAAAAGCTTCAGTCCAATCTCTCTGAGATAAGTGTGGTTTCGGCCCTAATCCAAATTGTTGACATAAATCTTCTAGTGATCTAGAAGGCCCGGTGTGATTAGGTATATCTTTAAATGTGTCTACCAGGGGACGTGTCTTTAAAAATGGAAGCTCTAAATCACGGGCTAATCCCTGTAGGCCACCCCAATCATGCCGGAAATTATGCCCTAGGAATTTATCCGCTCTAGATAAATCGTCCCACAACTCACCACAATGATCTTTAAGGGTTTCATTACTCTGCCGCCAGTCAAGCAGGATACATTTAACGTCTTCATCTGGCGACCCTACCCACTTCCAGGCTACGGCATAGATTTGGGGATAGGTATAACCATTAGGTCCCCATCCCCAACGAGTGCCATTTTCAATATCAACCCCAAGAACCTCCTTGGAATCTAATTGAATTTGCTTATTCTGTAATCTCGGGGATATCGCCTTCTTGAAGTGCTGAGGACTGGTTCGGGGCGAGCCAGCCGATAACGTCTTCAAGCGACGGGACCTCCGGTACGGAAACTGTCCCATTATTTACCTCTTCCATATGGCTTTGTTTAATCGCAGCCTCTAATGCATTTCTTTCATCTATCTGCTCTAGCCGATGCCTCAGGCTAATCATATTGCGTCCGATAGCTAATTTCTTATCTTCCGCAATTTCCTCTTTGGATTTTGGTTCCATTCTACGAGCCAAGTTTTATTAACTCCTGTCTTAGTTTATTTAATTGATTCATTATCTCGTGTTTCATTTTATCGCGGTATCGCCTTCCATTTTCATATTTTCTATCAAAATATTCAGCAGTACCATGAGTATGACGACGTTGGGTTACATAATCCTTTCGTTTAGTCCTAATCGCCTCTGTGGAATGTTTCCAGCAAAACTTAGAAAAGGTAATATTCGCTCCTTCACAAGAAGGAACGATACAATCGCTACTCTTTTTACTAGTTTGGGATATATCATCTCTATCTGCCCACATCTGACGAAATATCTCACGCCTCTTATCCTTTTCCTCCCCCGCCTCTAGAGCTAGAAGTTCCTGAAAGTAAGGACGTAAAAATTGGATATACCTCTCCTCCGTCACGCCATAATAGTAGCAAATACCTACTATAAGCGCAACTTATTCTAACTATCAGGTATTATATCTTCAGGCTCTTCCTGAGGCTCTTCGTCAGCCTCTCGGATTAGCTCATGAGACAGCTTGCGCTTCGCCTTGGGTAATTCTGTGCGAGTGTGCCTGTAGCCTGGTTGCCCCGTTGTAGACGGGCTAATAGCCGGACTTGCCCCGCCTGGTATCCCCAATGCTGATACCTGACCGGGAACGCCTGGAATTGTTGGCCCCTTAGGGGCGAATGGATTTGATTGGCCAGGATTCGGATTATTCTGTTCTCTGCGCTCATTTGATTCCTCGGGAATCGTGCCGCGCATTGGATTGCGGCCTTCTCCTGCCCCTCCTGGGGGTGGAGGCATAAGAATGCCACCGCCTCCTGTAGAAGGATTACCTGGACCTAATGGATTACCGAATGTGTCACCTTCGCCGCCTCCCATACCTCCGGGTCCCATTCCACCAGGGGCTAGACCAGCGGCTTGCAATTCCTGCAAGAGATTTGGCGGGACAGGAAGCCCCTCGGCCACGAGAATATCGTAGGTCTTTAGTTTGGCCTCTTGCTGTTTAATAGTTTTGGCGATCATTTCCTCGGATACCTTTTCTAGTGCTTCATCAAAGTTATAGTGCATACCCATAGTAATATCTTGATCAGGAATTGGAACGCCCTGTTGCTTAAGTGCCTGCAAGAAGTTACGCTGGGTTGCCTCATCTCTGAGGTCTAATACCTTCATTCGCATTTCTGGAATCATCAGCTTATTTCTCTTCTCTATATGCTGATTCCCGTCATCGTCGTATACTAATACTTCTTCCATAATTGGAATGCGAGTATCACCGCGCTTTTCATATTCATAATGCTCATGAGCCTCGGCTACGATCTTGGCCCTTGACTCATAATGGCGAATAAGATAACGCTGATAGGTACGTAGAATCTGATTGAGGAATTCAGCCTGTAATGCGGAGCTAGCATATGGCGTAGATGCCTGACCACCAGAGAGTAGGGAAGGACTAACCCCGAAGGTCTGCAAGATTCTCTTCTCAACACGATCAAAGTCGTTATCGAGCCTTGGCATTTGTTCTCGACCAAAGACGTTCTGGATATCAATGGCAAAGTGATGCACGATCAGGCGAAAGTCGGAGGAGAGAGCAAGGTCTAAGTCATTACGGAAAGAGGAAATTTCATTTGGCCCTGGAATCCAGGGGGTACGAGCAGCGCCCATCTCAGGGGTACCAATCTTGGCCAGGATAAGGGGCGAATATAGACGCTCAGCAATAGCATCCTGAGAAGCCATTAGTTTCTCTTCGTGCATCAGAGTACGTAATGCTCTGAGCAGGATAGGAGTGCCATAGAGGTCCCTAGGAGATGCCTTAAATGCCACCTGACGCATCAGCACATCCGAGATAGGAATATTTTTACCGTTTCTTAGGAACGGGATTAGGTCAGGATAATTCTTCTCTAAGAGAACATATTGAGGACGAGGGCGCTTATTCTTGACCAGATCAACAAGCTCTTTGGGAGGAACGATGAAGAATTCATCTCCTCCAATAATCGGGAAGCGCTTAACCTCGACCAGAGTTGGGTCCATTAACTCTTCTGATTCCCAGACTCCTAATTCTTCATGGAATGATCCCATAGGGAAGCTCTGACCAAGGACCCAATACTCGCGGCCCATGTCTACAAAGAATTGTTCGTAATCGAGACGATCTAGAAAAGCGTCTCGATAGAAGTCATTTAACTGCTTATCTGGTCCAAATAAGTCTACGCCAACGAGAGGGAATCTCGTAAAGATATCGACTAAAATTGGGATCAGATAATGTGTACGATAGAATAAGTCCAGCCATTTGTATAATTCAAATCTATGCTTCTTGTTATTTATATCATAAGGAATCTGCGTCTGTTCAAAATACTCTAGGGGAGAATAGAAACGCGGAATAGCAGCAAATACATCACCACCAACGGCTGTAGAAGAAAAGCCTGCCATCTTCTTTTCCAGAGAAGCTTGTTTTCTACGAGCGGCGAAGTTATTTATCTGCTCATTATTCCGATCCTCAACAGCATCAAATATATTCTCCTTTTCGGAAGAATATACGCTACGGGGGATACGGGGAAGATGTAAAGCTGAAGCGCGATATCTATCTAACTCTGATCCTAGGAGAAAGTCAGTCATATTTCTCTACTAATTATATCAGGAATCCTCATCCCACACAAAGGGAAGTTCTAATTCTTCTATTAATCGATCCCCTTTAAGGACGTTACAGCGGCCATGAGCCAGCTTCAAATTATCTATTCTAGATGAGCCGCCTTTTGATTTTGGAATCAAATGTTCCATTGTCATATCCTCTTCCGTAAGAGGCATATTACATAAATAACACTCATTCCCATCTCTAGCTTTTATTTTGGCGACCTTAGTGGCCTGCGTTAGGCGGCGATCCTGTCTTCGTTTCCGCCTTTTGATTATAATTTCTTCAGATAATTCTTCTTCGGGTTTTTCTGGCTCGTTAGAGACAGCCCCCGGCTCGGTCATCACTCATATTCCGACTGTATATCTGGAACGGGAGCCTCCTGTTGATCCTCAGGAGAAGGTTGGGTTGTTGGCGGCTGTGATCCAGCCATCATTTCTCTGGGGAGATAGAACTTTCTGCCACCTGTTAATGGTACGTGATATTGGGGTGGTAAATCTTGATTACCAAAAGCATCTTTTAGTTCATTCATTACCATTTGCTCGTCTAAGTCAGAATCCTCAGAAACCTTAGCAATGGCTAATTGAAGTGGAATCTCAGCTTCCTGATCCTGTACCGGGCCACCTAAGCCTTGAACCTCCTGATAATTGCCAACATCATCATCGGCGTCTACTACGCCATTGACGGCTGTAATGTCACCAAACTTAGCAATGAGTTTAAGATTGGTAGCTACATCATCTGGATTTAATCCAGTTTGCTCAGCTACCGCGCTAATATCCTCGTCTGAGGGAGTAGAAAAGCGCTTAGCTGCGGCCTGATTAGCGAAACTGGAAACTACATCGTCAAATGTGGACTTTGGGCCGTAAAGATTTGTGTCATCTCCTGGCATCCCGTCTGTGCGATCTTCAGGCTGTGGTCCTTGAATAGGAGCAGAGGGGCGAGGATTTGGATCATAATCTAAATGATCTTGGAGAGCTTCCTTTTCCACCGATCCCATAAAGGAGGGATATTGACCATTCTGCATTCTATTATTGAGAATTGTGTCAGGCTTAGCAGCCTCCTGATTTTCCATTGTAGAGGAAGGAACAATTGAATTAGTATTTTCGGTATAGCCGCAGCCTAAGCAAGAGCCATTCATCATCATTCCGCCACAGTGAGAGCAAGTAGTATTGCCCATCGGGGTTCCGATGCCTGTTTGACCCATCATGCCGGGGTCACCCATACCAGGGCCGCCCATACCAACCCCTGTCCAATCCATAGATATGTGTGGTTCTAGAAAGGGGGACGCTTTTTTGAGGAGCGAATCCTCACAAGTGTCACACACTATGCCCTTATTGATTTCAGCAGCGCAACGTACACATGAATTCTTATCGCCAAATATAGACGACTTGCAAATCTTAATTGCTGATTCTTTGGAATGACCTTCGGCCATTACCTTCTCGACGCAACGCTCCATCTTAGAATCATTCTCTTCATTATCGCCGCCCTTGCTTTTGGGAACACCATAGGGGGCTTCCTTTGTAAAAGCAGCTAGCTTTACTGGATCAAGAAGCTCTTCTAGATCGTCTGAAGAAAGAGATGCTAGATATTTTGAAGCTTTACAGGCGCAATCTTCATTCTCACAATCGCAGCCGTCCTCTTCTTCCTCGACCTCTTCTTCAGCTTCCTCATTTTCCTCTTCTGCTTCCTCTTCATCAGAGGCAACTACATGGGAGAAATTATTCTTATTATCGCCAGAGAATGTTTCCTCTTTCAGATCATGAACCTGATCGGCGTCTCTAATTTCATCCTCTAAAAGAGGAGGTTGGGCATAAGAGGTATCGGTAACATCATCCGGTTCAGGATTTACCTTGGCTGGATCATATTTTAAAGGGGGAGTGGGTGGACCGCCCCCATAACCCAATTCTCCTGGTCTACCATCCTGGGGAAATTCAAGCTTCTGCTTCTGAGGCTTGGTCTTGGGCATATCATCTACAGCAGGAAAACTATCAGCAATAATCTGCCGCAGATGCTTTTCAATATAGATAAGGTCTGCGCCAGTCTCAGCAGCGCACTCTTTAACAATCCTCTTTATCTCTGGCTCGGCATAGGCAAGGCGCTGTGTTGAATTCACAAAATCGCCAACCTGCTCCTGATAGCGACTATATGCCAAAAGAAGAGCAGCCTTGTTTGTTTCTCTTTCTAAATCTGAAGTTTCGTAAATATCTAACATTACATAAACAGAGCGGAATCATCAACATCGTCGTAATCCTCCGCGCTGGCCTCCTTAGGCATATTTTCAAATTCTCCTAGGCGCATTTGTGCTGCGCTTTCTAGAAGAAGAGTAAACTTATCGTGATCTTCTGGGCGAAGGCGATCAAATGTATAATCGCGTACCTCATTCATGAAGTCATCATTAGATAGCTGATCCTTGCTCAAATGGGCAACGGTATCGCGGGCTAGAGAAGCTAAATGAGACTCTTCAGTTTTAGCCGAAATAATTTCAATATCGTCTAACCAAGAGGCGTCATCTGTACTACCCCAAGAGGAACCATAACCATGGAACTCATTATCAACATGATATTGATTAAACCTATTAAAATGATCTGCATTTTCAGCAAGACGCAATAGCTCTTTGTTTTCCTTGAAATCAACAGAATCAACATTAGTTGAGGTCGCAACCTTATCTAGCTCAACACGATCTGCTAGGGCGAGTTTTTCGTCCTTAATTAAACTAGTGGCGCGTAGATTAAGAGCGCGAGCTTCGCGCTCTTTTATCTCTAGCTCTTCAAGTGTGTTAGCTTGAAGAACCGAATACTGATCAAAATCATAAATCAATTCTTGAACAGCAGAAGAGAAAGCGGGCCTCTCTGTTTCAGAGGCTACTAATTGAGATGGTGCAAATTCATTAACTGATCCATCATCGAAGCGAACACCTATCGTATCTCCGTAGATTGAGGCTGTTACGCTAATCACATTTCCAGGCTGATCGCGGTGTGTAACACGATCCCCTAGACCAAAGGATGGATTCTCCTTGGGAGTTTGAAGCTTATCAAACTCCTCTTTACTAAGAGAAGCGACAACTTTGTTGTCGTCTATAATGTAATATTTGTCGCCGTCTTGTACGAGCAATTTTATTTCCTAGGAAGTGAAGCTATAAGCGCTTCAATAATTTCAGTTGGTTGTAGTTATTTTCAAGGGTGCTTACCACAGTTTCTTACCTCTCTGTCTTTGAAATCTTCCGCCCCTAGCCACATCTGGATATTGGCGCTTCTGTTGCATAGCATAAAAATCTGCAAAGGGATTATGCCCGGATACCCTATCTCCAATTGAATATCCCTGATAACCGCCGAATTCCATACCAACCTTATTCATAAGTTGGTTATTAATACTATCTCCGATTAGATTATGAACAACATGAGAGATAGCAGTATAAATATCGTCTGTTCGACAGATTCCAATATCCTGATGTTCGATTTTATTATTGGGCTTTTGCTGCAACATCTTTAACTCTAGACGCAATAGATCAAGTGAACGCTTATTTGTCTGACCAATGGATTTATGATCCTTATCCGTAGCCATCGCCTCTAAATCTCTAACTGTGAAATCTGGGTGTGGGCAATGAATACGTCCCAAGTTCAACGCTGCTTTGAAATTCATAGCGCGATTAAAGTTTTTACTCTGGGTAGCAGTCTCTTCAAAAAGAACCGTCTCTAGAATTCCTCTTTCCATTAGTCGGGAACGAAGCTCCTGTAGTGGATAGGTTGACTGGAATTGGTCGGAAGTAAACTGGAATGGTCTAAAATTATTTAATAAATCTTCAATAACTGGCATAACCTGTAGCCAGTCGATGGTATGATTTTCAAAATCGGTGGGATAGAATGCATGGACTAGATCGAGTACAACATGTGGTTCAATCATCCCATCCTCTAGAGTTATCTCCTCTTTGTGGCCGATACAAATAGCGAAGTTGTCATTTACAGTTGCGGGGTCCATATGGCCCAAATACATCGTGTAGCCAGATGAAGTCCAAGTTGTATCTAGGTATTTTCCTAATTTCTGTTTTGTAAACGAAGGATCAAACATCCTATCTACCATTTCTGGATTCAGGAAAGCGTCTACAACTTCAGCAAATTGTCCGCGATATTCCACCTTGAACGAATCTGGATTACGCAATTCCTCTTGAGCAATAACAGGATCAAGCTCGGGGGCTTCCATTACCGCCCCGATCCACTTATGTTCTGGTAGACCCTGGGATGCCCGGATTTCAGGGTCTTTCTCCCAATCTCGATAAAGTTCCCATGATGGCATTTGTATCATGAACATATCAGGATATTTTGGATTGCCAATATCAGGTGGGTCCAATTCTAGAGCTTGTGAATAAAGTTCATGAAATTTTCCTACTTTGGTATATGGACTACTATTAAGGAACACAATGCCATCACGACCGAAAGTGCGAACACCTGGCATAGCTGCCTCATATACCTGAGCATCAGCTAGACGAGACTCGCCTGCAAGCAAGTGAGCCATCTCGTCTAGAACCAAGCCGATAACAGCCTGACCACGGAGAGCGCGAGAGTTAGTCCCATGAGCCTTGACCTTGAGCTTGGCTAAGTCTTTACCTACATTGCCATGTTGCGCTTCTAATTTCATTAGGCGCTGTTTGTCATATGGGGTATAGACCGAAATAGTCTTAGCTAATACGTTGTTGATCAACCCCTGATCGGTCAGAGGCTTACACTCAAGGAGCCAGTTAACAGCATCAGAGAATTGGTTAGCAATAGCCTCTTCTTCATTCTGGGCTACAACATTGAAATAGATATCTTTATCTAGGTCAATTCCATAATGAGCGCCGGGATTATCGAGAAGTGTCTGAAGATAAAGCTTGTAACCAATAGCAGCGCCGGTTATATGACCCTTACTTGACCGTCTTCCGCCGACAAGAATGATTTGATTGAAATGATCATAGTTATTATCCCGACACCATTGAATACGATCCCTTAGCTTAGGGGCAAGAGTTACCTCCCCTCCTCTCGCTGTTGATTCCTCCCATTCATCTATAACTGAATTATCGTAATCATCTAATTGTTCTAAAAAGACAATCTTAAGCAAAGTCCTCTGTCTAGGATAGAGACGACGATTGCAAAACTTCTCGCAAAATTCAATTACCCCGACCGACTTACGAATCAAGGTAGATTCAAACAAGTCCAAGTAATTTGGAACATGAATCTGATCCAGGTTGGATCGTTGGGATGGCATCTAATTCCTTTTCTTGAGCTTGCCGCCAGATAAGCGGCCTTCCTGCTCATAACTCTTTTTGATCTGATACCTAATCTTTTCGTGATCTGGACCATCAGGATTTACTCGCCCTACGATGGCGATATCAGGTGGTAGACCTACCATCGCGGGAGTAATATCTATATTAGCTATTAGTCCTATTTCTAGGAGACGAGTCTTAGCTTCATCTGCAAATTCATGCAGAGTATCTATTTTATTAGGCTTGAAATGATATTTCTCTTCAAGCTTAGTATGAATCTTGAGGACCGCTTCAACCTCATCTTCATATAGCTCTATTAATTCAGCCATCTACTACTTGTCCTTCCTCAATTGCTAGTTGTTCTTTTGCTTCTGCGCCGAAGAGATATCTGGCTCGTTCTGCTACTTGCTCAAACATATATTCATCTATAATTTGTCCCATTCTCTCTGAGACAATTTCCTTAAGAGCCTGAGAGATACAACGAACCTGACGCTCAATTACTTCTAATTGCAAGGCGAAACTTTCGCGTTCAAAGTCCTCCTGTAAGCGAATGGCCTCTAGAACATCTTTGTTATAGACACGAGAATTAGGGTCTGAAAGCTGTTCTTGGCCTCTACCGATCATCATGTCAAGGAATGCCTTACCAGAAACCATCTGGCCCTCTACTTGATCGATAAGGATTCCCTGCTCTTCGGCTCTGCGCTCTAGAATCCGCCTAACTGCCGCATCTTTGATCTTCAGATGTTTTGAGACATGGCGCTCAATAGATTTACGGAGACTATCTCGCTTCTTTGGTAGCTTAGGATCAAGCCCCATAATCTCATCTGCAATAGCAGAGCCACCGAAACCAGCGGCAGCTAGGCGATCTACCCTGTCACGGACTAAAGGGCTGGTGCAAATCTTGCAGCGCGGCTCTCTATTCATTTGGAGGTTGGTCCCTCCTATCAGTGAAGGTGGTTTAGCCATTAAAACTCCTTGCAGTTATATCCTGCATAACAGCGCCTCCTATAGTGTGAAATCTTGTTGACATTAATCTCTACCTTCAATTGACGTTCTGCGGCCCTTTGGCAGAATTCGGCCTCTTCCGAAGGACGCCATCCTTTTCTCTGAGTTTTTAAGTAATTGGCTCAACTCCACTCAATGGATCATCATAATAAAAATGGGATAGATGATATTCTGATGGTTCGATCATAAGATTCTTAAAGTAGCTCGCGCCTCTCTTACGGGCTTCATCAGTGTTTAATCCCCTGCCCTTAGGATGTGCCCTCTGGTAAATCCTCTGGCCGTCTCCCTTGGTCACTCCTGGCTTATCTGTATCCGCCATGGAGTTTGTCAATGTCTCATCAATCTCTAGAGCATTGACGCATATCTCCCGCTTAGATCGGTTGTATAATTGCTCTTCAAATAAAATTGTCACTGGCGGCTCCTTGCCATCATTAGCCGCCTTGTGTTCTTTTCTATCTTTGCGTAGAAGAGCAGTAGCAAACATATCTAATTGTGTCCCCGTATAATCCTCCTCCGGGTTAAAATCCTCCCACTTTATGTCAGGTCTTTTAAAGAACATCCCTATCTATTGTCCGAAGTAGTGTCCTTTTTACTTGCCTTCTTTGGAGCTTTATCCATAGGAAATACCTCAATTGGATATTCCTCAAAATACCATTTAGCAATCTGTTGGCTCGACGCCACTACATACTGACCAATAGTTACCGAGGCAATCCCCATAATCTTGGCCACATCATCTTGTCTCATGTCATATATGACGTTATATAAAAAAGCCTCCCTTTTTCTTGGGGAGAGCTTATCTAATTGATTCTT
>Ga0335069_10015847_pt1 | contig 10532 bp, 24 predicted proteins | sample Lox_Sample_11_FD_206714 | JGI IMG/M metagenome (GOLD analysis project Ga0335069, IMG submission 206714) | Soil microbial communities from Loxahatchee National Wildlife Refuge, Florida, United States - Lox_Sample_1.1 | ecosystem: Environmental > Terrestrial > Soil > Wetlands | place: USA...
TATTGGTATTTGAATTTGACTGGGCACGAGCGAAAGGTAGACAGGATTGTGGAGTCTACTGTGTGGGGGAACATTGGGCGAAGTTGCGGTTCCATTATGCACTCTCCGACAATTGCTTCTTGAGGTCAGCCACTCGGTTTTCCGCAAAAGCCAGGTCTTGCTTAATGCGGTCGGCATGCGTTTCACGGAGAACAGAGTCCAGATCAAATCCCTCTGGAATTTCAATCTGAAAGTCTTTTTTCAGGACTAAAGCTTCGTTCTTTGTGAGGGGCGCTTCGAATGAGTCAATCCGATACACCACTGTATCGTTATAGTCCTTGTACGCATGCACATACGCAGTCACGGTCACAATCATTTTGAGCCTCTTCTATCAAACGGTTGGGGAAGGTTACAGGCCAAGTTCGCCTAGCAAATCGTCACTGTTAATCGGCTGAGCCTTTGACTTGGCATCAGCCTTTTTCGCACGGGATTTTGTGCTGGTTTCCTGCGCGTTGACACGCTCTTTGCGGATCGCGGCGATGGCTTCTCGCATCTCATCGAGGGTGAGGCCTTCAGGGGTTGCGGCCTTTGCGCGCCAATATTGGATCTTTTCTGCGATGATGTCAGACATTGGAATCCTCCACTTCATCGGTGCCTTCATAGGCTTTCATAGCTCGAAACATTTGGTTCATAAGAACTCGATCATAGGAATGCGCCCCTTCTAACCCGTCAAAGAAGAGGCCTTTTGCTTCATCCCACAGTTCCACCGGCACCAGAATGTAATCCACGCCAGCAAAGGTCACTCGTTTTTTCAGGTGCGCCATGTCAACCTCGAATAAATTCAAAAAACAACCCAAGGCATATAGCAATCGCTCCAAATAAGATACCTTGGGGTTCCGTCATATGAGGCGCTACGTAGACACCACCTAAAAGTAAAAGCCCTTGTCCAATTCTCATAGATGTTCTCCATTTGTTTATAGGAATTAATGTATTTTAATTCCTATAATTAATTCCCGCAACTCAGTTTAATCCGGCTCCTCAAACTCCGGTTTGGGCTTTAACTTCGTCGTGCGAAGGAGACGATTGCAGCCACAGCAGTACCAATCATAGTTCTGCTCGACACCGAATTCGTGATCGAAGGAGCAATCGTCAATTTCCACGGACATTTCAGCATTGCAATCGGGGCAGAAGCAGGTTGTCATTCTAACTCCCCGAACATAGAAACAGTCTCGTTGTAGGACGCGTACAAGCAACGTACAGGCACTGAAAAGCCTCCTTTCTATTCCTGTTATACAAAACGTCGTTTACGTCTACGAACACGGTTTCGTAGGTTGAGCCTTGCGAACGATGCGCCGTGATCGCATTGGCGTAGCGAATGTCATGAAAGAGCTCTTTGTGTTCCCAAAACTTCTTCCACAGCTTCGGATTCGTCCGCGCTTCGTGGGCCATAGACTGACTATCATTGTCAAAGGTTTGCTTTGACGATGGGTGAATCACCAATAACCTAACGACGCGATTATCTTCTGTGCGAGCCTTGAGTTCGATTGCATGATACTTTGGTTCCAGTGGGTGAACGCAGTTCGCGACTGACTCCACGATAGCTTCGTCGTCAGTACCCATGAGGTAGTCATCTCCGCGCTCGCAGGGTCCGGCAGCGACAACACGGTCCCCCGGCAGGAAGAATCCAGGGACAGCATCAGCTCCATAAATTCCCGCCCTAGCAATGGCATTATATTCTGCAACTCTGACATTTCGCCAGGAGATAACTTTTGCGGTAGTACCGTCAGCGAAATCACCAGCCTGTGCGGCGGCAAAGATTCGCTCTTTGAATTCACGCTGAGAGAGCTTCCAGATCCCTGTGTGTCCATCGTTGTCGCTCCTAATTTTGATCGATGGGGCCAAGGAATTGATCTGTTCCCGCACCATCGTGGCGAATGTGAGGATTTGGTTATCGTGGCGCATTACTCGGGTGAGGTTGGCTCCCTCCATGCCCGTGAGTGCCATCGATGCCGGTTCTCCCACGGGGGGCAATTGCGCCAAGTCCCCCATGAACACAACCTTCAACCCCCACCGCTCTGCTGTCACCCGCAAGATATCGAAGAGGTTTCTGTTCACCATCGAAGCTTCGTCAACCACAATAACATCAAGATTGCTAAGGTCAGGAGTCTTACCTGCCACAACCTGTTTGAGTTCCCCAGACTTATCCACACGTAGGCCAAGCAAAGAGTAAATAGTACACGCATCGCCAGTCACCTGTTTGAGGACTTTCGCTGCCTTGTTCGTAGGAGCAGTGTAAGCGAAAGCCGAAGCCGAAGAACGACAGCGCGCAACAACTTCACGCATGCAGAAGGTCTTGCCTGTGCCTGCGAATCCCGTGAAACAAAAATACCACTGGAATGTGGAGGGGTCTTCGATGAATTCGATGAGACGCTGGACGGCAATCTTTTGTTCAGGGTTGAGTTCCACAGGTTTGTGTGAAAATCCTTGACCCATTGGGGCGTTGTCAACATGATATTCGACGGCTTTGTCGAGTTTTCTTTGGCTAAGGTCGCTATCATCTTCCCACGGCGGGAGAGTGCTGTCTGTCATATGAGCCTTCAAGTTTGTCTGTGCGTGCCAGCACGCGTTAGGGGTTGAGGGTGTTACCACTTCGGGATAACGTCTGGAACATGGCAATAGGTGATTTCAAGACCAAGCATCTTTGCAATCCGATGCTCCCACTTTGCCCCTTCACTGTTTTGCCAATCTGGAAGCATGCGCATGCTGTCGCAGAGTGGGATTTGGCCTACGCAGATTCGCATGCAATATTGCCAGAGCCGTTCGCTTTCGATGCCGCCCCATTCTTCGATAGTTTCTTCATTGGGCAGGGTGATAGAGAAGGGGCTAAATGTCTCATACCCACATTCCCGCAACAGCCTTTCCTCATGATCGAATGCGTCTCGATTGAGGTTGGGTTTGCCGCTGATGGGGCCACTGATGAAGACTCGTGTCACGGCATCACCTCCAGAAGATATTTGCGAACAGCCGTCTCGATGAGTTCAGATTGCTTCCCGTGGGGGACTTTGCCTTCAGCCTCGCTCCACAAATGAAGCTTCATGCGGGCAACGAGGTCTTCGGGGAGGCTGATGTTGATTTGGACACTGCGAATGGTCTTGGTAGGGCGACCACGGGCGGATTTGGTTTCAGTCATTTTGCAGGTTCCTTGAGGCCACGCCAGGTTTCTCCTTGAGTATTAACATTTCCGTACACAAGTTTTCTAGAATTCGGTCCAAGGCACCAGAAAGTGCCGTCAAACCAATATGTATAAATTGCCGTGCTGTAATAATCGTCGTAACGGCATTCATACCAGCCAACATGCACTGGCTTAATCTCTGCCGGGTACCATTCAGTTGTTTGCATCTGGATACCATCCATTTTCGTTAGAGCCTGCAGGCTTCGAATAGTTTTTGTGTGCAGCCCATGTGGCGATGTGAGGGGTTTCGTGTTCGGTGAGGTAGAGATTTTCGTCCCGCCAATTGTCCGTGTCGATACAGCTCGCACACACATCCGCGAGCTGTTCTACGATCTTGGTGAAGTGGGGCAGGCCTTCAAGCATCGTATGATCGGATGCTGGCACGTATTTGAAGGAATGTTGCTGCCATTTGTGCTGCTGGTGCTGGAAGTAGCCCTGAAAGTGTCGATGACGGGAGCCGCAACAAGAGCAGACTTGCTCGTAGAACATGGCAATAGCGGCAATAGGCTTCCAATCAACCTTCACCTCTGCTTTTTGGATCTTTTTAATCTCTGCTCTGTGCCCACTACGCTGGAAATGTTCGGCAGCACCCAACTTTTCCTTGCGGGCTTTGAGTTTTTGTGACTCTTTGTAATCGTTACTTTCTACGATTAGTGAATCGAGGTCTGCAAAATCATCGTCTGACATGGTGAGCCTCCAAGGATCAGTTTGCCTTCATGGCGAGCCATGCCGCCAGACGAGTCATTGCGGAATGCTTCTTGTAGGTTTCTTTGTCAGTCTCGGGGGGGAGACCGGGGAGAGTGTCGAGAAATGCGTGGACTTGCGCCAGTTCACTCTCGGCTGCGATGAGACCATCTTGAGCGTATTTGTAGCTGCTCTCTTTTGCCCTGACCTCTTTCTCAAGCTCTTCGATGCGGGCATTTGCAGCCTTGAGAAGCGTGGATACTGCCGGTTTCTTCGTTGCCATTTGAGCCTCGTATGTAGTGTGGAGAAGTCCACAGCCATACTATGACGCATTGTAGGGCCATATTCCAATGAGACTTTTCTCTCAATTCGGAGTTTTCCATAGGAATTAATAATTATTAATTCCTACAAACAAAAGAAAACGCCCAAATCCGGGGGAATTTGGGCGCTGACCGGAAGGCACAACCGCTGGAGGCTCAATTACAGCAGTCTATTCCGGGTTTGTTGGGCGGGACCGGCGGGAATCGAACCCGCGCCATAGGCGTGAAGAGCCTTGTGTGCTTGCCAATTACACCACGATCCCATAGGCAGTTTTGTATAACAAAGCCAAAAGGGTGAGTCGTAACCCAATCGGACATTGTACCCGGACCCTGCCAACCGGGAATTCTTTATGCCAGTTCGTCAAGCAGTGCATCCGTGTCAACTGCTTCCTTTTCCTTCTTTTTCTTCTTGGCTTCAAGCTCGGCAACAATCGGCGCGATCTTCGGATTCTGGCGAAGGGCCAGCTTCTCGGCATTCGTCTTCGTCTTCAGATATTCCTTGATTGCCTGCGGCGTCTTGCCGGTTTGCTGAATCAGGGCACGGGCCAGCACGCTGGTGCCCGCCAGACCGCTCGACTCGCGCTTGGCCGTCCACTCGCCTTCGTTCAGACGGTCGATGACTTCCTCGACAGCCAGAACCATGTCCTCAATATCCTTCAGACCGGCGACTTCATCGCCCACCTTCTGCTCGATACCGTGCGCGGCGAACTTCGCGAAAAGCTCTGCATTGGGGGCGATGGTGAACGAGCGGACTTCGCCATTACGGAAGTCAAACCGCGTGGTCACATGGCCGTGATGGTCAACCGTGCTGGACTTGAGAAGCTGACGCTTGCCCGGAAACTTGACGACACTGCCGTCGTCCATCGAAACCTCTTCATATTGCGTACCCTTTGCTGCCACTTGTTCTTCGCTCATTTGCCACTCCGTCAGGATTGTTGGGGACGACACCTCGTTTTGTGTGCCGTTGATAGAACTATACAGGGAACCCCAAAACAATGCAATGGCCCGAGGGTGATTACTTGCGTTTGCGAATGGCGGCGAGTTTCTCAATGTTGGAGGTTAGCGAGGAATCCGGTGCGATGACGCCACGGGTTTCCACGGCATCGAATCCGGGTTGTAGGCCCAGAGCCTCCCGCATACGCACACGGTCGAGGGCGTCCTCGGATCGGAAGAATACGAGAGCACTCCCGGCGCATCGCAACGACACATCGGTGCATAGAGCCGTCAAATCTGGCCGCTCCGTGGAATTGCGCAATGCCTTGAAATAGGCATACACACGCCCACGCATGGAAGTGGCGATGTTTGGGGAGGCAAACTGGATGACATATTCTTCAGAGCCAGAAGACAAAGCAGCGTGGGCGCGCAATAGACACTGCTCATACTCGCTGCCGAAGCCTTTAAGAGTGGTCGGTAATGGCATCATTTTTCCTATAAAGTACTGAGAGGATACCATAGCACGCCGGGAGTTTACCGGGTTGACGGCTAGTCTCGGCGTGCGGTGGGATTCGTTCGGTGAACGTGCATTTAGGGCACGTCGCTCGCCGCATCGCTCATGCGCTCGGTTGACGCTTGGTTGAGAAGGGCGCGGGCGAAATCGACAACCATTTGCCCGAACTGGCCGTTGTCGGGATGCGTGCCGTTTGCGCGCTTCCACACTTGTTTGATTTGCTCATCGCTCAGCGCGGATTGCGGGGAGGCGACGCGGGCATCACGCAACACTTGCTGTATCAGTGCATTAACTGCCATCACACTGCCGAACTCGATGTACCCAGCCGCGTTCGTTCGGCCACCGACGTGAGCGATGCGTTCACCGAGAGTCATTCCAGCCGTGCTGCTCTCCGCCCGCTCGGCGTCCTTCATCGTTTCATCAGTCATCTTCAATTCTCCAATTGGTGATATTTGTAGGAATTAATGTAGATTACTCCCTACAAATAATTCCTATCTAATGCCAATGCTGAATTAGCCAGCATGCACCGACAATCGCAAATGCGAGGGTTAGCAAATAGTTCACGGCGCATAACCCCGCAGTGTCATCCATGCATGGTATGTGTAAAACCACGGCTCGGTACGTAGATGCCGCCTACGTTGCGCCAAATATTCGAGATATTGCTCGGTTGTGCTCATAGCAGGCACCCTCCCCTCACGGGGTATTGATATTTTAGCAGCCTAGCCTGCCTACCGACAACACAGTTTTGTTGTCGGTAGGCAAGTCTTCGCGGTCATGCCACCACTTCGGCTTTGGGCTTGCGGGTGCGCTTGGGCGCGGACATTGCCAATTGAGGCGTGACCATCGGTTCGCCCGTTTCGACGTTCGCCACCTGCTCAACCGGCTCTGCTCCGAGTTCGCCCAACAATGCATCGGTGTCCACGTCCCCGGCCTTCGCTGCCTGCAGTTCCGCAATGATCGCCACAACCCGTGGATTGCGTTTGAGTGCCGCACGCTGCTCTTTCGTTTTAGCGGACAGGAATTGATCTACATAATCCTTGTCACGTCCGGTCATTTGCATAAGAGCACGGATCAACAGATTGTTCGTTCCGCCCGTCGATTTGCTCTCGCCACCATCGCCGCGTTGTTTATTCCATGTGCCATTAGGCGACGTGAGGCGTTCGTATACCTCACGCACGGCAGCATATTTGTCATCAATCGATGCCGATGCGCCGGTTTCGGTGTTACGGGCGATTGCCCCCGCATCCACGAGCTTTTGTTTGATGCCGTGCATCATCGCCATGCGTTGGATTTCCGGCGAGAGCGTCGCGGTGTCGATGGCAAGGTCTTTGCCATTTGAGAATGTGACCGTTACGGTGGTGCCAAAAATGTCAACGGACATTGCATTGCGTTTGGTGGTATTCATGAGTGAGCCTCAATGGTTGATTGGTTAGCCAGCGTTTGGGCTGGTGTGACTACATGGTAGGACAAGAAACTGGAGAATGCAATCTATCGAATGAAAAATTCTCGGAAAACCTCCGCACAACCGACGATAACGAAAAACGTGGGAATGCCTACCCATACGAGAAGAACAAGAAAACAGAATGCTATGGCGAATCGCATGATAAACCTCCTATTTTGAGAGAACGAGAACAATCACGGTAGCAAACCCCGCAGCCATCGCATAGCACGCCAACATTGCGAGAACGTCCCCAATGCGTGCGCGACGTTCACGGGTGCGCTGCGCGGCCCATGAGTAGGTGTAGTTATTGCGCCAATTGTCCATGTTAGAGACCTCGCATCGCGGCACGAATGCCCGTAACGGTATAGCGCGCGCCATCGGGCGTATGGGTAATGTTCTCGTCATGCAAATGTGTCAGGATATGCTTTGCGATCCGCTCACGCCCGCATCGACGGTCATATTTGAGGAATGTCGTCATGATGCTATACAAACCTTCGTCATTGTTGAGCCACAACGAAACATTCCATTGTGCCCACGAACGATATCCATTGAATGTTGCCATCTGAGCCTCCATTGAGCAATTGTTTATAGGAATTAATCTACATTAATTCCTACTAGAAAACCAATCGGGATTGTCAATCAGCTGCGCAATCCCGATTGAGTCTCACCACCCTAAAACATGCCAATGATCCCGATAGATCATGGCGTTTTTGCATATCTAGCGAATAGTCTTTCGCTTCTTTCTCAGTGGTAAACGTGGCCTCTAAACATACACCGTTATACACAGCCCATAGTTCCGGGGTATTCATGATAACCCCAAGAATTCCCTAGCTGCAGCATGCGCGAATTCAGGCTGCGTAAAACCTTCTTTGCAATGGGCGTCTACCCATTTTTTGGGGACCACAAACTCTCCCGGATACCCCGGAACCATCGGGAACCATCGAGGGGTTAATTTACCTTTCACAATTACGTAATCTAGGACAGCCCGAGTTTTTTCCATCATCATTCCCCTCGTGGTTAGTGCTGCGTTGTTCGATGTATGTATAGTAGCGTAGGCACTCAGCTGACGCCAATTGATTTTGCCTATCAAACGAACTCAGCAATGTTAACGGCTTAAAGCCGCAAACCGTGCGACATACACGAACCGGCCTGAGCCAACATGCTATACATATTAGTAGGGGAGCTATGAGAGGACGTGAGAGCGCTAGGCAGGTCCCTATGTGGGGGTGCATGCCATCACTCCGCCCGCCATCCTCCCACTCAGTCACGCGATTGTAGTGGTATCCAATTGGTATGCAACTAGTTGCATAGACCATCGGCCTAGAGTGGTCCTATAGTGGTATTACTATGGATCGGTAATGGTCATAGCCTCGGCCTATCGATTGATAATTGGACGTTATGTCATATAGACACAGGCTATCGATCGGCTATGGGGCGATAGGATCGAGCTATGACAGGGGATGGTTGGCTAGCAGCAGAGGGGGTGGGGGAGGGAAAATCGCTGCTGAGTAAAATTGTTCTAATGCACCCTTCCCAAATTTTCTGAAATTTTTAAGAGAGACCCCTTTTTCGGTCCCTGAACTCATCTCCTACTATTTATTTGTCGGAATTAAAAATTCTTAATTTCTACAAATAATTCTGAATTCTTACAATTTGTAATGAAATCCTTTAAGCATTTGATCCGACCCCATTTCTTTTGAAAGTCTGTTTTCGGCCCCTGTCAAGCCGTGTGTGCTATAGTTGCAGTCATCTACCCACGCGCAGGGGAATAGCATGGCCACAGACAACAGCAACACTCTCAAGAAGCTCACGTACACGCATGAGGCGATGATTGACCTCATTCTTCAAGAGCCCACGGTTTCGTATAAGGAACTGGCGGAGATTTTTGGCTTCAGTGAAGGCTGGATTCAACGTGTCGTCGGCTCGGATGCCTTCAAAGCCCGCCTGTCGGAGCGCAAGGCCGCCCTCATCGACCCGGTGATTGCCCGCTCCCTCAATGAGCGCCTTCGCGGCGTGACTGTCAAAGCAATTGACCTCATCAGCGAAAAACTGTCCTCGGAAGAGGCCGGTGCGGCGTATGCTTTGGATGCGTTGGGGATTGCAACGAGTGCAATGAGCAAGGTGAAGTGATGGCGGATGAACTGACCGTTGCCGCGCAGCAGATGGTTGATGCGCACACTCTCGGCAGCAAACACCCGCCCTACTCCCCGGCCCTGATGGTTGATTTGATGGTCCGCCACCCGGATTGGGGGCACAAGGAACTTGCAGAATTCTTCGGGCGGCTACCTTCATGGACTTCCGCCGTATTGGCGAGCGATGCCTTTCAACAGGCTCTCGACATGCGACGCCATGAGGTAGCTGACCCATCCCTTTCCGCCACAATGGAAGAGAGGTTCAAAGGGTTGGCCATTCGAGCAGCCACTGTTCTGCAAGAAAAGCTCAATGGTCAGGGTGTGTCGGATCTTGTGGTGCTGAAGGCAGCGGAATTGGGCATCAAGGCACTTGGGCTTGGGCAGAAGGCTCCCGAGGCTCCGCAATTGCCGTCGAATCAGAATTCTTCTGAGTCTGTAGCGGAGAAGCTCCTGGCTGCAATGGATGCCCGTGATCGCGCCCGCACCGTGGATGTGGAAACTGTGGAGGTGAGGGATGAGTGAGACTATCCCTTTTAAGCCTAAACTTAGGTGGGTGAATTGGAGTATCACTATCCAGCAATCTAATGACTGGGATTTACGCTTCCAAATCCATGATCTAGACGATCCAGAAACACCTGAACAAGCGCGAAGAATTGCTGCAACTCTGCAGCGTATGATCGATCACCTACAGGATTTTGCTGATGGCAAATGCTCAGCAAACTGAACTCAAGCGTACACCCCTGACGGCAAGGCTCATCGAGGCTTTTGCCGTTAATTACTTATATAAGGGATTTGATGAAGCCAAGCCAACACCCCAATTCCACCGTGATGGTTGGGCACTATACGCTTCGGACGCACTACAGGCTTCAGTCATTGCCCCACGGGGTCACGCTAAATCGTCAGCCTTCACCCACGTGTTCATTTTGGCGACTGTCTTGTTCAGAGACGAATCCTATATCATTCTGGTCTCAACCAACGAAGAACTTGCTATTGAACACTTGGGTGATATCACACGCGAGTTAGTTGAGAATGAGGAATTGATTCATGATTTCCAAATCAAAGGATTCATCACCAATTCCAAGACCGAAATCATCGTTGAATTCCTCGATGGCCACCAGTTTCGAATACTCGCTCGTGGCAGCCAGCAAAAGATGCGAGGCCGCAAGTGGAGAGGCATGCGCCCTGGACTTATTGTCTGCGATGATCTTGAAGATGATGAACAGGTCGAAAACAAAGAACGTCGTGACAAGTTCCGTCGATGGTTCAACCGAGCGGTATTGCCAGCGCTGCGGCGAGG
>Ga0335069_10015848_pt1 | contig 10532 bp, 8 predicted proteins | sample Lox_Sample_11_FD_206714 | JGI IMG/M metagenome (GOLD analysis project Ga0335069, IMG submission 206714) | Soil microbial communities from Loxahatchee National Wildlife Refuge, Florida, United States - Lox_Sample_1.1 | ecosystem: Environmental > Terrestrial > Soil > Wetlands | place: USA: Florida...
TCGAGCCCTCCTCGATGGTGATCAGCACTTCGTGCTCGCGCGCGAGCCGCAGGATCAGATCGAGATCGAGCGGCTTGGCGAAGCGCGCATCGGCGACCGTGCACGAGATGCCCTTCTCGCGCAGGAGATCGGCGGCCGCCAGCGCGGCCTGCAAGCGCGTGCCGAGGCTTAGGATTGCCGCCTCCCGACCTTCGCGGACGACACGGCCCTTGCCGATGGGAAGCACCTGGCCGCGCTCGGGGAGCGCGACGCCGACGCCCTCGCCACGCGGATAGCGCAAGGCGATCGGCCCGGAATCGTACGCCGCCGCGGTCGCGACCATGTGGACCAGCTCCGCTTCGTCGGCAGGCGCCATCACGGTGAAGTTCGGCAGGCAGCAGAGATAGGCAAGATCGAACGAGCCCGCATGGGTCGCACCATCGGCGCCGACGAGCCCGGCCCGGTCCATCGCAAAGCGCACCGGCAGGTTCTGGATCGCGACGTCGTGCACGACCTGGTCGTAGGCGCGCTGGAGGAAGGTCGAGTAGATGACGGCGAAGGGCCTGAGGCCCTCGGTCGCGAGCCCTGCGGCGAAGGTCACGGCGTGCTGCTCGGCGATGCCGACATCGAAGGTGCGATCGGGAAACGCTTTGCCGAAGATGTCGAGACCGGTGCCAGACGGCATTGCGGCGGTGACGGCCACGACCCTGGGATCGGCCTTCGCCTCCGCGATCAGCGCGTCGGCGAACACCTTGGTGTAGGTCGGCGCCTTCGCGGCGCTCTTTCTCGGCGCGCCGGTTTCGACATCGAAGCCATTCGTGGCGTGGCCTTTGTCGGCTGCATTCTCGGCCGGCGCGTAACCCTTGCCCTTCTGCGTCACGATGTGAAGCAGCACCGGTCCGCCGTCCTTGCCGTCGCGGACCTTCTCAAGAACCTCGACCAGCGCGTTGACGTCGTGGCCGTCGACCGGCCCGATGTGCCGCAGGCCGAGCTTCCCGAAGAGTGTGTTGTCCGACGACTGCGTCGCGGCCAGCTGGTTGAGATGGCGGTTCAGGGCGCCGGTGGCCGGCGCGATCGACATGTTGTTGTCGTTGAGGACGACGAGCAGCCGGCTGCCGAGCCAGCCGGCATTGTTGACCGCCTCATACGCCATGCCGGCGCTCATCGCGCCGTCGCCGATCACGGCAACGACGTGGTTATCCTTGCCAAGCAGGTCGCGGGCGACCGCCATGCCGAGACCTGCCGAAACCGACGTCGAGGAGTGGGCGGCGCCGAACGGGTCGTATTCGCTCTCGCTGCGCCGGGTGAAACCCGAGAGGCCGCCACCCTTGCGGATCGTGCGGATGCGGTCGCGCCGGCCGGTGAGGATCTTGTGCGGATAGGCCTGGTGCCCGACATCCCAGACGATCCGGTCATTCGGCGTGTCGAAGACGTAGTGAAGCGCAACAGTCAGTTCGACGACGCCGAGGCCGGCGCCGAAATGTCCGCCCGACTCCGCGACCGCGTGCACGAGCTCGGTGCGCAGCTGATCTGCGACCTCGCGCAGCTGCGACTTGTCGAGGCGCCGCAGGTCGGCGGGGAACCTGATCGTATCGAGAAGCGGAGTCCGTGAAGCGTTCGGCATCAGGACTCTCTGTCCAGGAGGAAAAGGGGGAGCTCGCAAAGCTCCGGCGACTTGTTGCCATAGGGCGCGAGCGTTGCGGCGGCGCGGTGCGCGAGCTTTTCGGCCTCGGCGCGGGCGCCGCCGATGCCAAGGATGGAGACGAGAGTCGCCTTGCCCTGGTCCTTGTCCTTGCCGACCGCCTTGCCGGTCTTCTCCGCGGTCGAGGTGACGTCGAGCAGATCGTCGGTGATCTGGAACACAAGGCCCATGTCGCGGGCATAGGAGCGCAGGCGGTCGCAATCGGCCTGCGGCGCCTCGGCAAGGATGGCCCCCGCCTCGCAGGAGAATTCGAACAACTGGCCGGTCTTGAGCCGCTGCAGCAGAATCACTTCGTCGGAACCGAAGCTCTCCTGTGCCGCCCGCATGTCGATCATCTGGCCGCCGATCATGCCGTTGCTGCCAGCGGCCTCGGCGAGGCGCACGACCAGCGCGCTGCGAACCTCGCCCGACGGGTGCGTCTCCGGCCGCGCGAGAATCTCGAACGCGATGGTGAGGAGGGCGTCGCCGGCGAGTACGGCGGTCATCTCGTCGAAGGCGATGTGCGTCGTCGGACGGCCGCGGCGCAGGTCGTCGTCGTCCATGCAGGGCAGATCATCGTGCACCAGCGAATAGGTGTGCAGCACCTCGATCGCGGCCGCGACGCGCAGCGCGCGCACCGGATCGACACCGAAGAGGCTGGCGGAATTCAGGACCAGGAAGGGACGAAGACGCTTGCCGCCTGCGAAAGTCGCGTAGCGCATCGCCTCGTGCACCCGCGCATGCAGGCCATGCGGCTTGGGAAGCAAGCGCTCGAGCACCTCGTCGACCTTGCGGGCGGCCGCCGCCAGAGCCTGCGGCAATGCTGAAGTAACAGGACGAGCCGACACCTTCGGCGCCCCACCGGACGAATTCACCATGAACACCCCGTGCAGCCCTGCCGACCTCTATATTTTCCCCAATGTTGGCAGGGGTATACGTTGCCGTCGGGAGCTTAGCACATTTGGCCGACAGCCGACCGGTTCCTATATGGTGCCGACAGCAAATGCCAGCCGTCCCCGTGCCCGGTGCCGGTTGCACCGCATCATGCGGGTGGCTATAGCCTCCAATTCGGGCAAAGATTGGCCCCAGAAGGAGACCTGATGCGAGTCATTCTCGCCCAGCCCCGAGGCTTTTGTGCCGGCGTGGTGCGCGCGATCGACATCGTCGAGCGCGCCCTCGAGAAGTACGGCGAGCCGGTCTATGTCCGACACGAGATCGTCCACAACAAGCATGTCGTCGACACGCTGAAGAACAAGGGCGCGGTGTTCGTCGAGGAACTGAACGAGGTTCCGGACGGCGCAGTGACCGTGTTCAGCGCCCATGGCGTGCCGCAGGCCGTCGTCAAGGACGCGCAGGCGCGCGGCCTGCCGGTGCTGGATGCGACCTGTCCGCTGGTCTCCAAGGTGCACAACCAGGGCAAACGCTACGTGCAGCACGGCCGCCAGTTGATCTTGATCGGCCATGCCGGGCATCCTGAGGTCGAAGGCACGATGGGCCAGGTCGGCGCGCCGGTGACTCTCGTGCAGTCGGAGACCGACGTCGCGGCCCTGCGCATCCCGACCGACACGCCCGTCGCCTACATCACCCAGACGACACTGTCGATCGACGACACCAAGAGCATCATCCTCGCACTCAAGGCCAAGTTCAGAGACATCGTCGGGCCCGAGACGACCGACATCTGCTACGCTACCCAGAACCGCCAGACCGCGGTTCGCCAGCTCGCCAAGGTCGCCGACGTGATCCTGGTCGTGGGCGCAAAGAACAGCTCCAACTCGAACCGCCTGGTGGAGATCGGGCGCGAGGAAGGCGTGCCGAGCTATCTCCTCGCCGACGGCAGCGAACTCAAGCCCGAATGGGTCAAGGGCAAGCAGGCCGTCGGCCTTACTGCCGGCGCCTCTGCGCCCGAGAAGCTCGTCGAGGACGTCATCACGGCGCTGGGCCGCATCCAGCCGGTGACGGTCGAGACGATGGACGGCAAGAAAGAACACATCGAATTCCGCCTGCCGGCGGAGCTGCGCAACGACCGCGTTCCGGCGGCCTAGGGAGACAAGGCGTGGGTATTCCTCTGCATCAGGCCGCGAAGATCGGCTCGTACGTGATGAAGAAGCATCTGACGGGCCAGAAGCGCTACCCGCTAGTGCTGATGCTGGAGCCGCTGTTCCGCTGCAACCTCGCCTGCGCCGGCTGCGGCAAGATAGACTACCCAGACGACATTCTGAACCAGCGCCTCAGCTACCAGGAATGCATGGACGCCATCGACGAGTGCGGCGCGCCTGCAGTCTCGATCGCGGGCGGCGAGCCGCTGCTCCACCGCGAAATGCCACAGATCGTGCAGGGCTTCCTCGACCGCAACAAGTTCGTGATCCTGTGCACGAACGCACTGCTGCTCTCGAAGAAGATCGACCAGTACAAGCCGCACCCGAATTTCACCTGGTCGATCCACCTCGACGGCGACAAGGCGATGCACGACCATTCGGTCTGCCTCGACGGCGTCTATGAGAAGGCGATCGACGCTATCAAGCTCGCCAAGTCCAAGGGATTCCGCACCCAGATCAACTGCACGTTGTTCTCCAACGCGATCCCCGAGCGAGTCGCGAAGTTCTTCGACCTCATGATGGAGATGGGGCTCGACGGGATCACGATCTCGCCCGGCTACGCCTATGAGCGGGCACCGGACCAGGACAGCTTCCTGAACCGCGAGCGCACCAAGCGGCTCTTCCGCGACATCCTCAGCAGAGGCAACGGCGGCAAGAAGTGGGAATTCACGCAGTCGCCACTGTTCCTCGACTTCCTCGCCGGCAACCAGACCTATGAATGCACGCCGTGGTCGATGCCGCTGCGCTGCGTGTTCGGCTGGCAGAAGCCCTGCTATCTCCTGGGCGAAGGCTATGTGAAGACCTTCAAGGAGCTGATCGACGGCACCGACTGGGACAAGTACGGCGTCGGCAAGTACGAGAAGTGCCAGGACTGCATGGTGCATTGCGGCTTCGAGGGCACTGCGGTCGTCGATTCGATCAGGCACCCGCACAAGCTGATCCCGCTCGCGGTGCGCGGCGTGAAGACCGAGGGGCCGCTCGCGGCGGACATCGACACGTCAAACCAAAGGCCGGCGGAGTTCGTGTTCTCACGTCACGTCGACCAAAAGCTAGCCGAGATAAGGGCAGCCAAGAAAAAGCCCGAGAGCGTTGCGGCTGCGGAGTAGCGCGCGCAACGCCCGGCCCGCCTCGCGGCCGGTGGTCATGAGATCGGAAATCTGGGCGGGCTCGGACGCCACCGAACCCAGCACGGCGCGCAGGCTGATGCGGCCGCTGGTCTTGAGCGGCACCAGTGCTGCGGGCGGAAGGCCGCGTGTCGACGAATCCGAGATCGTGCGCACTGCGACGAACGGAATCCCGTGGCGGTTGGCGAGCCGGGCGGCGATGTGGGACTCGGTATCGACGGCATGCGCGCCCGAGAGCGCGAACAGCCGGCGCTTGCCGTCGACATGGCTCACGATCTGCTCATGACCGACGAGGATGCCGGGCGTTGCGCGCGGCAGCTTCTGGCGCAGGATCGCGGTCCAGCGCGGATCGGTCTGATAGCGTTCGTTGCCGTGCACGACGTGGGTCGCGATCAGCGTGTCGCCGACCTTGAGCAGCGGCGCGAGGGCGCCGGCGATGCCGAAGCTCACGATCCCCCTGGCGCCGGCGGCAATCGCCTCCTCGAGGCGGCGGACGAGCAGCGCCTCGTCGCCGCTGCCGATGACCGGCGTGAGCTTTGCCCCGCGTGCGATCCGCGCCTCGCGCGCGAGGCCGGTGACGGCAATCACGTTCATGCCGCCGCGATCTCCAGCACCGCGCGCTCGATCGCGCCCTCGTCGCGATCGTCGGAGAAGGCCGCGACCGTCCGCGAGGGATCGAGATCGGGGAACCGGTAGACCGCGCAGACGCTGCCCGGTCCGCCCCCGGTGTGGCCATACCAGAGGCCGTGCGGGCCGTCCGGATCGACCATCAGCCCGGTGGCCGCCCGCGGCGTGACGAACGGGCGATCGGCGGGAACGGAGGGCGGCGGCACGGCGTCGAACATGGCGGCCCGGGAGGCCTCGGACAGAAAATCGGTAGTGAACGCGCACTCCAGGAATCGCGCGGCGTCGGAGGCGGTTCCGACGACGAGACCATGGTAGACCCAGTTCGGGTCGTAGGATCGGAGATTGGCGAAGGCCAGCCGCTGCATGTCGTCGCGCCTGCGGGTCACAAAGGCATGGATGCCGAGCGGCGCGAACACTGTGGCATGCAGCGCCGAGCGCAGCTCGGAGTCGGTCGCGCGCTCGATCTCGCGGCGTACGAAGAGATAGCCGATATTGCTGTAGCTCCAGCCCCGCCCCGGCGCGAACAATAAGCGATTCGCATTCGCGCGGCTCAGGAGCTCGCTGACCGGCCAAGCCTTGTCACCGCGGGCGACGGCGGCGTGGTACTCGGCAAGCCCCCCATAATCAGGTACCCCGGCGCGGTGGCCGAGGAGCTGGCGCAGCGTGTAGGGCCTGCCGTCGAGCGGGGCATCTAGTGCAAGCCTGCCCTGCTCGGCGAGCTTGAATACGGCCGCTGCGAGCACGGTCTTGCCGAAGCTCCACCAGGGCAGAAGCGCGTCAGCCGGACCGGAGACGCTCTCCGCCCCGCCGGCAATGTATGCGCTGACGATCACAGCCCGTGGGCGACGCGGCGCGAGTTGCCTGCCTTGAGGTTGCGGTAGCGCGCCACCGCCCACAGCGGAAAGAACTTCGGATAGCCGTGATAGCGCAGGTAGAACACGCGGGGGAAACCGCCGCCGGTGTAATGCTCCTGCGGCCAGAGCCCGTCCTTGCTCTGCGTCGCCTGGAGATGATGGATGCCGCGCGCCACCGCCGGGTGATCGACCTGCCCTGCCGCCATCAGCGCCAGCAGGGCCCAGGCGGTCTGAGATGCGGTCGAAGGCGCGGGAACGTAGCCCTTGTAGTCGAGCCGATAACTGTCGCAGTCCTCGCCCCAGCCGCCATCCTCGTTCTGGATCTTCGCGAGCCAGTTCACGGCGCGCGTCATCACCGGATCGTCCGGCGCGACTCCGGCCGCGTTCAGGCCCGCAAGCGACGACCATGTGCCGTAGATGTAGTTCACACCCCAGCGGCCGAACCAGCTGCCGTCCGGCATCTGCGATCTGCGCAGGAATTCGACGCCCTGCCTGAGGTGCGGGTCGTCCGGTCCGGCACCAAGCTGCGCCAACATCCCGATGCAGCGGCCGGAGACGTCATCGGTCGGCGGATCGAGCAGCGCGCCATGGTCGGCGAAGGGGATGTTATTCAGATAGTAGTAGGCGTTGTCGGCGTCGAACGCACCCCAGCCGCCGTTCCTCGACTGCAGTCCTTCGATCCATTCGCGGCCGCGCGCGATCGGCTCGCGGTAGTCCGCCCCGGGCGCCGCCCGCTCTCTGGCGCGATCGAGCGCCATCACGACCACGGCCGTGTCGTCGAGATCGGGGTAGTGCGCGTTGTTGTACTGGAAGGCCCATCCGCCGGGCCGCACATTCGGCCGCTCCTCGGCCCAGTCGCCCTTCACGTCGAGCACCTGGCGGTGCGCCAGCCATTCGAGCGAGCGCGCCACCGCGGCGTCGGCGCGGTCGTCCTTTGCCTCCATCAGCGCATGCGCGGCGAGCGCCGTGTCCCACACCGGCGAGACGCAGGGCTGGCAATAGGCTTCGTCTTCCTTGACGACCAGCAGGAGCTCGACCGCCTTGCGCGCGATGGCGCGGTCGGGATCGCTCTCCGGGCGACCCATCACGTCGTACATCATCACGCTGTTGGCCATGGCGGGGTAGATTGCGCCGAGACCGTCCTCGCCGTTGAGCCGCTCCGTCGTCCAGGAGACACAACGGTCGATCGCGCGCCGGCGCATCGCCTTCGGCCAGAACGGTTCGAAGCGCTTGAGGCACCAGTCGAGCGCGGCGAAGAACGCCGACCAGGTGGCAGACTGGTGCGGTGCGCGCGGGCTAACCACCGGCACGCCTTCGACGAAGAGCTCCGGCACACGGATGCCGCGCGGATTGCGCGCCAGCGGCCGCTTCGCCGCAAGCACGAGGAGCGGCACGATCACCGTGCGCGCCCAGTACGACATCTTCGACAGATGGATCGGGAACCAGCGCGGCAGGAGGATCAGCTCGACCGGCACGGTCGGCACGTTCTGCCACGACGTCTCGCCGTAGAGCGCAAGCAGGATGCGGGTGAAGACATTGGCCTTGATCGCGCCGCCACGGGCGCGGATCGCCTCGCGGGCGCGCGCCATGTGCGGCGCATGAATGTCGTCGCCGATCATCTTGAGCGCGAAATAGGCCTTGACCGTCGCGGAGAGATCGAACGCACCACCGTGAAAGAGCGGCCAGCCACCGTGTTTCGCGTCCTGGACGCGGCGCAGGTAGCTGCCGATCTTGCGTTCAAGCTCGAGGTTCGGCGTCTCGCCGAGGTAGTGGACGAGCAGGACGTACTCCGACGGAATGGTGGCGTCGGCCTCGAGCTCGAACACCCAGTGCCCGTCGGCGCGCTGCTGCTCGAGCAGCGCCGCGGTCGCGTCGCCGAGCATCTTGTCCACGGCGATCGCGCCGTCCCGATCGATGATCATCTGGTTCATAGGGCGATTATACGGGGGTGCGTGCGAGTGCCAATTGCGCGGCCTTCTGCCCGGAACGGATGGCGCCCTCGATGGTGGCAGGGAGGCCTGTATCGGTCCAGTCGCCGGCGAGCAGCAGGTTGCCCCAGCGCGTGGCCGCCGACGGACGCCTGCCCGCCTGATCCGGGGTGGCGGCAAAGGTGGCGCGGCGCTCCTTCACGACCTGCCAGGGCGGCAGTTCGGCGGGCAGGCGCAGCACTTTTGCAACATCGGCCCAGAATCGTCTCGCGAGCGTCTCACGGTCGTCGTCCACGATCGCGTCCGCTCCGCTGACCGTGATGGAAATGCGGTCCGGGAAGGCGAAGATCCATTGGGCCGCACCGCCGATGACTCCGGTCATGAGGGGCGAACCTTTCGGCGGCAGGATCCTGAAATGCGCATTGACGATCGCACGGAATTCCGTCGGCGCGGTGACATCCGGCAGAAGCTCGGTCGCTGCCCATGGCGGCACCGCGAGGATAACCGTGTCCTTCTCCTCGACCGCCACCGGCGAGCCCGCGATATCGAGCGCCGTCACGCGGCGGGCATCCATGGCGAGCGCGCGGACGCGCTGGCCGATGTGGATGTCGGCGCCTTGCCGCTCGAGAAACTTCAATGCCGGATCGACGAACGCGAAGGCGAGGGTCGGATGCGCGATGCGCGGGCGATAGGCGCGTCCGCCCTTCGCCAGCGACTCCGCGATCACGGCGCCGGCGAGTTTCGCCGATGCGCTGCGCGGCTCGGTATTCAATGCCGCGAGCAGGAACGGCTCCAGGAGCCGGTCCCATAGGGCGCCACGGCAGGCAATGACATCCTCGATGCGCTGGTCGGAGTCGGCCAGCATCAGCCTGAGGAGCGCGACATACTCGCCCGGTTGCGTGTCCGGCACGCGGCGCGACGCCGAGAATATCCACCACGCGAGCAGGCCGTCGTTGGGCCGGATGGTCCAGCGCCGGTCCGCAGCCACGTCGCAGAAGTCGAACACCGCACGATCCGGCCCCGCGAGCGCGCCCGCCGCACCGATGCTCGCGAGATAGTCCTGCACCGCCGTGTTGCCGGACAGCACGAGATGGTTGCCGTTGTCGATCGTGCAGCCGAGCTGCGGATCGAAATAGGACCGGCAACGGCCGCCGGCCTGCGGCGCGCCTTCGATCAGCACGACCTTGCGGCCGTTTCCGGCAAGCGCCACCGCGGCGGAAAGGCCGGCAAGGCCGCCGCCGACGATAAAGGTCGTGCTCATCCGAACAGACCGTGGCGCAGCACAATGCCGACGAGCTTGCCCTTGCCGAGCGAGACGCGCTTGCGCGGCGGCGCCCAGCCGACGATCTCGGTCTGGCGGAGTATTTCCTCATATACCGCGCCCATCAGGCGCGGCGTGGCGAGACGGCCCTTCGGCCGCGCGGCGAGCACGGCGGCGGCGCCCTCGTACCAGCGATGCGCGTCGCGCGCCACGGCGCGGCATGCAGCGTCGATGCGCGGGTCCTGGACGATCGACTTGGGATCGAGCGACGCGATTCCGGCGTCCTTTAGATACTCGTGCGGAAGATAGACACGGCCGATTGCGGAGTCCTCGTCGATGTCACGCAGGATATTCGTGAGCTGGAGCGCGCGGCCGAGATGGTGCGCAAGCTCGAAGCCGGGCCCCTCAGCCATGCCGAACACCTTGATCGACAGCCGCCCGACGGCGCTCGCGACGCGTTCGCAATAGAGATCGAGGATCTTGAGGTCGGGTGCGACGATGTCCTCGGCGACGTCCATGTCCATGCCGTCGATCACCGTGAGGAAATCCTCCTTGCGCAGGCCGTAACGCCGGACCGGCTCCACCAGGAACCTGGCGCGCTCCGGGGCATGGCCGGCATAGAGATCATCGAGGGCGACGCGCCACTGCATGAGCGCGTCATGGCGTTCGGCGCGGGTGCCGATGCCGTCGTCCGCGATATCGTCGACGATACGGCAGAAGCCGTAGATCGCGAACATCGCGGCGCGCTCGGCCTTGGGCATCAGCCGCATTGCGGAATAGAAGGAGCTGTTGGCCAGCTTCTGCTGCGCCGAGGCGGCGGAGGGCATAGTAGCGGGGCTGAGACTCATGGACGGGACGCGGAATCGACGGCATCTCTTTTAGGCCGAAGACGCGCCGCCGCAAACTGGGCAGCGGCGCGCAAGAGAAGCCCCGGCATGTCGCGCTTTTGATGGTGAACGCGGTCGCTGAGCGGATCGCGGAC
>Ga0335069_10015849_pt1 | contig 10532 bp, 11 predicted proteins | sample Lox_Sample_11_FD_206714 | JGI IMG/M metagenome (GOLD analysis project Ga0335069, IMG submission 206714) | Soil microbial communities from Loxahatchee National Wildlife Refuge, Florida, United States - Lox_Sample_1.1 | ecosystem: Environmental > Terrestrial > Soil > Wetlands | place: USA...
CGCCGGTCTTGCAGGTGACGCGTGACCTACTCCATCTGCAACGACGCTGAATTCAATCAGCCGACTAGACACGCGACAAGGAAGAAAGATGAAAAGCGCAAGAATCGCGTACGTACAATGGCCCGAGGGCCTGCTGCCACAGGGTGACGCTTGGGAGCAGATCCGCCGTGCGGTTTCTGCTGCGAACGCGGATCTCCTCGTCACCAACGAAATGCCATTCGGAACCTGGCTGCCAGAGCAGCCCCAATACGATGCGGCCGCCGCGCAGCGCTGGGTTGAACTGCATGAGCAGGCCCTGCGTGAACTAAGTCGACTGGATGTGGGCGCGGTGATTTCGTCGCGCCCTGTCTCGTTCGGTGACCGGCTCGCGAACGAGGCGTTCGTGGTCGAAGGCGATCGCTACCGCACTATGCATCACAAAAAATTCTTCCCGCAGGAACCCGGCTTCTTCGAGGAAAGCTGGTTCGTGCGCGGCATGGATGGCTTTCATTGCGTCGACATTGGCGCCGTCAGGGTCGGTGTCCTGCTCTGCACGGAGTTGTTCTTCAACGAGCATGCGCGCGCATACGGCAAGGCAGGTGCAGACGTAATCGTCGCGCCTCGCGCAAGCGGCACATCGCTGTATCGCTGGAGAACAGCTGGCTCGCTGGCCGCCATCGTGTCGGGGGCCTGCTTCGTCAGCTCGAACCGCCACGGCCCCGCGCCACTAGGACAGGTATTCGGCGGCGGCGGCTTCGCCGTGTCGGCTGACGGCCAGCCAATCGGCGAAACAAGTGAGGAGACGACGCTCCGCATCGCCACGGTGGATCTTGAGGCCACGCACGCGCAGAAGCAGGAATACCCGTGCTACGTGCGCGAGCTGGCGCAATCCTCAGTTCCGACGCGTATGCCTCCGCCTGCGTGAGGCGCTTTGTCGAAGACACCCATGTGCTGGGCGAGCGCACGCGCGAACAGTGGCAGCAGGAGGCGTTTGGACAAATTGACGCGCTGCTGCGACCCTTAAGCGGCCCACTCAGCGGCCCCGCTTTTCTTTTCGTTTGGCCGCCCACGCCCGCTTGATGTACTGGGCGGGCGACCGCAGACGTCGACCCGTAACCGCCATCGAGACGGCTGAACAACGAAGCGGGGCGACCGTCGTTTCATGGCAGACGAAAAGCGGAAATCTCGGGCCGGTCCGCGCCGACCGGATTGAAAAGGGCTCAGGAACCTGGACGGCCACCCTTTGCGCCCTCGCAAACGACGCGAGAAGCATCATCCGCACGCGACCACGGAGCGGGCGTGCCCTGCTAAGGCTTGACGAACTTGAGCGTCATTCGATCCGATTCTCCGATCCCGGCATAACGTGCGCGGTCCGCGTCGCCACCCTCGTAGGTCGGTGGCAGCGACCACACGCCATGCGGATAGTCCTTCGTGTCCGACACGTTTTCGTTGATCTCGCTGCGCGCGGCGAGTACGAAGCCGGCCGCCTGCGCGTGCGCGATGACGAAGGCCTCGGTCACGTAGCCAGTATCGATCATCTGCTGCACGCTCGTGCCCGGCCGGGCGCGATGCTCTTCGACGCCGAGTTCGCCGCCGGATTTCAGCGCGCCATAGAACGCGCGCAGGTTCGCATCGAGCTGGCCATCCTTGATCCAGTTATGGATGTTGCGAAACGTGAGTACCCGATCGAATCGCCCATGCGCGTCAAAGCCGGTGAACTCGCCCGCGTGCAAAGTACCGACCACGACATTTCCATAGATCGCCGGGGCGCTCGCGAGCTTGCGCAGATACGCTGCATCGGTTTGACGGTCTTCGGATCTCAGTTCCGCTGAGGTGCTGACATATTGAGCCTCATATAGATGACCGGTGTCGTGCAGAAAAGGCGAAAGAATATCCGTGTACCAACCGCCACCCGGTGCGATCTCGAGTACCGTTTGTGCGGGACCGAGGTCGAAGAACTGCAGGGTCTCCTTCGGATGACGATAGACATCGCGCGCCCTGGCGCGCTCGGCACGTTGCGAACTGCCGATTGCAGCATCGAGGGACGTCGGACCGGGAACAGGTGATTGCGAGGCGTTAGAAGAGGGCGGTGACGGGGCAACGCATCCGCTGATCGCCATCGCGATCAATGTCATGGCGATGGTGATGGCGCGCGGCAGCGAATACTTCGCCAGTGCCCGGTGGCGGCAGATTGGATTCATTGGAGATACGCAAGTTCAAAGTATGAAACAAGATACGCTTTTCCTTGATGGTTCGCTGGCAGAGCATGGAAGGCTCGACACGGGCGACGGCGGCAAGTGGCGAGGGCCAGGTTCATGTGGCAGCTCCGAGCGGCCCTTCAATTCCTTCGAGAGCGGATCGGGAGCAATGACACCGCCCCTATGTGGCCATTAGAGAAAGAACGCCATTAGATTGTCGATTTGCATCGGACACGCTGAAACAGCCTGTTGGCCGGCGTCTGCCTGGCGGGAGAGGCGGCCAGGGCATATATTTGAATTGGGCAACAGGAGTCGGGCGGCGCCCAAACCAGTTAGCGACCTGAGCGGGACGGCAAACCTGAAGGAGGCCGGCAATGGAGGCAAAATTAGCAGGCACAGCACCAACTCAGCGGTCATCCAGGCTGGGTATGGTGCTGCGGGTCACCAGCGGAAATTTCCTTGAGCAGTTCGACTTCTTCCTGTTCGGATTCTACGCCACCTACATCGCCCACACTTTTTTTCCGGCCAACAGCGAGTTCGCCTCGCTGATGCTGACCTTCGCCGCGTTCGGCGCCGGTTTCCTGATGCGTCCGCTCGGCGCCATCATACTGGGCGCCTATATTGATAAGGTCGGGCGCCGCAAAGGCCTGATCGTCACGCTGTCGATCATGGCCAGCGGCACCATCCTGATCGCGCTGGTACCCGGCTATGCCGCCATCGGCCTGCTGGCCCCGCTCCTGGTCCTGACGGGCCGCCTGCTGCAGGGTTTTTCCGCCGGCGCCGAACTGGGTGGCGTATCGGTCTACCTCGCCGAGATGGCTACGCCGGGACACAAGGGCTTCTATACGGCCTGGCAGTCGGCGAGCCAGCAGGTGGCCATCGTAGTGGCCGCTGCGCTGGGCTACGCACTCAACGCTTATCTGACGGCGCAGCAGGTGGGCGCCTGGGGCTGGCGCATCCCCTTCCTGATCGGCTGCATTATTGTGCCCTTTCTGTTCGTGCTGCGCCGCTCGCTGCAGGAGACCGCGGAATTCAGCCAGCGCCGTCACCATCCGGCTACCAGCGAGGTCTTCCAGTCGATGTTGGTCAACTGGCGAATCGTGATCGCCGGCATGATGCTGGTGGCAATGACCACGACCACCTTTTACCTGATCACGGTCTACACGCCTACCTTTGGCAAGACCGTGCTCAAGCTCAGCACTGCCGATGCACTGATCGTCACATTGTGCGTCGGCATCTCCAATTTCATCTGGCTGCCGATTGGCGGCGCGCTGTCTGACCGAATCGGCCGTCGCCCGATCCTGCTGACGATCACCGTGCTGGCGCTGTTCTCGTCCTGGCCGGCGCTGTCCTGGCTGGCGGCCGCGCCCAGCTTCGGGCGCATGTTGCTGGTGCTGCAGTTGCTCTCATTCTTCTTCGGCATGTACAACGGCGCGATGGTGGTGGCACTCACCGAGGTGATGCCAGTGGAAGTGCGGGTGGCGGGCTTCTCGCTTGCGTACAGCCTGGCCACCGCCCTGTTCGGTGGCTTCACGCCGGCGATCTCGACGTACCTGATAGAGGCCACCGGCGACAAGGCGGCACCCGGCTTCTGGATGGGGTTCGCCGCTGCATGCGGGCTGGTTGCGACATTGGTGTTGTATCGGAAGCGGCGCAGCTGGGCGCCCTGAGTTGACGCCAACTCTGACCTTGTCCTTTGGTGCCGTGGAACGGAGCGACACAGAATTCTTTCGGATCGCTAATTTTGCATTGAGACCTCTCTGGCATTGGTGATCGCGCCGTCGCACCGGCGGCACGCGACCATTTGTGGTGTTGCCTGTTCGGGGCGGTCGGATTGGAACTGGAACCGTTCGCTCGCGGTGATGTCAGTCTGCATACATGCTGCGGTGAGTCGTATGTATATCTAGTTAATGGCGTGGGTCCCCAAACGACATCGGAGGTCAGCGTAATGCCGAATCTGCCCAGCCGGGAAATAGTGAATTGCGCAAACCATATGCCGTCGTTTCGCATCGGACGTTCGAGCGTGAATAATCCCGCCCATGCCGCGATGCGCATCGTGATGACGAAGTGATGCCCATGCTGATTTGCTAACGCCAAAGCATTCTTTGGCGCCGCGCGCTTCTTGCACCAGGATGAAGTACTGCGGACGCTCGTGTCCGCGAGTGTCTTTATGGGAACCTTCATGCGATACAAGGGATACAACGTCGAACCGTCCGCCCACGCGTTGCCGAGCGGACTGTATGCGGCGAACCTGACGATCGAGAACGGGTCGTCGGCGACTGGATCGTCGTTTTCTTTCGAAGCGATCGATTATTTTTTCGAGGCCGATCACGCCATTGCGTATGCCTCCCGCTGGGCTCGGCTATGGATCGACCAGCGCGGCAAACCGGCTGCGTGTTGACGCGGCGGCCGTCTCTTCGCGCGAGGATATTCTTTGCGCATCTTTCGATCTGACTGATTCTTGGTTCCGTTTTGCGGCAGGGCTTTCTATGCTGGCAGGCTCGACGGGTATGCCGCGTGGCGCATGCGGCCCCTCACGCTACAAGCCAAAAAAGAGGAAAGCACATGCAGAACCAATCGACGAAGACGCCGCTGCGGCGGCATATCGGCCAGTCGCTGCGCGCCTGGCCCAAGCTGGCTGCACTGTGGCTGCTCGCGGCGGTTGCAGCGCCGGCAGGGGCCGCCGCCGCCGCGCCTGCGGAACTCAAGATCGACTACGCGTACTACTCGCCGGAAAGCCTGGTGATCAAACGCAATGGCTGGCTCGAGCAGGAGTTCGCGCCGGATCACACGCAGGTGCGCTGGGTGCTGAGCCTCGGCAGCAATCGCGCACTGGAGTATCTGAATAGCGGCGCGATCGATATCGGCTCGACCGCCGGCCTCGCGGCCGTGCTCGGCAAGGCGAACGGCAATCCGATCAAGACCGTGTATATCTTTTCGCGCCCGGAGTGGACGGCGCTGGTGGTGCGCAAGGATTCGCCGCTGAAGTCGCTCGCCGACCTGAAGGGCAAGAAGATTGCCGCCACGAAGGGCACCGATCCCTACCTCTTCACGCTGCGTGCGCTGCATACGGTGGGCCTGACGAAGGATGACGTCGAGATCGTCAATCTCCAGCATCCGGATGGCCGCACCGCTCTGGTCAACGGTCAGGTCGATGCGTGGGCCGGGCTCGATCCTCACATGGCTGCCGCGGAAGTCGACAACGGCGCGCGGCTGCTGTACCGCAACGTCAATTTCAACACATGGGGTTTCCTGAACGTGCGCGACGCGTTCCTGAAGCAGTACCCGGACACCGTAACGCGCGTGCTCAAGGTGTATGAGCATGCGAGAGAGTGGATCGGCGCGCACCCCGAAGAGGCGGCGCAAATTGTCTCCGACGACTCGAAGGTGTCGCTCGCCGTTGCCAGGCTGCAACTGAGCCGCAACGACTTCAGCCACCCTCGACCGGGCGCGGAACAGATCAAGGCGCTGGAAGCTGCCGCCCCTATCCTGGTTCAGGAGCAACTGGTCAAGCCGGGCACCGATCTGAACCAGGTGATCGAATCGCTGATCGATGCGCAGGCGTCGCAGCCGGCGCTCGCGTCGGCTCAACGTCAGTAACCACGCGGGCTGACATGGCAGTCGAAGAAGCGGCCGCGCCCTCGCTGGCGGAATCCGACGCTATCGGGGCAAGGCGAAGGACAGACGCTTTCGCGCAAGGCGACACACCGCGCACCAATGTGCCGGCGCAGGAAGCGGGCGCCCAGGCAGAGCGCGCGCCGCGCGCCTGGCGCATGGCGGGCGCGCTGCTGCCGGTCGTATTCCTGTGCGTCGTGGAAGTTCTCGTGCGTGCCCGGGTCTTGCCGGACAATCTCGTGCCCGCGCCTTCGGAAATTGCGCAGGCGCTCTGGCAGCTCGGCGGCGAAACCCTGCTCAAGCACATCGTCCAGAGCACGGCGCGCGTGGCGGCCGGGTTCGCCTGCGGCGCGCTGCTCGCGGTGGTCGTCGGCGCGGGGATGGGCTTGAGCCGCCGGCTCGACGCACTGCTCGATCCGAGTTTTCAGGCGCTGCGCGCAATTCCTTCGCTCGCGTGGGTGCCCGTGTTGCTGCTGTGGATGGGGATCGACGAAGCGCCAAAAATCACGCTCGTCGCGATTGGCGCATTCTTTCCTGTGCATTTGAGCGTACTATCTGGAGTCCGAAACGTCGACCGGAAGCTCGTCGAGCTAGGCGCAGTCTATCAATTGTCTTCGTGGCGGTTGTTCGTGCGGATCCTGTTGCCCGCTGCGTTGCCGCATGTTTTCACGGGGCTGCGTACGGGGCTGGCGGTCTCGTGGATGTTCGTCGTCGCGGCCGAGCTGATCGCCGCCACGCGTGGCCTTGGCTATCTCCTGAGCGATGGCCGCGAGACGGGCCGACCCGATATCGTCTTTGGCGCCATCATCCTGCTCGGGTTGCTCGGCAAGTTGACGGACAGCGCAATGAAGGCGCTCGAGGCGCACGTGCTGGCCTGGCGCGATACGAGTGTCGAGGGGGCGCGCACATGATCGCGGCTTCGTCGATCAGCGCGGCGCGCGATCCGCAACCTCCGCGCCCGCCCCTCGTCGATATCGACATCCGCCGCAAGCACTACGGCGACCGGCCGATTCTGGACAGCCTGCGGCTCACGCTCGCGCCCGGAGAGATCGTGGCCCTGCTCGGCCCGAGCGGCTGCGGAAAAAGCACGCTGCTGCGCATTGCAGCGGGGCTGGATCGCGACTACGCGGGCACGGTTGCCTACAACGGCGAAGTGCAGCGCGGGCCGTCACCGCTGGCAGGGGTGATCTTTCAGGAGCCGCGCCTGTTGCCATGGCTGCGGGTGGCAGAGAACGTGTGCTTTCCGCAACGCGCACGCGGCGACGCGCTAGCACGCGCGAGGTCTCTGCTCGACGAGGTCGGGTTGCGTGCAGAAGACGGCGGGCTTTGGCCCAAGCATCTGTCGGGCGGCATGGCTCAGCGCGTGGCGATTGCGCGCGGGTTGTTCACGCAGCCGCAACTGCTGTTGCTCGACGAGCCGTTCAGCGCCGTCGACGCGATGACGCGCATGCGCCTTCAGGACTTGCTGCTCGCCATCGTGGACGCCCATCGAACGGCCGCGCTCGTCGTCACGCACGATATCGACGAGGCGCTGCATCTGGCCGACCGGATCGTGTTGCTGGAGCCTGCCGGCGGAGCGCGGGCAAGACCTGCCAGCCGCATCATCGAAGTGGGCGGCGCGCGTCCGCGCCGGCGTGAGGACACGGCCCGCTCGGCATGGCGCAGGATCTTGCTCGAGGGGCTGGAAACTCACGTTCAAACTTCGCAAACTAAAGCTTAGGAAAAGTGCTGCTCACGACCGATGCGACCGTGCACGAAGCGCCGAAGGCGGCCGCCGCGGCTGCACCGGTTGGTGGTCCTGGCGGCGCCGATCTCGGCTTCTGAGCGAGTCTTGCCGGGCTACGGGGGAAGGCCGCGGCGTGCGCCGGCGGCCTGAAAGCATCGGAGGCCGCCTTGGCGTCACGCCAATGAGCGGCCGCCGCCTTTTGCAGCGCTTGCCAATGGACGCATATCGATCATGACGACACTGAACGAGTATTTGAAACAGAAGCGCGCGGCGTGGCTCGCCAAAAAAGAGGCAGCGCGCAACGATCCCGACTTGAAGGCCAACCAGCTCAAGGCGCATGTTCGCGCGCTTGGCCGCAGCGGCGTGCGCGAAATTCGCATCCGCGATTTCCAGGTCATCAGCGACAGCCCGGCCGATTTCGCCGGCTATAACCTCGGCCCCGCATCGCCCGAACTGCAGCTTGGCGTGTTGGGCAGTTGCCTCACGCATATCACGCTGATCCAGGCAGCGGAGCGAGGCATCTCAATCGATTCGATCGAAGTCGAGGTGGCGGGCGAGCAGCATCCGCTCGCGCAGCAGCCGGGCTTCGAGAATATCCCGATCTTTCCGCACAATATCCGCTATGCGCTCGATATCGTTTCGCCGGAACCAGCGCAAACGATTTGCGATCTGCACGAAGCCGTCGAGGCGGTGTGCCCGATCTTCAATCTCCTCAAGCAACCGCAGACGATCAAGGGCGAATTGCGACACAAGGTGAGCGCGGAAGCGGCGACCGAAAAGGCAGCCTGAGGAACGCTTCGAAGCACGAACGGCAGCGCGGCGCGCGGAGCAGATCCGCACGCCGCGTTTTTTCGTTATTGCTTGACGGCAACCGTCTGTTGCGCGGGCAGCAGCGCCCATTGCCCATCGTGAACGACGAGGTCGATGCTCTTCACACCATCGATGCGGCGCGTGCGCGAATCGAACGTGGCTTTGCCGAACACCACGCTCGGTATGTCGCGCAGCTTCGGCAGTGCGTCGTGCACGCCCTGGCGAGTCGTGCCGCCCGTGCGCAGCGCGTCGGCGGCAATGATCACGGCGTCGTAGGCGAAGGCGTTGAATGCGTCGGGTTCGCGATGGTATTTCGCCTTGAAGCCCTGCACGAAGCGCTGGACTTCGGGGCGCGGGTCGCCGGGGAAGAAGCTCGTATTCGTCGTTACGCCGTTCACGGCGTCGCCGCCCAGCTCGAGAAATTTCGGCGAGTAGACCGAGCTTGCCGCGACCACCGGCAGGCGGATGCCGCTCTCGTACGCCTGCCGCACGATCTGTGCGCCATCGGCGTAGTAGGCGATCAGCACGAGCGCATCGGGGTGCGTGTCGCGCACGCGCACGAGCGTCGCACGAAAGTCCTTGTCGGAGGGTTGATAGCCTTCGGTGGCCACGACCTGCGCACCGCGCGCATTGGCGGCCTTCACGAACACGTCCTTGCTCGTGCGTCCCCAGTCGGTGTTCTGATAGAGCACCGCGACGCGCTTGAAGCCCTGCTTCGCGGCGAGGTCGGCGAGCAGCGGCTGCGCGTCGGCCTGGCTGACCGACGGGCTCCAGATATAGTCGCCGCCCTTGGTGAAGTCCGGATGAGAATTCGTGAAGCCGAGCTGCACCAGCCCCGCGCGCTGATAGATCGGGGACGCTGCCATCGAGGCCGGGCTCGAAAAGTCACCGAGTTCGATCAGGATGCGCGGATCGGCCACGAACTTCTGCGCGATCGTCACGGCCTGGCGCGGGTCGCTCTGGCTGTCCTCGAACACATAGCGAAGCGGATGGCCGTTGATTCCGCCTTCCGCGTTGATCTGGTCGAGCGCGAGATCGAAGCCCGCTTGCCATTGCGCGCCGTACTGCGCGTTCGGGCCCGTGAGCGGACCGCTCACGCCGAACCAGACGGGCTCACCCGTGGCGGGCGCCGCGTTCGCGCCCGCGCTGAATGCGAGGAGTCCCGCGCCGGCCGGTGCGAGCACGAGGGCGGCCGCGAGGCGGGCAAGCAGGCGGCGCCGCGGCGCACGAAACAATGTCTTCATCGCTGTGTTTCCTTTGTATTTCCTGCGAATTCTCGCGTGATTGAAAAGGCAATTCGTGATGAGTCTCCAACGCGCACACCATCGGCACAACGAATCGATTCAGCTATGGATATGCGTTTCGCCTCATGCGGGAAATACTGGCTCTCCGAGCGTGAGCATGAGGCGGTTGGCCCATGCGAAGATGGCGATTACATGGCTCAGATCGAGTATTTCGGCATTCGTAAGGCCCGCCTCGCGAAGCGCGTCGAGCGAAGCGCTGCCGACGGCCTCGGGCGCGAGTGTCAGGTCGATCGCATAGCGCACGATCGCGCGTTCGCGCGGCGTGGTGCCCGCAGTTTGCGGATCGGCGAAGACCTGCTCGATCACGTCACTGCGTTTGGCGAGCTGCTCGAAGCGCTGCGCGTGCACCGAGGCGCAATAGACGCAGCCATTGATGCGCGAGACGACCGTGCTGGCCAGTTCGCGCTCCGCGCGCGTCAAACCGCCGGGCGCATACATGATGCTGTTGAATGCGCCGGAGCGAGCGGCCAGCACCTGCGGCTCGTGCACGAGCAGGAGGTAGTAATCGGATGTCTTCGCCTGCGGATGGCTCGCTTCGAGCACGGCGATCTGCGCGGGTGTGGCTTGCTCTAGCGCGACCGCGTCGAGCCACGCGGACCAGCCGAGCGTTTGCGAGGTGAAACCATGCGTGTTGCTCATGCCTGATCCTCCAGCGCGCGCAGCGCGGCGACTACCCGCACCTGATAGGCAACGAAGGCAATCAGTTGCGAAAGCACGACGATGGCGCGTGTGGAAAGGCCCGCGCGTTGCAGCGCCGCAAGGGCGGCGGGGCCATGGCCGGCCGTCTGTGCGGGTGCCTCGGTGACGGCGCGTGTGTGGGCGAGAATTGCCGCGAGACGCGCGGGGGCGGCTTTCAATGCGGCGTCCGTTTTGGCAGGCGAGCCGTCGATCAGCGTGTCG
>Ga0335069_10015850_pt1 | contig 10532 bp, 11 predicted proteins | sample Lox_Sample_11_FD_206714 | JGI IMG/M metagenome (GOLD analysis project Ga0335069, IMG submission 206714) | Soil microbial communities from Loxahatchee National Wildlife Refuge, Florida, United States - Lox_Sample_1.1 | ecosystem: Environmental > Terrestrial > Soil > Wetlands | place: USA...
CCAGCCCTAAAGCCTTTCCTATGAGCAGAAAGTCGTTCGTGACTGGCCGCGCGGATCATATCGGCGGAACGGGCGATGGAAGGCGGGCAGGAGTTTGAGTCAATCCGACCCTAATAGAAGAATCGATTGTTACACTATTGCCGATATGGCGTGCAAGCCGAAGTCCAAAGCCCCGGCCAAGAAGAGCCCGGCGAAGAAAGCCAGCTAGTAGCTGCGCCACTGCCGGGGGGCGCCGTCCCCCCGGCGCTATTCTCCGGGCGCGCGGTATTTCATCTGGAGGTCGAGGGCCTTGTCTACGTCTTCGACCGTGAGAAGGGGCGTGGTCTTGACGTTTACGGCGCCGGTGCCCGAGATGGTCAGGCTGAAGGCGGCCGCGGTAATCTGATCCGGCAGATCGACAATGCTGATCACGTCGTCCTCGCCGAAGGCGTAATAGAAGGCCTCCACCTGTCCTCCCGCCGCTTTGACGGCGGACTGGACGTCCGCGCGGCGGCCGGTGGCGGAATCGTTGACCAGGCCCTGAATACCCTGCGAGGTGTATTTGGCCTGCACGAGGAATTTCGGCATAGACAGCTCCTGAGCAAGGGTAGTGCGGGGGACGCGATGGTGTCAAGGCGAGGAACCGCGGCTGCCATCGAGCGAAGGGAGAAGGGCCCTTGGGGAAACGGCGCGGCTGACCGAGAGGTTCGAGCCACGTTATGCTAGCGCGGAGGAGGAATCATGACCGACAAAGAGGCCGCCCTGGCAGCTTGCGATAGCGCCGAAAAGGACCGGCTGGCGAGGTTGGCCGGCGTCTTTATGGATGAGTACGCCGCGGCGGAGGGGAAACCGAACGCGGAGGCCTTGCGGCAAGCGAGCGGAGAGCGGTTCCAGGCGGGAATGAAGGTACTGGCGGCGGCGCACGCGGCGGCGGAAGGGTTGGTGGGACGCGTATTTCCGCTAGGCGCGGCGGCGGGCGGGTGAGGCGGATTGGGAGGACTTGGCTGGAATCTCTTCCCCAGGGGTCGTCAACGACGACTGCGGCGCCGGCGGCAACCGCCTGGACAACTGCCTCGGCCTCGCCACGGTCTTTCGGGCATTGGGCGGCCCGTTCCGGCAGATAGAGGTCGACGGCTCCCTGGTCATAGTCGTCGTAGCGTTCGATGAAGGCGTACGCACTCAGCAGCCTCTTGAGGCGGTCCCTGGTCCCGCGCCGTCTGTGCATCTCGTTGCGGACGGCTCTTGGGAGGAGAACGCGGGAGAAGATGAGGCGCAGTTGGCGCGGCGGGTGCCTTCAAAGATGGTGTTGTTGACGGGGTAGCCGCGGTGGAGTTTGCGTTCGGTTTCGCGGTGCAGGTCGTCGTGGGAATCCTTGGATTCCCAATAGCCGCGGGGGAGGCTATTGGCATCGAAGACGGTGCCGTCGGGGCGGATGCGGTGGCCACCGGCTTTGGCGCCCGATTCCGCAATGAAGTGCCAGCCGTGCAGGCGGGCGGAATCGGCGAGGAGGTTTTCGAAGGGACGGCGGAGGCCTAGCTCATGCTCGACGCCCTGGGAGCGGAGGTCGGCGAGCGAGCGGTGGTATTCGCGGATGAGGGGATGGGCCGGCGAGAGTTGGGCGGAGGGCCGGGGCATGAGTGACGGAGAGACGATTGTAACGCGGGGCAAGGATCGGGCGGAAACGGCCGGGTCAGGATAGCTAGATCATGCCCCGGCATCTACGGATGGGGCGGCGGCATCGCCTGGTTATTTTGAGCCCACGGTGCCGCCCATCTTGCTTGACTGCCGGTGGACAGGCTGTCATACTGCTTCTAACTCAGTAGGGTCAGGAGGGGCTGGGAAATGAATAGATTAGTCTTGGGCCTTTTGTTGCTGGGGGTTGCGGCATCAGGGAGCGCCACTTCGCTCGCGTCGCTTACCTCGGGCGGATCCATCCATAACGGCGCCGCCTATGGGCAGTCGGTGACGACTCCCAACGGCGGCCCCTGGGACAACATCGACTTCAATTTCATGGACGATAGCAACAATTATGCCATCGGCGGCCTTTACGTTTTGACCGAGGCATACACCGGCGCGCCGGGAGACCTGAGCCCGTCGACAGCTGGGTACCTCGGCTTTACCAGCACAATCACCGATGGCGTTTGGAATTTCAGCGGCGTGACGCTTAGCTCGGACACGCAATACTTCTTCTACATGGATTCGATTGTGCCCCTTGGCCAGGGCGTCGATCTGGTATCCCCCAGCGCGTACGCGGGTGGGAACACTTACGCCGCCGGTGGGGGCACGTTCGTCTCCTTCTCCGGCTACGACATGGAGTTCGTTTTGGCGGGAGATCAGGTTAGCAACACGCCTGAACCGGGCACTTTGGCGCTGGTTGCCTGCGGGTTGGGCTTGGCGGCCATGCCCCGGCGCCGCAAACTCCACAGGGCTTAGACTTCAGGCCGGCTGCGCCTGCGCCGCGCGATTCGGCGCCGGCGGCGTGGCCCCACAGTGATATAACGGCTCAGTCGGCGGCGCCGGGCATGTTCGCGCCACGGATGCCTCTTACCCCATCTCTATTGCCGCGGCCCGGTTTGCGATTGGGGCGGGTTCAACAGGCGCAAGGCTTTGCGGGCGGTGGTGCTCAGGGGAACAGACTCCGCGGCAGCGGGGGCGAACCAGCGAAATTCCGTTTGGCCGGAGGGGCGCGGCAGCCGCTGGAGCGCCGCGGCGTAGACTCGCAGGGTATAGCGGTGATGAGTTATGGCGTGCCGAAACTCGCCCAGAAGCTTTCCGGCGCGGGCCTGGGGCAGGTCCTGGGGCGAGGGCAGTTCCCAGAAGCCGTTGATGCGGGCGACTCCGGGCGCGCCGCGCGTCAGCAGGAGGCGGGGACCTTTGCGAATGACGAGTAGATCGCCGCGTATGCTTTGAGGCTCGGCCTTGCGGAGCTTTACCGGGAGGCCGGCGGCGGTTCCTTCGGCGCGGGCCGCGCATAGAGATTCGAGCGGGCACCTCTCGCAGGCGGGGCTTTTCGGCAGGCAGACGGTGGCGCCGAGCTCCATGAGGGCCTGGTTGAAGAGGGCGGGATGGCGCGGGTCGAGCCAGTCTTGCGCGATGGCGCGGAAACGCTCGCGGGTGCGGGGTGAGCCGATCTCGGAGGCATCATTCTCCAGGCGCGCCACCACGCGAAGCACATTGCCATCCACCACCACGTGCGGCAGTCCATGGGCGATGCTGGCGATGGCGGCGGCGGTGTAATCGCCAACGCCCGGCAGGGCTCGGAGGGCTTCGAACTCGCGGGGGAAAGCGCCGGCCTGGTGGATGAGGCGGGCAGCGCGCAACAGGTTGCGGGCGCGCGAATAATAGCCCAAACCACTCCATAGGGCCAGGACGTCTTCTTCCCGGGCCGCAGCCAGGGACTCCACGGTGGGGAAGCGCGCCAGGAACCGCTCGTAATAGGGCACGGCGGCCTGCGCGCGGGTCTGCTGGAGCATGATCTCGGAGACCCAGATGCGGTAAGGATCGGCGGTTTTGCGCCAGGGGAGATCGCGGTGGCCGCGCGCGTACCAGCGGAGGAGAAGCTGGGAGATGCGGCTCTTCACTCGATGGTCCGCAGCCATTCCCCAACCACGGCGAAGCCTTCCGGATCCACTTCCCAGGCTTCGTAGTCCGGGTTGAGGGGTTCCAGGCGGATGCGCTGGTGGCGCCACTCATCCTCGCCGGAGCGGACCTTGACGCTGGTATAGCGTTTGACGGTGCAGCCGGCGGTGTCGTCCAGGATACCGCGGCGCTGGATGAGGAGGATCTTGCCCTGGCGCGAGCCGGCCGGGTTGAGGCGGAAGATGTTCAGGCTGCCATCGGGGATGCGCGGCTCCATGGAATGGCCGACGACATGGACGACGATCATGTCGCGATCGAGGCGCATGCCCTCGGGCGCGCGCACCCAGTCTTCCTCCGCGGGCGCCATTTCCTCGCCAAGGAAGCCGGCGGCGGCGCGCATGCTGTAGAGCGGCAGGTGGGTGCGGTAGGGCTCGGCGGCGACGGGCTCGACGTGCTCGGAATAGAGGCGGTCCAGCGCGCGGGTGAAAGCGTCCACGGCGACGGTGCGGCGCTCACTGACGCGAATGGCGTTGGAAGCGGCGTCCTCAAGCGAACGCAGCCAGGCCTCGGCGCCTTCCTGGGCCATGGCGTCGCGGAAGTGCGGTTCCAGAGCTTCGAGGACCTCGGCGTCTTGGGGATCGGCCAGCTCATCGAAGCGCTGGCGGAAACGGACCCAGCCCCGGCCGGTGGCTGGATCGAGGAGCAAAACCCCGGCGTTGCAGGAAGGGCGGCCCGGCAGGCAGACTTCGAGAAGGACGTAAACGCCTTCCCGAAGGCCGCGGATTGGGGTGACGCTGCCCGGCACGATATTTATCCTAACTTGCTTATCGGCGGGAAGGGGAAGGCAGGGGTCAGCCTTGCTTCACGCCGTCGGCGTGACCAGGGCTCCGAAGGCGGCTCCGCTGAACCATTGGACGGCGCGTTCCAGGGCAACCTCGGCCGGGGCGGGGTGGAAGCCGAGTTCCTGGCAGGCTTTGTCGTGGGTAACCCACATCTTCTCGCGGCCCATGCGGACGGCCTCCAGCGGCACGCGCGGCGGCTGGCCGGTGAGTCCGGCCCAGGCAGTGCTGGCGACGCCGGCGCACCAAGCCACGGCGTACGGCAGGCGGAGGGTAGGCGGCTTGCGGCCGGCGATGCGGGCGAGCTTGGCCAGGATGGCGGCTAGGGTCAGGTTCTCCGAGCCCAGGATGTAGCGCTCGCCGTCGCGCCCGCGCTCGCAGGCTAGGATGTGGCCCTCGGCGCAATCGCGCGCATCGAGGATGTTGAGGCCGGTGTCGATGAAGGCCTGGAGATCGCCGTTGAGGTAGTCCATGACGATCTTGCCGGTGGGCGTGGGCTTGACGTCGTGATCGCCGATGGGCGCGGTGGGATTGACGATCACCACGGGCAGCCCGGCGGCGGCGTATTCCAGCGCCACCTGCTCGGCGAGAAACTTGGAGCGCTTGTAGTGGCCGGACATGTCTTCGAGCGCGGCGGGGGTGTTCTCGTCGCCTAGCCCTCCGCGGCGGAAGCCGATGCAGCCGACGGTGCTAGTGTAGACCACGCGCTCCACGCCGCAAGCCTTGGCGGCTTCCAATAAATTGCGTGTGCCTTCCACGTTGGATTGGTACAGTTCCTCGGGGCGGCGGGCCCAGAGGCGATAATCGGCCGCGGCATGAAAAATGAGGCCGCAGCCCGCGGCGGCGCGCTGGAGCGACTGGGGGTCACGCAGATCTCCGCCGACGGTCTCCACGTCCAGATCGTGAACGCGGCTGCCGTTGCGAACCAGGGCGCGGACGCGATAGCCGCGATCGACCAGCACGCGGGCCACGTGCCAGCCGAGAAAACCCGAAGCGCCGGTTACCAGAACAGGCCTCATGCGACCACCTCGCCGGATTCCGAAGGGGCAGGCCCGCCGCCGCGATTGCGCGCGCCGGAGCCGGGTCCTACCGCAGAGTCCATGCGAGCATCTTCAAATTGTCGGCCAGGCCGGCGTTGATGCCCAGCGCGGCCGAAGGTTCAAAGCCGCAATGTACCATGCAATGCTCGCACCGTGGGTCGTTGCCCGGCCCGTAGCTTTCCCAGGGGGTCTGGGTCATGAGGGCCTCGAAAGTCTTGTAGTGGGCGTCGGTAATGAGGTAGCAGGGGCCCTTCCAGCCTTTCACGTTGTAGGTGGGGTTGCCCCAGGCGGTGCAAGGAAACTCATGTTCGCCGCGCAGGAACTCCAGGTACAAGGGAGTCTGGCGGACGGCGTACTTTTCGGCGATGCGCGCGAAATCGCGAAACTTCTCGTGAACTTCCTCGCGGGTCATGAAGATTTCGCGGTCGTCCACGGCGGAATAACCGTAGGCGGGCGCAATCTGGTGGCCGTCCACGTTGAACTGCTTGAGGTACTCGAAGAGCTCCTCAATTTCCGCCATGTCGGTCTCTTTGTAGACCGTGGTATTGGTGCAGACCTGGAAACCGGCGGCTTTGGCGGCCTTGATGCCTTCGATGGCGTCGCGGAAGACGCCGTCGCGCTCCACGCAGAGATCGTGGGTTTTCTCCATGCCGTCCAGGTGGACGTTGAAGTAGAAGCGGCGGTCGGGCTGAAACTCGCCCAGGCGCTTCTTGATGAACATGCCGTTGGTACAAAGGTAAATGGTGCGGTTGCGTTCGAGGATGCCGGCGGCGAGCTGGCCGATCTGCGGATACATCATGGGCTCCCCGCCGCAGATGGAGACCACCGGCGCGCCGCATTCATCCACGGCGGCCAGACATTCCTCCAGAGGGACACGCTCGCTGATGGTAGTTTCGTATTCCCGAATGCGGCCGCAACCGGTGCAGGTGAGGTTGCAGGCGTGGAGCGGCTCCAGCATGAGCACCAGGGGGAAGCGCTTGCCGATCATGGGGTGGGGGGCGCGCTTCTCGCCGGTCTTGGGCGGCAGGACGCGAAACGGATTGGCGCTTTCGGATTCCAGGACGGCGTACTTCTGCCATTCCGGCCGGGGCCGCATCTTGTTCTTGATGATATAGCCGGCCATTCCGGCAGTCATTGCGAGGGGAAATTTCATAAGCTAATCCGTCCGGTTCCGCGCCTTTGCAAACGCGGCGAGCGCCAACAGCGGGAAGTAATCCTTATACAGATGGTAATTCAAATAGAAGACCTTCGGGAAGCCGGTGCCGGTGGCGAGCTTCTCTTCCCAGCTTCCGCCGGCGCGCTGCGTATCCATGAGGTATTCGATGCCGTGGCGGACGCTGAGGCTGGCGGCGTCTCCGCCGGCGATGAGGCCGAGAATGGCCCAGGCGGTTTGCGAGGGCGTGCTGGGAGCGGGAACAAAAGCGCCGCGGTCATAACTGGCGCAGCTTTCGCCCCAGCCGCCATCGGCGTTCTGGATGGCGCGGAGCCATTCGCCGGCGCGCAGGATGTGGGCTTCGCGGTCGCTTTCCCCGGCCGCGGCCAGGCCACGCAGAGCAAAGCAGGTTCCGTAAATATAGGCGACGCCCCAGCGTCCGTACCAGCTCCCATCCTCTTCCTGGTTGCGGACCAGCCAGGCGACGCCACGGCGCACGGCCTGGTGGCTTGAGGCGACGCCGTTGGCGGCCAGGGCTTCCAGCACACGGCCGGTGATATCGGCGCAGGTGGGATCGAGCATGGCGTTGTGATCGGCGAAGGGAACCTGGCTGAGGAACTTCCAGTTGTTGTCGGCGTCGAAGGCAGCCCATCCGCCATCCTTCGATTGCATGGCCAGAACCCAATCGAGCGCGCGGCGGCGGCATTCGAGCCCGGGAACGTCCAGGCCGCCCAGGGCAAGCAGCGCCATGGCGGTGTCATCGACGTCCGGGTAGAACTCGTTGCGGTATTCGAAGGCCCAGCCGGAAGGTTCGGTATTGGGACGCTTCACCGACCAATCGCCCTTGCGGCGGATTTCCCGCGCGGCGAGCCATTGAGCGGCGCGGCGCGGCGCGGAATCGCCCGGCGCGGCTTCTTCCAGAGCGTAGGCGGCGATGGCGGTATCCCAAACGGGCGAGAAACAGGGCTGGAAGAAGAAGCGGCTGCCGTCATCCACCATCAGGCGGTTGAAGTGGCGCAAGGCATCGGCGCGCAGCGGATGATCCGGGGCGTAGCCCAGAACGTCCAGCGCCATGACGGAGTACATCATGGGCGGGTAGATGGCGCCGAGGCCGTCGGAATGGGCCAGGCGCTCGGTCATCCAATCGGCGGCGGTCTTCACGGCCCTGCGGCGGATGGCGGAAGGGCCGAACCGTTCCCACAGCTTCAAGGCGCGATCCAGAGTGAGGAAGGCGCTGCGCCAGGAAAACCAGGAATCGCCGCGATGAAATTCGGGGCTGGCGCCGGCGAGCCAGAGTTCGTTCAGCGTGAAGCCTTGAGGAACCGGGCGGCGCGGGTTGGCGGCGAGCACGATGGATAGGGATACGGCGATGGCGCGCGCCCAGGAGGCGATCTGGTAGGGCAGGCCGAATGGCAGCATGGCCGCTTCGGGAGGAACGGTGGGGCAATACTGCCGCGGGTAGAGACCGAAGAGGCTCAGGTTGATCTTGACGTAGCTGTTGGCCGCCTGGATGCCGCCGAGAGCCAGGATGCGTTCGCGCAGGCGAGCCATCTCCGGACGCTCCGCAGCCAGGCCGCCGAGCTTGAGCGCGACATAGGCCTTGACGGAGGCGCTGACTTCGGCTGGGCCGCCTTCGTAGATGTTGAAGCCGCCGTCGGCAAGCTGGCGGGCGAGGATGGAGCGGACGGCTTTCTCGATGAGAGGCTGCGTCTCCGGCCGCCACGCGCCGCCTTGCGCCGGATAAAGCCAAAGCTGGAAGAGAACGAAATCGGATTCGAGGGTGGTATCGGCCGACAGTTCGGCGCACCAATGGCCATCTTCCGCCTGAAGTCCGGCGAGATAGGCCGCCGCGCGATCCCGGGCGGACTCGGCGGCTTGTTCCAGAGTGCTGCCTGCGTTCTGCGGCGCCTTCATGAAATGGAAACGGTCAGTTCAGCCGGCAGCGAGAAACGGACGTCTTCCTCCACCAGCTCCAGTTCCTCCATCTGGTGGAATCCGCGGTCCCGCAGGAAACCCACCAGTTCCGCCACCAGGTGCTCGGGCGCGGAGGCGCCCGCGGTGACGGCGACGTTGCGCACGCCGTCGAGCCAAGCGGTGTCGACCTCTCCGCAGTCGTTGGCCAGATACGCCTGGACGCCCAAATTCCGCGCGACCTCGACGAGGCGCTTGGAATTGGAGCTATTCTCCGAACCTACCACCAATAGGAGATCACAGAACTCGGAAATCGCCTTGACGGCCATTTGCCGGTTCTGGGTGGCGTAGCAGATATCCTGGGCCGGCGGGCCCTGGAGATGCGGGAAGCGCTCCTTTAGGCGGTCGACGATGGCGCTGGTTTCATCCAGGCTGAGGGTGGTTTGGGTGAGGTAGCGGACGCGCGTGGGGTCGGGGAGCGCGAGCGCGTCGGCGTCCTCGACGGTTTCCACCAGGAAACTGCGGTCCGGCACTTCGCCGAGCGTGCCGATGACTTCGTCGTGGTCCTTGTGCCCGATGAGAACGATGCTGTAACCGTCGCGGGCGAAGCGCACGGCCTCCAGGTGAACCTTGGTGACCAGGGGGCAGGTGGCGTCTATGATGTTCAACCGCCGTTCGGCCGCTTGGCGGCGCACGGTGGGAGCGACGCCGTGGGCGCTGTAGATGACGCGCGAGCCGACGGGGGCCTCATCCAATTCCTCGACGAAGATGGCGCCGGCGGCGCGCAGTTCGTCAACCACGTGCTTATTGTGGACGATTTCCTTGCGCACGTAGATCGGCGGGCCGTAGAGATCGAGGGCGATCTTCACCACGTCGATGGCGCGCACCACTCCCGCGCAAAACCCCCTCGGTTTGAGCAGGAAGATCTTTTTATCGGTCCCGTTGTTGGGGCTGAACGGCTTTAAAGGCATAAGAGTGCAATTAGACCTATTATATCGCGCGGGGGCGCGGCTTTGCGATGTAAGAGGGCGATATACTTGCGGTTAGCTTGAGTCTAAGCCTCAAACAACCGATTCGGGCCGGGTTCGAATGGACGGACGCGGAAGTGACCGAAGGTCTCACCTTGCGGCTTGCGGCTTCGCCCGCCGGATTGTGCGCCATCCAGTTCCGCCCGGGCAGCTTTCGGGAAGAGGAACGGAATGACGAGGCCCCGCTGCTCCAGGAGACGGCGCGACAATTGGGCGCCTACTTCGCGGGGCGGCTCACCATCTTCGACCTGCCGCTCGACATGATGGGCACGCCGTTCGAGCTGCGGGTGTGGAACGAGCTGTTACGGATTCCTTACGGAGAGACGCGGACCTATGCGCAAGTGGCCGAGGCCATCGGATCTCCCAAGGCCGTGCGGGCGGTGGGCGCGGCGAACGGGGCGAACCCGATTGCCATAGTGGCGCCGTGCCATCGCGTGATTGGCGCGAGCGGGAAGCTGGTGGGCTACGGCGGGGGGCTGGAGCTGAAACGGCGGCTGCTGGAATTGGAGAGGCCTTCCCTGTTTCGGGCACAGGTCTGAGGGGAAGCTCGGCCGCTCCGGCCAGTCAGAGCGCGGGAACCGATTCTCTCACTCTCTGGGCGCGGGCTGGGAACGTATGGCTTCGAGTAGGGCTCCCTCGGCGGGGGAACGGAGGGGCGGGGCGCAGCGGTTGCCTTCCTCCATTTCGACCAAGAGGCGGAAGCGGCCCAGGAGGCTCCGGGCGCGGAAGACTCCTCCGATGTAGGCCACGTCCACCGGCTCGCCGGGTTGCCAAAGCTGGCCCCGCACGGCCGCGGCCAGGGTGGCGAGTTCCTGAGCGGCGCGGTTGAGTATCCGATTGGCCGCTGCGTCGCCAGCCTCAGCCGCGGCGTCGACCAGGGGCGCCAGAGCAGCCACGCGGTCGCGCGGCCAGCCGTCGCCGTAAAACCAGTGGAGCATCTGGTTGGCATCCACGGCGCCGGCGGCCTCCAGCATGGCCGCGCGCAGGGCGGTGGGCGGTCCCA
>Ga0335069_10015851_pt1 | contig 10532 bp, 8 predicted proteins | sample Lox_Sample_11_FD_206714 | JGI IMG/M metagenome (GOLD analysis project Ga0335069, IMG submission 206714) | Soil microbial communities from Loxahatchee National Wildlife Refuge, Florida, United States - Lox_Sample_1.1 | ecosystem: Environmental > Terrestrial > Soil > Wetlands | place: USA: Florida...
CTGGATCTGCAAGAGAAGACGGGAGCCGACCCACTGGACTCCCATTATTACTAGCACCATTCTTAATATCTTACGTTCATCCAGTTCTTCCGATTCTCAGCTGTTACTATCGGAGTGCATAAAGAACCATGTGGCTGCGGGTCATCTTCGCCGCCAGCTCTGCAATCTCCCCGATTTCTATACACTTAGCTTGGCAGTGGTGCTCGCATGTCGGTGTTTTGCCTTCTTGGGCGCGCTTTGCGCACCGGTCACACTGATCGGTGGGAGCAGGGATGTAGGAGTACTGCCATTTATCGCCCTTAATCTGCCATGGGCCGATCTCAGCGATCTTGATACCCCACCTGTCGGGCGCGAACCCATGCTCCACTTGGCAGGCGATCTCACAGCTGTGACACCCGGTGCAATAACTATAGTCAATCAGTAATCCTTTGAGTGCCATGTGTTATCTCTCTCCCTCCTCTACCTTGTAGATTTTGCACAGCAACGTCTTGTAGTTGGCTCCGAAGCCACTGTCGCCGGGAGCGAATGGGATCAACTGGTTGATATTCAGCTTCCAAACGTCGTAGAGGTTAGGTTCTGCCGCCTCGGCTTCTGGACGCCACCAAGCGTGGTCCGTGCTTACTACTCGGGAGTCGAGAACTGGGGTGAGTTCCACTTTTCGCTGTGCGCGGCCCATGTGGTTTTCAACCCAAACCCAATCACCCTCCGAGACACCGTATTTGAGGGCAGCTTCTGGGTGGATCTGAATAATGGGATCCGGATGCAATGCGCGCAAATGTGGAATCTGTCGATGCTCAGAATGGAACATGCTCCAAGTACGAGCGCCCGTGGTCAGTATAAGCGGGTACTCCTTGTACATTTCAGGGGAAGAAACTGGGCCAGGCTCAGGCTCTTCATAGTAGGGCAAGGGATCAAGTCCGATCATCTGGACAAACGTCGACTCCAGTTCGATGCGCCCCGATGGAGTATTAAAGCCAGGCTGGCCATCATGCCTTAAAAGCCCCTTCTCGTGGCCGAGGTACTCGTACGGCATGTATGCGGGCCCTTTCTCCCGGAGTTCCGCGAACTTCATGTGCTGCGTTCCGACCATTGAGTCGAACATCTCCACGACGTTGTTCCACGGCCAGGCCTCGGGACGAAGACGCTTGCCAAGCAACAAGTTGATCTCCATGTCCGACTTTGCCTCGCCGATGCTTGTAACTTTGTTAATCACACCGCCACGCTGGGAGCCAGTGGTCGCCAGAACTCCATCGCGTTCCGTGAATGTCGCGGCCGGAAGGACGATGTCTGCCAAGGCGACCGCCGTGGGGGTCATGAAGAGGTCCACGACGACGTTGAATTCGAGGTTCTTGTATATTGGAATGACCCTCTTGGGATCCGCCGCCATGCATGCCAAGAAGTTGTTTGTTTGATTCCAGGAAGCCTTTATCGGGTACGGCTCGCCCGACTCCATGGCGAAGAGCACCTCATCGGGGTGAGCGCACGTGAAGCCATACTGGAGTAAGGGATACTTACTCAAACCAATACGCTTCTTGTTTTGCTCCTCCCCGAGGAACTCCCAACCCCAGCCGCTTTGGACGGCGAGGAACGAGCTTGGACGGATCATAGTGCCTGGCCGGTCCACGTTACCGGTTATTTCGAACAAGGCAGACAGCGCCTGACAGGCGGGCAGAGACTGCTTGGTCATGTCAACTGCAACGCCCCATTGGAGTGCAACTCTCTTGCTTTTGCCGATCGCCCTTGCCGCCGCCACGATCTTCTCCGCCGGAACCCATGTGATTTCCGAGACACGGTCGACAGGATACTGCTTAACTCTCTCAGCCAGATCCTCGAAGCCGGTGCACCATTTATCCACGAACGCCTTGTCGTAAAGACCTTCGGAGATAATGACGTTGAGCATGCCAAGCGCCAACGCCGCGTCCGTTCCGGGACGAAGCTGAAGAAGATGCTCAGACTTGCTACCAAGCCAAGTCACCCGCGGGTCGACGGTGATGAATTTGGTGCCGCGCTTCATCAGGTCGATTACCCAATGGCCGTAGAAGCCGTCCGCATTCGATACCACAGGATTGTTGCCCCAAAGGATCATGTGCTCGGGTGGTTCCCACTCTGGATTGTCGTAGCGATCCGCAAAGTTCTGCGCGCAGTCGCTCACCCAGAAACTGCCGGTAGTGGCAGCCATTGCGGAGATGCGCGGAATAAAGCAGGCAAAGCCGCTCAGCGTGCAAGTGTAGTTGGGACTGCCATACGACCATGCGAGTCTGCTCATATACGGCACAATGTCGCGACCCGTGCCTTGGTTGAAAACGACCGCCTCGGCGCCGTATTTATCTTTTATATCGATGAATTTTGCCGCAATAGTATCCAAAGCCTCGTCCCACGAGATCCGCTCCCATTTATTTTCGCCGCGCTCGCCCGCGCGCTTCAGCGGGTAAAGAAGTCGGTCGGGGTGGTTTACGACATGGGGAACGTCCAGGCATCGCACGCACAGGCGGCCTTGGTTGTAAGGGTCGTCGGGATCGCCCTCAACCTTGACGAGTTTTTGATTTTGGTCGGTATACAGTAATACGCCGCAACCGTCGTGACAGCCTGGGCCGGTCCAGGCACCTCCCCGCGTTACTGTATATTTGCCTTCTTGGTACTGCCACGGCTTCTTGTGCCGCACAAATGTGTTTTCTGCCGTCATCTCTTAAGCTCCTTGCTCGCCTTTAACTGAGTAATCAATCCATGTACCCAAGAAACCTGACGCCTAAACAAGAGCCAATACTTGCTAAATATCCACTACTGCCAGTTATCCTGTACTTTCTATCCGTGGACATGGCCTTCAGCCGGTGAGTTGAGTTTGAACATGCTTAAAATCCCGAATAAAACCAGCCCTATCACAAATACCCATGCAGTTGCCAGGAAGGTGAAACGGTCGGATGTATTGCCAAGAGATCTTACAAGGACGGGCATGAGGATCGGCGAAAGGAACTGCCCTAGAAATACGCAGGTGATCGTCAGTCCGGTTGCCATTGTCGCCGCAGCTTTGCCAGCCAAAGTTGATGCCTTGATGACAAGCACCACGGTGTCAAGCACCATGCCGATGCCGGAGACAGCCGCCCCAGCGAAAACCATGGGCAACCCGTTGGCATGGCTTATCAAAAAGAAGCCTAACGCGAGACTGGCCAACCCTAGAACGCCTGTGAACTGTTTCAGAACAACAAAGATCTTTCCAAATAGCATTCCTGTCACAAGAGCTATCACCGTTTCAGCCGACAGTATCATGCCCACGGTAGAGCCGTTCCCCATATGCTGACTGGTTACGAAACTAGCTAATATTGTGAATAGAGGGAATGTAAACAGCCCAAACAATATCGCCAGCACGAAGACTACAAAAATTCCTCTGTCCAAAGAAGTTCTCTTGTTTTCTTCGTTAATTGCTCTCGGCGGTTCGGGTAGTTTTAAAGCAGCCACGAGCAATACGAGAATGGCGAGGGCGTAAGACCAGAAAATGTTTCGCCAGCCGGTCACTACCAAAAGGCCGGGCACAAGTGTAAAGATGATCTGTCCAACGTTAGTCGCGGCCGATTGAAACCCAAACAGAGTATCCGCTTCCTTTCCGTCAAAAAATGCGGGTATCAGCCCGCTTGTTAATGGGATCATAATTCCAAGGCCGGCCCCCAAGACTCCTCGGGCGACAATCAAAGATAAGAAAGTCTTGGTCCAAATCGGCGCTAAACCCCCTACGCTAATGACGACTAATCCCGTCAGAACAAGTGTTCTCTTTTTGACAATGTTAGAAAACGCACTGCTGACAAATGAAAACGGAATTATAACGACGAAGGGAAGCGTCAGAGTTAGGGCAATCATGCCCGTGGATTGTTCGGGGAAAGCCCTGCCTATATCGACAAGGGCCACCGATGCGGCATTCGGCGACAATATCAGACATGACATACACAGAATCACGAACTTGATCGCATTTTTGTTCATACGTGTTCGCCTTTCTTTTCAGCTCGGAGAGACTCTCGACGTCTGACTCGTGATGGTGCTCAAAAGAACCTCAGCTTTCATCCCTACGGCGGTGCGTCTCAAAGGCTAAGCTGAGAGGATCCGAACAGCGCAGCATCTAATCTTGAAGACGGCAGCATTCTCATTGCCAACTCTCGTGCGCCAAGAAAGTCGGCCAAATCATTGAAGGATCTGATGAAGATCTGTGCGATCTGATGATCGATAGTGACGAGTATTCGTCATTTGCTAAGTAGCTGTCGTCATCGAGATGACGCAGGATCGTCAACACTGATGGATCTTGGCTCGTAGCAAATGCGTAACTCGCCTAATGGCCACTATTTTTGTCATCGGACTCACAATTGCAGGATCAAGAAGCGCGAGATCGAGACTGACATCGATCAGCGCAGCTTTCCATCAACTGCAAAGCGCCGAACTTGCCTCACCCATATGTTGTTCGGTATGTGTCCGAGTTTAACCATTGCAAAGCTGGCGCCATTCGATGAATTGAAGCATCGGAAAGATCTATTTGCAGCGCCGGATGCAGGCATCGCCGAGAGCGGAAGTGAAGTTCAGAAGAAGCGTTCGATATGACTTGGGACACACAATCCGCCAACACAAACCAACCGACTGAGCGCGTGTTCTGCGCGACGCAACAGGAAGGCTGGAGGAAGCGTCAAGATCGCGCACCGCGTCATTCTGGTCGGGCTCTACTTGTGTTCGCCCAACCGGCTAATCTGGACTGTCGGCAGCGCAACTGGCTACTCTCATTCCGTCAACTGTTCGATACGGGGCGCTACGCCGAACTTGCCGCTTCGAACGTGGACGTCCATTTGTTCACGTCGGTTGCGCCTCCGATTCCCGCGGATGTTCCGAACACTGTGCATGTGCAGAAGCGCTCAGGGACATCTTTTGGCACCCGCCTCGAAAATGCTGTAGCAGAGCTGGCCTCGCTCGGTTACAGCGACATTGTCATTGTTGGTTCCGATTGCCCAAGTCTCCCGCCGAGTGACGTGTCGAAGGCATTCCGACTGTTGCAGCATAAACGCGCAGTCCTGGGGCCGGATCATCGCGGCGGCTGCTATCTGATTGGCATTCATGCTGACGATCGGCCCGACTTCGCCCAGATCTGCTGGCACCGAAACACGGATTTCGCGCAGCTTCTGTGCTTGTATGACGAAAGAGCGATTACGCAGCTTCCGAGAAAAATCGATCTGGACACGTTCGATGACCTTCGTCTCCTCGCACGCGCAAACACCTCTGCAGGTGCCTTCGTCCGCGCGCTGTTGCGCGCACTTGAGAGTTGCCACTGCGCCGTGATGCGGTGCCTGGCAGAGCAGAGCGCAATTCGCCATTTGACCCTTTCCTGGCAACTCCCTCCTCCCGTGCCAGTAGCTCTAGCAATTCAGAAACTGCAAAGAACAGAACGCTCAGCCTAGTCGTGGCGTAACTGCCATCAGTGCTGACGTGCCGAGTGATGGAGAAGACCCACATCGTGAGCATAAAGCCAGAAACGTCACAATTGTCATTTGCAGAGCGTTTGCACAAAGAAGGCGTTTGCCTTCGTCGCACGCGTATCACCACTGTGCAGGTAAACGTCGGCAAGCTCTGCAATCAAAGCTGTGTACATTGCCACGTCGACGCCGGTCCGGATCGCAAGGAGATCATGAGTCGCGAGACGATGGCAGCGACGAAGGAATTGGTTGAGCATGTCGGGGCGACAACGGTGGATATTACCGGCGGCGCTCCGGAAATGAATCCGCACTTTCAGTGGTTCTTGCTGCAGGTGTCGGGCGCTGGTCGCAAGGTCATCGTGCGCTCAAACCTCACGATCCTTATGGAAGAAGGATATCAGGACCTGCCAGAGCTATTTGCTAAGCTCGATATCGAGCTGGTTGCCAGCCTGCCTTGCTATACGCAGGCAAACGTCGACAGAGAGCGCGGCGCCTCTGTCTTCGCACGCTCCATTCAGGCACTCCGCCGGTTGAATGCCGTTGGTTATGGCAAAGAGAAATCGCACCTCGTTCTTTCTCTCGTGTACAACCCATGTGGCCCAGCGCTACCGGGGCCACAAGAACAGTTAGAGAGCGATTTCAAGCGACACCTCTGGAAAGAGCACGGAATACGGTTCAATCGTCTACTGACGATTACAAACACGCCAATTGGCCGCTTCGCTCTCGATTTGCACAAGCATGGAAAATACGAATCCTACTGCGAGTTACTTGCCGAATCATTCAATCCCGCGACATTGCGCAACGTGATGTGCAAGGAGATGGTGAGCATTTCCTCGCACGGTCATCTCTATGATTGCGACTTCAACCAGGCGCTCGGATATGCAGTGGGTAATGGTTATCCGCTTTGCCTAGGTGAGTCTCTCGTCAAGGACATCGTGCCGGAACTGTTGGGTCGCGAAATCACAGTCGGTCCGCATTGTTACGCCTGCACCGCGGGCGCTGGCAGCTCGTGTCAGGGCGCACTGCAATCGTGAACTGAAACAAGAGGTACAGCAGTGGAACTAGCGATTATGTTCCCTAGAGAGGGTTATGAAATGACTACCACGGCACCGAAACGTTGGAGAAAGTGAAGAACTACTACAGCTCTTACATAAAACGTTCAAAAGACGTGAAGAGCAACGCGTGCTGCAGCTCGGATACAATGCCGGAAATTCATAAGCGGACGCTGGGTGTTCGCAGTCCTGGAGAATCACAAGTGAACTGAATCAGAGATTTGGGTACATTGTTTATGAGAACACACGCACTGGCGAGCGCCACAGTGCACCGTCGCGCACCGTAATGGTCAACAAATGGAGGATCGAACAGGTCGCGACGGAGTTAGAAGTCGTTCATCGAAGAGAAGTATCTCGCGTGTGAGTCTTGAGATGCGGGAAGGAGTAAAGACCGGCGGTTCTCGATAACTTTCCCACTGCGCAGACATGCTCGCTGACACTAGTACGTGAAGGAGACCCGACGGCTTTGCCAAAGTGGCAGTGGGAATGTGCCAGTTTCCGGAATAGCCGGGAACTGTGCCTGTGAAAAGTCGTGTAAGGCATGCGCTGCGGCAGTATGAATATCTGCAGTGTGACTGTGCCGTGTGGAACATGCTGTTGTGACTGCGGGGCGCGATAGGATTTCCCTTTGAGGGCGGCGCCGCCATAAAGCCTCCGGCCCTACCGCAGCATACTTACACGATATCTGTTTGAGCATTCGCCTTCACAGAAAACGATGCCATGGTTGTATATGACTTTCGCCCGGTGACCTATTGCCACCTGCCTCAGATGTGTTCGATCATGAGCTCCGATAGGTTCCAGAGTTCTCGTGCGAGTACCGGGTTGTTAGCCTGCTTGTTTGGCTTAGCGACCTTTCGCTTGGCGAAATACTCGCCTGCCGGAAAATCCACGCCTTGTGTACCTTCGGCAAGAAAAACGAGTGTGTCGGCTCCCTTCTCCGGGCTGCTCGTCCACAACCGCGCAAGTGGGATACGATAGAGCCACCCGAAAACAGTGCCCGGCTGGCGGAACAAGCTCGACGCGATCATGCCTGGATGGAAGGCTACGGCCGTCAAGCCTTGACCCCCGTAGCGCCGGTGCAGCTCACGGGTAAAGAGGATCTGCTCGAGCTTGGTAACCGAATAAGTCTTGTCTACGCTGTATTCTCTCTCGCTCTCCAAATCTCTAATATCTATGTTTCCAAAGCGATTGGCATCGCTGGAGGTGAAAATCACAGTTCCTCTCGAATCGACCAAGCGAGATAACAGCCGAGTCGTGAGCAGAAAACCTGCCAGATAGTTCACTTGAAACGTCATTTCGTGGCCGTCTTGCGTGACGCACCGCCGGCGAGCGAAGACGCCACCGGCGTTGTTGGCGAGAACGTCAATCCGGGGATACTTCTTCAACAACTCGGCTGCGAGCACGCTGACTTCTTGCATTTTCGTGAAGTCCGCGAGGTAGTAATCGGTTCCGAGCGCCCGCGCAACCGCCGAAGTCTTCTCCGGCGAGCGCCCCACAATTACGACATGGTGTCCGTCGGTAACGAGCCGCTTCGCGGCGGCAGCGCCGATGCCGTCGCTGGCGCCCGTAATGATGACGAGCTTGCTTCTCATGGCAAATTCCTTGTTCTGCGGCGTTCTACGTTTCGGAACGAGTCTCAATATCCACAAGGATCCTGAATGCAATTACAATGATTAACAAAGCTCCCCCGGCAGACTCGTAACAAAGTGGCATTCTGGCAAGTTCTCTTTCGATCTCAATGAGCCTCCAAGAAGAAATCAAACCATGTCTCCAGGCAGACGATTGTGATCCATGCATGACTCGTGATCTGAACGTCGCGCAAGGCACGAATCCCGCTCACAACTCTCAAAAGCGTGCCTTTCAACGTATAGCTTTCATAAGCAGTTTACTCACCGTTCGATCATTAACCACACGGCGCCACGGTTCAACATCGTATTCGTCCTACCCCTGTCGATGCGATTGATCGGTTGTGGTCACATGGCGAACGCTCGTCAATGTTGTGACGACGATGAGTCAGTCATTCGAGTGGCTTGTCGCTAGACCTTTCCTGGAATGGAATATAACGTGATGCTCGCGAATTGCTGCGAGCGCGTAATTCCCAACATTCTTCGAAAACAGATCGCTACCTGTAAATTTCAATAGCTTCGGAGTCTCCGCTGGTCAGGAATGGTGTTCTACGTGCATCCAGCGAAGCAACATGTGTGACGGCTCTGCGAGTTGCGGCAAGGAGAACTTACGGCGAAAGCAGCATTCATGTGCGCTGCCATATCGGTTGTGTTTGTGCCCTCACCGTGACGTCGATTGCGCGCGGAGGGGACAGGAAGGAACCCTCCGCAGATGAGTTGATGGAAGAGGCGGGACTTAGTGGAAAAGTAAATTAAGTCAAGTGTTCGTTGCCAAAGCGGCGGCATGTGGTGCAAGAAATACACCTAAGAACAAGAAAAAGGTACCGCTTTGGCCGTCCGCACGTTGCGCTACGACCATACCACAATGCTTTGTCGGGGAAGGATCGTTTTCTTGGCGGTCGGAACGGATGTGTTCTCTCTCGATGATGGGCATAGTGTAGCGGCGAAATCTGCAGGCCATCGAAGGCGACCTTCCGCAAGAAAAGTGCTTCGTCCCTGATTGCGCCTCGGGTGTGAGGATAAGGCCAAAATCATCGGGTCTCCACAGTAGTGCTGATATGTCACAGAAAGGGGCGCCAAGCACGATGGCAAGTCGAGAAGATTTCAACGAGTCGGGGGAACACGCGTTCATCGATCAACTTATAGCAAAGAGACGCGGCCGTGCTGGCGAATTACTCGGTATCCTCGAGGCAGTGCAGGAGAGGGATCCGCATAACTATCTTTCTTCGGAGACACTGCAACAAATCGCCGGCAAGCTGGATATTCCTTTATCGCGGCTATACAGCGTTGCCACTTTCTACGCGCTGTTCAATCTGGAGCCGCAAGGCGACAACACCATCTGTATCTGCCGTGGCACAGCATGCCACACGCGCAACTCACGACGTCTTCTGGAAAGTTTGCGTCTGGAGCTAGGAATGGGATTGGAGGACGGCGACGAAGGCGGGGATGCGGACAAACTGACGTTAACAACACCGGACAAGAAGTTCACTGTTCGAACGGTAGCTTGCTTCGGGCAGTGTGCATTGGCACCCGTTGTCGAGATCAACCATCGAATCTGTGGACATGTAAACGAAAGGTCGTTGCAGCGTGAGGTTCGCTCGCTGGAACGGGAAAATGAGTGATGCCACGCATTGAGGACATTAGCGCATTCAACGCTGTACGTGAAGCTGGTTTGAGGCGGTTGCTGCCGGCCGTTCCGAGGATTGCGATTGGCATGGGAACGTGTGGCCGAGGGAATGGGGCAGAAGCCTTGTATCAGGCTTTTCTGGAGGTGCTGCAACGCGGCGGCGCCGACTTGCACCTGACCAGTGTCGGCTGCTTTGGGGCATGCTGCGAAGAGCCGCTGATAAACGTGCACGTGCCCGGTTCTCCCCTGCTGATCTTGCGTCGTGTGCAGGCAAACGATGCTGGTCGTATTGTTCACCATTTGACGACCGGTAAGATAGGTCCTGAATTGATTTACTGCAAGGTAGAAGAATGGGACCACATCACGGGCACGATTCGCTACGGCAGTCACGGTTATCCTGAAGTGCCGCTGTGGACTGAAGTGCCATTCTTCAACGGTCAGAAGAAGATCGTTCTGCGAAACTGCGGGCTTATCAACCCAGACGACATCGAAGAATACATCGCTGTCGGCGGCTATCAGGCGTTGTACAAGACGCTGATCGAAGAGAAGCCGGAAGTTGTCATTGAGAGCATCAAAGCTTCCAAGCTACGCGGGCGCGGAGGCGCCGGTTTCCTGACTGGCAACAAATGGGAGTTCCTGCGCAAGGCTGCTGGTGAGCAGAAAGTCGTCATTTGCAACGCCGACGAGGGCGACCCCGGCGCCTATATGAACCGCAACGAGATCGAAAGCGATCCGCATTCATTGTTGGAGGGCATGGTTATCGGCGGTTACGCGATGGGAGCGACACAGG
>Ga0335069_10015854_pt1 | contig 10531 bp, 9 predicted proteins | sample Lox_Sample_11_FD_206714 | JGI IMG/M metagenome (GOLD analysis project Ga0335069, IMG submission 206714) | Soil microbial communities from Loxahatchee National Wildlife Refuge, Florida, United States - Lox_Sample_1.1 | ecosystem: Environmental > Terrestrial > Soil > Wetlands | place: USA: Florida...
CTTCTGCGTGCTGCGCGCGACCGACGGATTCGTGCAGCCCGGGACCAAGATCGTCGCGGCCGGCTACTCCGTGTACGGGAGCGCGACGACGCTGGTGCTCTCGACGGGCCAGGGCGTTCACGGCTTCACGCTCGACCCCGGCGTCGGCGAGTTCTTCCTGTCGCAGCCGAACATCCGCTGCCCCGAGAAGGGGAGCATCTACTCGGTCAACGAGGGCAACTACGCCCGCTGGGACGACCGCGTGAAGAAGTGGGCGCACTGGATCAAGAGCGAGGACAAGGCGCAGGGGCTGCCGTACGGCCACCGCTACGTCGGCTCGCTCGTGGCCGACGCGCACCGCACGCTGCTCAAGGGCGGCATCTTCGCGTACCCGGCGGACAAGAAGAGCCCCGAGGGCAAGCTGCGCCTCCTCTACGAGGCGAACCCCGTCGCGTACATCTTCGAGCAGGCGGGCGGAGCGGCGACGAACGGACAATCGCGCATCCTGGACATCCAGCCGAAGGCCCTGCACGACCGGACGCCGCTCGTGATCGGCAGCAAGCGCGACGTGGAGAGTTTCCGCCAGTTCGCCGTCGGCGAGCGCTGACGCCCGACACGGAGAAAAAGCGGCCGGGATCGCACGATCCGCCGCTCGGCTCGTTCGCCGAGACGCGTTGCGGACATGCCTTGCGGCTTGGCATACGTGCTTCGCGGCTTGGCACACACGTTTCGCGGCTTGGCGGACATGTTTTGCCGCTGTGCAGACGGTTCGGGCGTCGTTCCATGCGAGCCGAGACGCTCGGCTCGTACTCCAAGCGTCTCGACATGTGAGATCCGTGTCTCGACCAACATGTTCGGCGACCCGACATGTTCGTCAGGCGGCTTTACATACGAGCCAAGCGTCGTGACTCGTCCCCCACGACGCTTTTCGTGCGATCCGCGCGTCATTCATCGTTCGCCGAGCCGCTTTTCTCGTCTGCCACCCGCAAGTACGCGAAGTCCCGTCGCCTCGTCGTGGTCGCCGATTCGCCATGATCGCGAGCCGTGACGCAGGAGATGCCGAGCGCGAACGCGTGGCTCGACTTCGAGCGGCCCGCCGCGCGAAGAACACGGCCGCGTCCTCACGTCCTAAACGCCGGTGGCGTCGGGGCTCCAGATGTACTTGTGCATCTGGAGCTGCACGCGCACGGGGAGCTTGTCCTCGAGGACCCAGGCGACGAGGTCCTTCGCGGCGAGCTTGCCGAAGACGGTGCTCGCGAGGAGGTGCGGCGTGCGCGCTGCGAGCGAGCGGTCGCGGATGGCGGCGCGCATCCATTCGTAGTCGGTGCGGTCGGCGAGGACGAACTTCAGCTCGTCGCGCGACGTGATGAGATCGAGGTTGCTCCAGCGGTTGCGGTGCGACTCGCCGCTGCCGGGGCACTTGAGGTCCATGATCTTGTGCACGCGCGGGTCGACGCGCGAGACGTCCGCCTCGCCGCTCGTCTCGACGAGCACCGTGCGCCCCGCGTCGCAGAGCTCGCGCATCAAGGGGAAGACCGCCGGCTGCAAGAGGGGCTCGCCGCCGGTGAGCTCGACGAGCGGCGTGCCGAGGGCGAGGGCGCGCGCGAGCACCTCGCTGCGCGACATGCGGGTGCCGCCGTGAAACGCCTGCGGCGTGTCGCACCACACGCAGCGAAGGTTGCAGCCCGTCAGGCGCACGAAGGTGCACGGGAGGCCCGCGTGCGTCGATTCGCCCTGCACGCTCGCGTAGATCTCGTGGACGACGAGCGAGTCCTCCTTCATGGATCGCGCTCGCGTCTGGTGTTCGAGTCCGAACCCTGCGGGCCTGCGGACTCTAGCTCGGGCACGGGAAGCTCGCCCGCGTCGGCGTCGTAGGTGGGCGCGGCGCTCGGCGTCGCGGGCACGAGCACCGGCGGAAGGCGCGTCGTGTAGTGATGCACGATGGCCCACACGGCGGCGACGACCCCGACCAGCGCGAGCAGGAAGAAGCGCACGACGACCGCCGGAGGCAGCTTCGGGAGCTTGAATCGTGAGCCGCCGCTCGCGTCGAAGCGCCGGCGCTCTTGCTTGGCGAAGGCCATCGTTCTCGTTAGCGTTAGCCGCCGATCGTGAGAGGGGCAATCGCGTCTGCGGCGCTTTGCCTGGGGCTCGGCGCATTGGGGGCCGCGTGCGCGGGCCCTCCGCCTCAGCCGCCCCCGCTGCGGCCGGCGTTTCCCTCGCCGCACGAGCCGCCGGCTCTGCCGGGCTGGACGTACTGGGAGCCCGTCCCCGTGCCCGCGCTCGAGGGCGTCACCCCTGCCCAGGCGCCCGTCGACCCGGGGACGCTCGCGATGACGGCCGCCGCGGAGGCCCGCTGGAAGGCGGCGCCGCAGGGGGTGCGCGAAGGGGTCGCGCTCCACGGCGTCGCGGTCACGCGCCTCGAGCATCCCCAGCCGCGCCTCGGCGACTTCTACGCGTCGCTGCGCGACGACCGGGTGCCGTGGGTGGTCACGATGGACACCCTCTTCTATCTCGCGCACCTCGCGCTCGACCGCGCGCTGGCCGACATGGACGCGAGCGTCCTCGCCCCCGCGGTGGCCACGATGCTTCGCCGGCTCGACGTGCGACTCGCCACCGAGAGCCACGGGTCGCCGCCGGATCTCGCGGCGGCGTATCTCGTCGCGCGCGGCGTCGTCGGGGTCGCCCTCGCCTTCGTCGACTCGGCGTACACGCCTCCCGCGGAGCTCGCGCCGCTCGTCGAGGGCGAGCGCGCGCGCGTCGTGGCCCACTCGGCCGTCGGTGTGAGCCCGTGGCTCGGCGTCCCGGTCGACTACACGGCGATGGCGCCTGCCGGCGCTGCCGATCGCGACGAGGCGCATGCCGGGTGGTACCGCGCCGTCGCGTGGCTCGAGCTCGCCGGGCTCGCGCTCGAGGGGCGCGGCGAGGACCGCGTGCACTCGCAGGTCGACGTGGGCACGGCCCGCGTGCACGCGCGCGCCGCGATGCTGCTCACGCGCATGCTCACCTACGAGCTCGACGCCGAGGCGGCCACCGCGTGGGACCGCGTCGAGCGATCGAGCGAGCTTCTCATCGGCGAGGCCGCCGACGCGACCCCGCGCGAGATCCAGGCCGCCGCGACGATGTCGAAGCTCGACCTGCGCGACCGCGGGTGGCTCGCCAACGTCGTGGCGGTCGACCGCGTGCGGCGCGCGGTCGCCCGGGGGCGCGCGTCGCGCGTGGACGACGGGTTCGCCGGGCCGCGCGTGCCCGCGGGCGGGGTCGACCCGCTCGCGCCCATCGGGCGCCTCTCTCCGAGCTTCCGGCTCGTCGCCCCGCGGGAGACGCCGGACGGCGAGCTGCTCCAGGCGCTCGTGTTTCCCCTGGTCGGCCGCCTCACGCGCAGCGAGCCGCCGCCCACGGCGCGCGCCGGCGTGCGCGCGCTCCCGTCGTCGCTCGACGTCGCGGCGTGGCTCGGGTCCGGCGACGCGCGCGCCATCCTCCACACGACAGGCGACGATGCGTACGGTCTCTACGCCGACACGCTCGACCGCCTCACGAGCGCCCGCCCGCCCAGCGGGTCAATCGAGCGCCACCGCACGCCGTACCTCTCGCTCCTCGACGCGGTCGAGACGTGGCTCGAGCCCTCGATCGGCGACCGCGTGCAGCCCGGCGCTTCGACCGCCGAGTGGCGCGCGCGCAAGGCGGAGGTCGCGCTCGACGCGTGGACCACCCTGCGCCACGACACGCGGCCCATGGCGCGCGTGCAGTCGACCGAGGTGCGCCTGCCCGCGCCCGAGCCCTCGCCGTCCACCGTGCCGGTCTTCGTCGAGCCGCACCCTGAGGCCATCGCGAAGCTCCTGGCGTTCGTGCGCCAGCTCGAGCGCGCGATGGTCGCCGGGGGCGCGCTGCCGGCGCACGGCGCGGGGGTCATCGTGCTCGACGAGGTGAACGACCTGCTCTGGGACGCCCTCGGGATGGCGACGCACGAGGCGTCCGACCAGCTGGTGCCGCCCGACTGCGCGGCGCGCCTGGCGACGCTTCCGGCACGCCTGCGGGCGCTCGAGGCCGTGCTCGAGCCCGCCGGCGCCGCCGACGTCCCCCTCGTGACCGACGTGCACGAGGACCTGCCCTCGGCGCGCGTGCTCGAGGAGGCGATCGGCCGCGTCGAGCAGGCGTGGATGATCGTGCGCGAGCCGGGGACGCACCGCCTCTGGCTCGCCTTCGGCGCGGCCCTGCCGCATGCCGAGCTCGTGCAGCCCGCCGGAGCGCGCCTGAGCGACGGCGCCTGGAGGGCCCGCCTCGCGAGCGACGGAGACCCTCCGCCGGATGCACTGGAGCGCCCCTACCTCGTGTCCAGCAAGTAGACTCGCCCGCGTGCAAGCGCCGCCCCCTGGGCCGCCATGGGACCTGCCCGTCGCCCAGGCGCCGCTGGCCTTCGTCGATCTCGAGATGACGGGCCTCGACGCCGCGCGCGACCGCGTCGTCGAGGTGTGCGTCGAACGCATCGTCGGCGGGCAGCGCGAGGCGGGCGTGTGCACCCTCGTCGATCCCGGTGAGCGCGTCGGCGGCGCAGCCCACGTGCACGGCCTGGACGCGGCGGCCCTCGCCGGCGCACCGTCGTTCGCCAGCGTGGCTCCGCAGATCGTCGCGGCGCTCGAGGGCGCGATCCTCGTGGCCCACGCCGCGGTCTGGGACGTGCGCTTCCTCGTCGCCGAGCTGCGGCGCGTGGGCGTCGACGCGCACATCGACCACTGGCTCGACACGCTGGTCCTCGCCCGGCGCGCCTTCGCCTTCCACTCCTACTCGCTGGACGCCCTGTGCCGGGAGCTCTCGATCGACCGCGGCCAGGCGCACCGCGCCGAGAGCGACGTGCGCGCCCTGCGAGTCGTCTTCGACCGGTGCCTCGCCGTGCTGGCCCCCGTCAGCGCCCGCGACCTGTGGGAGGTGCGCATCGGCGAGCGGCGCGCCCGCCAGGCCATCGTGGACGCGTGCGAGGCCGCCGTGAAGCACGGCGCCCCCGTGGACCTGACCTACCGGGCAGCGCGCCGCCCGCCCGAGCCGATGACCATGGTGCTGCTCGAGGTCCGCTCGGACCTCGACCCGCCGCGCGTTGTGGGGTATCAGCTCCCCGGGCGTGGCCGACGGCAGTTGCGGGCCGACCGCATCCTGCGCATCGAGCCCGCTCCCGCGCCGCAGCCCGAACAGTCGTAGCTTCGCCCCACGATGCGCCTCCGCCTCATTCCCCTCGTCGCTCTCGCCCTCGCACCCGTCGCGTGCGGCGCCTCGCTTGGACCCAACGCGTCGGCGCGGTCCCCCCTGGCGCAGCAGTGGCTCGACCGGGCGAAGGCGAGCTACCGCAACGCCGACTTCGACGACGCGCGCGACGCCTCGGGCCGGGCGCTCGCCGCCGCCCCCGGGGACGCCGACGTTCGCGAGCTGTCGGCCCGCATCGCCCTCGTGCGGCTCGACTGGGCCGAGGCGCTGAAGCTGACCGAGGGGCTCGACTCGACCGATGCGCACTCCATCCGCGGCCGGGCGTACTGGTTCTCGGGGGACCTCGAGCACGCGGCCGACGAGCTCGAGGCCATGCTGGCCGACCCCAAGGTGAAGGACCCCTGGGCGCGCGACGTCGCGGTGCTCGCGAGGCGCGGGTCCGGGCGGCACCCCTTCGAGATGGACGGCGGCATCGTCGGCGCCATCGAGATGCCGCGGCAGCTCGACAAGACGCCCCTCGGCGCGGCGAACGTCGTCCCGTGCGAGCTCGACGGCGAGCGGGTCCTCGCCCTCGTGGCGACCGGGACGAGCGAGGTGCTCATCGACTCCAACTCGCGGCGCGACCCGTCGTGGGTGGACCTCAAGTTCGACCACGTGGAGGTCAAGGACGTTCCGGCGCTCGTGCAGGATCTCTCGCCGCTCACGCGGACCATCGGCGTCCCCATCCGCGCGCTGCTCGGCGCGCAGTTCCTGCGGCACGCCCACGTGACGTTCGACCGGCGCGGCGACCAGTTCGTCGTCCGGCGGCAGGACGCGACGCCCCCCCCGGAGGCGAGCCGCGTTCCCCTCTATTACCTGCGCGGCGGAGGCATGATGCTCCGGGCGACGGTCACGCAGCGGGGCGAGGACCAGGTGCCGCTGCTCGTCGACAGCTCGCGTCCCTTCCCGCTGCTGCTCCAGGACGGCGCGTGGACCAAGGCGGGCGTCGACGTCCACACGCTGCTCCCGATGCCGGATGATCCGGGGATCAAGCGCGGCATCGTGCCGGTGTTCCGCGTCGGCGGGTTCGACCTGGCGAAGATGCCGGCCATCGAGGGCGTCGACATGGCGGAGCTGACGAGCGGCCTGGACATCGACCTCGGCGGCATCGTCGGCGCCGACCTCCTCTCCTTCTTCCGCATCACGTTCGCCGACGACGGCCGCTTCATGTGGCTCGAGCCGGATCCGACGCTGCTCGGGCCGGGGCAAGGAGCGCCTGCCAAACCTGGCGAGGGAGCGCCGCCGCCCGCGTCCGGCGCGCCGCCGGCGGGGCCGGGCGCCGAGCCCGCGAAACCTGGAGGGAGCGCCCCTCCCCCGGCGTCGAGCGCTGGCCCCACGAACCCCGCATCGAGATGAGCCACCCCGCCGTCGCCCGCCTCGCCGTCTACGCCGGCAGCTTCGACCCGCCGACGCTCGGGCACATGGACCTCATCGAGCGCGCCTCGGCCCTCTTCAGCGACGTCATCGTCGGCATCGGCTTTCACCCGACGCGCAGCCCGCTCTTCACGGTGGAGGAGCGGCTCGATCTCGTCACGCGCGCCTCGGCGCACCTGCCCAACGTGAGCGTCGAGGCCTTCGACGGCCTGCTCATCGACTTCTGCAAGGCGAAGGAGGCCCGCGTCATCGTGCGCGGCCTTCGCGCCGCGACCGACTTCGAATACGAGCTGCAGATCGCGCACGCGAACGCCGACCTCGCGCCCGAGGTGGACACCGTGTTCCTGCCGACGCGCACGAAGAACGGGTTCATCAGCGCCTCGCTCGTGCGCGAGATCGCCAGCCACCACGGCGACGTGAGCCGGTACGCACCGGCGCTCGTCTGCGAGGCCCTCAGGAAGAAGTTCGCCCCCCCGGCGAGGGGCTAGGCGCCGACATGGGGTCGATCGCTCCGCCTTCCTCCATCGCCGCGAAGCTCGACGACTGCGTCTTCGCCATCCGCAAGCGCGTGGACATCGAGCCGCGCGTCGGCGTGGTGCTCGGGAGTGGCCTCGGCGCGTTCGCCGACAAGCTCGAAGGGCTCGTGAAGATCCCGTACCGCGACCTGCCGCACATGCCGTCGTCCGCGGTGCCGGGGCATGCGGGCAACCTCTGCTTCGGACACGTCGGCGACGTGCCCGTCGTCTGCATGCAAGGCCGCGTGCACCTCTACGAAGGTCACCCCATCGACAAGGTCGTGCAGGGCGTACGCACGATGGCGCGCATGGGCGTCAAGTGCGTGCTGCTCACGAACGCCGCAGGCGGCGTCGAGCCCTCGTGGTCCGCGGGCGACCTGATGCTCGTGAACGATCACCTGAACCTGACGGGCGTCTCGCCGCTCCTCGGACAGAACGACGACGCGCTCGGTCCGCGCTTCCCCGACATGTCCGTCGCCTACGACCTCGAGCTCCGACGGGCGCTCAAGGACGTCGCCTCGAAGGCGAGCATCGCGATCCGCGAGGGCGTATACGCGGCGCTCCTCGGGCCGTCGTACGAGACGCCGGCGGAGGTGCGCATGGTGCGGATGCTCGGTGCGCAGGCCGTCGGCATGAGCACGGTGCCCGAGGTCATCGCGCTCCGGCACATGGGCGTGCGCGTCGGCACGCTCTCGTGCATCACGAACCTCGCGGCCGGCATCACGGCGAACCCGCTCTCCCACGAAGAGGTGGAAGCGACGGCTCGCGCGCGCCAGCCCCAGCTCCTCGCGCTCCTCGACGGGTGGGTCGCGCGCGCGGGGGCCCTGGCGTGACGGCTCGTCGAACGGCGGCAGCGGTCGACGCGCTCATCTCTGCGGCCAGCGCCGCGCGCGCCCACGCCCACGCGCCGTACTCGCGCTATCACGTGGGGGCCGCCCTCCTCACCAAGAGCGGCCGGATCTTCGCCGGTTGCAACGTCGAGAACGCGACGTACGGCGCCACGGTGTGCGCCGAGCGAAACGCGATCGGCGCGATGGTCGCCGCGGGCGAGCGCGAGCCCGTCGCGTGCGTCGTGGTGACCGCCGGACCCACACCGGGGACGCCCTGCGGCATCTGTCGGCAGGTTCTCTCGGAGTTTGCGGCCGATATGCCCATCACGCTCGTCGCCGTGGACGGCGCCGGCCGCACCGTGGCGCGCTCCCAGGAAAGGCTCGCGGCCCTGCAGCCCAAGGCTTTCCGTCTCCGCAAAAAAGCAAAACGCCGCCGAGGGTGATACTCTTGAAATCGTGGTGTCTTCTGGCGCCGCGTTCGGACCGTACGAGCCCGTAGGGACGCTGGGCTCGAGGCCCAATCCCGTCCACGTGGTGCGCCAGCCGGCGCCGCCGGGGGGCAAGCCGTTGCTCTTCGTCGCCGAGGTGTTCCTCGGCGCGGCGCGCGCGGACGACGAGCACGGCGCGAAGCTCGTGAGCGACGCACGCCGCATCGCGACGCTGGCGAGCCCGAACCTCGCACGCGTCAAGGAGGTCGTGACGCGCGGCGACGACCTCGTCGTGTACGGCGAGCTGCTCGACGGCGAGAAGCTGCAGGAGCTGTGGCGTCCCGACGGACTGCCGCTCGAGATCGCGCTCCGCGCCATCGTCGACGCGCTGACGGGCCTCGGCGCGCTGCACAACCTGCGCGATTCCAAGCAGCAGCCGATGAAGCTCGTGCACGGCGAGCTCTCGCCGGCGACCATCCTGCTCGGGCTCGACGGCGTCGCGCGCGTGCTGCACTCGGTCGCGCGGCTCGCCCCCGGTGCGCAGCCCGATCCGCTGTCGGTCGGCTACATGGCGCCCGAGGTGCTCGCGGGGGAGGCGGTCGATCAGCGCGCCGACGTGTTCAGCGCGGGCGTGTTGCTGTGGGAGGTCCTCAGCGGCAAGCGGCTCGTCGACGAGCGCGACCCGGCCACCGCCGTGGCGCGCTTCCGCGCGGAGCCGATCCCGCCGGCGACCGTCCCGGACAAGGCGCCGTGGGCCAAGGGGCTCGTCGATGTCGCGGCGCGCGCGCTGGCGATCTCGCCCGACGGGCGCTGGCCGACGGCCGCGATGCTCGCCGCCGAGATCCGCAAGGCGGCGGGCCTCAAGCTGGCGCCGGCGTCCACCGCGGGCGCGTTCGCGAAGAGCGCGCTCGGTGAGCGGGTGAAGGCGCGCCGGGCGCGGCTCGAGGCGCACGAGGTGACGCCGCCGCCCCCTCCGGCGGAGGAGGAGCCGAACGAGGTGCTCGTCGCTCCGGGGATCCGCGCGCCGGTCGAGGAGGTCATCGAGCTCGGCTCCGAGTCGATGCTGGAGCTGCCTCCGAGCGTGCCTCCCCACGCCGCCGCGCCCGCGCAGGGCGCGTTCGTGCTCGACGCGTTCGCGGCGTCGGCGAAGCTGGCGCCGTCGCCGGCGCCGCCGGCCGTGGCGCCTCAGCTGCCCGCACCGACGCCCGCGCCCAATCCGCTGAACAAGTCGACGCTGCTCGGCATCCCGGCGCCTGCGGTCCGGCCACCGCCTCCGGTCGCATCGCCGCCGCCAGCGGACGTCGAGCCGCCGCCGTTGCCGCTGTCGCCTGTGCTCACTCCGCTCGCATCCCCCGCGCAGGCGGCCGTCTCTCCGCCGCCCCCCGTCGTCCGTCCGGCGCCGGCCATCGTCACTCCGTTGATGCCCATGGCCGCCGACGAGACGCCGCCGCCGATCAGCGGCGCGCCGCACTTCGCCGCCGCGCTCGATCTGCCTCTCGACGAGCCGCCGCCGCTGCGGCCCTCGCGCGAGATGCTCGAGACCTCGCCGTCGCTGATCCGTCAGGCCGAGGCGCTCGCCCGCGAGCGGCGTTCCGGCCGGATGCGCAAGGTGTACGTGCTGGGCGGCGTCGCCTTGCTCGGCGCGGCGATCCTCGTCCCCGCCCTCGTGCGCGTCGTGCACCGCCCGTCGGCGCAAGCTGCCGTGGTGCAGCCGGCGACTGCTGCGGCCATCGCTCCAGCGCCCCCTCCGCCTCCAGCGGCGTCGCCGACGCCGCCTCCGCCTGCTCCGCGTCCGCCTGCAGCAGCGAGCGTGAGCGTCGCCGCCGCGACGCCCCCTCCGTCGCAGTCGACCGCTTCCACGCCGTCCGCCGCCGCAAAGCCGGCCAAGCCCGGCGCCTCCACGCCCGTTGCCCCGGCGGCCAAGCCCAAGCCGCGCCCCGCATCGCCTCCCGCGCCGCGACCCAAGAAGAAGTCGTCCTTCGATCCCAACACCCTCTGAGGCCCCATGCGCCCGTCCGACCGAACGATTCGCTCGATCATGGCCTTGTCTGCGCTTTCGCTCGCCGTGCTCGCCACCCCGCTCGCATCGGCCGCCGGCGCCGACCCGTCGACCGCCACCCCCGCGCAGAAGAAGGAGGCGATGGACCACTTCACGGCGGGCAAGCAGGCCTTA
>Ga0335069_10015855_pt1 | contig 10531 bp, 6 predicted proteins | sample Lox_Sample_11_FD_206714 | JGI IMG/M metagenome (GOLD analysis project Ga0335069, IMG submission 206714) | Soil microbial communities from Loxahatchee National Wildlife Refuge, Florida, United States - Lox_Sample_1.1 | ecosystem: Environmental > Terrestrial > Soil > Wetlands | place: USA: Florida...
GTAAACGCGAATCCGCTGCGTCAGCGCCGCATCCAGCCGTGCCAGGCCGAAATACTGCTGTCGGTCCGTCGTGAAGTACTGCTTGGCGAGCGTTGGGTCCACAGATGTGAAGTCCACAGTCCGTCCGCGCGTGTTGATCAGCGGCTCGAGGCCCGCCGTAAACCAGAAGCGATCCTTCACAATCGGTCCGCCGACAACAATGCCCGGCTCCGTGTTGCGGAAGTGATCCTTCCGCTGCTGGTACACCTGCACCGCCGGATCGGTGTACGCATTCGGAGGCCCGTTGGGGTCATACCGAACAAACGCATTCACAGGGTTGGCGTCCGTACCCGACGAATCGTAGTACGAGAAGATCTGCCCGTGGAACGCATTGCCGCCCTGCTTGGTCACGGCATTGATCACGCCGCCCAGCGCTCCGCCGTACTCCGCGGTGATGCCCGACGTCTTCATCTCAACTTCCTGGATGAACTCCATCGGCACGTTGGCCTTCGAATAGCCGCCCGAAATGTTTTCCGTGTCCTGACCGTCTACCAGGTAGCTCGACTCCGAGTCAGCCGCGCCGCCGATCATGTAGCCGAATCCCTGGCCGTTGCCGCTCGAACCCGGCATCGATCCGCCGCTGCCGCCCGTGCCGTGGCCATTGGACGACATGCCCGACAGAGGTTCCTCGCGCGCCATCGGCGCAAACTGAATCACCGACTGGAACGTGTTCCCCGTCGGCAGATTCTGCAGCGCTTCGTTCGTCACGTTCGTGATGTTCTGCGTCGTCGTCGTGTCGATCACCGGTGCCTCGGTGCTCACTTCCACCGTCGTCGCTTCGGCGCCTACCGACAGCGCAACATCGACGGAAGGAAGTCGGCCGACTTCGATCTGCAGCTTCTCCCGCTTGTACGTCTTGAATCCCTGCGCCGTCACCGTCACTTCATACACGCCCGGCGGCAGGTTCGCGAACCGGTAGTAGCCGCTCGAATCGGTCACCAGTTCCTTGCTGCCCACCATCGCGGGGCTCGAAAGAACGACCTTCGCCCGCGGAACCACCGCCCCCGAAGGATCCTTAACGGTGCCCTGGATCCCGCCCGTCGTCTCCTGCGCATACACGCGCGGCTGAACTGGCGCAAAACTCCATCCCAGGGCAAGCGCAACGGCTAAAGCAACCGCCAAGCCTTGCATACGGAAAAATCGCATCGAACTCCTCCAAATTGACTGGATCCACTGGAACAGGAAGCCCTCGTTCGAACTTTCTGCTCGCTATGCCCTGCCCCTCGCCTGACGACAGGCGCAGAGACAACTGATTGCTCGTCTTTCCTTGAATCAGAACACGAAGAAGAAACCGCTAAAATGAGCTGCTGAAAAACACAATGTCCCGCTTCGTTCAGTACCCGCAGCGGAGGGAAGATGACAGTCATGTCAATGCACGAATCGTGCCAGTCTTGTTACGAAAGTAGAAGTATCACTAAGTTATTGAAAATACTATATTTGTTCTCTTGTCCCTGCCCTTGCTCCCTCCATGACATATGAAAAACAGGATAAAGTTCCTGGATTCTTCCAATTTTCATGACTACCTCTGCTTTTTGGGGACCCGCTTTCCTCCCTCTCCAGCCCCCTCGCCTGACCCACCCAAGCCCCCTCCACATCCCTCCCCAAAAAGCAGGGCGGCCCAAAGGCCGCCCCCAGTTCGATCCCGCCCGCCCCCATCTGTGGGCGATCCGCTCTAGAAGACAAACTTCAGTTGGAACTCGATCGAGCGGGGTCCGCCCTGGTCGAAAGTGCCCGACCCACGGCCCGTCCGATTTGCGTTCTTCACATCGAAGCTGTAATTGCCATTCACGTAGTTGTCCTGCCCGGCATCCGCCACGTTCAGCAATTGGCCCGTCGGCCCCCCGTAGTTGCCCAGGTTGAATGCGTTGTAGAACGCGATCACGGGCTCCAACCGCGCACTTTCACTGATGAACTTCAATTTGGTCGGATAACTCAAGCTCAAATCCACTGAGCGGAATGGCGGATTCTCATACGCAGCGCCAGGTACCGGTGCAATCGGCTGCTGCACTGCGCCGAGCGCCGTCATCTGTGCCGAGGTCAACAACCCTGCGCTCACCACCGCCTGGCCCGCAGGCGTCAGTTGCCCCGCGTATTTGCCGTTGTAATCGCTGATCAGATTCTTCAGATCTTTGCCATGAACACTGCGGCCATAGGCTCCGGCCTTCGTCCCCTGTATCAAATCGCCGATCTGGCCGTCGCCGTCCACATCCGTAATGAAGATCTGACCCGCGGATCCAGCCTGGTCGTCGAGGGTCAGATTCGTGGCCCCGGCCGACCAGAAGTGCGCGATCATCGCGATCTGCGGCCCATGGCTGATCGTTGCAGCACCGCCCAGGGCGATGTTGTGCCGATGATCCAGACCGCCGTACCCTATGTCCCTTGACGGATGGTTGTAATCGTACGAACTGCCCACAAAAAACTGGTCAGACCCACCCGTGCTCGTCGCAATGAACCGCGAATACGCATACGAGACTTCCACATTCGACTCCGAGATCCCCGGCATCGGATGACTCTTCTCTTCGCGCAGATTCAACTGCAAGCCATCGTAAGCCGAACGCCCGATTGGGAACGAGAAGTATCCGTTCGCCACATTCGGATTCCGGCCCGGGAAGGCTGCACCCTCATCTGGAGTGATCCCAAAGTAGGAAGCTGGGTGCACACCTCCGGCGTTGAGATACACATTTGCGGAATCGAGCCCGTTCCCCGCGAAATCGCCCAACGTCGCACCGGCTGCGATTGCCTCGTCCACCGTCGTCGCCCCATACTCAGCCAGCGTCGCCGCAATCGCTGCACTCGCCGCATTCGTGTTCAAGAAGCCGGCATCGCCCACATGATTGACGTCGATCTGCTGCGCGATGCGGTCCGTCACCTGGTGCACGAAGTCCGCTGTCACCACCGTCCCTGCCGCGATCTGGCGCTGCACGCCCACATTCATATGGATCGAATACGGCGTCTTGTAGTTCGGCGCGTACGCCGAGTTGCCGTTGGGAATGGTCAGCCCATTTCCAATGAAACTCGCGTTCGCCGCAGCTCCGGCCGCCTTCGTCGCCGCTTGATACGCCTTCTGCAGCGCGACGATCTTGTCCGCAGACGTCGACAACGGCTCTTGGCAGATCGCCTGCAGAGTCTCCCCGTTGAACGATGTAATCACACCCTCCCCAGGCATGCTGAACTTGTACGTGCCACCGCAGAGCGTGTGGCTGTAGTCGTTGAACAACCCCTTCTGCAGCTTGAACGGCGTATCGAACTGCACCGCATTAAACACGTTGTTCTCGCGGAATACGCCCACGCCGGCACGAATCACCGTCTTCCCGTTTCCAAGGCTGTACGCGAAACCGACTTGCGGCGCAAAATCGAAGTTCGGCTGCACAATCCGGTCGCCCAAACCAGGACCAAACTGATCCAGAATCAGCTGATTGCCGGAGCAGGGTAATGAACTGAAATTCGCCGCGTTGATCTCCGAGCAGGGAATCGGATCCAGCGCGTTGTCCGTGCGGCCCGTGTCCCGCTGGTAGCGGATACCGGCGCTCAGGGTAAACTGCGGCGTCAGCTTCCACGTATCGGACACGTACAACCCCAGACGCCAATCGTCCATTCCGCCTGCCGGCTGGCCAAACTGAGGCTCAAGCGTGTAGTACCCCAGACCATTGCCGAACCGCACGCCTGGAGTGAATGCACTGTAAAGCGAGAGGAAGTTCGACGCGGTAATCGGCACGGAACCCTCCGTGCCCGGCCCCACATAGGCCTTGCTATTCAGCGAAACACGAGGACCGAGACCGAAGAAAGACGCAAACCCTCCCTGCAGAATGCGGTTCATGCTCACCCCGTAACGTAGCTGGTGCACGCTCTTTGTCCAGCTGCCGTCATACCGGAACTGCTTGTCCGACTGGAAGGTCGATTGCGGCGCATTGTCATTCGGACCGGTGTAGAAGCCCTGCGACGCATACCGAATCAGGATATCCGGCTTGGCCAGATACACCCCTGAGCCACTGGCATCCGTGATCATGTTGTGAAACTTCTCGTAGCTCCCGCGAAGACTGTGCGTAAACCGCCCGGTTAGAAAATCGGCGCCGCCCGCAAATCCCGGCGTGTTATCCCGGTTTGCGTAGTTCGAATAACCATCGCCAAAATTACCCACAACCGAATCCACGTCGTAGGCGATACGGGCAAAATAATGAACTCCCTTCGGACCGTTGTAGTCCAGCCGTCCCGTCGAATAGGTCAGCTTATACGGAGCAGGAATGTTCGGATATGCCGATTGAATGCCCGCAAACAGCGAGCCCAGGTTCACCGCGCTCGACTCCGCTTGCTTGATGCGCTCCGCATTCGCAAACAGGAACAACTTGTCCTTCAGAATCGGCCCGCCGATGCTGCCGCCGAACTGGTCACGCTGGAACGGCGGCGTAACTCCCTGATACGCCGCAAACCCCGCCCGCGCATCCTGGAAGTTGCCAAACACCTCGCCATGTATCTGGTTCGTCCCAGACCGCGTGCTTACCATCACCTGGCCCGACGATCCAATCTCGCCCGACACATCGGCATTGGACCGGTTCATCTGAAACTGGTCGATCGCACCCTCGGATACATTGAAAATCGTCGTGCCCACCGTCTCGTCGGTGACGTCCTGACCGTCCAGCAAAATCCGCGTCGTTCTGCCTGAAACGCCGCTGAACGAAATCGCCGAGTACCCAGCCTTCGTCGGATCGAAGCTCTGCCCGCTCTGCAGCTGAACTCCAGGCTCCAGCTGCGCCAGATCCAGGAAGTTCCGCCCATTCACCGGCAACGTCTCAATCTGCTCGGTCGTCAGCACATTGCCGACATTGGCTTGCTCGGTGTTTACCTGGATCTCGCCGGCATTCACCTCGACAACCTGGTGCTCCTTGGCCACCGGCAACCGCAGATTCCCGCTCGTCGCCACACCGATCTGCACCACCGTCGTCGACTTCACCTCGGCAAAACCCGCAGCCAGCGCATCCACCACATACGTGCCCGGAATCAGCGGACCCGACGCATAGAACCCCGCACTGTCCGTGTGGACCTGCTTCGCAGCACCCGTGCTCGTCGAGGTAATCGTGATCGCCACATTCGGAATCGCCGCCCCCGACTGGTCCGTGATCGTCCCCTGGATCGAGCCGTTCACCGCCGTCGCCTGCCCGAATGCCGCCTTCCCACTCGCCTGGAATAACAGACTCAATGCCAGGAACCCCAGCGCCAGAGTCACACTCACTCTTCGTATGGATTGCATTTGAATTCCTCCGGCGGAGGACGGAAGGTCCCAGAACGGAAACCAACACGGTCCGCATGCTTTCGGCGAACCAGACTTGCCGGGGAATGAACGAGCGGCGCGCAGCGATCAGTTGAGTACTGCACCTACAACTGTGCGGATAGACCCCGCCTCCCGGAGTCATCCACACAACGACAAATTGCCCAGAATGGAGTAGTTAGCGTACCTGTAGCACTCGGCTTGCCAAACTCGCGCCGATCGAATCAAGACCGTTACCTCTGTCATTTCAATCCTTTATATCGGTCCCTTCCACTCCTCAAATCCCTCTCCCACTTCTCGTTCGGCATATTCCTATGAAGAATCATAGGCCGCCTCCAGAATCTACTATCTCTTTCATTTTGGACAAAATAACTCCAATTTTGCACACCTCCCCTCCTGCGCTATCCTCCCCCCATGCACTGCTCCCTCGCCCACATCGGCTCCCCCTACACCGCCTCCGACCCCTTCCAGATCCTCACCACCCGCTACCTCGAGCGCTCCTCCTCCTTCGCCCGCTCCAAAGCCGAAGCCTTCAAAACCGAAGAGGCCCTCTTCGCCTGGATCGATCGCCATCGCACCCGCACCCCCATCGTCCCCGTCCTCCTCGATAGCCACGGCCGCTCCATGACCTCCGAATCCCTCGCCGCCTGGATCGGCGGCCACCGCCAGGACGGCACCCAGCACATCGTCTTCGCCATCGGCCCCCCCGACGGCTGGTCCGCCGACGCCCTCCTCCGCGCCAAACTCGTCCTCTCCCTCGGACCCTTCACCCTCGCCCACCCCATCGCCCGCCTCGTCCTCGCCGAACAGCTCTACCGCGCCACCACCATCCTCACCGGCCACCCCTACCACTCCGGCCACTGATACAGTTGTCAGTGTTGCTGGGATCAGGACATGGTCAGTTCTTTTCGTGAGTTAGTGGTTTGGCAGAGATCGATTCAACTTGCCACACTCGTCTATCGCCTTACCCGCGACTTCCCGCGGGAAGAAACATATGGGCTCTCCAGCCAAATGAGGCGCTGCGCCGTCTCGATTCCCAGCAATATCGCAGAAGGACACGGTCGTCTCAATGCACCCGAGTATCGCCAGTTCCTTGGAATTTCGCGGGGCTCGAAATTCGAGCCGCAAACGCAATTGGAGATTGCACGTGCGCTTAAACTCGGCCGGTCAAAACTCCTGGATGAAACAGAAGCTCTGTCGCACGAAGTCGGCAAGATGCTCTACTCGATTATTCTGAAGTTGAAGAAGTCAAACTCGCCAGAATCCCTGACCCCTGGAACCTGACCCCTGAAACCTCTCACTGCTCGCACCTATGCCTGACTCTCGCAAAGGCCTCGTCCTCATCAACACAGGGCCCGGTAAAGGCAAGACCACCGCCGCCCTCGGCACCGCCCTCCGCGCTGCCGGCAACGGCATGCGCGTCCTCGTACTCCAGTTCCTCAAAGGCTCCTGGCACTATGGCGAACTCGACTCCATCGCCGCCTTTGGCCCCCACTTCGTCATCCGCCAGATGGGCCGCGGCTTCGTCAAAGTCGGCGGCGCCGAAACCGACCCCGAAGACATCCGCCTCGTCGAAGCCGCCTGGGCCGAGGCCCGCGAGGCCATCCTCTCCGGCGACTGGGACCTGATCGTCCTCGACGAAATCAACTACGCCATCTCCTACGGCATGCTCGCCCCCGAAAACGTCGCCGAAACCCTCCGCGCCCGCCCCGAGATGGTCCACGTCATCCTCACCGGCCGCAACGCCCATCCTCTATTAGTCGAACTCGCCGACACCGTCACCGAGATGCGCGAAGTCAAACACGCCTACCAGAAAGGTATCCTCGCCCAGCGCGGCATCGAGTTCTGACGCCTTCGCCAACTCGCAGCCCCTCTGTTCGCCTGCCGATCCATATCGCACCTGTCGTCCTCATATCTCCGCTTCTCTATACCGTGTCATCCCGAGCGGAGCACGCCTGGGGCCCCGCGAGAGCGTAAGCACTCGCGGGGTAAGCGGAGCCGAGGGACCTGCATTTCAGTCCCTCTTTCGCCCCCGTTCCCTGTCTTCCCCCGTCCAACCTGCAAGATTTCTCCACCTCCGCGTTCTACAGTTATTCGTGTTTCAGGAGGAAAGACCGTGCGCTTCGCCCATCCCATCCTTTTCGCTCTCCTCACCACGCCCCTCGCCTTCGCCCAGCAAGACAAACCGCAATCTGATCAACCTGTCGCGCTCACCATCTATAACCAGAGCTTCGCCGTCGCTCGCACCTACCTCGACCTCGATCTCCACGCCGGCCTCAACGAAATCACCACCACCCACGTCACCAGCCGCCTCGAGCCCGACTCCGTCGTCCTCCGCGATCCCGCCGGTACCCGCCCCGTCCACGTCCTCGAGCAGAACTACGATGCCGCCATCGTCAATCAAAACTGGCTCCTTCAGAAATACGAAGGCAAAACCATCGACTTCCAGGTCTCCACCCCGCAAGGTACGCAAACCGTCCAGGGCACCATCCTCCGCGCTCCCTCCCTGCCCCAGAACCAGTACGACGCCAACGGCCAATTCATCGGCGGCTCTGCCGAGCCCCTCATCGAAGTCAACGGCAAGATGCAGTTCCAGCTCCCCGGCATCCCGCTCTTCCCCGCCGCCACCGACGGCCTTCTCCTCAAGCCCACCCTGCGCTGGCAAATCCAATCCGACAAGACCGAGCACTTCCAGGCCGAGCTCGCCTACATCACCGGCGGCTTCGACTGGAACGCCAACTACAACATCGTCGTGCCCGAAGCAACCGACATCACCGGCAACGAGAAAGCCGACTTCGTTGGCTGGGTCACCATCCACAACAACTCCGGCACCGAATTCCCCCAGGCACGCATCAAGCTCATGGCCGGCGACGTCGCCAAAATCCAGCCGGACTTCCGCGCCAAAACAATGAACCTGGTCGTGACAAATGCAGAGGTCATGGCCGCGCCCCAGGTCACCCAAAAAGCCTTCGACGACTTCCACCTCTACGACCTCAACCGCACCGTCGCCCTCAGCAACGGCGAAACCAAACAGGTCCAGTTCCTCGACGCCGCCGGCGTCACCGTCCTTCGCAACTACATCTACGACGGCGCCGCGCAGATCCAGCCCTGGTACAACAACAGCATCAATCAGGACCGCAACTTCGGTCTCGACTCCGGCAACACCAAAGTCGCCATTGTCCAGGAGATCAAGAACAGCGAGGCCAATCACCTCGGCATGCCTCTGCCCGCCGGTCGCATCCGCCTTTACCGCCGCGACTCCGACGGCCAGATGGAATTCACCGGCGAAGACACCATCGACCACACTCCCACCGAAGACACCCTCAAGCTCGCCACCGGCTCCGCCTTCGACGTCAAAGGCTCACGCCGCCAGACCGACTTCCACGTCAACCTCAACGGCCACACCCTCGACGAATCCTTCGAGATCAAACTCACCAATCAAAAGCAGCAGCCCGTGACGGTCATCGTGACCGAGCATCTCTACCGCGGCGCCAACTGGGACATCACCGAAAAATCCTCCGCCTTCACCAAAGGCGACAGCCACACCATCCAGTTCCCCATCCAGGTCCCCGCCAAAGGCGACGCCACCCTCACCTACTCCGTCCGCTACACCTGGTGAGAATGAGGACGCAGAGGGGGTCGGTTGCCTCAGCTTTGCCAAACAAATACTCACTGAGTCGATTCCCTGGGCCAGCCATGTGAGTTCTTGTGCGCTTGGCGGGCTCTGGACTTGTAGGCACTCAGCGTGGGGAAATTAGCCGCTTTTTCGCTTGCGCCCATAGAATAGCCGTGGCAGTATATGGCTATGGCGAAAAAGACCCTCTATATTAAGGACAGCGATCTCCCCCTCTGGGACCTGGCACAGGCGGAGTTCGGCGAGAGCGTTTCCACCTTATTCGCCGATTTCCTCAGAGAAAGGGTGAAGACCATGAATGCTTTTGTGCATGTGCTCCGGTCTGCGCCGGGCAGTCAGGACCTAGTGGTCATGTTCAATCCTGTCGGACCTACTGGTACCGGCGGCCCGACGAGGACTCAATATGTGCGCGAGACGCAGTTATCAGACTTTCTTGAACTGTCCGGCGTTAAGCGGGACGTTGCGGCCAGGATTGTGACAGAACTGCGTGGAACTCAAAGCATCTCTGAACTGACCAGCATCTACAAGGTCGCAGACGATTCAAAAACAGTTCCGCAGAGAGTGGCGGCGTTTTTGGAATCGAAGGCACCAGCTGCTTTCTGCGACGAATGCATTGCGACCCAGTTGGACTTGAAGCGGCACCAGCAGGCACAACAGGCCACGTCAGGATTGGCTGCATCTAGCGCGTACACCCGACGAACGGGCCTTTGTACAAACTGCCGCAAGAATGTCCTCGTGATATCTGTGAGCTCGCGACACACGGACACAGTGATTGATCGATACACGCTAGAACTTATAACGCCTGCTCAAGGTGAGAGCGAATACCGTTGCATAGCGACGAACACGAATGATGGTTCCGTGGCTGAAGCGCGGCTTAATCTTCGCCAAGCTAATGAACTTCTCAGCCATTTCTATGGCGATCAACGCATCGTCGCCGATTTGATGCTTCGCGCGAGTGTATATGGATCTGTGGAGTTGGTCACGTGGCGAACACATGATCGATTGGTCATCGATTCGCCGGACCTGCTCCAGTTTGGCTTCAATCGTGATGAACTTCAACCGTGGCGAGGCGAGACGGAACGGTAGTCGGGATTATGGTGGGTAGGACAAGTGAGCGACGCGACGCCACCCTTACCCCTCACCTACTCCGTCCGCTACACTTGGTGAGAAACGCAGGGAACAGGTTTCAGGAATCAGGGGTCAGTCCGGGCAGAAGTTGCATACTTCTGAGACCTACCTCAGGAGGGCCCCCATGATCCGTTCTTTCCGGGAGTTGTTGGTCTGGCAGCGATCCATTCAACTCGCAACCTCTGTTTATCGGTTGACCCAGGGATTCCCGCGCGAAGAGATCTACGGCTTGTCAGGCCAAATGAGACGCAGCGCAGTCTCCATCCCCAGCAACATCGCGGAAGGCCATGGCCGTCTGAACGTCGGTGAATACCGCCAGTTCCTCGGTATATCGAAGGGATACAACTTCGAGCTGCAAACGCAATTGGTGATCGCACGCGAGCTCGGGATCGGTCAACGTAAGCTGCTCGACGAATCCGAAGCTCTTTCGCACGAGGTCGGCAAGATGCTCCACGCGATCCTCGCGA
>Ga0335069_10015856_pt1 | contig 10531 bp, 11 predicted proteins | sample Lox_Sample_11_FD_206714 | JGI IMG/M metagenome (GOLD analysis project Ga0335069, IMG submission 206714) | Soil microbial communities from Loxahatchee National Wildlife Refuge, Florida, United States - Lox_Sample_1.1 | ecosystem: Environmental > Terrestrial > Soil > Wetlands | place: USA...
GCGTATGGCCGGGAAGCGCGAGCGTCTCGACGACGAGGGGGCCGACGCGATGCGCGCGCCCGATCGCGAGCCGACGGTCGACGCGCGGCGGCCCGGCGACCTCGATCCGGTGCTCGCCCGCACTTCGCTGGATGGCCTCCCACGCCTCGCCGGAGTCCACCCGCTCCGCGCACAGCTCGCCGAGCGACGCCTCTGCGTCGGGAAACGCCGCGATCCCGCAGACGTGGTCCCAGTCCGCGTGCGTCGCGAGCACCGCCGTGACCCTGACGCCGAGCTCCTCGGCGCGGGCGGCGATCCGCGCGACCTCGTCGCGAGAGACGCAGGGGTCGACCACCACCGCCTCGCCATCCGCGACGAGCAGGAGGGACGAGGTCCGCCAGAGCGCGCTCTCGAACCGCTCCGCGTACACGGCAGCGACGCTATCTGCCTACGATCCCGCCGTGGCGGCGATCGTCCGGATCGGCACCTGCTCCTGGGCGGACGAGGCGCTCTCGAAGTGGTTCTACCCGCCGAAGCTGCCGGCGAAGGAGCGACTCGCCTGGTATGCGCAGCACTTCGACACGGTCGAGGTCGACTCGACGTATTACCGGCTCCCGTCGGAGTCGATGGTCGCCGGCTGGGCCGAGCGCACTCCTCCCGGCTTCACGATGCACGTGAAGGCGTTCGGCCTGATGACGCGTCATCCCGTGAAGGTTGACACGATTCCCGAGGACCTCCGTGCCGAGATGCCGGTCGACGAGCGCGGCCGAGTCGATCGACCGCCACGGAGCCTGCGCAGGGAGGTGTTCCGCCGCTTCCTGGGAGCGCTCGAGCCGCTGCGCGGCGCGGGCAAGCTCGGCGGCATCCTCTTCCAGCTGCCGCCGTACATCGTCTTCAAGGAGGCGTCGCTCGACTACCTCGAGTGGGCACGCGACCAGCTCGGGGGCGACGAGATGCTCGTCGAGTTCCGCCACCGCTCGTGGCTGGACGACGAGCACCGGGCAGACAGCCTCGCGTTCCTCGAGCGCATCGGCGCGGCCTACGTGACGGTCGACGCGCCGAGGTCGAGCACTGCGAAGAACCTCGTCCCGACGGTGGTCGCGACGACAGGCCCGACCGCGTACGTGCGCTTCCACGGGCGCAACCTCGCCACCTGGAGCAAGCGGGGCGGCTCGGCGGCCGAGCGCTTCGACCACCTCTACAGCGACGACGAGCTCGCCGAGTGGGTCGAGCCGCTGCGGGAGCTGGCCGGCCGGTCCCAGCAGGCGTTCGCGTTCTTCAACAACAACGCGACCGCGGCGGATCCCGAGAACCCGCTCGGGCGCATCTCGCAGGCGGCGACGAACGCGCGTCAGCTTCGGCGCCTGCTCGACGTGAACGGAATCGCCGCCAGCGGGGCCGACCCGTAGACTGGCGGGCTTGAACGTCCTCTCGGTCGTGCACGGGCACGATGCCCGCACGGAGCTCTTCGCCCCGGTCGTCGCCGAGGCGGGCCACCGCCTCGACGAGTGGAGCTTCTCCTGGAACACTGCGCCGCCGAAGCCGCTCGAGTCCTACGATGCAGTGCTCGTCTTCGGCGGCGCGATGCATGCCGATCAGGACGCGTGGCACCCGTGGCTGCGAGACGAGGCGATCTGGCTGCAGGGCGTGCTTGCGCGACGTGTCCCGACGCTCGGGATCTGCCTCGGCGTCCAGCTGCTGGCGCGCGCCTCGGGGTCCTGGGTCGGCCCTCTTCGCGAGCCGGAGATCGGCTGGTACGAGGTGGAGCTGACCGTTGCCGGGACACAGGACCCGGTGCTGTCCTCGCTGCCGACTCGCTTCGAGGCGTTCCAGTGGCACCACTACACGTACGGCGTCCCGGACGGCGCGGTCGAGCTCGCCCGCAGCGCCGCGTGCACGCAGGGCTTCCGTCTCGGTGAGGCGTGCTGGGGCGTGCAATTCCACCCCGAGGTGACGGAGCCGCAGCTCGAGAGCTGGTTCGCCGACCCCTCCGATCCGCCGCCCGACCCCGCCGCGCTGCGGGCTTTGACCCGGGAGAAGATCGGCGCCTGGAACGAGCTAGGCCGGACGCTCTGCCGCGCGTTCCTCGTGACTGCGGAGGCCCTGCTCGCGCCGGCGGCCTGAGCCGTCAGGCGTCGGGCACCGACGTCCCGGCGTCGACGTGCTCTCCTGAGCTCTCCCGGAGCTCGAAGTACGTCACGGTGAGAGCAACGGCGAAGAACGGCCCGACGATCGCGCTCGCGATCGCACCGCCGATCCAGTAGCGGAGGAACGCGCCGAGGAACGAGAAGATCGACTGGATCAGGCCCGACGCGATCGCGCTCGCGATCGCCGTGATCACGACGATGCCGAAAACCGTCCAGCCGTGCCCACGTACGAGCGCGCGCGAGCGGGTGAACGCCTCTCCGGCCGCCTTCCCTTCGAGCACGATCACAGGCACGATCAGGCACCACCAGGTGAGGAGGATGAGGCCGGGCACGATCAGGAGGACGAGGCCGATCGCGACCCCGAAGCCGGCGACGATGCCGGTGAGGATCAGAGTCCCGAGGTGCGGCCGCACCCGCTCGAAGAGCTCGCCGATCGACGAGTCGACCCGACCGTCGCGGACGTCGTCGACCGCGTAGACGAGCGCGCCCTGGAGCCAGAACGTCCCGACGAGCGAGACCACGAACGTGATCAGGACGACGAGCGCGGCAATGCTCGCGCTCGAGCCGATGAGCGAGCCGAGGATCGCGTTGAGCAGGTTGACGACGAAGTAGACGATGGCCGCGACGAGGAAGAAGCGCGTGAAGAACCTCGTGTAGAGCTTCCACGACTCTCCGAGCACGCCGCCGACCGTCACGCACGAACCCTACGGCCTCCGGCGGACGCCGCCAAGCCGGGGCAGGCCGGCTAGCGTTCCAGCGGCAGGTCGGGATGCCGCGACCACTCGTGCCACGAGCCCGCGTAGTTGCGCGCGTCGTAGCCGGCCGCGCGGAGCGCGAGCGTAGCGAGGGCAGAGCGGGAGCCCGAGTGGCAGTAGGCCACGACCTCGGAGCCCTCCGGAAGCCCGACGAGCTCACGGATCCGTTCCGGCGACTGCGGCCGGCCGGACCCCGCGTACAGGAGGTCGAGCTCGACGTGCCTCGCCCCCGGGATGTGGCCCTGCCGAGGATCGCACTGGCTGCCTCGGCGGCCTGTGTACTCGTCGGTCGTCCGCACGTCCAGGATCGTCAGATCTTCGTCGCCGAGACGGCGCGACAGCTCCTCCCGCGTCGGCAGCGCCCTCGGGCTCGGCTCCAGCTCTGCCGTCCGCACCGGCTCCAACTCGACGGCACCCTCCGCGAGCTCACCCTGCCAGCCCGCGATCCCGCCGAGCAGGATCGCAACGCGCGGGTGGCCCGCGAGCTCCGCCATCTGGACGGCAGGCATCGCGCCGACGCCGTCACCGCGGTCGACGAGCACGAGCCGCTCGCGACCCGTGATCCCGTGGCGCCGCAGCCGGAGCGCGACCTCGTGTGCGAGCTCCTCGGCCGTCCGTTCGTCCGCGGCCGGCGGAGGCGAGCCGAGCACGAGCGGCCGCGAGCCCGGGATGTGGCCGCGCATGTGGGCGTTCGGACCCCGGACGTCGCCGACCACGAGGTCGTCCTCGCCGAGATGCTCGGCCAGCCATGCGGCGTCGACGACCCTCGGCAGCTCCTTCTGCGCCATCCGCCAGCAGAACCTACAGACCGGCCACGATCCGTGCCTCTGCTGCGACCGCCGGCCGTATGAGCAGCCGTGCGAGCCAGCCCGACAGAGCAGCGAAGGGCTCGAGCGCGACGCCCATCGTCTCGCTCGCGCGCAAGACCCAGGGCACGACCGCCACGTCCGCGAGCCCGTAGGCGCGGCCGCCGAGCCACGGCCGGTCGGCAAGGATGCGGTCGAGGAGTCCGAGCTCCGCGTCGAGCAGCTCGCGCGCGCCGTCTTCGCCGCGCCGGAGCGCGTAGTAGGGCGCCGTCAGCTCCACCGCCCGGAACGCCCGCAGCCGCGCCTCGGCCCGGTCGACCGGATCGACGGGGAGCAGCGGAGGCTCCGGATACCGCTCCTCGAGGTACTCCATGATCACGGCCGACTCCGGCAGCGTCCAGCCGTCTTCCTCGATGACCGGCACGCGGCCGGTCGCGTTCTTCTCGTAGATCCACACCGGCCTGTCGCGCAGGTCGATCTCGACGACCTCGTGCTCGACGTCCTTCTCGGCGAGGACGATCCGCACCCGGGCGCAGTACGGGCACCGCGGCGCGTCGTACAGCGTGATCGTCATGTGCTCCCGTCGCCGACCGTGCCGGCGCCCTGCCATCCGTGGCCGGCCTCGGCGACGCCCATCACCGACGCGATCTCCTCGATGAGCTCGAGCGGCGGGGGCAGGTCGGCGGGCGAAGAGGCGATACGCGCCACCTCGCGCACACGCCGTGCATCTGCACCGGTCAGTCTGGAGACGACGGTGGGGTTCGAACCGAGGGCGACGACGTCCCCGGGTGGGAGCGGCCCGTAGTACTCGGGCACCGAGAGGTACTCGTCGACGGCCCCACCCTGGTCGTAGAGCGTGTAGCGGACGGCGGCCCCTTCCTCGACCCCGATAGCCAGCGTCACCGCGGGCAACGCGTAGGAGAGCTCCTTCGCCAGCCGTTGGAGCTGGCTCGGGTCGCGGTCGCAGAGATCGTCATGGACGGCGACCCATCCGTTCCGCGGGCCGGTGACGCTCGTGCCCGCGGACCGGCCGAGACGCGGCAGCATCTTCTGCACGACGCGCTCGACCGCGCCCGCGTCGTCGGTCTGGACGTGGACGGAGCCGAAGGTCGGGCCTGCCGGAGGCGCAAGCCGTAGGGCGAGGTCGGCGATGGGAGCGGCGAACGTCAGCTCGACCGGGCGCAACCCCCAGCGCTCGTATACCGCGCGCGCGGCCTCGTTCGACGCGAGAACCTCGAGCTCGAGCATCTCGACGCCGGCGTCGCCGCGGCGAGACGCGAGCTCGCGGGCCAGTGCGGCCGCAACACCATCCCTGCGCGCCCGCGGGCGCACGTAGAGCACACTCAGAAAGGCCATTCTCGGGCCACGCAGCTCCGCAGCCGCAAGGCCGCTGGGGCCGGCGTCGTCCTCGGCGAGCAGGACCACTCCGTCGTCGACGGCCTGCTCGATCGCGGCGAGGTCCTCCTGCGAGTCGTCGGGGCGCCACGGCTCGTCCGGGATCTCCCGCTCGAACTCGCTCCAGAGCTCGCGAACGAGTGGCAGGTCGTCTGCGGTGGCGAGGCGGATCACGGGGTCAGGAACTGGGCCAGCAAGTAGTGGGCGGAGAGGTTTTGGAACGGCTCGAAACGAGCGCCTGCAGCGCGAACGTCGACGTCACCATAGAGTGCGACGACCGCCTTCCGCAGCACCAGGTCGCCGGCCGGCCAGGCGTGCGGGCGTGCGAGATGCCGCGCGAGGAACCAGTCGGCCGTCCACTCGCCGAGGCCGCGCAGGGCGACGAGACGCGCCTTGACCTCCTCGTCCGGAAGAGCGCCGAGCGTGTCCAGCTCGAGATCGGAGCGCGCGAGGCCGATGACGTACTCGGCCTTCGGCCGCGAGAAGCCGACCGAGACCAGCTCCCTCTCCGACGCCTGCGCCAACCGCTCGCGCGTCGGGAACGCCCACGCCAGGTCGCCGCGCTCGCCGAAGCGCTCGATCAGCCGGTTGCGGATCGCCAGCGCCGAGACGAGCGACACCTGCTGGGCCGTGATCGAGGTCACGACCGCCTCGAAGGGATCCGGCGCCAGCGCGGGCCGGTAGCCGACGAATCGAGCCGTGAGCGGACGGAGCTCGGCCGGTGCCCGTCGGTAGAACGCGCCGAGGTCGAACTCGAGCCCGAGGAGCTTCCGCACGACCGGCTCCGTCTCGGCGTCGAGCGGCTCCGCCTCCACGCCGCCCGGCGCCGGCTCGACGCGCACCTCGCGACGACGGACGACGCGGTGCAGGCCTCCCTCGTGCCAGAGGCTCGCGCGATCGATTCCGAACGCCCTGAAGCGGGCGGTCGTCAGCGCGAAGTCGAACGGCTCTGCGACCGGGAGGAAGGCCACGCAGGAGATGGGTTCCGGCCGGCGGCAAGCGCGGCGCGGACGTCGTGGAGGTCCGAGTAGCGCTCGTAGGGCACGCCCTCGCCCTCGAGCCAGTCGGCGAGCCCGTCTCGGGCGAAGACCCGCTCGGCCACGAGCGCCCCACAGCGGTCGGAGTAGCCGTCGCCGACGTAGACGAGCGGACCGTCGGGCAGCGTGCGCCGCTTGCACAGGTCACCGCAGACCGGGCACGGCTCCGGGTCGCGCCAGTGGATCCGCCAGCCCTCGCCGGACGGATCGAGGCGGTTGGCGCGAACCTCCAGCGGCAGGCCCGCGCGGTCGAGCAGCGGCTCGATCAGCTCGTGGAAGCCGGAGGAGACGATCACCGGCAGCTCGTCGCGTGCGAGCTCCGCCAAACCGGGCCTGAACCGGACCTCGCTCAGCAGGAAGTCGCGCACCACGGCGAGAGGCGCGGTCACAGTCGCGAACTCGAGCTCCATCACCTCGCGAAACGAGAGTCGCCCCCCGACGAGGGCGCCCTCGACTCGGCTGAAGACCTCGGGATCGCCGAAGGCGTCGAGCACCATCCACAGCGAGTCCGTCTCGGTGACGGTCCCGTCCCAGTCGAGGACGAGGCTCACTAGAGATGCGAGGTCAGGCCCGCCCCCGAGGCATCCTCGCCGGCGGCCGACCCGGTGCCGTCGCCGCCCTCGTACCACGAGTATGCGTAGCGTCCGTCGTCGAGACCGCGAGCGAAGGCCGTCAGCCGAAGCGGGTGGAACGTGTCGCACATGACCGCGAGCTCGTGGGTCTCGCTGACGCCGATCGACTTCTCGGCCAGCCCGGGTTGCGGCCCGTGCGGAAGGCCGGACGGATGGAGGGTGATCGAGCCGACCTCAACGCCCTTTCGCGAGCCGAAGTTGCCGGAGACGTAGTAGATCATCTCCTCCGACTGCAGGTTCGAGTGGTGGTAGGGGATCGGCACGGCGAGCGGGTCGAAGTCGAGCTTGCGCGGACAGAACGAGCAGATCACGAAGTTCGGGCCGGCGAAGGTCTGGTGGGAGGGCGGCGGCTGGTGGATCCGGCCCGTGATCGGCTCGAAGTCGTGGATCGAGAACGTCCAGGGATAGAGGTAGCCGTCCCAGCCGACGACGTCGAAGGGGTGGTAGTCGACGACGTACGTCTGGAAGCCGCCGCGAACCCGCACCTTGACCGGGAACTCGCCGCGCTCGCGCACCGTGCGCAGCTCGGTCGGCGGATGGATGTCGCGGTGGTAGTACGGCGCGCCCTCCATCAGCTGCCCGTACTGGTTGCGATAGCGGCGCGGGATCTCGATCAGGCCGGGCGTCTCGAAGACGAGGTGCCGTTGCGGCCCCTCGGGAGCGAACCGGTACGTCGTCCCGCGGGGCACGACGACGTAATCGCCCGCCGAGTAGGGCAGGTCGCCGAAGATCGTCTCCAGCGTCCCTGACCCCTCGTGGACGAAGATCACCTCGTCGCCCTCGCCGTTGCGGAAGAAGTAGTCCATGGAGCTCGACGGCCGGCAGAGCGAGATCTCGACGTCGTCGTTCCACATGAGCACGCGCCGGCCGCTGACGTCGTCGCCCGCGGGCTCCGTGTCGAAGGTCTTGAAGTGACGGTGCCCATGCTGCTCCGGGACCCACTCGTCACGCACGATCGGCTCGAAGCCGGCAAGCTCCATCACACGGCACGGCGAGTGCAGGTGGTAGAGGATGGACTCGTTCCCCGTGAACCCCTCGAGGCCCATGACCTCCTCGGTCAGCAGGCTGCCGTCCTCGCGGAACTGCACGTGCCGCTTGCGCGGAACCTCGCCGAGACGCTGGTAGAACGGCACGCGAAAACTGTATCGAGCCTCAGCCGAGCCGAGTCGTGAGCCGCTCGCCGGGTAACGCTGGCCGATCGTGCGCCACCACGCGGGCGGCGCACCGGCCTCCTCCACCCGTGCGGCCTCATGCGAGTGCGAGCTCGGCCGCCCGCTCGCCCACGAGGGGCGCGAACTTGAAGCCGTGTCCCGAGCAGGCAGAGACGACCACCACCCGGCCGCGTCGCTCGAGCACGAAGCTCTCGTCGGCCGTGGTCGTGTACAGACACGTCTCCGTCGCGGCCGGCTCGGGATCGACTGCGTGCAACCGCTCACGCAGCCACGCGGCGACGCGCTCGACGATTCGCTCGTCCGGCGACCCCGGCTCGAGCGGGTCGGCCTCGCCGCCTGCGTGGTGCGCGCCCGCTTTCACGCCGTACACGGGATCGTGCAAGGCGTAGAGGGCATGTCCGCTACCGTCCGCGGCGAGCTCGCCGACGGACGGGATCGGCGGCCCTGCGTAGTGGAAGTAGACGACCGTCTCGCGGGTGACGCGGACGTCGACGTCGGGGACGAGGTCACGCACCCAGGCTCCGGCAGCGACGACGACCACGTCTGCTGCGTCCAGCTCCTCGAGCTCGTGCACGGGTGACACCGTCAGGACTCGTGCCCCGCGCCCGCACGCAGCATCGAGGAATGCGGGGCGAGCCAGATCGGCCCGGACGATTCCCCCACCTGGCTCGTAGAGCGCGGTCCAGCCCGGCGCCGGCACGATGCCCATCGCCCGCGCGTCCTGCTCGGAGAGAAGGCGGTGCTCGACGCCCTCGGCGACGAGAGCCTTCTGCGACGTCAACGACGGCGAGGCTGCGAGCTCGACGAGGCCGTAGAGCTCGAGCAGCCTTCGGCCGCTCTCGAGCTCGAGCCGGCTCCAGCCCTCGCGAGCCTCGACGGCAAGACGCACCCAGGCCGGGTCGTGGTACGAGAGCCGGACGATCCGCGAGCGGCCGTGGCTCGAGCCTCGCTCGTGGTCGAGCTCGAACTGCTCGTGCACCGTGACCTCCGCCCCGCGACGGGCAAGGGCCCAGGCGGCTGCCGCACCCATGATCCCCGCACCGACGACGCTGACCCGGGTCATGCGCGCGACTCCACACGGTTGCGAAGGATGCCGAACGGCTCGATCTCCGCCTCGAGCAGGTCGCCGACCCGCAGCGCCGTACGCTCTTCTCCCGGCGCGGCCACGAGGTCGCCCGGCACGAGCCGGGTGTTGCGTCCCGCCTCGGCAAGCAACGCCGACCACGGGGCAGCTGGGAGCTCCTCCTCCGTCAGGACGACGGGGCCGAGCGAAAGCGCGAAGTCGCGCCTCTTGGCGCCCTCGAGCGACGGCGCGAGGAACTCCACGAGCTGGGTCACCGCCCCCACGCGCTCAGCGGCGCCGACGATCGCCGCCAGCCGCAGCACGGGCACGACCTCCTCGGCGCCCTCGGGCATACGCACGACGTCGTCGGGACCGACGATCGCCGCCGGGTTCGCGAAGGCGAAGTCGCCGTTGTCGAAGAGCCGAACCGACGGCGGATGGAGCACCGGTGCGCGGAAGACGACCTCGTCCAGCCGGTATCGGGCATGCTCGCGCGCCTGGCCGCCGCCGGTGAAGAAGGACTGGAGAGTCTGCGCGGCGAGCTGGATCACCTCGTTGCCGTCGATCCGACCGGGCCAGCCGCGCTCGAGGTCGCGCTCGAGCGGCGAGAACATGCAGAGCTTCACGGCTCGGTGTGGACGATGACGTCGGCGATCTCGGGACGCTCCCGGCGGATGCGCTCCTCGATCCGGCTCGCGCCCGCGTGCGCCACCGCCAACGGCGTCGTGCCGTCGACCCCGAGCGTCAGGTAGGCGACGAGCCCCTCGTCGGTGTGCAGGAACCGAAGCTCGCGAGGCTCCGCCCCGGTCTCCTCGTTGACGATCCGCTCCACGAGCTCGCGGTCGCCGGCCACGTCCGGGGCCGAGGGCGTGCTTCCGAGCGCCTCCTCGTGCAGCGGCTCGAGGTGTGTCTGCACGGAGGCGACCTCGGGCACGTCCGCCCGGATCGCCTGCTCGACCTGCTCGGCGATCCGGTGCGCCTCGTCGAGGGAGAGATCCGCCGGAAGCTTGAGATGGAGCGACAGCTCGGTGCCAGACTCGAGCGCCACCGCGGTGACGTTGTGCACCTCGCGGACGTATGGCACGCCGAGCGCCGCGGCGTGCGCCCGCTCCCGGACGGCGCCTCCCGGGTCGCCCGGCTCGACGTGAACGACCACGTCCGCCTCGGGCAGAGCAGCCTGCACGGCCCGCTCGACGGCATCCGCCGCGGCGTGTCCCTGGCCGACCGCCGCGTCCGCGGAGACTCCGATCACGACGTCGGCGAAGTAGCTTCCCGACGCCTGCCGCATCCGGAGACGCCTCAGGTCGACGGGGGGGCTGATCGACGCGATCGCCGTGCGGGCGGCCAGTGCCGCGTTCGCCGGCGCACGGTCCATCAGGACGTCGACGTTGCGCCGCATCAGCCGCGCCGCCGCGGCCAGGACGAGCACGGCGACGAAGAGCGCGGCGACTGCGTCGCCCTTCGGATGGCCGGCGCCTGCGAGGAGGATGCCCACGAGCACCGAGATCGAGCCGGCGAGGTCGCTCGAGAAGTGGAGCGCGTTCG
>Ga0335069_10015857_pt1 | contig 10530 bp, 12 predicted proteins | sample Lox_Sample_11_FD_206714 | JGI IMG/M metagenome (GOLD analysis project Ga0335069, IMG submission 206714) | Soil microbial communities from Loxahatchee National Wildlife Refuge, Florida, United States - Lox_Sample_1.1 | ecosystem: Environmental > Terrestrial > Soil > Wetlands | place: USA...
GATCCAACGCGAACAGATAATGCGCGTCTTGGCGGAGTCGCCAACACTCCAGGACGCAGCGGAAAACCTTGGAATAAACGTCACTACCCTGTGGCGCAAACGCAAGCGCTACAAGCTCGACTAAGCGCTGGACCCGAGCCAGCAGGGTCGTCTCGATCGTTGTTCAAGACGCAGCGAACCATTGCTGCATTCTGCGATGTTCTCCGACCGCCCTTTTTTGGAGTCCGTCTGATTACTGGGAGATTGAACAGGGCCATGCGCGGCATAACAAATGCTCTACTTGCGAGAGGAATTTGTGGATTCCTCCCGGAGTACAGCAGTGGAACCGAAATCCCATGTTGTCCGAACTTCCTCGGATAGCAACCTGCCGATTCACGGCTTGGCGCTGGTCAAGCCCCGTCAGCCAGAGTTCTCGCAGAAACGTCCGCCATCGGGCGCTCCAATCTTTTCGCCTGCCGAGATGCGGCACAATTTCGCGATTTGGGCATTGGAGAGAGACGCAGCTTCGGGACGGCGGCTGCACATATACTACTGCCTCAGATGCAAGTGGGCCTTCAGGGTTGACGACCGGTGGACTGTGGTGACTGTGACCCCTTTGGACGCGAACGGAAGTCCCATCCACACCTCGGAGGCAGCCGAGAGACTTGCGACGTTCGGCTTGGGCCCGTGCCCCGTATTCAGCCGCCTGACAGCGGGCGCGCGTCTCACGCAGGAAGTCACACCTCTTAAGACGTTTCGAGGACGCTTCGCTGCGTTGATTTCGGCAGGCCGCCGAGCCTGGAAACTGAGGGTTTGGCGGTGGCGCCAATCCAGGTTAACCAGCAGCGACCAGTACCGACGCAGTGCAAGGAAGTGAAACTTCGCGACCAGCCTGGGTCAAACGCTGTTAACGACATGATTGCCGAGATGATTGCGGCGGACCTGGTCATCGAGGAACAACGTGAGCCCGTTCGCCCGCTGCGCTACGCCGACTTCGTTGCCATCTGTCGCGGGCGCGGATTTAACAGCGAAGCTTCCGCGCTGCGCGAGCACCACGACCACTGGCGTTTGAGTTACACGCGCTGGCACGCGATCTACTCGCAGAAGCTTCCCGATTGTCCCGGGATACCAGCTAGCAATCTCTCAATCTCGCTGACCCTGACGCAGATCGCAAATTGCAGCGGAGTCCTGCCGAGAATTGAAACCAGGCCAATCATCCTGAGTTGAACAAGCTCGAGTCCTACAGGACCTTATTCATGGCATAGTTTCTGCTCATCTCAAACGACACACGGTTGCCAGCTGGAGCCGTAGTTTTTTTATCGCTCTGGAGTTATAAAATGAAAAGGATAGAAGCAGTAATCACCCCTTGGGCTTTGGACGCGTTCAAGGAAGCGGCGCCTCGGCTCGGAATCTCGGAATTCGATATAGTCCAGATCTACCGTTCTGGTGGCGCGCTGGCCGGCGGACGAAAGCAACTATACAGAGGCTCTGAGTTTACGGCCGACAGGTCTCGCTTGCGGGTTGAGTTCCAGCTGTTCGATGACAAGGTGCAGAGTACTCTGCACGAGCTTTGCGAGTTGGTGCATCCGGAAAGCATTACTGTGTTGCAGCTGGACCAACATAATCGAACCAATTCACCGACAAATAGCAACTTGACACACTTGAATCCGGTAAATATCTCTCCGCTGAGGGCCGCCCATCCAGCCCATTGAAATACGTGATTGAGTGCAGCGACCAACCGGGCCAGAACCTAGGCCTTTACGTATTGCTGTGCGGGTGCGTCGCCTGTGCAAACGTTGATGTGCAACCGGAGAGACATGTCAGATCTGCAATCTGTTCCGAGGCGGTTTCAGAACGGCTGCTCACAGATCCCGCGGTCCGACCAAGTCCGCATCGTCGAGGGCAGCACGCTTTATGGTGCGCGTCTCGTTGCAAACCGATCGTTCCAGTGCGGAGACCTAATCCTCCCGTTGATGGGCAAACCAGCCGCGCCCAGCTACAGAACTATCCAGGTCGGCGCAAGCACTCACATCGAGGGGCCGCTACTTGCGTACATGAACCACTCATGTCGCCCTTCAGCGATCGTCCTGACGCGCGACCTCGCCGTTCGCGCCAGGAAAGCGTTGGAATGTGGTGAGGAAGTAACTTTTTTCTACCCCTCGACCGAATGGAAGATGGTGCGTCCTTTCCACTGTCTCTGTGGCGCGCCAGATTGTATAAAATATGTTGCTGGTGCAGAGAAACTACCTGTCGATCTTCTTGCTCGCTATCATGTGAATCCCCACGTCCGGAAGCCGGCGGCTGAAGCGCTCGCGCATGCGACAGTGCGATGGAGCACCAATCATAACGAGCTCGCGCACAGAACCCCTTAACCTTCTCTCATTCGCGACACCGTTGTTCCTGTTCCACGAGGGCGCCTGTAGGTTATAGCGCAACCTGGTGCGTGCAGGTTAGGAACTAAGGGCCCTAGCTCATCGAGCTGTGACGCCACAACGCCTCCATATCCGACCTGAAAGCTAGCTGATACTCAATCTACCGCCTCAAGACCTACTGCTAGGCCGCCATCGATCGTCGACGAGCTGTCTCTGAGCTTACGCAGCTCGGAGCAGCATCGTCTTATCGGCGTCAATCTAGTACACAGCCCCAACGCGGCCGTCCCACACTTATGCCGCTCTGACAGGCTGCTTGGTACCTATGCACTTGCCTTCTCTATAGGCAGCATATTGGTCGACACATGAACAGATACGTGATGTCGCCGTCTTTCACAGTGCACTCCATATTGTTTTGTCGCTGATGCACAATGCACGAACGTGTAACTCATACCTATTAACGGCGCGCCCATTTATTAGTCGCGCCCGCTTTGCACATCACATTGTAAGGCTGTTCCGCCGCGCCGGGAACCTCGGAACATAGTTTGCTTCTACGCGGTGTTATCACACGGAGCGAAAGATGAACTATGGATATCTGGATCTGGTTGCCCGTTACATTTGTGCTCGGTCTCAGTGGCTTGGGTCTTTGCTACATTTTTCTCATCGGCTGCGAGCAAATCTAAAGGGGCGATCATGATTTACCTGACCGCTATTGTTGCGGCACTGACATTTGGATATTTGCTCATGGCGATGATTCGCCCGGAATGGTTCTAGGCCGGCGGGCTATAGGCTCTAAGGGGACACCGGAAATGTGGCTTTTGCCGATCACGGTACTTGCACTAAGCGTTATAATTGCAGCTCCATTAGGCCGATATCTGGCCTGGATCATGGACGGCCAGTACCACACGCCTCGGCTTCTGGGATGGTGCGAATCGCGCCTCAGCAGTGGCCCACAAAACTGGAAACAGTACGCGGTAGCGTTGCTGGTCTTCAACACCGTCCTCTACGCGTTCGGATACCTTGTTTTGTCGCTTCAACCTTGGATGCCGCTGAATCCAAGAGGACTCGGAGCGCTCGCGCCGAGCACCATCTTCAACACGGTCATCTCTTTCAGCACGAACACAGACATTCAGCATTATTCGGGCGATGCTGCTTTTTCAAATTTCAGCCAGTTGTTCTTTTGCCTCCCGATGTTCTTCCTATCTGCATCAATTGGATTCTGCGCTCTGACGGCTATCATACGGGCTTTTCGCAGCGATCCTGATGTGGGCAACTTCTTTCTCGATATGTGGCGCGTGGTGATGTACACGTTTCTGCCCGCGGTGTTCGTGCTGAGCATTGTCTTTCTGATTCAGGGTATGCCGATGACCTTTCAGACCGACACTCAAGTCTCGACCCTCGAGCCGGCAGCTATGGGAACTGCGGACAACGGACAGGCGAAGAAGCAGACCATCGTGGTCGGCCCGCTTGCTGCATTTGTGCCGATGAAAATGTTGGGCACAAACGGAGGGGGCTTCTATGGAATGAATTCGGCACATCCGTTCGAGAACCCAGATGCCGCTTCGAACTTCCTGACCACCTCATCGATGATGTGGTTCCCCATGGCGTTGGTGTTTATGTACGGCCGCATGCTGAGGAGACGTCGGCATTCCGCAATCATATTTTCGGTGATGTTCGCCCTCCTTGCAGGGACCATCCTATGGACAATTTACTTTGACACGCTCAAGCCCAACCCCGGCCTGACGTCGCACCCACATAGCACCGGTTTCGAAGTTCCCAGTGCCACCGCGCAGGGCGGAAAAAGAACCATCACTGTGCCCGCTGTGGCGGGACTCCCGGTTGACCAACATCTCGGCAACCTCGAGGGCAAGGAGTTACGCTTTGGGACGTCGGCAGGTGCCACTTTTGCGGCGGCTACCGTCGATTTTACCTGCGGTGCGGTCATTTGCGAGCACGATAGCCTCAACCCGATGGCAGCCTTGTCACCGTTCTTTGGGATGTGGGTCAACTGCATCTACGGGGGCAAAGGCGTCGGAATGATCAACATGTTGCTGTTTCTGGTCATCGGGATCTTCGTAGTCGGCCAGATGGTTGGTCGAACGCCCGAGTATTTAGGTAAGAAGATCGGCGCAAGAGAAGTGAAGCTCGCCCTGATTGCGCTGCTGGTGCATCCGCTGATCATTCTCGGCCCAGCAGGATTGTTCGCCGCCACGAGTTGGGGAATGAAGGCTGAAAGCAATCCAGGCGCACATGGACTATCTCAGATTGTTTACCAGTTTTCGTCGGACTCGGCCAACAACGGTTCCGCATTCGACGGACTCGGCGTTACTTATGGTCTGAATAACAACCCAAGTCCCGCACCCGAGGCTGTTGCATGGGACATAGCGGCGGGATTTGTCATCATGTTCGGGCGATTCCTGCCCATTCTGGCTCCAATCGCTATGGCCGGCTTTTTGGGAATGAAAAAGAGCACGCCATTCGGTTTGGGGACCCTGCGCGACGACACCTTCACCTTCGGATGCCTTCTGCTAGGTACGATCATAATCGTCGGTGCGCTGTTGTTCCTGCCAGTCGCTGCGCTTGGACCAGTAGCGGAACACTTGGGTCCGATTCCTTTTGGTGGTTAGCGACTTTATAGGCACACCAGGCAGTGCGGCGGCAGATAGACGACTTATCGACTGGAGAGCAGACTAATGGGAGCAGCAGTAAAATCGATACCGGTCACAGAAGCACCCGAACAGCCGCGTCCGCCTCGGCGGATCAGAAGCCACAAGCTATTCGAACCGGAGCTGGTGCAGCAGGCGCTCAAGCATTCATTCGTCATGCTTCGTCCGGATATCCAATGGGCCAATCCGGTCATGTTTGTAGTCGAGATCGGCGCAGTGCTTACTTTCCTCTTTATAATGCAGGCGCTAGTGAGCACTTCAGCCAGTCAGGTCCCGATCAGCTATTTTATCGCGCTGGACGTGTGGCTGTTCTTGACGGTTCTCTTCGCAAATTTTGCGACCGCGCTTGCCGAGGCGCGCGGCAAGGCCCAGGCTGAGTCCCTGCGGAGGACTCGCGGCGAAACTCCGGCGTTTCGTATACGGGGCGGAAGCATCGAGGAGGTCCTCTCGACCGACCTCAAGCCGGGTGATCAAGTTATTGTAACCGCAGGTCAAGTCATTCCCAGCGACGGCGAGATAATCCAGGGAATCGCATCTGTTGACGAATCTGCCATTACTGGCGAGTCGGCTCCGGTGATTCGCGAATCCGGCGGCGATCATTCGGGAGTTACCGGAGGAACGAGGGTTATCTCCGACCGGATCGTGGTGAAAATCACTGCGCTTCCGGGGCAGTCGTTTCTTGATCGAATGATCGCGCTCGTCGAGGGTGCCGTTCGCCAGAAAACGCCAAACGAAATTGCGCTCACATTGGCACTGTCGGGCTTGAGTCTCGCCTTTTTGATCGTAGTAATTCCGCTCTGGCCGATGGCCTGGAACGCGGAACAATACATGATGGGTTATCTGGGAATTTCGGAGCCGTTGAAAAGTCTCGGCACCGACGTTCCAACGCTTGTAGCCTTATTGGTTTGCCTGATACCCACGACGATCGGCGCACTGCTCGCCGCGATCGGAATTGCCGGGATGGATCGCGCACTCCAGGCCAACATTATCGCCAAGAGCGGTAAGGCAGTCGAGACGGCGGGCGACGTCGATACTGTATTGCTCGACAAAACGGGCACGATTACCATCGGCAATCGACACGCCACCGGCTTTGAGTCCCTCGGCAACTATTCGCACCTCGCACTGGCACATCTGGCGGCGTTGGCATCGACTGCCGACGAGACACCGGAAGGAAAAAGCATCGTTCGTGCGGCGCAGGCTCTAGGAGTCGGGGCGAAAGAACTGACCGCGCCGACTGGCGCCCGGTTTATCGCGTTCAGCGCGCAGACCCGAATGAGTGGAGTTGACCTACCGAACGGAACTTCCATCCGCAAGGGCGCGCCCGATGCGGTCATCGCATTTGCACAAGGTAAAGGAGGGGTTGTTCCTGCGAGCTTGCAACATACCGTCGACTCGATCGCTTCCAAGGGCGCCACGCCCCTGATTGTCGCAGAAAATGCGAAGATCGCCGGCGTGGTTGTACTCGAGGACGTTCTCAAACCCGGCATGCGCGAGCGCTTCGAGCGGCTTCGGAGAATGGGACTGCGAACGGTAATGATTACGGGTGACAACCCGCTCACGGCCGCAACGATAGCGAAGCAGGCAGGCCTCGATGACTTCGTTGCCCAGGCGACACCTGAATCGAAGCTCGCCTATATACGCAAGGAGCAGGCTGAGGGCAAGCTCGTGGCGATGATGGGCGATGGCACCAATGATGCGCCAGCCTTGGCCCAAGCCGACGTCGGCTTAGCCATGAATTCCGGCACCCAGGCCGCGAAGGAAGCTGGTAACATGGTTGATCTCGACTCGGATCCGACCAAGTTGATCGAGGTGGTGGAGATCGGGAAGCAACTCCTCATGACTCGTGGTGCACTCACGACATTTTCAGTCGCCAACGACGTAGCCAAGTATTTCGCGATCGTGCCCGCACTGTTTGCGGGAACGCTACCCTGGCTGAAAACGATGGATATTATGCATTTGCATTCGCCAACCTCGGCGATCCTTTCAGCGGTAATTTTCAATGCGGTCATAATTCCTTCGCTCATTCCCGTGGCCTTGCGAGGAGTGACCTATCAACCCCTCGGCGCGGATGCGTTGCTGCGGAGAAATCTGCTCATTTGGGGTGTCGGCGGCGTGATTCTACCGTTCGCAGGTATCAAGCTCATCGACGTAATCATGGGTGCCATGCACCTCGTTGCCTAGCGCGAGAATAGAAGGACAGGCGATGATGAAAACTTACATAAAGAAAAGTCTCTGGCTGTTAGGCTCTACGGTGGTCATTTGTTGTTTGATCTATCCGCTGGTTGTATGGGCAATCGGACAAACGGTTTTCCCATTTACCGCGAATGGGAGCATGGTGACCGGGCCGGACGGCAAACTCGTCGGCTCGCTGCTGATCGCTCAACCGTTCACCAAGGATGAATACTTCTGGCCGCGGCCCTCGGCGGCGTCATACGATGCGTCCGCGTCCGCCTCATCCACGCTCGCCGCTTCCAACTATCTGCTTCGCGATCGCGTGGCGCGGATGCTCGGTCCAATAGTAAAGTATCAGAGCGGTCCGAAGGCCGGACAGTTGGTCGCTCCAGACATAGAGGCGTGGTTTCATGGAGATCGCTACCAGGGTAACCCGCATCTAGTCGCACAATGGGCGGATAACCATAACGAGCTCGCGCAGAGCTGGGTGAGCGCGGACCCCTCTCACGCCCAATATATCAGCGACTGGGCAAAGGCCCACAAACGAGAGGTCGTGGATTGGATGAAGCAGAATCCGGGCACTCCTAATCCACAGCCGTCGGACCTAGCAGTGATCTTCTTCGAGAACTTCTCCAAGGAGCATCCGGGCGAATTTCCCTCGCAGGTCACGAGGCAGTTGCCAAACGGCAAGACTCAAACCGTGATCGCGCCGGTTGCAAGTGGCGCGGATATCCAGTCGACCTTTTTCGACATGTGGCGACAGGACCATGCAAGTGCCGATCTTGCCAACATCCCCGCAGATATGGTCACAACCTCAGGCTCTGGCTTGGATCCCGATATCACCTTCGAAAATGCGCAATATCAGCTAGACCGCGTGGCTTCGAAATGGTCAGCGGATCTGAAGCGTGACCCTGTCCAGATTCATGGTGAGATCGACGCGCTCATCAAGAATGATGCGTATGCACCGATGGGCGGACTGTTCGGCGAAAAGATGATCAATGTACTGAGGATCAACCTCGATCTATGTAAGCGCTATGGGAGCCCGCAAGGGTGATCGGACGATTGAGATGCTCTGGCTCTGGCGCAGTTGGCACAGGTCCTCTCGGGTCGCCTTCCTAAGTTTCGATTTGAGCGGTCTCATGCTTCGCCGATTCGCTCAAGAAACCGTCGGATCAAAATACGGTCGAACCGATAGCCGCGCGACTGCATTTGCCCGATGATTGGACGAACAGCGGTGATCAAATCTAGCCGTTTTGCCTCCGACAGAATGCCGAACGTTCCGATCACACCGATTTGCTGATCCATCGCAACTCGTCTGCCACGTATTTCGTCGATTAGCAGCTGCGCTCCATGCTCCATCGCCAGCGCGATCGCTTCGCGTTCGCCAGCGTGCAAACCGGGCGGCAACCGATCGAGAGTCGCACGGTCAGTGACGACCGTCCGCTGAATCCACGCGGCACCCGCGACCCTGCGCCTAGCATACCGCCCTTGTTGACGAGGATTTCGTCGTGGACGGCGGCCGGGATTATCAGCGAACCCGTAACCTTATGGAGAAGAGAGAGATGGCCGATGCGGGCGAAGATGATGATGGGGCCGGCATCGGAAACGATCATGAGACGCCGTTGCGCTTAACGCCGGTGGCCAACTCTCGATCGAGCTCCTCGACGCTTATACGAACTGCCGGCACGTCGTAGCGACCCATCAGCTCGAGAAGCTGCCAGCGCGCGAGGTCAAGGATCGCTGCGGCCTGCGCCTCCGAAAGCCGATCGAGGCGCAACAGATCCATTACAAGTGCCTCGCGCACGCGGCGCGGTACTTCCGCATCGTTCCAGCCGAACGCTCCAACGACCTCCGGCGGCAGGCTCACCTGAAAATCCTTCTCAGCCATGATCCGACCTCGCAGAACAATCATAAACCATTTGTAGATAGAATGGCGAAGCGGTCAGTTCCGTCGCGGAAAACCTCGACGATAAAGCAGATTGTAGACTTTGCCCCATGTGGGGCAAACTGTACCAAAACAGCCACTCTGGGACACATTTCTGCGCGAAAAATCAATTCGCGCGCGTGCTCGGTCTCTTCGTCGCCGAGATCAGCGACAGTCGCCGCACCGGCACTATTGAGGAACTCGAGCGCTGTGGCGGCCGACTTCCGCCACAGTAGCGTATCATCTAGGCGCGCCTTCGGGTCGGGGCACGGCCCCTACTCCAATGCGTCGACTATCCCAGGTGCACGCTTGCGAATCAGTTCCTCGAACTGATGAAGGCTCTCGATGTCGGCGAGGTTGATGCCCGAGAGTTGACCGATCGTGCTGGCGATGTTTTGGTTCAGCGCAGCACGGGCATTGTTGATGCCAGTTTCGATCTCAGCCCGGCGTGAGCTTGCTGCGTAGTGCTGATCCTTGATGCTGTCGACCGACGAATGCGCGAGGAGTTTAGCATAGGTTCCGCCTGTCAAGCCTAGTCGAAGGATTGGGTTCTGGAACGACTGGTTTGGTCTGACTTGGTTCATTGCCTGGGTGAGCTTTCCCTGGACCACATCGAGTGCCTCATTCTTATCGGAGAGCACTAGCAAGGTGCGGCCTTTCAGGATGCACTCGAATGCGATCGCGGTTATGGTGTGCGACTTACCGGTACCAGGAGGCCGCTGAACGATTACGTAGCGGACGTTTGGTTGCTGGAGCGCGTCCAGGATCTTGCGCTGTTCCTCATTGAGCGGAATCGGGGCCTCTGTTACCAGGCGCGCAGGCACCGGCAAATCGTTCCAGCGCTGATCAATCTCCTTTCGTACGTCCACCGCCTCTCCTTGCCTGGAGCCTCGAGTACCTGCCCTGTGCCAATCTGTCACTTTTGCGACGGTCCTGATGGCTCGCTCGTCAATCGGAATGTTCTGTGCTTTCCGACTGGCGTAGCAACCGACGGCTGCCACGGTCTACCGAGAAACCTGGACAGAAATTGTCGGCACTGTCGACCGCCAGACCCGTGAAAAGTGTCCCACTGGTGGCTCTGACACTCTGTGTCTCTACGGTAAGGCGGCGTGAACCTGTACGCTTATGCCGCTGAACAATCCGATCGGCTTTCGAGACTTGCTCGGTCTGTGCGGTGGGGAGCCGACTCCGGACCCTCAACCTAACGCCACGCCGACCGGTGCTCCGCCACCGCCGGGGCCACCGTTCGACTACACCAATTTGGAGGTTGTCTTCTCAGCGCAGGAGCATCCCCTGCATGTGCGCGTCTAATTCTTTGAATTTGCGACGTAAACATCCGTACACGACCTGCTTGCGGAACTAAGCGGCGTGGCGGCGGCGGCTCGGGCGAATCAGCACATCGGCGGGGATGCCGAAGCGC
>Ga0335069_10015858_pt1 | contig 10529 bp, 7 predicted proteins | sample Lox_Sample_11_FD_206714 | JGI IMG/M metagenome (GOLD analysis project Ga0335069, IMG submission 206714) | Soil microbial communities from Loxahatchee National Wildlife Refuge, Florida, United States - Lox_Sample_1.1 | ecosystem: Environmental > Terrestrial > Soil > Wetlands | place: USA: Florida...
GGCGCGGCCGCAATGGTGTTGGGCGCCCTGACTCTGATCGACAGCCCGGTCCCCGAGATGCGGATTCGGTTCGAGACCGCGCTGGCGATCGCACTGCCGTTCGCCTTCATCACCACCATACTGCTCACGCTCGTTTTGCGCGCCCGCCGGAACCCCGTCGTGACGGGCAGCGAAGGGATGATCGGAGAAGTCGCGGTTGCCGCCGGCCCGCTTTCCCCGGCGGGCAAGGTGTTCGTGCACGGCGAATACTGGGATGCGATTTCCAACACGCCCGTCCCGGATGGCCTGCCAGTACGAGTGACGGGCATTGAGCGGCTGACGCTGGTTGTCCAGCCAATGCCGAAGGCCACTGGAGGTTAAGATGTTCAACGTAACAACCGTTGTAGTCGCCATCCTGGTGATCTACATTCTTTCGTCCATCAAGATCCTGCGCGAATACGAGCGCGGCGTGATCTTCCGGCTGGGGCGCGTGCTGCCGCATCCGAAAGGCCCCGGCATCATCCTGGTGTTCGCGCCGGTTGACCGCATGGTTCGTGTTTCACTGCGGATCGATACCTTGGAGGTGCCGCCCCAGGACATCGTGACGCATGACAACGTGACGGTGAAGGTGAACGCCGTGATCTTCTTCCGGGTGATCGATGCGCGGCTGGCGATCCTGGAGGTATCCAGTTTCTTGTACGCAACATCGCAGTTGGCACAAACCACGCTGCGCAGCGTGCTGGGAGAGGCGGATCTCGATGAGTTGCTGAGCCAGCGAGACCACCTGAATTCACGCCTGCAGACGATTTTGGACCGCCACACGGCGGCTTGGGGCGTCAAGGTGGTCCTGGTGGAAGTGAAACAGGTGGACCTCGCCGAGCAGATGATCCGGGCCATCGCGCGCCAGGCAGAAGCCGAGCGCGAGCGCCGGGCGAAGATCATCCACGCGGACGGCGAATACACCGCGGCGGAGAAGCTCAGCATGGCTGCGGCGGTGCTGCAGAGGCAGCCGGTGGCGGTTCAGTTGCGATATCTTCAGACGCTGGTTGAGATCGGAACCGAGAAGAACACGACCATCGTGTTCCCCCTGCCGGTCGACATCATTTCGTCCCTGTCGCGAGTCCTGGATCTGGCTGCCGGACCGCGGGGATCCGGCACGCCGGCCGTGCCGGAGAAGGTCGCAGCGTGAGGAGGTGAGGAGGCCGCACCGTTGAAATTCGGATGCCGATAACCTATATTGGCTTCGGGCCACCTCGAGCCAGATGGAGTCTTCGTATGCCACGATTGATGAGAGACCTGCCTGGTGCCCAACCAGTCGACGCGCGAGGCGTCGGCGTCGGTCCACCGGCCACCCTGCCTGCCGGGACGGAATTTGTCATCACGATTCAAAAACTCAGAAAAGCCGATGACAGCTTCGACGAGCTCTGGTGCGAAATCCGCATTGCAGATCGCCTGTATCGAGTTCCGCTGAGGCTTTTGAATTTCGCGAACGCGGCCTGAGGGCCCAATCCTAAGGGTGGAACAGGAGCGGTGGATGAGCGACACCAACATTCGCATTGTATTCGCCATCCTCTGTCTGCTCGCCCTCTGGCTGCTTTATATGCTCTACCGGGGAAGATCGTGACGGCGTATCTTCACCGCTTTGGAGACGGGGGCGGAAACAGCCGGTACCCGCGGCCAGGGGGGTACCACTGCGCCAGCAGTTCCAGACGGCGGCGGAGTTGCTCCGCCGGCAGAAAACGGACGCCCGTTCGGACGCGCACATCGTGCCAAAGGCTGTGGATGTATTCGGCTGCCGTACCGGCAAGAGAAGCGGATCCGTAGCGCTCCAGCCGCCGGCGGCTCGCCGCGCTGTGACGGCTGGAAAAAAGGAGGCGCTTCTGTTTGAGCGCCTCCTCGTCGATTTCTCCGGGGACGCCGGCCCGCGTCTCATCATCGAGAAGTCCCCAATAAGCCTTCCGTTGCAGGTCGCTTAACCTTTCCCAGAGCGCCTGCCCAAGGCAGACAAGCAATTCCAGGGCGATGTCGTGATGGTCCCGGCCTGCCGTCGCGAGTGAAATCTCGATTCGCGCGCCGCTCAAGGTCCAGCGTGATGCGACCGAGGGGCTACCGAGATCATTGACAATCGATACCCGGCAGGGCCCAAGCTGGCGGACCATGTCCGACGGGATCGCGCGTACCGCGGGCCGAATGAAATCGCGGATCAAAGCCGGCGAAACCTCGGCCGCGGCGCTCGCCTGCCAGCCGTGAGCGATGCGGAACCGGCGTTCCCTGCCACTGCTTTCCACCGCCGTGCTTTTGAACCGGCGCTTGTCAGGCCTTCGGGTTCTTCGCGGCCTTCTTGATCAGGGGCGCAGCCTTTTTCGCGTCGTCCTCCGTCTCAAAGCCGATGACCGCGGAGAATCTCTGTCCGATGACCTGCGCGACCAGGAAGGCGATGTTGATCCCCGCGGCGCCGACGGTCTGTGCCACGGCCCAACCCAATCCCGGCTTGTTGTCGCCCTCGACGAGCAGAGTCGGAATGGCTGCGGCGCCGAGACCGGCCGTCGCAGCGGCAGCGGCCAGCTTTTTCCCCGTGATCGGGAAGACTTCGATTACCGCCTTCCCTTCAGCGCCGGGGTGTCGATAGCCCATGACGACCGTCAGGTCCGCGCCCGCCCTGGCAGGCGGTTCCATCGTGCTGGCGAGGGCACCGGGCCTGTTATCGACTTCCGTTCGCCACAAGATGATTCGTTTGACACTGATTGGCATGCCTTACCTCCACCGGGACGCTGAGTTCGCGGACGCGTAAGGCCTCAGCGCGACCCGTAGCAAATATAGGTCAACGATGTCCGAAATACAACCGGGTCGGCGCGGGCAGCGTTAGAATCGAAGCGGGTGCGGCGCGGCGCCGCCACGCGGGCGGCAACAGGACGGACGAACGCTCTCCGCGACAGGCACCGGCCTGGGGAGTAGAAACCCGGCAGCCACGGCAAGCCGGCCTTGCCGCCGCACCCAGACGCTCCCAGGAACTGCGATCTTCGTTGCACGGTTTTCGCCTGCCGGGTGTATTCTGAAGGCGGATCTGGACGTCCGAATATGGACCGGACCGCCAGCGGCGGCGATTCCTCATCCGCCTCGGTCTTCGAGGGCTGGAATATCGGCGCCGTTTCGGTAAAAAGGGTTCGCCTCCACGCCGATGGCGCAGTCGAGGCTGACATCCGGAGACACGGCGGAGATCCTGCTGGCACGGTCCGTTTGCTGTTGAACCAGGGCAGCGTACCGCCCGACGGCGCGGTAGTGACCGGGTCGCAAGCCATTTCGTTTCTCGCCCTGCCTTACCTGCCGGAGTCGATTTGCATTGAGGCCGCTCTGCGCCAGCTTGGGACGTGTCCGGACCTGGTGGTGTCCCTGGGAGGCGAGACGTTTGTCGTCTACAGCGTCGCCAATGGCGCGGTGCGGCGCATGACCGCGAGCAGCCGATGCGCGGCGGGGAGCGGCGAATTCCTGGTGCAGCAGTTCGGCCGGATGAACCTGGATCTGGAGACGGGAATCGCGGCAGCACGGCAGGGCCGTCGCGTGGAACTGGCGTCGAGGTGTTCGGTCCACTGCAAGTCGGACGCTACGCACAAGCTGAACAAGGGGGAGTGCACCCCGGCGGACATTGCCTGCTCTCTGCTTGCAGGCCTGGCGGCCAAAATCGGCGCGCTCATCCTGGCGGCAGGCTGGCGCCGCAATCACGTCCTGCTGGCGGGTGGATTGGCGCAGAGCACCCAGCTTCTCGATGAAATCGCACGCCTTCTGCCGGGGACGCGGTTGGAAGCCCTGCCGGAGAGCGGCTATCTGGAAGCGCTCGGCGCCGCGGTGTCGGCACGGGAAGAAGGCCGGCAGAAACTTCCTGGCACCGATGCCTGGTTGAAGCCGGCGGATATCACACGCTTCAGGACGCGGCGCCCCTTGAGCGAGTTTGGCGATCGTGTGATCCGCGTCCCGGATCGCGGCTTGATCCCGCCACAGCCGGGAATGCAGTGCATCCTTGGCGTGGATGCAGGCTCCACGACCACCAAAGCCATACTGTTGGATCGCGCATCCGGCCGCATCGCGGCGCGGTGTTATCTGCGAACCCACGGCAACCCGCTACAAGCCACAGCCGAGTGCATCGCCGCGTTGCAGAGCCAGGTGGGCGGAATCCCGCATCGGGTGGTGCAGGCAGCGGTCACCGGTTCGGGCCGTGAAATTGTGTCGGTCTACCTTGATAACTGCGCGATCTTCAACGAGATTCTGGCGCATGCCCGCGCCGCCCGCGTGGCCGTTCCCGACGTGGATACGCTTTTCGAAATCGGCGGACAGGATGCGAAGTTCGTGGGTTTGCAGGCGGGCGTCCCGGTGGACTATTCGATGAACGACGGCTGTTCAGCCGGAACCGGGAGCTTTCTCGAAGAGGCGGCGAGCTCGGACATGCACGTCCCGGCCGGGGAAATCGGTCCGCTGGCCCTGAGCAGCGCCAATCCGGTGGCTTTCGGTGAGCGTTGCGCCGCTTTCATCAATTCCGAGGTGCGCTCCGCGCTGCAGCAGGGGATTCCTCGCGCCGATGTTCTTGCCGGTTTGGTCTATTCAATTGTCGAAAACTACCTGTCGCGCGTTGTGGGCGCGCGCCAGGTCGGGCGAACGGTCGTGGTTCAGGGAGGCGTGGCGCTCAATCCCGCGATCGCGCCCGCGATTGCGGCTCTTGCGGGCGTCACGGTGACCGTCCCGCCAAACCCGGAACTGATGGGCTGCGAGGGTGCGGCCCTGATGGTGCTCGATCTGCTGTCGACCGGAGCGGTTCCCGCCTGGGACCGGGACCTGGACTCCTTCGCCGGACTGCGGATGCAGACGAAAACGCCGTTCGCCTGCGCCGCCTGCGAGAACCGGTGCGAAATCCAGAGATTCTCGCTCGCCGGCCGGACCCTCGCCTTCGGCGGCCTGTGTTCGAAGTGGGAGATGGCGCGCCGGCCGAAAACCCTTCGCCGCCCGGAAGGCCGTGACCTGGTATCCCTCCGGCATGAGTTGATGTTCAAAACCTTTGCCCCGGAGGCGCCCGATCATATACGAGGCCGCATCGGTCTGCCCCTGGCGCTTACCACCTATGAGCTGTACCCCCTATACGCCCGATTCCTGAACGGACTCGGCTACGAGGTCGTGCTTTCGCGGCCGGGCTGCGGTTCCCGCCGCACGTCCGCACCGATGTGTTACCCAGCCGAACTGCTGCACGCGGCCGTGGACGATCTGCTCGCCCAAGGAGTGGATTTCGTCTTTTTGCCCTACATGCGGGAGTTTCCATGCGCCGCGAACGACATGCACGGTTATCTGTGCCCGATCACGCAAGACATGCCGGGCGTGATCTCCGCCTTTTTCGAGCCGGCCTCCGCCAGGATTCTGACGCCGGAGATGGGCCTGGCGCCGAAGCTTGCCGCGGTCACGGAGCGCGAGGTCGCCAACCTCGGCGCCCGGCTAGGGGTGTCCGCGGACCATGCAAGCGAGAGCTGGTCTCAAGCCGCGGCACACCAGGCCGCCTTCGAACGGTCCTACCGCGAAGCCATCGAAGGCGCCTTGGCCGGGCTGGAAGAACCCGCGGTCATACTCACGGGCCGTCCGTACGTGGCGTATGCGCGCGAGGTGAATCTCTCCGTTCCCCGCAAGATCGCCACGCGCGGATTCACGGTGATTCCGGGCGACGCTCTGCCGGCGGAAATGCGGCCGAACGAACGCAATGTCTGGCACTACACGCAGAATGTAATCGCCGCCGCGGAATATGCCAGGCGGCACCCCGACCGCTATGTCTGCAATCTCTCCTGCTTCTCCTGCGGCCCGGACGCGATCATTCAGCACCGGCTCCGCCGTGAGTTGGAAGGCCAGCCCTTCTGTTTTCTCGAGATCGACTCCCACACGGCGCACGCCGGCATCGAAACGCGCGTCGGCGCTTTCCTGGATATCATCGAGGCCAATCGCCGCCGACACGTCGCGTCAACGGCGGAGACAGGAAGGCGCATCACGCCGGCTCATCTGGAACCGGACGGCACGCGCACGTGGATCGTGACGGGAAACGGAGAGCGGCTGGAACCGGACGATCCGCGAGTGGTTCACGTTTCGCTGGCCGACGGCCCTCAGTTTGTGTCCGATATCCTGGCGAGCTTTTACGCTTCGATCGGATGGCGAGCGGTGTTTCTGCCGAACACCACCGCGGAGACGCTGCAATATGCCAAGAAGGTGTGTTCGGGCCGGGAATGCCTGCCTTTCCTGGCCATGGTCGGCAAGGCCGTGCGATATCTGGAGACGCGTCCGCCCGGTGAGGTGACGGTGTTCCAGCTTTTGGACCAGGAAGGCCCGTGCCAGATCGGAGGCTGGTACGATGCGGCGCCGATTCTCTTCGAGCGTCTGGGTGAAAGCAACGCGGTGATGGCCTGGCCCACGGCCAGGAACAACTATCTCGGCAAAGGCGACCGGGTGGGTGCTTTGAAAGTGGCCGCATATGTTCTGAGCGACGTGGTAACCGAGATGCGCTCGGCTCTGCGCTGCCTGGCAAAGGACCGCGACGGCGCCCTGGCGCTGATCGGCGAGCTGGAGAAGAGGCTGATCGCGGCGAGCCGCGGCGGACTGGTGGCCGCCGAGCGTGAACTCCGGCGTGCCGTCAAGCTGCTGGCCGACGTGCCGCTGCATGCGCCGGTGGAACGCTGCGCCCGGGTGCTGCTTTTCGGCGGCGTCAACCGGGTTTTCGTCGATGGCCCGGTGAAGGACTTTTTCGAAGAGCGCGGGATCCTGACCAAGACTACGGAGATGTCGGAATTCATCTGTTTCCTCCAGGCGGAAGACATCGTGCGGCTGGGCTTCTCACACGGCCACCTCGCGCCCGGAGATCAGGGTTCGATCCCGGTTCTGCTCTCGGAGCTGGTCTGGGACCCCGACAGGGCCGCCGCCATGAGAGCTCTGGCCGCGCGCGTGCGCATCGGATTCATCGAAATGCTGGATCAGAGGTGGCGCCGGATCGGGAGCGAATCCGGCTTGCTTTTCAGTCCTTACGTGCGCTTTGGGGATATCGAGCGGGAGGGCCATAAGCGCATCTCGCTGAACGGCTACACCGAGGCCCCGATCACGATCGGCCGCTATGCCACCCTGATGGCCGCCGGGGCGTTCGACGGCTACGTCAACATCGGCGCTTTTAACTGCGCACCGGCGAATACCGCGTCCGCGGTGATTCACGCGCTCTCCCTCCGCACCGACACGCCATACGCGGTCATCGAGGCGGACGGCGACTGTATGACCACAGGTCAACTCCGGCAGCTCGAGACGGTTGCGGTCCAATGCCGGCGCCGGCGGGAGAGGATCGATGAAACAAGCCGCGAGAGGGCTCGTATCCCTGCCGAGGTCGCGTGAAGCCCTGTTTTCAGCGTTGTATTCAAGATGACGATATCCTAAACTAAAAGCGGAGTAACGAGAAGATGCCGGGTGTCGCAACTCCGCCGGAGACGGGGCGCGGGCTCGCGTCCAGCGAGCGCATCGCCGAAGGCGCCCGCGAGAATTTGTCGAACGGCGCGGGACGCGCCAGCCGTCCACGCCGCCTGCTGCGCGATCTGTTCCGCGGCCTGAATGCCCTTCTGAAGCTGAGCGATTTCTCGCGCGGAGACATCTTCCGCGACTGAGCAACTGCCACGAATGGCCCGCGGGCTGCAGAGCGGACTGAAGCCATGAACACCTTCCCTTTCCTGCTCGGCGCTCTTTGCGTGTTCGCGCTCTGCTACCGCTACTACAGTGCCTTCATCGCCGCCAGGGCGCTGGTTCTGAACGATTCGCGCGTTACCCCGGCCCATACGCTGAAGGACGGGCACAATTATGTGCCGACGCCCCGGTGGGTGCTTTTCGGCCACCATTTCGCCGCGATCGCAGGGGCCGGACCCCTGATCGGACCAACCCTCGCCGCACAATTCGGTTTTGCCCCCGGGTTCCTCTGGCTGCTGACCGGAGCCGTGCTCGCCGGCTGCGTCCAGGATTTCGTGGTGCTGACGGCTTCGGTCCGCCACAAGGGGCGTTCGCTTTCCGATATTGCCCGCAAGGAGATCAGCGGATTCACCGGCCTCGTGGTCATGATCGCCGTGCTGTTCATCCTGCTCGTGACCCTGGCCGGCCTGGGCATCGTCGTGGTGAATGCCCTGGCTGCCAGTCCGTGGGGCGTGTTCACCATCGGCAGCACCATACCGATCGCGATCGTGATGGGTCTGTGGATGTTCAAAGGCCGCGAGGGGAACGTCGCCATCGGAGGCCCGAGCGCATTCGGCGTGGTCTTCCTGATCGGCGCGGTGGTCGGGGGGCACTGGTTCTCCCAGTCCAGCTTCGCCCATATCCTCACGTTCACGCCGCACCAGATCACGGTGCTCATGGCGAGCTACGGGTTCGTCGCGTCGGTGCTGCCGGTGTGGCTGCTTCTGACGCCGCGCGGCTATCTTTCCACCTACGTCAAGCTCGGCACCATCGCCATTCTCGTCGTTGGAGTCCTGATCGTCCGCCCGGACATCCAGTTTCCGGTCTTCAGCCAGTTCATCCACGGCGGCGGGCCGATCATCAAAGGAAAACTCTTCCCATTTCTCTTCGTGACCATTGCCTGCGGGGCCATCTCCGGGTTTCACGCCCTGGTGGCTTCCGGCACCACCCCGAAGATGGTCGACCAGGAAACGGACTGCCGGTTCATCGGCTACGGCGCGATGGCCGCCGAGTCGCTGGTGGGCATTCTGGCCCTCATCGCCGCCACCTCCATGCATCCCGCCGACTATTTCGCCATCAACAGCGCGCCCGCGGTATTCGGCCGCCTCGGCTTGCATACGGTGAATCTCGATGTGCTTTCGCGGGAGATCGGCGAGAATCTGGCAGGGCGCACCGGTGGTGCGGTTTCCCTCGCCGTGGGCATGGCGCAGATCTTCAAGGCTCTGCCCGGCATGGATCGGCTGGTCACCTATTGGTACCACTACGCGATCATGTTCGAGGCGCTCTTCATCCTGACCACGGTGGATACCGGGACGCGCGTCGCCCGCTACGTGCTGCAGGAGCTTCTCGGCAAGGTCAACAAGAGCTTCGGCGACACCGCCTGGCTTCCGGGCAACCTGGTTACGACCGGCGCGGTCGTAGCGGGATGGGGCTATCTCATCTACACCGGGAGCATCTCGACCATCTGGCCCCTGTTCGGCACGGGCAACCAGTTGCTGGCGACCATCGCCCTGGCCGTGTGCACCACGTTCCTCGTCAACATGGGCAAATCCAGGTGTGCCTGGATTACGGCGGTGCCCATGTGCTTCGTCGGTGTCGCCACCGTAGCGGCGGGCCTATTGTCCATCAGGGATATCTTCTGGCCGCTGACCGCGCAGCCCGGGCAGCGCTTCACCGGCTATCTGGATTCGACGCTGATGGCCCTGTTCATCGTGGGAGCGATTCTCGTAATCTCCGGCGCCATCCGGCGCTGGATCGCCGTCTGGAAGGGCGCACCTCCGCCTCCCGAAGCGTTCGGGCGGCCCGAATCGGCGAGCAGCGGAGTCCGCATGGGATGCTGCTGAGGCGGGAGGCTTTATGAAGGATGCCGCAATGGCGGAGGTCAAACTCCGTCCCCTGGAACTGACTGACCTGGAAAGTGTTCATGAACTCCTGTCGGATTGGAGTGTCGTCCGGCACATGCTTTTCCCGCTGTGCTCCAGGCAGGACTCCGAGAAATTCCTTCTGGATGCCGTCGTACAGCCGGAGACCACGGCGTGGCGCTCAATCGTGCGAGGCATCACCGATTCGTCCTCCGTTTTGATTGGCCTGTGCGGGATCGCGATCCTGCGCGGCTCCGAGGAAGGCGAGATCTGGTATCTGGTGAGACCCGATCACTGGGGCCGCGGCCTGGCCACCAGGGCGGCGGGGCAACTAATCGACTTCGGGTTTCGGGAGCTCTGCCTGCATCGCATCTGGGCCTGTTGTCTCCCCGAGAACCCGGCGTCCGCGAAGGTGCTGGAGAAGGTGGGGATGCGGCGCGAAGGACTGCGGAGGGAAAATCTGAAGATCCACGGAGTCTGGAAGGACAGCGTCCTCTACGCCGTGCTGGCGGACGAGTGGCAAACGGGAGCGGCTGCCGCCCGGAGGCCGGTTGCGGCCGAGGGCAACAAGGCTCTGGTCCTCGGCTTCGTGGACCGCCTTATCAATCAAAAGGACCCGAGCGCGGCGGATGATCTGCTCGCTGCGGATTACGTGGATCACGGCGCCCCCCGGGATCAGCCGCGCGGACCCCAGGGCGTAATCGCTACGTACCAGAAGGTGAGCCAGGCGCTAGCGGACATGACGGTGGTTACGGAAGACGTGATCGCGGAGGGTGACCGCGTGGTGACGCGCGAGCGGGCCGAAGCCACACACGTCAAGCTCTTGCTGGGCTTCCCGCCTTCCGGGAAGCGCGTTGCCTGGACGGCGATCAGCATCTATCGCATTGCCGGCGGGAGAATCGCCGAGCGGTGGGGACTCATCGACATTCGGAGCCTCATCGGGCAGCTTCGGCCGCAAGCCTCCTTGCACGAATA